>Ga0116227_10004318_pt1 | contig 30864 bp, 24 predicted proteins | sample S1TSphgellanicum_FD_89693 | JGI IMG/M metagenome (GOLD analysis project Ga0116227, IMG submission 89693) | Host-associated microbial communities from peat moss isolated from Minnesota, USA - S1T2_Fb - Sphagnum magellanicum MG | ecosystem: Host-associated > Plants > Peat moss > Unclassified... | reverse complement strand
TCAGTGGCGCTGTGAAAAAAAGGAGGTACGAAGAGGAGAGAAACGCGACTAGAAACAAAAAAAAAAAAAAGAAACCCCCCCCCCCCCCCCAAAAAAAAAAAAAAACTTCTCTCATGAGTACATATTGACAAATCTCCATACTTGCAATTGATGAAACCAGGACAAAGCAAACAAAACACTTTTCCTTGGATCCAAGAAAAAAACGCATTAGGAGGGAAAAACAAGAATAGAAGGGAGAAGTCAATTGGAAAACCTTACCAGGATGTTTACAGTTTCCACTGCTGTAGTTCTTCCAGCAGCAAGGAAAACTTCCTTAGGCTGAGGCAAATGAGTCAGTCCAGCTGTGCCTGGGGGAACATCAGAGCCTGGTACAAACCTCCGTAACTTGCACAATTTGTGATTGTTCGCTTCCTCCAACTCCATTATCTTGCCCAACCAGTCACCAGACCCCTTGGAATGGCAGCGCACACAGTCATATTGTTCATATTGCTCCCCCATTAAGGAAAAAGACCTGTACTGGTGATCCTCATCAACCACTTTCACTCCCCACTTGAACGCACATTCCTTGCTGGCTTCTTTATGGCCAGTACTCTCCTCCTTTTTTACAGCTGACATTTTGCCTGCTCTTCCAGATGGGTGATTCCCCAAAACCATGACAAGGGAGGACCAGTCAGGTCTAGGGCACACACAGATAGGACTTTACAGAAGGGAAAAGGACCTGCACTGTCCATTACAGAGAAAGGAAGAAATAATTAACCACAGGTGCTGCATGGGGTGGGAGGAGAGCATACAAACATAACAACAAACATGCGTGGGGCATAACAGAAGAATGTAGATCCAAGAACACCATCATCACCAGGCATTGACACAGAAGAAATGGAAACATAAGAAGCTCTGCTATCAACAGATTCAACAACACTCCTTAATGCAATTCACAGTATTATATTCTCTTCTAATTCACCTTGCAAGAGTTCTTAAGCTCTTGTCAAAATTGGGACCCTGTTTGTTTATCGCTGACAACACTGAAGGATGGATCGTAAGAAAAAACCCCATGTTTGGTAAGGAAAACAATTGGATATGGTGGATTGTATGTACCAGACCTCGTTTGCATATATGTTAAGGTTTCCGCACGAAACCAGAAGCCGGAACAAAGTTGCCGTGCTTGCAGTAAGTTTTGAATTCTGGAGATGTGATGCTTCCTGGAGGAAATGCCGGCCGAAAAGCAAGCGGAGATGGAGCTCCCGTGCTTGCAGAAAGCTTGGAATTCCGGAGATGTGATTCTTCCTGGAGGAAATGCCGGCCGAAAAACAAGCGGAGATGGAGTTCCCGTGCTTGCAGAAGCTTGGAATTCGGGAGATGTGATTCTTCCTGGAGGAAATGCAGGCCGAAAAACAAGCGGAGATGGAGCTCCCGTGCTTGCAGAAAGCTTGGAATTCCGGAGATGTGATTTTTCCTGGAGGAAATGCCGGCCGAAAAACAAGCGGAGATGGAGCTCCCGTGCTTGCAGAAGCTTGGAATTCCGGAGATGTGATTCTTCCTGGAGGAAATGCAGGCCGAAAAACAAGCGGAGATGGAGCTCCCGTGCTTGCACAAAGCTCGGAATTCCGGAGCTGTGATTCTTCCTGGAGGAAATGCCGGCCGGAAAGCAAGCGACGATGGAACTCCCGTGCTTGCAGAAAGCTCGGAATTCTGTAGATGTGATTCTTCCTGGAAGAAATGCCGGCCGAAAAGCAAGCGACGATTTAGTTCCCGAGCAGCAAGCTCGGAATTCCGGAGATGGGATACCTCTTGGGGCAAATGCCGGGCGAAAAGAAGGCGAAGATGAAGTTTGCTCGCCGAGGAGACGCACCTCGAACTTGCTCTTGACCCCGCGAGCAGAAAGCAAACAAGCAAGCTGAGGCAAGTAAAAAACAAAAAATCGGCTCCCCGGGACGCCCTGAACAACAATTATGCAAAACAATAAACACGATAAAGCACGCCCGGGTACTCAAGGAAAGGATTTCCAAGAAAACAGCAATGGCGACGGAGCTTGCCGAAGAGATTTGAAGAGCGAGCTTCGTAGCTTCAAAAAAGTAACCGAAGAAGAAGAAAAAGAAGAAGAAGAAGCGCTTCACGTCTTAGGGTTTAGAGGCAAGGGCTCTTGGGAAGCTGGCCAGCCCGTCTGCCCGCGGTCAGTCGGAAAAGCATCATGTCGATATGCCCGCACTAAAAAATTTGCGCCCCGCCTTTTTTTTTTTCTTTAAATTTTTGCAAAAGAGCTTATTTTTCACTTTAATACTTAATACCTTTCTATTACCTTGAGAGCTTCAACACTAAATGATATTATTTTCAGAAATGATGAAATTTCCAAAAAACAATTAAATCTTCAAATAACAAACAAACATTTGTGAAGGAAAATATTGAAATTTTTGAGAATATTCTCACCATTGGGCAATCCATGTTTTGAAATGCCCCAAAAAAATTTCAAATTTTTTTTAAGGCCCTCCAACATGGGCTTTTATACTAAATCTTCAAGTTTCAACACAAGCCAAAATACCATCTTTCGAAAATCCTCATATAAAAATAGACCTATTATTTATTACCTAGGGGCCAAAATCCCTTAAACTACTACTACCTTACCCTAAGCTTAGTTTCATCATTATATAATTTTTAAATAGTGAAATGAAAATTTGTGAAAAATGAGAAAATTATATAATTTCAAAAAAAAAAAATTAAACTTTCATTTTTTGAAAAATAATAATTATTCATTTTCTCAATGTGGAAACTGACCCTAGGCTACGGTATATACTCTATAATGAATCTAAACACAATAATATCCTTGTGCAAAATAGCCTTGTGCAATTTTTTTTTTTTATTGGAATAAACTCCCGGGCAGGCATTGCGGTTTGTGAAAAAAACCCTTGCACACTGTGTGGGTTAGTACAGTGGCCCCCTCGTAGTCATTTGGCGGGAAATTAAGAAACTGGCCTACCTGGGTAACAACGAACAACGGCCCCACAGAAGGGCCTTACCAGGGGCTCCACTCTGAGGCCCACTTTAGATGGGGCCCAAGGACCGAATTCTTAGGAACCAATTAGGACTCATTTAAAAGGCCGTGGGTCCAATTTATGGCTCTCAGCCAATAGGATTGTTCTATCTCATTGGACCCTCACCCTAAAGGCCATGGGTCCAATTTTATGGCTCTCAGCCAATAGGATTGTTCTATTTCATTGGGACCCGAGAAGAGCTTGTACCTGCATGTAAAGTGACCCCTTAGTTCATAGGGTGTGTAATGCATTGCTTTTCCCTTTAGAGAGAAAGCTACAAAAGAATGAATACCTCTCCTAAAGTTCGATAAAACAAATATATAAAATTATTTATAGACTTGCTGAAATTTTGAGAAAATATTTTTTTTGTCAAAGAATTGATTTGTGAAGAAGAAAAATGAAGCATCTTTTGAAATATTTGGGAATATTTTACTTATCAAAATGGAATTTTCCAAATTTAAGTAATTATTCAATAGAAACCGGACAAACCCACAGCTAACCACCCCTCAAACCAAACCCGTTATTCCTTAGGGATGACATCTTCCCTTGGTTAGGCTACTAAACCCATCCTCCTCCCTGGGGGAAGAGAATGTTCAAGCTGACATTTATTTTTAAAATTTTCCTTTGTTCCCAACATGTTCCCTTCAAGTTCCCAATGGGTTCCCATCAAGTTCCCTATATTGTTGGAGGAGTTGAAGATTACTTAACAATTTTGGTGGACATTTGATTCCAAGTGCACCTTGAGATGATTTAAAGATTTTGCAAGAAATTCACATTCTTGAAACAAATTAGTGGCTTAAGCAAGCAAGTGTGGCTCATGATTGAGTGTATGCATTCCTTTTTTAAAATATTTTTAAATATTTTCATTTGGTAAGTTAAAAAAACATCCAAAAAGTTGACAAGATGTTGCAAAATATTATAACATAAAGATATGTTTAAAGAATTTCTCTTAAAACGATGTCATATTTTAAGAATTTTCTCGAAAATAAAAGTCTTTATAAATTTTTGAACCATTGGTTACAATGTTTAAAAAATGATTTTAGATATTTTATTTTTATTGAATTCATTCCAAATTATATCATATGTTTTTATATCATATTAAAAACATTGTCAGAGTGATTTTAAATGACAATTGTTGACAATAAAATATGAAAACTTAAGCATTGGTTAAAAGTGTTTTGGCTCTTATTATTGTGATTGCACCCTTAGTATAATTAAATGATAATTGACATGCACTACTAACATCATTCAAAATCAAGCTAAAAACTCAAAAAAAATGTTTCTCTTTCCTAAGGCCTTCATGATGAATAATATGTGTTGTTATATATGAATTTGAACAAGGGCAAAAAGTCGACCCAATCATTTTGATGGTCCTTTTACATATGTTCAAATGTAAATGAATAAGTCATGTTATATATTTTGGCCAATTGTTGGTCACCATCTTTAGACAAACATCAAAAGCATTTCCTAGAACAAAAAACCTAAAAAATAATATTTTTAAAGTTTCCTAAAATGTTCTTATGTTCAAGACCTCACTTGTTACATTTTTTTAAATTTTGATTTAGGAAATGTTTAAAACACCAAAACAAGTTCAACTCTTAATCAACATATGTCATTAGAATATATGAAGGAATGTCATTATTTGATGATCTAAACAAAATACCTTAGGTACCAAATTTAGGAAAATTAGTTTTGAAACCAAACTCCTTTAGAAAATAAAATGGTATGACATTCCTCGTGGGTAGATTAAATCATATTTCCACCCAAATTAATTCTACCTTACCTAGGCAATTTCATAATTGCCTAATGCTACAATATTACAATAGGACTATAGTAAGCCTATTGTTCACCCTATTCATAGATTCCACATTTTGGCAATGTTTCCATTCTCTTACCAAACAACAAATCAACAAGATTTTTTCACCTTTGACACCATTTGACAAATCTATGACTTGTGCATCATTTCCTTGGAAGTAACTTCAACACCCAACGTTATTGAAATATGCAAATAAATTATACTCACAAATCAAAATGAAATTTACATATACAAAAATCCAAGCCTAAACAAATAATGATTTTTTAAAAAAAGAAAAAATGACATCAATCATGCCTTTTGTTATTAAGTGTGTTGTAGAATCTCATAATATGAAAAATAAAATTCTAAAATCAATGTCACTATCATGAAAACTAAAACAACCAAATAAGTATGTTGGTGTACAATAGGTACAACCAACTTTATGAAAATAGGTTCAAACCTAAATCCAACCATACGCACACAAAATTATTTAAAATAAGGCCACAAAATGCATAAGAAAATACTCAAAAAACATTTTATGAAAAGGTTGGAAACATGAAACAAAATAAATTATAAGGCTATAACATAAGATCATATCGTAACTTACATCGATATTTTGTTAAATCAATTAAGCATACTTAAAGGACATTATGTATATTAAATGTGTGCGTTTGGAGGCCTAATATACCGTGTGATTCTTAATATGTTTTGAAATTTGAAGTTGGGCAACTAATTTCATATGTTTCAACCAAGCATAAAAAAAAAGGAAACGGTCCAAAACTTCCATCACTTATTACTTCATGTGATGAACAAGTTTTTTCAACTTTTGATTAAAAAAAAAACAAAAACCTTTGAATTCACCAAGATTTCAAGACAACCACAAATGGAAGGTCTTGGTGAAGGTCATGGTATGTAAAAATAATGAAGTGCAAGGCATGTTTAAAGAATCAATGTTTCAACTTTGGTTCAAAACATAAATAGTGACAATTGGAGATAAAACTTTCACTATTACTTCACAAATTGCCCAGATCTTGAAGAAGGTATATAGCTTGGTTTTATTGCACTTTATTAATTATAATATAAAATAATAACACTTTGAAATGTCAATGCATCTTCAAATATTAAAACTCAACTTACAAACTTGCAGCCTTGGAAAGTGAAAATCCATTATATCCATGGCACAAAAACAAGATGCAATTATAAAACAAGTGGTTTTATGACGAAAGGCTTTATCTTTTATTAAAAATAAAAAAGGTTAAAATGACATTAGATGAATAGAAATAATATTGGTCTAAGATGATATGTGTTTTGTATGATCACTATAATATTTCGATTATCAATTTTAAAGTAAAAATTTACCATTTCTAGCCAAAGTTTTCCTTTTCAAATTTGCAAAGTAACTACGTTGGTGATCTCCCAGAATAGGACTTACCAAAATTCGCCAAAAGGTGAAAAAAGGAAGTAAATTTTTTTGGGTTTCCCTTTATAAAATCGCAACTTGTTGGAGCTTATTGTGTAAATATGGTGACATTAGACCTTTTTGTCCTCATGATGTGGCAATGCTTCGAATTGAAATTCTATTGGACTTTTTGAACTTTTTATATTTTTGTCAGAGTTTGTTACATGCCTACTACAATTGCATATTTTGGTAAATCTTTTTTCATCTTTGCCATATTTTGCCATCTTTTTCCATCTTTCCCATATGACTATGCCACAAGATGTTTTGTCTTTTATAAAATAAAAAATTTAAATGTGTCTAGTAATTTGAATGTTATATAAATTGGTTTGTGAAAATCTAATCAATATGCTTCTGAAACACCTAATTTGCATTCATTCCCTGGCACATTTGACCATATATGGTTTAATTGTGATCCAACTTTTGTTGTGATATTTTTGAATTGGGATTTTAATTCGAGTTTATTCATAAAATCTATTGATTGTTGTGTATTGTTCTCATGATTGTTATCATTTAAAATGTCAATATTAAAATTTCCTAAGATAATGAGTGGGCAATCATTTGGGGACTTTTGAATCAACATTTCTAATGTGTTGAGGAACATGGAAATGAAAGAAAAATGACTTCTATAAACACATATTATATGAATTGCTCTTTGAATTCTTATGTTAAATGTAGTTGATATATATTCCAATCCATTACATGTTTTGTAATAAGAATGTAAAAGCATTTGTGCATTGTACATCATTATCAAACCATGACCATCATAAATTGAAATGTATGAATATTTTGATGTATTTATGAAATTATGTACATCATTTGATGATCGTATTCTAGTTTCCAATATGCATAGAATATGTGATACTTATAGGTTGTGGTCATGATTTATATCTTGGTGATGTTGTTGTAAAGAATTTGTATTGAGGGCTTGTATAATAACATGTGAATGATAAAAGTTTTTCAATCAAGGAACAAAAGTTATTCAATTTGCAAAAAAAATTAATCTATTCATTTATTCAACTACACATTAATCAATGTGAAAGTTTTGATGTTGGAGTGGAGTTGACAAGTATAATCATTCTTTTGTTCAAATGCGAAAAAAAATAGTATATGATAATCCATTTTTTTTACGTTAATAGGATTAAAAGCTAAATCATCTAATGAAAATCCTTATGATGGATGATTTTTTTTTGTTGTTGCCAATTGAATTAGAAGTTGAATTTTGATTATACTATGAAATTGATTTTTGCCAATTCTTATGTCTTTGATAATTGGTTCAATTGGTGTCCAATTTGGTTGAATATTATCTATATAAAGGTGGGTAGATTTTTCTCTAGCTCATACTCCTATTTTTTGATTTGGGAACAATATCCTAACTATGGTTTTGTTATGATAAGATATTGATGTTTTGAATACACCATTAGCTCCATTAATAAGGCCATCATATGTTGCATGATTTCTAGCACATAATTCAACTACCATATCTTGTTTGATGTGAATTGTAGTATGTAAGCTTATAGTTTTACTTGGGTCATTTGAAAGTTTATACGATGATGGACATGAATGATGATGAATGTCTATAGCTTCAAAATTGAATGTTGGGCCATATGTGTTGTTCAACACAAATTTATTATGTTTTCGCACTAAAATATTTGTATAAAATAAATGTGGTGTAGTTAAAATGTTTTGTATTTTTCAACAACAATTTGAATTAAAATATTGAATGCCTTCTAAAGTTGTGTGTAGGTATGAAATTTGTTTAAAGTTTTCATAAATTGTGTGTTAGTTTGTTGCATAACTAAAGTTAATTCACAACATTTAACATTTTTTCTAAAAGTTTGGTGCTAATCCATTTGTAGTGTCATTGAAGGAAGAAAAAACCCAACAATCTTTAACAAAAGGTGCTCGATAAAAGTCACCTGACATGATGACATCTAGACCATTGAAAAATTCATTTTGAATATGTTTTTATTGCCTTTAATCGATGGTCTATAACATTAAATATTCTTGCACCTACAAGAGATATTTCATCTATTACAACTAGTTATAATTGTTCATATCAACATGTGAGTCTATTTAAAGAATCTGATGATAAATTTTATAGATTTGCTGATGTTTATTGAACAAGTATGTTCAATGGTGAATGTATTGTTTGACCATGAATATTGAATGTAACTTTATCTATAGATGCCATAAATAATGCTTTAATTTTTGTTAAGGTGGATGATAGGTCTTTATTATATAGTCATAATAAGCCTTGAATTATTAGTTTTAAAGTAAAAATTTTACTAGTTCTAGCACCACCTATATGTATTGGAATATTAAAATACATTTATTTTCTATACATGATATCGTTAAATATTAATCTTTGTTCTTTGTTTAATTATCTAAACATATTTTGATATTGCGATTCATCCATTATCATCAAATTTGATGATCTTGTGAAACCATCATCTTCAAAATTTTGTGTTTTACGATGTAATGTATTACATGATTGAATGATGAAATCATTTTTCAAATCATATTTCTCAATATTTAATGTATTTTTGATGGGAATTACGAGACGTGTGTCACCAATGTCATCATCAATGTCATCATTCCATATGTTTTGTAGATGTGAAGAGTTCAATTATAAATTCATAACATCATATTTTTCATTTGTATGTTTGTTTTGCATGTTATAATTGAATTTGGATTTAATTGTGGATATATTTTCTTTTACTTCACAATATGCATCATGTGAAATAATATGTGTTTTTAACAATGAATTTTTATTTGCAACATTTTGATAATTTATTTTTTCTCATGTTGTAATAGGAGGCAAAGTCTCCTAATGATAAATATTCATATATATTTTGTCAATATGGAAAAGTCTTGATAAATTTAAATGTTTGTGATGAATGATATAAAGGAATTGAAAAAACTAAATAAGCAACTAGTTGGGTAGACATATTGTGGAACATTAAGAAAAACATTGCTTAATTTTTGGATTTTAATGTTAATAGTAGTTTTATCTAAAATGCATTTTTCTATTATTGAATGCAATTATAAGGTTATAGATTTATCAATTTTAGTCATGTGTGATGTATAATATGATGCAATTGCATATGGATTTAAAATAAGGTGAATATATGTATTTGCAAACCATAAAAGAATAATGTGTATGCTAAATGCATTAGTTTTAATATTTGATGGTGTTCATTTAAGAAAAATCTATGATTTCATTAATTTGCTTCTTAAGCTTAATATGTATGCTTTTTCATCAAGATGTAATAGATTAAAAAATTCAGAAAATGTAATGTTTTTATCTATTTTAAAATCTCTTAAAATTTCAAAAACTTTTGTTGCTTGTTGTTGCAAATATTTTTGCTAGAAAGTAAGTCTTCTTTTAATTCAAGTGGTTTTAGTATTGTTGTTTTACTTATGGGAGGTAAGGGATAACAGAATTTATAGACAACATGATTTTTTTCTTAAATGTTGAAGTGTGTTCATGTTGTTGTGCATTTTGTAATGTAATTGGCAATAATGATACATTGCATGAAATGTATTTATCAACAAAAATTTTAATTTCTTCAATTGTATTAATTCCATATATTGGTGCATTTTTAATCCATAAAAGGCCATGCTCATGTTCACTACCACAATTTTGAAATTCTATGACAAAAAAGAAATCACACATTTGTCCAAAAATAGATGGGTCTTTGTTGAATAATGTGCAAAACACATGATGTTTCATGGTCATAATATATGGCACATGTTATAGGATCATTGTGTATCAATTATGGTATATGAATAAATTGAAGGTCTTCAATTTTGTTTCAATGATTTTCTTTTTTAGCATGCAAGGTGTGTAGTTACTTTATGAAAAGATCCCACAATCTTTCTTCAGATGTAAAAATTACAAAAAATGTTGGAGAGCCAATTTGTCTTATCATAGCAAATAAAAATTTTCATAAATAATTTTGTGAAGTATGTAGTGCTTCTAAATCATGATATCCTAAGAATGATTTCAAAATCTTATCTAAATTTGGTTTATGTCATATGGATGGAAAGCAAAATGGATGGATGGACTAAAAGGATGGTTAGATGGCTAAATGGTTGGAAGGATGTAAGGTTAGATAGATGGCTAGTTAGATGGCTAGATGGTTGGAAGGGTAGATGGATGGATTTATGGATGGCTAGATGGCTTGATGAATGGGTGGATGGGTGGATGGATGGGTGGATGGATGGTTATCAAGTTGGACATTTTGATGGGTGGAGAGGTGAATAGATGCCTAGGCGGATGGATGGATGGCTAGATAGCAAGATTGATGGGTGGACATTTGAATGACTAGATGGATGGCTAGATGGCTGGATGGTAGATGGTTAGATGAATGGGTGGATGGATAGAAGGCTAAAAATGGATGGATGAAAAAATGCACGGATTGGTTAGATGGCTAGATGGTCCAATAGATGGATGCCTAGATGAATGGGTGGATGGATGGATAGTTGGTTGGATGACCATGAATAAACAAAAAATGTTTCAATGCATGTGACCTTCATGCAAAACCCCAACCCTAACATGAAATCATGATTTTGTAAGTTTTATAATTTTGGATTTTTTTATAATATTGTGTAAGTGTTGAAATGTTGTGAATATTGGAATTTTGTAAATATTGAAAATTTGTAGATATGGAAATATCATGTAAATCCAAAATGTATATGAAATGTAGAATGCATGTGAAGAACCAAAACTTGGATATTTGAATTATAAGTAAATAAAAACTTAGGTATTGGAATTCTAAAAAGACAAAAACTCAATTTAATTCTAAAAACCAAAATTTGTTATGCAAATTCCAAAAAGTGAAAGTTCAACTAATGGAATGTTTCGAAAATCAAAACTACTCTCTTCACAAAATATCAAGACTTTGTTATCTTTGGGTTAAGTTTCTAACCACCAAATTCAAGCTTTTGTTTTGCGTTATTAAGCTCCACATTAACATGAAGATTTGATGAGGATGGAAGAGGAATAGGAAGAAAAGAAGCCACAACCTTAAGGTGTACAAAAAAATCAGCAATTAAACAAGTAGATGATATGGGTTAAGGAACCACTTCTTCGATGTGTTCTTCAAAACCCACAAGTTGAAGAGTAGGAGATAAAAGGAATTTGCCTCATAATTTGGTTTTGATAAGGAGCTGAACTTGTTTTGGACATGGTAGAATAAGAAAATTAGTTTATGACATACACACAACAATTTTTAACCATTTTCCTTCAATGGTAAGAATGATGGGATCTTTGGTTGTTGCAATTGAAGAACATAAGTATCCAACGTTCTTTATGGTTGTTTTCCCATGATAATCATTACAATTGACATCATCATTTGTTGTGGAAACAATAATGTCTAAGGCATGACATTTTGCACATAGTTTTTGAAAAAGAGGGGTTGTTGGATTCAACATGGGCAATACTCCAACAACTTGAAAAAAAAAGGTCAAATTGATTAACCAAACAAATAAATTGTAAAACATAATTTACACAATCTATAGATGGGATGGAGGAAAGTAGTAAGATTGTACCTCTTTCACAAGAGGTTGGTTGCCCATGAACTTGGTGTGTAGCTTAAGCAATTGTGTTTAAACCCCATCATCAATGACTTTGGAAAATATAGTGGAAGGTTGTGCTCGTAGGAATCGATCACCAATTATTGTTGTAATCACATTCATAACCAAAACCATAACACACTTATCGACATTTTTGATCTCTACTAATTAGTCATATTCAATCCTGAATGGATTCCCAAAAGCAAGGACATCTTGATCAAATTCACCTTCACCGTTGGCAACCATAAGTTGCTTTTCATGGCTATTTTCTCCACCACCTTTAACTTCTGTGACAATGATAGTATTGGTGGCATTGGAAAATTTGAACCTATCTCTAAATTCTTGTAGGGAATCTATATGAAAAAATAGAGGAATTAACTCAAGTTGAAATGTTGGAATGGTTGACACAATAATGGTAGACTCTACAGTAATGAGAATTGGCATGTCTCCTTTTTCAAACCCTTGTTGTGATTTGGCCTCAATTTCGAACTTTTCTATTTTGGCATAAAACCCTTTCTAAAACAACTATTCATTTACATGAATGTGAGAGGATTTCACCCTTAAGGTGATCGTGGTCAAACTTGTTGCATCAAGGAACCCACAATAAAAATAGGCATAGCCTGGATCATCTATGAACTTTTTGGCTATTCAATCATAAGTCCCATATTCAAGACTTTACCCTCAAAAGCCACATCTTGGACACCACAATCTAGAGCATTTACACTAACAACACACCTCCCTTTCCGGACAACAATAGTAGATGATGACACCCCTTTTTGGACAATAGTGGCAAATGACAACATTGTAAATATTAATCCAACAAGAAAATCTTACTTCAAGTGGTTGTAGGTCCAATGAACTCCCAAGGGTGGTCAAAGCAAAAGATCCAAACAAAGGGTCACAAGGTGGAAAACAAACAAAATGCACCAAAGAAAGCACATTAAGAAGAGAATAACAACATTAGAGGAGGAAAGAAACAAATGAAAGTTCAAATCATCCAATGGTGGCTAAGGCACAAAGCAAAAGAAGATGGAAAAAAGAAGACGAAAAGACCAAGTAGTAGGTTGGATGTCAAGAATGGTTATGTCAAAGATGACATAAATTGATTGCATAAAAGTATTTATTTATTTATTTATTTAAGGACCATATTGGTAGATTTGGCAAATTTTCAAATTTGATTCAATCCTAACGTTTAAAATTAAGAAAAATAATTTAAAATCCCCTTTTAAGGAATTATCACAGTTTTCTAGGGGAAAAAAGTTATATTTTTTTTATCATCCTATAATTAGATATGAATTTTCAAAATGCCTCATTTTATGGAGTTCAAGATTTGCTCCTTCACATCTACCACTATATTAGATTTTAGGAATAACTTTTTGGAATTTTAAACATCTTCAAATATCTTTTTTTGAATTTTTTATTTCAAAATGTTTTAAAATAAAATCTAGAATCAAATAACCCTTATTTTGTCCCCATTAGGGTTTTTTTTTTTAAATTGGTAGGTCGCAAAATGACAACAAGTGTTAATTTCTAGCTATTTTTAGTTGAAATCGCAATAAAATTTCTGAAACCTATAGCTTTTTATAGTTTTTTGTGTTGCCAAGTTGCAAAAAATTGTCACAAAAAGGAACTAATGTTTTCTTTGAGGTCACATGTGTAAGTTTTGTAATTTTGGGATTTTTCAATAAATTTTACGTTCTTTGCCAAGTAGGGTTTTTTTTTTCAATTTTGTGAAGTAGGTGTGTGTGTTTGCGAGCATTTAGGAAAGGGTCTTGGCAACTTTGGCTACATGTCAAAGAGGGTACTCAAAAAGTTTTCAAAACCCTTTATGTATTGGCGACAAATCACATGGGTAAGTTAAATATGGCAAATTTGGAAAAAAAAAAGTTCACATCTTGGCAAATTTTCTAGATTTTCCCCCCCCTTAAATCATGTGGAGCTTTCGCAACCCTTTTTTTTGGTTGCAAAGTGGTGCATTTATGGCAAAAAAAAAATACAAAACATTGTTGCCAAGTGGCAAAAATCATGGAAGAAAATAGAAAGTAGAAAAAAAAAAAAACTCCCCTTGCTACGTGCCCATTAATGTTCTTTTTTCCAATTTTGTAATGTGATCACATTGGCATCTAGCCATAGGAAGATTTTACTAAGTTTGGCTACATGATGAATAGGCCAATAGAAAATTTCTTAAACCTTGTTATTTTTCAATGATTTAGAATACCATGTAGTTTTTTTATTTTTATTTTAGTTTTTCAAGTTTAAAATGTCGCGACAAATGTCTTAATTTCCCTTTTTTAGTTGAAATTGCACCTTTTTTTTTTACAAAACTTCCAACTTTTTCCAATTTTTTTGGTTGCCATGTAGGCTAAATGTGGCAAATTAAGCCACATCCTTCAATCCATCCTTTTTTCATCCATCCATGCATCCTTCATCAATTCATCCCTCATTCATCTTTCATCCATCCATCCTTAATCCATCCATCATCCATCTTTCATCCATCCATCCATCCTTCATCCATCCATCTATTCATCTATCATCATCCATACATTCTTCATCCATTTATCTTTTTTCTTCACTTGCTTATCATAGGTTAGTCAATAGTCAAACCTTATCCATTAAACTCTTCTCTCCAACTTTCACTCTTGTTCCTTTAAAGCCTCTTAAAGAACCAACAAAAACACAATGCAAAAAATTGACCATACAATTAAAGAAACACAAAATGGGTAGGGAAAATTGACATACTTGGTCTTCATGGGCATGCTCAATTTTTTGGGCCTCATTATAGAATCCATGCAAAGCTTCTTCCCATGTGTGCCTCCCCTTGCCAATTTTTCAGCCAAGGAATGCACTTTTGGATGTTATTTTGCACACCTTTTGTATATGTGTAGGTCAATACTTGAGCCACTTTTTCATTTATAGTTGCATACTAGCAAAATATGGATAAGGCGTGCCCAAAACAAGACTTGTAAATGGCTTTGGCATGGCCAAGATTTTATATGAAACCATGAAAACTTCAAAGTTGTTGCATAGGATTGTAAATTGGCCCCTTCATCTTTCACATTTGCAACAATTTTATCAATGAAGGGAAATCAATTGAAAAAAGTCCACAGTTTGGGGGCCATGGTTGCACCGGTAGATTCAATAGCCTCAAACACGGTAATTGTAACATGCGAGCATTTAGTAATTGGCCTTTGGGGAGGTGATTTTCATTTTATTTCAAATGGTGTGCAAACAAATATAGGGTGAAACTTATTAAAAATTAAAAATTTTATAATTTAAAATTTATTTAAATGTAAATAAGATGCCGCTAATTCATTATGTTTAAAATATTTCATAATTTCATAGTATATCAAGAAATCTAATATATTAATTCAGCAAGTCTGTCTGTCTGTTAGTGATAGGGCTATACCCAACTGACAGTTATTAATTCAACTGACAGTGACTCCGGACGGACATTGATTTCACCACGCCGTTATTTGTAGGGTAGGTAGTAGGTACCTACTAGCCTAGGTCACAGAGCTTGCTAAAGCCACGAGATCATCCTAGGTACCTACCACCTTACCCTAGACCAGACCAGACCAAACAGGGCCCCGGAGGCAATCAACTCGTCTCCCGAGAACGGCGCCTGAGCCCGGCGCTCGGGCCACGGACAGTTGTTTGAAAAGAAAAGTTTTTTTAAAAAACCAAAAACATTGTTGAAATAACACACCTGTGCATCATGCATAGGGTTCACACTAGTATGTTTTTATTTTAGGTGTTTCTTCAAATTTATAAGGAATGGCCTCCCCAAGGTCTAAGCTCAACTCAAGTGTACTTCTAAGGTGACTATTAACCCATTTTGGCACCTAGTGTGCAAGGTCATGATTTCAAAACCTATTGTATGGTTGTAGCAAATAATACATCACATGATTTGGTTTTGAATAAGATGAATATGTTGGTTGTTGTTCACCTAGTAAAATGCCTTGGTGAATGAAATGCAACTATGAAGTTTCCATGCAACATTTTGTTTTTAAAAATTCGTTAATTACATCTCAAAAGTTTGATGCTCCTTAGCTACATGTTTTTCAACCTCATCTTCAATATTATTGAAACCCTAGCAAGCTCTATTAAACAAAGCACCCAACAAAGGGGGCAAAGAAGAAGAGAGAAAGGACCCAAGTCCAAGCCAAAAACGCAAAAACCCAACTGGGTCACAAAGGGGGGGAAGGGAACAAATTATGTTCCAAAGAACATAATTGTTACTAGCCAAACTTGTAAGAATTCATGGGGGACTAAGATCGTGTACATTAGAAACCTACAAATCAACCACATTATTTAAGACTCCATGCAAGATAAGAGGGAAGGGGTGAAGTGAGAAAACAAACAAGTGGATACTATGGAAGCTTTTCGCAAGCTTAGAAACTTGATACAAGGCATGAAGAGCACCTTGATGCAACCAATTGGTTACATGACCACCTTCTTACATGGATGTGACAACACAAATGGTATTCAATGCTCATTTCCATATCACTCAACTGAAAGGGACTCCATGCTCCATGCCATCTCAAGTTCAAAACTCTCAAGTGTTCGTTCTTTCCAAAACCCTAAACACAAAAACCTAAATTAAGGACCCACCCCTCCGAGTACGAACTCAGGGATCAAACATGTTGTTGCACAAATACCCATCCATATATTTGGAGCAGCAGCAGCAGCCCTTCTTCAATCCTCCTGAACAATGCTAGAGTTTCTGAAAGCAGTTTTCTTTGGGAGATTTGATATTACCACCCATTGCCAAAGGAATTGGAGTGGGTAGGCATTGGAGAGCAGGACACAATGGGGACTTAGACCCACCAATATGACGTCAAGATGGACATCCCCCCCATCTTTTGGTGCTCTGTTTACATGATGCAAGAAGTTCTGTAAGTCTTTCCCCAATGTGCTGTCTGTATCTTTCCCTGAGATAGATCTGAAGTCCCCCAGTTCTTCACAATTGTAATCTCTTTTCACATGATTTCTTGTATGTCATTGTTGCATCATTCTTGGCATGATTGTTGCCGGCAAGATTCACTCTGGTGTGAGGAGAGAGTTTAGGACATGACAACATCCTCATGATATGACTGAACAATTGCTTGTCAATCTGATGTTGAGCAATCTGCTCTGCCCAACCATCTTGTTGGGTCCTTATTTCTAGCCTTCTTTTCCAGCAGTGGTTCAGCAGGCAAGCAACCTGATATCCAAGGAGGACACTGTGACTATTTCCAGCATTTGGGATTTGCAGCAAATAGTGTTTCTCTCTTTCTCATCTGATGCTGCTCTTTTGTGGCTAGTTTCTTTCAAGCACAACTGCAAAATTCATGTCATTGAATTGTGAAAATAGCTTTGCAAATTGCTTGTGCCCACCCACCAGCTGCCAAAGTGAGTTCTAGTGGAGATTCTGTTTCTTTGATAGTAGGTTGGAATTCCCCCTTCAGCTCAAGAATGTGTGAAGGATTCTTTGAAGAGAATTCACTTCTGATCTTCCACCAGTTCTTTGAAGCAAGTACACAGGGTTTCATGTCTAGGGCAGGGAAGGGCCCTGGCAGAAAGCATAGTGGTCAAACTAAGAGGCCACTCTCTAAAGGGGGTTTAAAACTCAGTGGGTTTTCAGGGATTCCTTTCGTCCAGTATTTGAGTTCCAGATCTAAAGTCTAGCCTTGATCAGCACTCAGGTATCAACCCTCCAATTCCATGTACTCCTGTGCAGACAAGGATGTTTGTGCCATTAGATTTGTATTGCAGAAATCTTGTCTCCATGTTGGATATCACATTACTGGAAGGATTTACTTTCTGAAGAGGAAATCTGATCAATGTTGACAACATGGATTAGGTACCTAGTGTTAATTCATGGGTTGTTGTTGTTCAAAGCTGTGCATTTGGAGTAGATTTTCATGTAAGGAATTCTAGCTCCCTGAGCAATACTAATCAAACTGTAGACCGTGTTTTACAGCTATAAATGACAGTTCTTGTGCGCGCCTGCTGAGCTTCAATGGGATATCATGATTGTTCCCTATTGGACTGAATATGGTTCAATCCATTCTATGCTCTAACTATAGTGACTCGGTAATATCTCCAGGTCTTGCAATTGAACCCCCTTTTACGCAGCTGAATTGGGAGTTCAAACAAGATAAAAAATCTCTCAACTTGGTTTTCATTATTCACATGCAGTATATTCTGTGACATTGTTGAATGATCTGTTTCAAGAGCTATTTACATATAGATTTCTCTCACAAGATTTTGACCACAACCAACTCAGGAGAAGCGGAATTTTCAATGTGTTGTTTGCATCATCAATACATTATTAGCTTTGGTGTACAATGCATCAAAGTATATGGCATTATTTAATAGTTCTGAATCCAACCTGAGAGACATGCCATACCATACATATTAAGTATGATTTGGGTTTCTCCAGAGTATTATTTTAAGCTGAACTATCAAGTTTCCAGAGTTTTATTTTGAAGCAGACAGAAAAATCTTAGCTAGAGATCATCAGATGAGAGGGAATTTTTTTTTTCCCATCTTTAGCCAAGAGTTTTCTGCTACAGATGAGAGAAAATAAATCAAATTTACAAGAAGATGAGTTTTGGAGATTTGATGATGGTGTTGTGCACAAGCTGTGCCAATCTGGACTTTGAACATATTCGGCAATTCGACGTTGTTGCTGCTGTGCAGGTTTTCTTGAGAGATTTGGGATTTTTTTGTCATCAGTCAGCCAATGTGTACCCAAGCAGAGGCACTGGGAGTGCCTTGGTTGACAACAGTGAGCAAATGGTATGCGGATGGAGCTGTAACTGCATTGGGAGGTGCATAAACTCTTGAAACATAGCTCCTACCGACTCGAACAGGTGCATTGGATCCAAGCACCAGCATCCTTTGGTTCATGGAGTAGGTGTGGGTGGTGAAGGGAGGCGCATAAAGATGGAAAGCAACTCCATTGGGTGCTTGAGCTATGTTATAGGTAACTGTAAAACTGGTGCCATACTCCAGGTTCACATTGCTGATGGCAGTGATGTATGGTCTTCGACCGTCGTATCCTTTGTTAAGGTAATAGGGATTGTACCTCTGGATGCTAAGGTTAGTGGGGAAAAGAGTACCCTTAAATGTGTATCCAAAATTAGGATTGCTGCCGCCCACCAGAATAGAGCCATCAGGCAGCACATTTGCAGTCGAGTGGTAGAGACGAGGAATTCCAGTCTCTGACATCACCTGGAAACGGTTGTTGACTGGAGTGAAGAGAACAGGAGCAAGGTTAGGCTGTCTCCCAAGTCCCCAACCCGCAGTTCCTTGTGATGCTCCATTGATGATAAGAACCTCAGCTGTGGGCAAAATCAGCATGTCTCCCATCACTCGTGGTGAAGGCATGTTGACAACCAGCCACTTTGGATTTGCTTCTGTGATCACAAGGCGTCCGCAGGTCTGTTCTGCTGGCAAAAACTCTTCTCTGTATGTTGCTAGAAATGATCCTTCTGGAGCTCCTCCACAGACCAAAACCTCAGCCCTTGTGTACCTGAATGGTAGAGTACCCATTGCAAACAGATCGATTCTCTCAGGAGACTATATTCAGAACCAGAAGAATCCATGGCAGTAAAAGTCTATTGTGAAGATCAGAAGAGCAGAAGAGCAGAGATGATCAGAAACTTCTTCTTCTGTGGCAGATCCAGCTGCTTCTGAAGAAAGAAATGGGTTCTTCAGAAAATGGGTTTACCTATTAGCAGCTGAAAGGGGAAGAAGGACGGAGGAGCCGGAAGCCGGGTAGTTCCGAGAGCCGCCCGGGAGACGTGGGTACCGGCGGACGACTTGGTTTCGATTGTAGTTGAAGAGAATGGAGTCCTTGTTAGCGAAGATGAAGAGATTGCCATCGGGGGACAAGTGCACAAACGGGTACAGATTGTTCTCGGCACCCGGGTCGTTAGTCTCGGCCAGGAATGGCAACTCGATCGATCCTTCTCTTCCTCGCGGCACAAATTCGTAGTTGAACTGCCTTCGACCTCCGATCACAATCACTCTCTGGTCCGGCAGCAATTGGTTGCTGGCGTACCAGCGCGGCTTCGCAAGCGCGTTGGGATACTCTCGCCAGTCGTCGTTTCCACCCGCCCCGATTGTACGCACAGTATTACCGCCGTCATTCCATCCCCCCGTCTGCGTCAGAATCCCAGTTGCTTGCCATGCCCCTGCACAGATAGAAGAAGATCATGATCATCGCACACATGCATGCATGCATGCAGCTCACATGACCAGAAAATCAAACACAACCCAAGCCATGCACACAGAGAGACAGAGACAGAGCCTCTCTGAGAGAACCAGAACTGGAATTCTACCTGAGGAGCACCAGGTATCAGTGAGGACAGTGAGAGGTCGGACTCTGTTTGTAGCGAGGTCGAGCTCGATGGAGTGAGCCCAGCAGTCGACTTGCAGAGCCAAGTCGCGGGGGTCGCGACGACAGAAGCCATTGGCGAGCCTGATCTCGGAGGGACCATAATCTGTTCGGTCGAACATGATCACTTTGTTGGTGTGCGCTAGTGTCATGTGCATCGCTGACACGCCCGCGTTTGGAACCAGCATCTCCCAACTATCTTCCTCTCTTGCTTCTGCTGAGAATTGTATCATGCAGGAGGACATGATGATGCTCATCTGCAGTAATATTACTGCAGCTCTAAACACAGTACACATGTTGTTGCTGCTGCTCCTCCTCCTCAGCTGCTTATTCTTCTTCCCTACCTGCAGGATTTCCATTCTTGTCCACCCCTGTTGAATCTTAATTGAATCTCTGTAACTCCCAGAAGATTGATCAAGCACCAGTTCCTATCCGAGTTTCAACGGAATTCCAATCTTAGACAAAGTTCTGTCGCAGCTAGCTACTAACCACTGGGAACAATTGCTGCAGGAAGCTAGCAAGCTTCACACTGAGTGAGTGTACACAAGAAGCAGTTTTTCAGAATAAAATTAACGGAGCTAGCTTGGGATGCAGATTGATCAATGTTCAAGGCTGGCAACTGGGAGCTCAAAATGCACTGGTGGGTCTAAACTCTGAGAATCTTGGAAGCTGGTTTTTACATGGGTACCACCAGCTGCTATAAATTCTTCAGCTCCAAAACTGTTGTGGATTCTCCAGCTAAACTTTCTTCAGCTCCCAAACAGCCGTGGATTCTCTGATCTCAAACTCGGGATTGATCAGAAAAGGGAAAACAAAAATCATGGCAAAAATTCAATGCATCATCTTCAGATCATATAGGTAACTATTCTCTCTCTCTCTCTCTCTCTCTGGCTCGTAAGTAGTGAATTTGTCAGTCGGACAAGTACCATGACTTGTCAAAACTTCTCACATAAAATAAGATGATTAATCATCAATCCACTACTACTGCAGGACACTTCTGCTGCTGCAGGGTGACAGAGATCTACGACTACAAGTAGCTGTAAATGGCTTGTTACTCTTAATGGTGCAAAATCTAGATTGCTGAAGTCCCTTATAAGGGCTGCAAAGAGAATCTATGTACAACAAGTGATGCTGCAGCAGAAGTTTCATGAGCTTGGGAAGAAAACAAAAGCCCAAAAAAGAAGAAAAGAGGAGGAGGAGCAGGAGGAAGCTCAACAACCCATCTCTGATCTCATGGTGGACCTCCAGTCTTTCTATGGATTTATATTGGTAGTCTCATTTTTATGATCAAAGTAGTAGAGTAATAGTAGTTTGGAGACAAATGTAATCATTCTACTGTAATCTAAAAGACCTTCTTATTACTCCAACAAACCCAAAGTGAAATTCCTTTGCTCAAAGCTTTCTGTACACCTAACTTCTTCACACATCTCAATATCTTCTGCTGCAAATAATTTAGCAGCATCAATCCAGCTAGCTAGTTGCTCAGGTTTTTTGTTTTTGGTTCTGCTCATTCATGTATATATATATATATATACATGTGTTATGTATGTATGTATGGAAGGAAGAGAGACTGTGGAACCATGTAGTTTTCATTTGGTCCCACATTTTTTGAAGGAATGGGCACCAGGTGCAACTACTTGTATAAACTGTAGATCTGCCTAAATGTATGTATGTAAGGGAGATTTGGTTGTAGGTAACAATCTCTTCTTTTTCTTTCCTCCATTCTTTCTTTCTTGGTCTTTTGAATTTTCCTGATCCCATCCCATCAAAAAATCTTTCCATAGGAACATGGGAACGCAGAAAGAAACATAGCAGGATCTCCCCCCACTGCATAACTCCCTAGGGATCTTCTGCTGAGGGAGATCAGATCCCTCAAAATATGAACAGAAATAAAAAGAGAGGGTTTTTATGGACAGATTATGGTGGAAGCAAATAATGTAGTTTTCACTTTGGTCTCACATTTTTCTTAAAAAAGGAATGTCCACCAGTTGCAACCACTTTGAACCCTGAGTTCCTTTCTGGGAACTTGATGGAAATGTAAAAACCCTAAACCCTTGCCTCCACACTTGGGTTTAATTCAAACTAATTTATGCATAATTGGGATATCACATTAGTAAAACTTGGAGTGGGTATTTGATAAAAACCTGATTTGGACCTTCCCCATATGCCCTATGAGGCACAGCAACAAATTAGGTTTAGGGTTGAAGGTTCGTGGTCTAGCATTCATCTTTTCTTGATTTTCTTTTGCATTTCAAGCTTGAGACAGCAAGCTCACAAGCACCTCAAGCACTTTTTTGTAAAGGAGTCATCTTTTTGTTGTTTTAATTATTTTCTTGAATGCATTTCAATGAAAGGTTGCCATTGGTGTCTTCTTCATGAATGCAATGGATTGTCAATTGATGAAGCTCATAGGTGATCTCACTTATCTATGGATTTTGTAAGATCCAGAAGAGAATAAATTTTTCTCTCATTCATTCTCCTTGTTTGCATTTCTCATTGCGACTCTTGCTTACATCATTCAATTTTCTTTGTGCATAAACCTTTGCAATCTTTTGAGAGAGGAAAGTAGAGCCTCATTTTGTGTTCTAGTGCATAAATGTGAAAATGCTTCATTTTGTGTTTTTTTACATTTATGCACTTTCACTTTTGCTTGAGACCAAAAAACTTGGTTTGGCACCTTTCAATTTTTTTCATGCTTCTATGCTTGAAATTCACTATGCTTTTTGTGCTTGCATGCTTGTTTAAAACACATTTACTTTCATTCTTGCTACATTGAGCCTAGAGAACCTCAACATTTCACTCTAATCAAAAAACATGAATGCATGTGTGCTTAAGCCATCTTTGTGTAACAATCAAATTGCATCTTTGCCATCGTTGTGCCATTCAATTGTAGCCTCTATCATCATCCATCTATCTTTGGGTTGTGTGATTATTTGCCAACATCGTGCAATAATCAAGTTGTCGTTGGTTTCTATGATTGTTTTTTTTGGCTTTGAATTTTTTTTTTGGGTTGCAAAATGCATAACAATAACCCAAATTCACATTAGGTAACTTGCATGATGTTAAATTTTACTTCAATGTTGTTTCGGTTGAATTTGTAGATTGTGTGAACATTAACACCATTGAGAATTTATAGGTGTTTAATACTCCTTTTGAGGCTAATGTTGCTAATGAAGAACACATTTAGTTAAAAGTGGCCTTGGAGGAGTTAAAAAACAAAGCTCTACTGTGAAGTTTCACAATTAAAACTCACTAACATGAGCATTTTTCAAATAAATAATAACCAACCCATAGATCTCAATTTCAACCAAATGATGAAATGCATAATTTGTCACAATCACATGTGTGGTTTTGAAACTATAGAAACTAGATGTTATAAAGGTTTGATTACATATCACAAAGCAAATGACATTATTATCATGGAAAAACATGTGGAAGTTGAACATAAAATCTTGTTTGCAAAGTATTTGGAATATGTAGTCAATTACCTTAAATCTTCATTTAATTGAGAACCAACAATAAAGAGGCCCCACATTATACCAACTACCATATCTAGATTTTTTAATGTTGCTAACCAATTTGCAAGGGATCATGGCACACATAAGGGTTTCCTAAAGGATGTGATGTTGTATGTCATCAAAGAGTTTTAGCATTAAGGATAGTGCAATCCATTTGCTTCCAAAGGTTGGCATATAGATTATGTTTGAGAGCGGTCCTCCCATCCAAGAAGGTATTTGCTAAAAAAGCTTTGCCAACATTAGTGTAGAAAACATTGCTTGAGTATGCACAACCCACATTAGCCACTTGTGTGTCAAACATGTGTACCTTTGATATTTGGATGTCAAAAAGAACATGCAACTATTTATTGTGGTTGTAAATTTCATCTCAAAAAATTGAAAGATCAATCATGTAACAATTAGATTATTGTAGTACCTTTTTAGGTTCGGCACCTCATTACCAAATAATTAATTTAATTTTCAATTCTTAATTCAATGGTTGAAATTTGGATTCTGAAAATTTCGACACTCTGTATTAAATTTATTATAACCAAATGCTTATAGAAGAAAAGTTTAGTTTTTCGGTGGTTAGCTGGTTAGTAAATTACTATTGTAAGCCATTCAAAAAAGAATTTCAAGGATCAAACTTGATTGGTTGCATGAATTTTTAAAATTTTCATCAACACTAACTATTAATATCCAAAAAAATGGCAAATTAGAAAATGATTTAATTTATGCCGAACTTGAAAAGGTATTACGATATTTGATGCATTTAATACTATTGGTGCAACTATGGTTTTATAACTTTTACAATTACTTGACAAGTTTTATTCTATTCAACAAGTTGTGGCACGTGTAAAAGATGAAAGGGTTGATTTGTAAACATGTGCATTTGCCTTAAATTCTATTGCCTCTTATAATGGTTTGGGGATATTTAAGCATTTTGATGGAACTTACTTGGGACAAACACTTTCAAAAGTTTGTTGATATGCTACTATGGATGATAAGGTAGCCCAAGGATTCAGTTATACATCTATCAAATCTCTTTAGACAAAAATGTCTTAACTAACCTAAAAAATCTAACAAAAGGAAACAAGCTTGGGAAAAAAACATGTATAGATTCTAGGCTGAACCTTAGAAAATTGAACACATCAATCAAAACCAAATGAATAGGATTTTTTTCTTGCTTCCCATTTTTGTTTGTTTTTTCTACTTCTATGTTATTTATTATTTTTTGTTTTGTTATTTTTCTGCACATGAATGAAGATGTTTGTAATTTCTTTAGTTTTTAATGTTAAGGTTAGGTTTGTTATTTTGTTGGTTTTTCATTGAAGGTTTGTAAGTTGGGTTTCATTGTTTCAAGATGCCTCAACTTTTCACTTGCCAATTGCATTATGTTATTATCAACAAATAGTGGCATTGCATAATTGTGTACTACTTCTAAGCATTTGGGTAGTATGTGAGGCTATCATCAAAATATTGTTACCCATAGTAATTAAAGCTATGGACATCGGTTACTTGGAAATGCCTTGTAATTTATCATTTCCACATGTAATGAACTTTGTGATGAACTTGCACATCAAACTTTTTTTAATAGTTTGTTTGATCTAAATGTAACTACTTTTGATACATAGTGGAAAAGTTATAGATTCATGTGAAATGTTGAGCTCTAGAAGTGTTTCTACCCATCATTTCATTTTGCATGGATTTAATAGAAAAATGGGTCATCAAATGTTGGCATTAATGCTAGATCCTAGGTTTAAGAATATGCATTTAGTCACATCGTATGTAGTTTGTAAAAATGTTGCAAGATCAATTGTTGATCATGATTCACACTTGTTATTGTCTTTGTTGGTTAGATCTTACAAATCAAGTTTAATGCCAAATGCAATTTAGGAGCCTCAAATACTAAGTTCATAAATGGATTCCTTGTGTTAAAAAAGCTCAATAGATTTCACCATTACCCCATTAATGCAAATTGCAAGTGTGCCTTGAGTTGGTGGTGGATAAAATCTTATAAATTCCCAATTACTACAAAGTTTGACAAACATATTTTGAAAATTTTACAATCCCAAATAAAAACTAAAAGGATTTTTTCCAATGTTGGAATCTTCACGTCACTCTATAAATGCCATCCTCAAACTAAGAATTTTGAGATTTTAATGTTTGTCAACAAGAATTGTCCATTAAATCCCCACGTTGGCTATTATAAACATTCTAGCTTGATAAGTGCATATGAAATAGAACATAACTTGGCAAAAGAACTTGAGGCTAAATTTGATGATGGAATGGAACATGAAAAGTTCTTAAAGATGATGCCAATCATCTATCTCACAACCCAACAATGGTAAACATGCTTCTAGATTTTTATTAAGGGTTTATTTTTTCTTTCTATATGAGTTAAGGTTAAGGTTTAACTACTAAATGTGAAAATGAATTCATTAGACTTTTGTTGTGTGGAATTTAGTAAATATTTGCAAAGTTGGAAAAACTGGAAATTTGATGGTGATGTGATGTTGACTACAAATTAGACAAATTGCCATGTGAAAATTGGAAACTTGATAATGATTTATATCTTCATGAAATAGTATGTCTGAACCATGATGCAACCATGGTGGATATAGTGACTAATCATAGTTTTAGTAAATGTAATGGTTAATTGTGTTCATGATGTGCATGTTATTTACAACATACCATGGGTTTTATTTTTATGAAAGTGCTAAGATGCATAATGTCAAGGTCTTTAGTAAAAAGGGAACCATATTTTCACAAATTAGTTATTTTGATTCATAACTCATTTCACTTTTTTCCACTTTGCAAAAAAAAAAGATTATGCCTAAGGAAAGCACAAAACACTTAACCTCATGTTTTGAAATTATTGTGAATTAGTTTGGATAATACTTCATAAGCATGGCATTCTACATTCTTTAATGATGTAGCTTTTACTATGCAAGTTATTATGGATCCATTCTTTTCCGACATAATGTTCAACTTGTACAATGTTATTGCGTAGATTTTTTTATAAAACATTGTTTCATTTGGTTTCCAATTCAAAGAATTGGGAACCTCGATCTAAGATTGGGTATTTGGTAGAAAAACATTGAATGATAACCTTCGAACAACTAATAACCTTGAACTATTATTGAATATTCAATAGAAAACTGGGTGATGACCTTATTAGGGTATTTGACAAGGTAGTTTTCAAAGAACCTTGCAAATACTCACCTTAAAAAATCATGAAACACACACTCCTTATCCATTGTACTGAAAAAATAAATTTTTAAACGGCCACCCAAGGTAGTTCTCTAATTTATAAATAAATAAAAACCTGGATATTCATGGTTCTTTAATTTCTTTCTTTTTCAAAAGCCCAGACCTGATTTCGCGGGTTTTTTAAGAATCAAATACCCACCCAACACTGGTAGGGATCTCGGCCCTTCCTTGTTTTTGGGTGCCCATCACTCACTTAGGCTTCCCCCCTTGTGCCTTGGCTACCTACACTTCACCTCTATATAATCTCCAGTTTTAACTATTGTTGTTGTGCTGGTAAACTTTGCCATGAGGGGTGCAAAGTCATCATGACTAGAGGAGCCACTTGTTAATAGTTACAACATTTGTTTATCCATAGTGTTGTTGGAAGTAGCTGGAGATTGTTGTTAAACTATAGTAAGGATTTTTGTGTAGAAATCTATAACTTGGCTTGAAATAAGAATCATTTATACCATGATGGAACTTTGTCTAATTATCTCATCATCATCATCATCATCATGCTACTACACTTGATGATGCCTTGAAATCTAATGGCAATAATGGTAAGACTATGAACATAATTTTGCATCTTATAATTGGACTTTTGCAACAATCTTGATTGTTAGTTGGGTCATAATAGAGCCTTCCCATAAGACCCATAAAGACCAAGAAGAAGAGTGCTACTAGCTTTGGTTGACATATGCATGTAGATCTATATCTAAGTTTGTTTGTGTGTGTTATTTATTTATTTTCATTGGGAGACTACCTTGGGAATTATGGGTTTGTTTGATTCAAAAGATTTGATGGGTTATTTTAGGCTAGGGAAAAATAATGATTTTCTTGGCTTGACAAGAATAGGGAAAAAGAGAAAACCATTGAAATGTGAAACAATTATTTGTCTCAAGCTTGTAGGATTTCCTTACACAACTTTGAGGTGAACAAAACCATTTTGTTTTGAAAAGCAATGAATGAATTAAGCGTTTTATATTACAAGGGCTTTCTGTTTTGTCACCTAGATGTAATGAAAAGTATTCTTATGTAGCTTACTTTTATAGCATTTCTAAAGTTTAATTTTGAGATACAATATTTACAAGACACATGTCATATCAAGTAAACACATGATAGATGGGCAATGAATGAGACTTGATTGGAATCATTTTGACAATCCCGTAGAATGGCTCTTCATTGTTCAAAAGTAATCTTGAATATGTAAAAGACATAACCAAAAATATCAACTTCTAGCAAGGCCATTTCCACTAGTATCATATTATTTGTCATTCACAAAATTGTGTTTTTCAAGCTTCCCAACATTGTCACAAGCTATAGCAAACCACGGCAAGCGATTATCTCTTAGTGTACAAATTAGATGTTTTAAAATTGTGTGTTCATACTTACAATCGGATATCATACCACAAGTATGATAATACTCATGGCATTCCTTATATGGCTAGACATCACAACTTTGTTCAAACAACCCTAAAATCATGTTGCCACCTTTACAAAAGCATTAAAAAATATCACCTTCTAATTGATCAAAAACCTAAGAAATAAAAGATGTTCAAGTTACACAAACTAAAGAAAAATCAATTAATTAACTATAAATACATGCTCCTGGGCCAAGGGGGAAAAAAAAAGAAAAAGAAAGAAAACCAAGTCTTTGATGAAACTGCCCAAAATGAGCTTTTGTTAGCTTTTCATTATCACCGCTGACCAAATCTTCAAATTTGTAATTTTCAAAACACTTGTATCAAACAATGTGGATGAGAAATGTATTATGGTTTGAAGATGTTTTAAGAGTGCTTCATTCTAGAAATTGTTTGGGATTTTCCCCTTTTTTTTATTTTATTTTTTTAAATTTGAATTTTGAAAAAGGCTTACTATATACTATATACATACAGCTGAATAACACTAGGCTTCACAACTTGGATTTGGATTCAAAGCAACCCCATGGGACCTCCTTTGAGTAGGTATTGAACTAACTAAGGAAAAGAAGAGAGTTTTAAAAGTGTTAGAAATAGAATAAAGGGCTAACACGTGTCCGAGAGGAGTTTGATATTTTTCCCCAAAAAAGTTTCAATTAATTAGTTGGTGCAAGATACCATTTTACTTTAAAGCAAGTGACATGCAAAGTGGCCAAGAGATGTAGTGAGCTTTTCCCCTTAATGAGTTGCAAAACTAGGGCACCCAAATGCTTGTCATGGCCCAAAAGGGAAAGAGTGGTGGTGGTATTGTATTCATTCATTCATTCATGCATGACCAAAATGATGGGACCCTTCTTCCCACCTAAAGCACTAGGAGGGTCCTTGTGGCCAAAAAAAAAGAAGGGGGGAGAAAGAGGCAACATAAGTGTGACCAAAAATGATAGAGGGGGAAGTTGGGACTTGAAGAAACTTCTCTCCACCAGCTTGCTTGGAGATCCCACAAGTTATGTTGAGAAAAAAGAAGGAATTATTGCAACAAAGTTGTTTTTGTGTTTCCTTTGTTGGGGGAGGAAAAACTTGACTTTTCCTCTACGGAATTAAGTTGAAGCTTTGTTGTTAACTATATAAAGAGCAAGTCCAACCACATCCGCTATTTGGGCCTCCACAAGTGTTTATCATATCCAACATAGCGGTCATTGTTTTGTTACCCGGCCTTGTGGAGACTACCACTTCATCGTGTGCAAATTTACAGGCCTAAACCCATTTTCACACTATTTGAAAGCCATACTTCATCCAAAATACAGTGTACAGGTTCAAATCAGTGTTGTGCGGTTCTTTGATAACGTGTGCAATCCCCCCCAACATTCACCCCAAAAAACATACATACCCGGCGGTTATTTAAAAATAACTGGCAAACACAGGTCCAAACTCCACACCCCTTTTGCAGAGTATTTGAAAGCCATATATACTTCATAGTGTACAGGTTAGGTTTGACTGGTGCTGGTGGACCTGCTCTAAGCAACTAGGGTAGCAAAGGATGAAGAGATGGCTTTTTTGGCTACTATGAAAGCATATGGGCCCAGCTCCCCCCTGACAACCCGGACACTAGATTGTACTTGTGAGTACCAGACAAATCCTTACACAAGGTGAGGTAGAGATGACTTCCATAAGAAGCTCCAAGAAACACACACACCAGCTTCAAAGTTGTCATTTGTTGTAAAAAGCACAACAAGTTATAACAACAACAACCACAACCACCTTCAAAGTTCCCAAAAGGAATAATCATTTATACTATTTTTTTCCAGACAAATTCTATCATGATATATATACAAGGATATTGTTAAGCATTCGTGACCATGGATGGATGGCTCTTCAAAAGTATGGCACAAGCGAAAGTCAGTTTACAACTTGAGAAGAAGAAAAAAAAAGTCACATAAATATTGCAACAACCATGCGTGTGAGCATCGAATGGGAACCAACATTGAACGGGTATGGCCTGGTAGAGTGTATATACTAAACCCTAAACCTGGGTAAATCCAAAGCTTGTATACAAACAGAAAGTATGGATGGACCAGTGTTGTTGGGTGGTGCTTTGATTTTGTTATAACCTCCACGAGTTCGAGGTTTTTGAAAATTTGCAAAAGAATTTGATGGGTTTTTAATGAAAGAACTCGCACGGAACCAAAATGGTGAATTCAAGGGTAGGTTCTTAGAGAATGATTTAGTTAGCTTGTTTTAAGAACTGGGTTAGTAGGGGGGGTCAAGCCCGGTTCTTTGATTGTCTGAGAACCGTCATGCAAGGGTCCATATACCCAACCTTTACCCGCCCATGGCAGGGGGGGGGGGGGATTTGGTAAACCAACCGCCCTTTGTGGTGCAATGATGGCAAACCCCTGGGCGGGGGGGTGGCTATCTCGGTGGGCGTGGGAGGGAAAAAAGCGATCAACTCTGTCG
>Ga0116227_10004316_pt1 | contig 30874 bp, 14 predicted proteins | sample S1TSphgellanicum_FD_89693 | JGI IMG/M metagenome (GOLD analysis project Ga0116227, IMG submission 89693) | Host-associated microbial communities from peat moss isolated from Minnesota, USA - S1T2_Fb - Sphagnum magellanicum MG | ecosystem: Host-associated > Plants > Peat moss > Unclassified... | reverse complement strand
TTATTTTTTTTTTTTTTTTTTTTTTTTTTATTTTTTGTGTTTTTTTTTTTTTTTTTTCTCTCTTATGTGCAGTTTTCCCAGCAGTGCTCGACATTACGGTCCTTCTTCCAGATGACAATAATAATCAGGTCATTTTGAAGGTAAGAAAAAGCAAGGGAAAAACTTTCCCTTCCCAAATGCAGGAAAATTATTTGGAGGTTGTTTAAGTTGTAGGGTAATGCCTGAGGAGTGGGTCGTTTTGGGGCGTTCCCAAAGTAAGCTCCAACAGGTTTTTACGCTCTAGTGTATACCTCAAAAGCTTTTTGTTGGCCTTGCCTAACCAAGGCAAGAAGGATATATTGTGTTTAGATTCATTATAGAGTATAGTAGCTTAAGGGATTTTGGCCCCTAGGTAATAAATAATAGGTCTATTTTTATCTGAGGATTTTTGAAAGATGATATTTTGGCTTGTGTTGAAACTTGAGAGATTAGTTATAATAGAGTTATGATATCTTGAAGGATTTTGAGAGGATTTTTTTGAACATTTATATTTTTCCATGGTGAAATATTTTGAATTTCCATAATTCTTCTTTTGCCTTGAGATACTTTTTAATGTAAATGGCAAGGCCACCGTGTGATAAATTCCTGGTTGTTCACAGGTTTTGATCATTGAGCTAGAAGGATGCGTAATGGGGCGTCCTCATGCGTGTCCTGATCATTCTTTGCCTTTAGTTAGCTCCTGCTGGTTCTTCCTCTGGTCTTCAGAAATTTTTGTGAGTGTGTGTGTGTGTGACTTGCAGGGGATAACAACAGACAGGATTCTGGATGTGCGCCGATTGCTAGCTGCACATGTGGAGACTTGCCATCTAACCAATATCTCCTTTCAACATGAGGCAAGAAGAAGAAAGCCCCTTCTTCCCCCCCCCCCAAATACCTCCTCCTCTGGCACCATCAATTCATTTCATCAATTTCTTACATCCATTGGTTTTGCATAAATTTCTTCCCATGAGGTTTTAATTATTGAAGTCACGTAGACTTTTTAAAATTTTCTCTTCTTCTTCTTCTTCTTCTTCATCAACCTTCTTGCCCCATGTATTTTTCCTTCATCAACATCACAAAAATTTCAATCCGACAAAAACTGGGCAATCATTTTCTATTTGTTTAGTTTTTTTTTTCCATTTGTCATTCTTTGGGTTTTGGGTATAGAACCTCTTGAGAGTTTCTGTTGAATCACAGTGCCACCCAGTTCAGTCTTTTCATCCTGTATACGAGACTGTGAGCAATCAGTCTCAATAACCCAATCTAGATTGCTAGAAATCATTTGGTGAAGTAGAGATTTGTAGAAATCAACAAAAGAGTCAATCTCTGTTCAAGCTCAAAGTGCTTACCTATTTGAGCTGCTGCAACTAGTATGGCATAGTCACATCAAAGATGTTCTTTCTTACCTCAATTCTGGAAGAAATCTCTGAACTCGTCGTGATTCTCAATTTTTTGTTGTTGCTTATGATGATGGGTAGGTGGGTGGGCAAGCAGGTGCTACAGAGTCGATTGCACTTTGTCACTGCTAAATCACTTACAATTTAGTGGGTATCCCCTGCCTGATCTTGCTGAGCTCTCTGATCATGATTTTAACAGGTGCGGGGAAGCAGGTTGCGAGACTCACTAGAGGTGGCTGGTCTAAAACCATGCACACTTACTCTGCAGCAAGGTCCATATACAATAATCCTTTTTCTTTGTGTTGTCTCTCTTTGTCATTCTCCCTCTCTCTCCCATCCCACCCAATACAGAAATCTTGATGAGATACAATTCAAAAAAGAAGGGAGAAAAAGAGAAAAAAACACATGGAAGAGGAAGCAAGCCTGGAGATGCAACAAACACAAGAGTGTCCCTTTCACTACTTCTCTTCAAGCTTTTGCCTCTTTTTTGTTTTATCAGTTACAGAGTTTGCACATTCCTTTTAGCATTGGAGCATGTACCTCTGAGGAAGTAGAGCATGAAGATCTAACATTATGTGAGGTTGTGTGGTGTGGGTGGTGGTGGTGTTGTTGTTGTTGCTGTACAGAGGATTACACTGAGCCTTTAGCAATGGCCCATGTAAGAAGGCTTCTGGACATTGTTGCCTGTACAACTTTCTTTGGTCCCTCTGGCAAACAACTTGAACAACCCAAGCAACCTATCTCAAGCAGCAGCAGTGAGCTAACGAGGAGTCCATCAAGCCAGGCAATTAACAGTGGTGAGGACAGGCCACAATCATCATCAGCAGCAGGAGTTCAGGAGGAAGAAATTATGATTAGGGATAGTGATGATGCAGCAGGAGCAGTGATAAGAAGAAGAAGAAGAAGAAGAAGCAGCTCTGAAGGCGGGGAGACGAAGAAGACCACCACCATCACTCCAGAGGTTGCAAAATCTGGGGTGGTGACAAAAGCTGCTACTACTGAGAGGGGAGTTTTCAAAGGGAAACCAGAAGCTGCAGCTGCAATGGCAGCTGCAAAAGAAGCTACAGAGAAGGGAGACATGACGGGGATGTGCCCTCCCTCCAAATTGGGCCAATTTTACGAGTTTTTGTCCTTCTCACACTTGACACCACCAATTCAATGTGAGTGAACCCTAAAACCTTAAACCCTAAACCCTAAACCCTCCATCTGATGCAGTTTCTCTCAATTCTGATTCATGTAACTTTGCCCATTGCAAAAATCTCCGGCAAAGTGATATAACTTGTGGGTCTAAAGGTGCATTCACACCTAATGTTAAGTCGGTGTTAATTGAAAATCTAGGTGGCGTCTTAGGTGGCACCCAATGTTAAACCGGCGATTGTTTAATTATTAAGTGAATGTTAACTTAACAGAAAAAATTTGGTGGTAAATAGGTTTAGGTCCTAAATGACTAGCTTGGTGTCAGGGGACTTAATACTAGAGTCCTTAACACCAAGTGTGAGTGCACCTTAAGGCTGACTTTTGGCTGGTATGAGGCAAGTATATAACTGGTATTGAAACTGATATAAAACTTGGTTTGAGGCTAATCTTACATCAGTGTCCTTACCGGGGTTGATAATGGTTACAAGGTTGGCATTACCTTGGGTCCATAATGGGTTTGGAACTTGGTACGATTACCTCCAAACCCTAAACAAGGGTTGGTATTGCCTCAAGTCATACCAGCCTAGTAGGGTCTTTTTGCTGCCAGTATTGAAACCCAAAAAAAAAAAGACAAGGGACCTTATGTGTACTCACCTCCTTCAGAGTCAAGTCAGAGGGATATTATGCCTACTTATAGGTGTAAGACCCCTCCATCCTCATTCCCAACACCTTGAAAAAAAGAAAAACTTAGGTCAGGTTTTTATAGGTTGAATGAATGATCAAAAGACATATGTCGGGTGGGTACAAAAAGAAGTAAAGCTTTTGTTGTTGTTGTGGTTGATTTTTGTCACCTACAAGGGTTTAGGGTTTGGAGGTTTAGGGTTTGGGTTTCTGTGGGTAGGTTGCCATATTGGTTTGGTTGATTGTTTTTGCTGCAATTTGGGGTGTTGTGATATAAAGACCAGGAACCCCCAGGGCTCAAAAACCTAATGATGTGAAAATTGCAGTTTTGAGGTGCTCACAGAAGCAGTCACCCAAACAAGAGGGTGACCTTTTCACATTTGTTGTAAGTGTTTTTTCTTCCTCCAAATTCTCTCAATTTATTTCATACATACATACATATATATATATATATGTTGATACATCCGTCCACCCATACATAGTTACATCCTTTGGTAGCAATTTTTTTGTGAAGAAGTTGTCGATGGGTCCATTCTTATTGTCGGTGTATAAAGTATGTATGTATGTATGTTAGCTTCATGCTTCAATGTTGAAATCTTGAGATTGCACATAATTTTTGTTGAACAGAAATTTTATCATTGAAATTTCATTTGAAAATATTTCGTTCTATTTATATGTGTAGTGAAACTTTGAAATTATACATAATTTTTATTCGAATAGAAATTTCATCATCAAAATTTCATTTGAAAATATTTCATCTTATATTATATACGTGCAATCAATGAAACCTTGAAATTGCACATAATTTTTGTTGAATAAAAAAATTTTATCATCGAAATTTCACTAGAAAATATATTTGAATCTACAGTTAAAACATCAACTCCTCCTCTCTCTCTCTCATGGATCAAAATTTGTGTGTGTGTTTTCACTTTTGGTCACAGGTGAAACTTTGTAATGGAAAGCTTGTCACGATCACAGCATGTGAGAAAGGATTCTACAGCTCCAGCAGACCATCCATTCATAGCCATTCACTCGTCACCTTGCTTTCTCGTCTCAGCAAAGCCTTTGCAGATGTGTGTGTCCCTCCCTCTCTATCCTTCCAAACCTGAATTTCTGTTCAGCGAGGTTGTTCTTTGCATATATTAGTGTTGTACTCCTTTGCATTTGAAGAGTATTCTTTTCTTTATGTAATTATAAGAAGGGATGAATGCAAAGTTTTTTCTAATGTTGAATTGCTCTTCAAAATAGTGAAAAAACATGAAGAACTGATGTTTTTGAAGAATCGATAGGTTTATAAAATTTAACATATTGAAATTTGATTTTCATTCTCGTGGCACTGAGTGTGGCAGGCTTATGATGATTTGATGAAAGGATTTTCCGAGCGCAACAAGGTACACACTATTTACTATGGAAAACTTTTGACATTTTGGAGCTTTTGATTCTTATATATTTTCCACACTCTCTTATTACAAGGGAGGTTTGAAAGTTGAGAACCTCAAGGGGTTTAGGGTTTAGAGAAAGAGAACTAACTCTCAAACTAACCTTAAACCCTAAACCTCCAAACCTCCTTCCCAAACAATTTATTCATGTTACATTTTTCACCATTAAAGCTAAAACCCTCAACCCTAAACTTCCATTTTTAAAAACCAAGATAATTTTTTATTTTATTTAAATTTTTCCATTCTATTTTGGTTCACATTCTTTTTTCACATTAAAATCCTTAGACCTCTAAAACAGTTTTTGGCAATATACAGTATTGTGTGTTTTTTATACAGTGTATGCGTATCCTGGTGTGCATTATACGGTTTGAAAATATACCGTATTGTGTGCTTTTTATACAGTGTATGCGTATCCTGGTGTGCATTATGAGGTTCGACAATGTACTGTATTGTGTGATTTTTATACATTATACGTATCTTGGTGTGCATTATGAGGTTTGACGATGTACTGTATTGTGTGATTTTTATACAGTATGCGTATCCTGGTGTGCATTATGCGGTTTGACAATCACCGTATCGTATTGGGTTTTATACAGTTTGGAAATCTACCGTATGGGCTTCGGGCAAATACATGGGTTGTGCCGCCAGCAGCAGCGGAGAGGCCGTCTGTGTTTCCTTCTCTTCCAGTCGAGGACGTGACTTGGGGTGGCGATGGCGGAGGTCAGGCCGGGAGTAGAGACGCTCAAGCTGGTCTCATCAGGCGGCCCTGGGCTCATGAATTCTCCCTCCTTGCTGCAATGCCTTGTGCCACTTCCGAGGAGCGCCAAATCCGTGATCACAAAGCTTTCCTCTTGCACAATATGTTCGTGGACATTGCCGTTACGCAGGTTAGCTTGCTCGCAGAAATGCCATGCCCCAAACTCACTCACATTTGCGTCATGATGATGATGATGATGATGATCAGGAAGTTCATAGACATCACTTTCTCCATTTGCTGATTTCTCCATCTCTGTCTCGATCGTTGATTTCTCCATTGCTGATTTCTCCATCTCGGTCTCCATCACTGAATTGTCCACTGATTTCTATCACTTTCTTCATCACTTTCTGCATCAAAATTTCCATCAATTTCTCTATTACTTTCTCCATCGATTTCTCAACCATTTTCTCTATCATCATCATCAAGTTTATAGACATCACGTTCTCTATCTGTTTTTCCATTACTGATTTTTCCATCTCTTTATACATCACTAATTTCTCTGAATCTGTCTCCACGACTGATTTCTCCACTGATTTCTATCACTTTTCTCTATCCCTTTCTCCATCACTTTCTGCATCAAAATTTCCATCAATTTCTCCATCATTTTCTCTATCACTTTCTCCATGATTGGAGAGCTCATTGGTCACTTGAGACTTTGTTGTGACTTAGTCTGTGGGAATGACACAGTTCTGCTTCTTTTTTTTGTGGTTGCATTTATTGACAGGCAAGTGAAGTCATCGAACATGTTGATATTAGAGTTTCCCAAAAGGAACCATCTGCGGGCGGCGGCAATAGTGCTGCTACAGATCTTCATGTGGAGAAAAGAGGTAACCTCAAGTTCACAGTGCATCGTGACATTGGTGATGCTAGCAAGAAGCTGGAAGTCAAAATTGATGCCAGCCAGGCTCTTGGGCTAAGTCCGCATCAACTAGCAGTGAAGAATCTGCTCAAGGGAGTCACTGCTGATGAGAGCACTACTGTACATGTAAAACTTCTTATCCTCGCTCCAACTTCCTTGTTTATTCTAAGGCTCTTTGCTAGTAGTCTCCTATGCAATCAACAACAATCCTCCCACCATGAGTTCCAGATGTCCATGTCATGTATTTTTTGAAGTGCATACTCTTGCTGCACATAATGGAGTGATGATTTAGGGTTTTGTGCAATGTTAGGATTCAGCAACTTTAGGTGTGGTGATTGTGCGCCACAAGGGGTACACTGTCCTTGTTGAAGCAGTCAGCTCTGATGTTGAGGTGGGAGAGTTACCCAGTGAGGTAGTTGTTGAAGATCAGATTGAAGGAGGTGCCAATGCTCTCAATGTTAACAGGTACTGTAGCTTATCATCTCCAATCTGCTCTTTTTCATTGTGAAATTTGGTGAAGGTTGTATAGGAATTATTGTCGTTGTTGTTTCTACCTCCAATTGATGCAGGTGTTTTTTCTACTGGATGCATTGAAACTGAACATGTCATAAAGTTTGTACAGTTTTCTCTGGATGCATCATCATGCATTGGTGCAAAGTGTGATGAGGTTGACACAGAAAGACACCACTCTTGTTGACATGTCTGCAGTCTTCGCACACTTCTGCACAGAAGTAGTACAAATGGGCAAGCACACTCATCCTCAGCAGCTGAAGAGTTGGAGATTGCTGAAGCTCAGATTCATGCAGTTCTGGAAGAGAGCCTGGCTAGACTAGATGAGGAGCATGACACACCAGAAGCCTTGTACATCCGATGGGAACTCGGAGCATGCTGGGTGCAGCATTTGCAAACCCAGGCAGGAGGAACTGAGAATGAAAAGGATGGATTGAAAAAAACTGAGAAAGTCCTGGAGCATGGCTCCTCAACAGTGAGTGAGAAAAAATTAAGTGCAAGAACTGGACTTCCAACACTCAAACCGCTCAAGAAGAAGGAGTTTGATAGTTCGTTGAAAACCTCAGGTGCCATTATTATGCTTTAAGAGCATTGCATTGTGTTATGTCACCTTTGCAATGTTTTGGTTTTCAGATTGGTTGTTTGTCTTTCAGTCACATGAGGCATGTTGTGAAGACATGTTGACACATCCTCCTGCAGGGGGTCAGTCAGGTAAAGAAGATTCAGAGAATCCAGAGAATCAATCAAAGGAAGATGAGCACACAGCACCAGTGGCACAACCATCCCTCATGGCACATCTTTCAGAAAGCACTTTCATGCGACTGAAGGATTCTGGGACTGGCCTACATTCCAAGGTTCTCTTGTTTCCATGACCTTGATAGATGTTGCATGTGCAAAGACCACCTAGATCAAGACTATCCTGTAGGTGATTGACAACACCAGCTATACATCATCAATAGGAATACATTGTGTGAAGGAATCCTGGATTTGAAAGTGTGATTTGCAGTGTTATTGTTTGTGATACTGCTGTCTACTCTTGCTTCATTGCAGAAGTCTACATTGGGGGTCCTTGCAAGTTGTATTGCTAACCATGGAGGAATGTAATGCAATGATGGGGGATGACTATCCTGCAGACAATTAAAGAGCTAATGGATGGAGTGCAGCAGTACTACACTGATAATGCACTGCCTAAACTGGTTCGTCTCTCAGTGATCCACTCTTTGTTTACAGTGGAATTTCTGCAATCTGCTTGCCAATTCTGTCTCCATGACAAAATGCGTTACTCACAGCAACAGGAACAATAAGTGATGCTTTATGTTTGTTGAGCCAAATGCCAAGGCCACTGACTTCACACTGTGTGTTCCTCATCATGTGAATATGCAATGACAAAAGTGGAATCTGGTTTTGAGTACAGGTAGCAGATTTTGCATCACTGGAGCTCTCACCTGTAGATGGTCGTACACTAACAGACTTCATGCACACACGCGGTCTTCGGATGCGCTCCTTGGGCCAAGTGGTAGGTGTATTGTTATTTTGTTCAGCACACCTGATGATAATCCACCTCTCCCAAATTCTTACTCTTCCAGATTTCTTTGTTCACCTCCTCCACAAAACACAGTTGCCTACCCGCAAATGCTTAGCTTTAGAATGATTTTAGAGCCCAGGATTTAGATTGAGAGAAGAAGATTTCTGGTGCAGGTGGTCAAGGTTGTGAGCCTCTTCTCAAGCAAGATGCTCTGTCATCTTGCACTGATGCAACATTGACACAACTGGATCTGGACATTCCTGCTCTGTCCAATGTATGATTACTTTCCAAGATTGTTTACTATGGAGTTTTTTCCTTTTGAAATGGCAGGCAAAGCTGGCTGCGAAGTTACCTCATGTGCAGTCCCTATGTGTACATGAGATGGTAGTTCGGGCCTTTAAGCATGTTTTGCAAGCAGTTGTTGCATCTTGCAAGAATGCAGCAGATTTGCCTTTGAACATAGCCGCAGCTCTCAATGTGATGTTGGGTGCATCTCTCCTTGAGGAAGATTTGGAGAAGAGGCCAAGCTCTTCAAAGTACCTTATATGGACATGGGTGGAGACTTTTGTGAACAAGCGTTTTGGGTGGAAACTTGCGGGTGAGGTGATACGTTCAGAACTCCGCAAGTATGCAATACTTCGGGGTCTGTGCCACAAGGTAAAAAGGAAATTGGATTTTTGAATCTCAAAACTCAATACAGATTGTAGAATTCTTGCAGCTAATCTGATTTATCAACTTGCTTTTCTTGTCAACAGGTGGGAATTGAGATTGCTCCTCATGATTATGATCTGGACACACCCACCCCATTCAGAACAGGTGACATCATCAGCATGATTCCTGTATACAAGGTAGAGAAAGTCTACGCTTTCTCAATATCACTAGAATAATACTGGCAGGAGTGTCTAGGGTTGCTTCATTGTGAGTGTAGATTCTACACATTAGAAAAATTCTGGAAAAGTCTTGCATTCAGCATTTGATGATGATGGTGGCACCAGTTAATTCATCTTGGTGTGGTTGATCATCATTATACCATTTGTGAATTTTCCTTCTCTCTCATCTTGCCTGCAGCAAGTTGCATGCTCATCAGCAGATGGAAGGACATTGCTTGAGTCCTCCAAAACAGCACTGGATAAGGGGAAGCTTGAAGATGCTGTCACTTATGGGACTAAGGTATGATGAATGTCTTGAGCTAGCATGAAACAAATGTTTCCTAAAATACTGAAGTTTAAACCTCATTTTGAGTTTGTGTGTAGATATTGACAAAGGAACAGATTCGTTCTTTTGTTTTTGAGGTATTTTTCAGTTGTGTAACTAGACATTTGAAACAAATGCATATTCCCCTTTAAACTCCTACTAAGATTGCACTCAGAGGTATTGTGTGCACTGGACTATGCAATCTCCACATGAAGTGCACACAAATGATGTATTGCCTACACATTCTCTAATAGTTTTAACATGTTTGCAGGCCTTGGCAAAGCTGGTTGCAGTTTGTGGGCCTTATCACCGCATGACTGCAGGTGCATACAGTCTGTTGGCAGTTGTGTTATACCACACTGGGGACTTTAATCAGGTGAGGTGTCATTTCCCACTGTTCCAGAACCTGATCATGAAGTCTGACAGATGAAATGTCTGAATTTTCACTTTGTTTGAAGAATGTATGTGGGAGAGGTCTCCTTGTAGTTCAACAAATGGTGCATAAGAACTGAAGGATATCCTGATTGCAGGCAACAATCTATCAACAAAAGGCACTGGATATCAATGAGCGGGAACTTGGGCTTGATCATCCTGATACTATGAAGAGCTATGGTGACTTAGCTGTGTTTTACTACCGACTTCAGCACACAGAGCTGGCATTAAAGTACAGACCTGTGACTCACTAATGTGCTTATAAATGTCCAGTGAACCTTAATGCCTGTAGAATTTTTTCCCTATAGGAATAATAATGCATCTGTAGTGGACATGGGTTCATAAGATGTTTACTACCATTCTGAGTTGTTGACAACTGGGAACTGGAGGGGGTTGTCAGATATGTGAACCGAGCATTGTACTTGCTTCATTTAATCTGTGGACCATCACATCCAAACACAGCAGCCACTTACATCAATATTGCAATGATGGAGGAGGGCTTGGGCAATGTTCATATTGCCTTACGGTATCTTCATGAGGCTCTCAAATGCAATGAACGTCTCCTTGGTGCTGATCACATTCAGGTCTTTCTTCCCACTCTGTTTCAATTTCTTGTTCTAAAAAATGTTACTTATTTATCTGTGGTGTTATAATCAGTTTATTGATCTACAATGTGTTATATATTGCTGACACAAGTCTGGTTTGGTATATTCTTGGAGGACATTGAGTAGCCAAAGCTTGTGGGTGTGGGTGCAGACAGCAGCAAGTTATCATGCTATTGCAATTGCACTTTCACTCATGGAGGCATATTCATTGAGTGTTCAGCATGAGCAAACCACACTGCAAATCTTGCAAGCTAAACTTGGCCCTGATGATCTCCGCACACAGGTGAGTAATCTGTTGTGAATTGCAACGTATTGGTGAAATAGTACTGAACCTAGTTGTGTGAAGGATACAACGTTTTTGGTAAAGAGCATCATGTGCTGTTTGGAGCCCAATTCTATGAATATGTGTGATTATGAGTAATACATTTTTCCCATGTCATATAGAGCTGAATTCGTGAAAATATTTCAGGATGCAGCAGCATGGTTAGAGTACTTTGACTCCAAGGCAATTGAGCAGCAGGAGGCTGCAAGAACTGGAGCTCCCAAGCCTGACCCGTCAATTGCTAGCAAGGGTCATCTCAGGTACTATCCTGTTTCATTATTGGTGTGAACTGTTCTGTCAATGTTGATGTTGGACAAAGAGTTGAAAACTATTTTGGGCTTGAGGTGTGAAATGATAACTGTGTAGTTGCAGGTCTTAAACTGTTTGAGTGCACTGTCAATCTCCAGTGTGTCAGATCTGCTGGAGTACATCAATACAGAGGCAGGAGAAAAGGGCAAGGAGTTGGAGAACAAGCGAAAGCCTCGACATCTGAAGGTAAGTTCCATATGGGTGAAAGTGAAGCAGGGCAGCATGAGGTACATATTGTATGCTTCCTTTTGCCTTTGCGCCTTTGGCGAATTTACAGGCCTTTACATGTTGTTTTCTACAGATAATACTCACACATACAAGCACATAGATAACTCTGGTCTCCATTCCAAATCCGAATTCCTAGGGTAGTATCTTTGTGTGAGAGCTGGTTCTGGGCTGTCTCTGTGATCAATTGAAGAAATCTGTTGTTTCTGCTGTTGGTCCTGCTTGAAAGTGGAAATACTTCTTGTGTTTTGCACACAGAATTACTAGTTGATATGTGGTGGCAGTTTTGTGAGCACACATTATGACACAAAGTTATGATCTGGATGTGGGGGGTTACAGTCTAAAGGCAAAGGACAAAGTCAGGCCTCCTCCACATCATCATCACGACACAGCACAACTGATGATCTTGCTGAGGGATTGACTGTAGTTGTTTCGGACGAGGAGAGGAGTGCATCTGATTCATCTGATCCATTACCAAGAAGGGACATCTGGCCCACTGTGCTGCCAGAACCCATTGTTCCTCCTAGTCCACAGGAGTCCATTTCACCCATTGTCACCAGTGTTGAGGCCAAACTGGGGCGTGGCAAACAGAGTGTTGTTGAAATTACAGAAGAGGAAGAGGAAGAAGGGTGGCAGGAAGCAGTTTCAAGGTCACGATCCTTTGGTGGAGGCAACAGGCGACTGGCACACAAGGGAGCTACAGTGGTTCCATATAATACTGAAGGGCAAGCAGCACACAGTGGTGGCCACCATAGGCAAAGTGGTGTAGTACTACGAGAGAGGGGTAGTGCACCAGGCACTGGGGGAAGTGCAAACCAGTTGTTGAGAAGGAGAACCTCATCAGCATATGGTCCAATTGTAGGTACATTGTCTCCACAAAGCACTGCATCTTCAAGCCTTGCCGAAAACCCAATGGGAGGTGGGAAACATTATGTAAGGCAGTTTTCTGGAAGGCCACAAACTCCCAGTTTTGCAGGGGAAGCTTCAACTCCTGCAACATTGGAGTCACCTGCAAATGTAAACAAGACAGTTTCAAGCCTGGCATTATCTCAAGCTGCACCAGATATGAGCACTGACAAGATTGAGGGAGGAGAGGCTGTCATTGCAGGAGTTGCTGTTTCACAGGCAGTCACCCACTCCACACACGGCCGAATGGCATCAGGAAGTTCTTCTACAGTTTTTGGAAAAACTGCTGGTACCTTCACCTCAGGTGGGTCAGCCCCTTCTTACAAGGAGGTGGCTCTCGCTCCTTGGGGGTCTTTCTCTCGTGTGGCTGTGACTACTGACAGAATACAGCAGGATTCATTTTCCACTACTGAGCAAGAAGGTTCCTTTTCTGAAAAACTGAAGCAGGACATGACTGCTAGTATTGAGAAAGAGACTACCATCCCTGTTGAGCAATTGCAGCAAGAAGAGCTGATCCCAGTTGACAAAGAGTCTTCTGAGCTTGTTGAAGGACAAAAGAACAAAATGTTGGCTGCCAAGGAAGATTCACCCCAACTATCTAGAGTTTCATCTGATCTAGTCATCTCCAATGTGCTATCATCATCTTCATCCTCTGCTTCTCTCTCTGCAGAAGGCAGAGATTCCTCTTGGGATGGAAGTCTGCAACCTCCCACCTCACCCAAGGTGACAGACATTGTTGAAGTAGATGACTCAATTGATGATGCTCAAACACCAAAGATAGTCCTGGACTCTGAAGAAATGCAACCAGACATTCAAACTCCAAAGATACCTCTGGTATCTGAAGAAGCCCAACCGGATGCTCAAATACCAAAGGTACTTCTGGAATATGAAGGAACCCTATCAGAGGGAACACATCCAGTTTCTGTAGAAGCTGGAGGAGAAGAGATGTCTGGCTCTCACATGGCTGATGTAGCAGCTGTTGAGGAACTGGACGAAACTGTTTCCAGTAGTGCTGACACTGTGGAATCTCCAAGTGATGAGGAGATACCTTTACCAGAGACAGAGATACCTCCCTCAGAAAAGCCTAGTGAAGTTTTTGTTGATGTGGAAGCTAGGACAGAAATGGAGGAGGTTGTTGAAACTGAGATTTCAGTGCAGATTCCATCTTACGGCCATGAAAGGACTGGAGCCGGGGTTGACAGTGAGAAGAGGGAAGAAGACTCTTCATCAGCACAGCCTGTTGTGATTCATGAGGCACCAGTCTCACCAAGTACACCTGACAGTTCCTCTAAGCTCCTTTCAGCCACTGCACCACCTTTCAGCCCAACTTCATTGGGCAGTATCAACCAGCCATCCGCAGTAACAAGTACAGTGACAGTCACAGCTCTTAGAGACAGAAAAGTGCTCCGACAAAGTGGACCTCCCCCTCACCTTCCTCCTGCTTCTCCTCCTCCTCCTCTTCCTCAAGTTCACAGGACAATTGCTGCAACACCATTCCATAGACCTGTTCCTCACTTGGCCCTCTTCCCGCAACCAAGCTTCTTAGCACCATATTTGCCAGGTTCACATTTTATGACTCCCCATCCAGGGCTCCCCTTACATCCTCTGATGTCTCCACCTCCTCCAAACTACTTCAGACCTCCACTTATGATGGAAGGCCCACAAATGCCATTACTGGGTAACAATCCTTACATTGGGGGACCTCCCCCTGTGTTTATCCCCTTATCTCCTTCATCAATGTCCCCTGTGCAAATGAATCCAAATGCTGCAGAGTTCATACCTCAGTTTCTGAATCCACAACCCATGCTTGGGATTGGTTCCCCTGGTTTGCCAGTTCTCATCCCGTATGCACCACCAGCCCCACTGATACCCGAGACTTTTGCAGCTCCACACACAACTCTAACAGAAGCCAGCGGTAGTGTAACAGAAGAGCAAGCACACTCTGCAATTGAAGTGTTACCTAGGGAGTATGAACAGGGTATGCACTTGGGGACAGGAGGTGCAGAGCTTCAATTGCAAGTTGATTATCTTCATGATGGTACTGAAAAAGGAGAGGGAGAATATGCTTTCAGTCAGCATGGTGAAGAGTTGAGGGGGCCAATGGAGGCTGTTGTTGGTCCTACTGAGGAGCAGGAATTAGAAGATGAGAATGACAGTGGAAGTGATGCAAGTGAAGAGGATGATGAAGTTGACCAACTGTCCACAGCTTCTGTTCAGGATGAGGAATTGGTGCCTGATTCAAGCAGGTATGGATCTTCTAATTTTTTTTCATGCACTTAGCCTTCTTGCTTTCCATGTCACAGGCCTATCTTTCTGCCCAGAAATCCTAAGCTGCAAATTGACCATGACAACATCATATCTTTGCTTCTCTTTACTGTTCAAAGCCTAAGGTATTTTTCAAGATATGGAAGGTGCTGCATGGAGGGCTCAACTCCATTAGTCAAGTTCTCAAATTCTTCTATGACGCTGAACTCTGACTAACAACCAAGGTCTTCTTTTAGTACATGGAGGACTGCTCCAGTGGGTTCGATGCTATAGCTCCTCTGGTGTACGATCCAAGACACACGTTCATATCTAAGTGGACACATGAATTTGGTCTCAGAAAAGAGAACAATACCCGAGATCCCCAAGAAAGAAAGATGTTTCTCTGGTGTCTTCTTTTCTCTGTTGACATCTTGTAGTGATGATGTCCAGAACAAAAAGATGTGTTTGATGCAAAAGGCTCAGTAACAAAGGTACCATGGTGCTGTCACTCTGATGCTGGAGCACCTGTCCCACAACTTCTTCGTTCCTTTGTAATTTGGTAATCGCCAATTGTAACTAGAAAGTGTCTTTGAACACAAAGGGTGGTACTGAGGAAGAAAGGTTGAACTGCAAAGGTACTCACAGGCAGGTGGTGGTTCAATGACTGGGCAGGAGGTTAAAAGCCGGCATAGAGCTGCAGAAAGCATGGCATCATGGCCTTCACAACCTGAGAACCCACAACTTGTGGAGACATACAGCTAGTAGGCTCCTGACATTGTCAAACCCACAGTAAGTGAAAGAACCAAACAGCCTCAATGGGGTCCTTATATAAAGGTATCTCTATCTCAAGAATTCTTAAGCTATGAGCTCTCTCTCTCTCTGAGGTGCAAAGAAAGGTAAATAATCATGACATTATATTCAGGAACTGGCATCAGTTAACACTGAAGGTTCTTGATTGGGTATAGTGTTGATGCTATTTATAGGAGGAGGGATCCTTTTTCTAACAAGTCCTTTGAAATGGTGGCTGTATTTTTCAGAGATGGTGTATAATAGTGAAAATCCAGGCAAAACTCTGTCTGATTGATTACTCAAGGGAATTCATTGAGCCCAGAGTGATTAGCTGAGATGCGGCAAGCACAAACTGCCACCCAACAGACCTCTAAAACTGGAGTTCTTGAAATTGGTACAAACATAAAGAAAGAGGCAATTGTAGCAGCGAGCAGTGCCTGGTTGTTATGCATGGGCTTGTGGGAGATCCACAATGACAATGTGTGCAGGATGTCACATTGCTCAATTTCCATTCTTCAGGTTCCTATTGAAGACTGGCTGTGTACCCTGTATGTTATTCAGTGCGAATGCTGGAGGAGTAAACACCCATCTGGTTCAGGAGTCCTGCCAATGGTTAGAAAATTCTTTTACCAGCTCCAGAAGTTTCACAAAACATAAAAAAGACCATCTTGCAATGAAGTTGTGGCAATCCTTGGAGTTGGTTGAAACCAAGCAATTTCTTGAGTAGAAGTTCTCTTTACATAGAGTGCCTCGAAGCCCAGAAGTTGGGCATAAAGAAATTCAATAGGGAAAATGTAGTTGAACTGTAAAATTTCTGCACGGGAGCTGATCAATCTAGGTGATGTTTCATGTTACAATCTCATGTCACAAATCTCATTTGGGAAAAAAGAGTGTACAGGAAAGTGGATTGCTGCTTCAAACAGACACTGTCCATAGCCTTCATCTCAAGACCATCTTATGTGGCATGTAAATTGTCACTGGAGCTTCCTCTTGGGTAAGAGTTTAACTCACTCCATTGTATGATGGCTTTGCTGCACATTTTTCACAGCCCTAGACCTAGTCCACGAGGCATGTGCAAATTGATGCTGATGAGGTTTTGTGACCTGGGGCAATACCCGTTTTCCATACCTCTCCAGAGAACCACCATCCATTTTTGCTTGCCAGGAATTGCTTCATCAAGAATTGCACATTTGAGAGCAATTGAACATCTGGCCTCTTAGTGGTGAACATGAATGGCCTGTGTGAGGGTTTAGGGTACGTTTGCCAAAGCAATCAGTTGCCACCATCTCTAGTTCATCGCTTGGCTGAACCTTGCTCTGCCCAGATTTTCATGTTCCTTTTGTTATTACTGATTTGCAAACCAATACATCAAATTGCACACACTGACCCCCACCAAACCTTTCACGATTGAACTCCATTTGCTTGGTCTTTCACAATGCAACTACTATAGAAGTTGTAGGGTTTAGGGATCAATTGCTCCAAACATTGATTCTATTAAAAAAGACCCCGTTTGATTGTACCCTTCTTTCCATCTGTTGTGACTACTTGATTGCTGTGAGCATTGCTTCCAATTCTCACCATGAGCAAACACCCCATTTGCCTGATCATTATTTACTTTGGATTGCAATTTCTTAAAATGCTCTGAATATCTCTTTCATTTCTCACCCAAGAAGGACTCCAGTCTACTTTATCTTTCACAATGCAAGTACTAATCTCCAAACATTGCTTCCATTTCTCACTGAGATCGCCCCATATGCATGAATCTTTCCCCAAGAATTTTTCCCTTCTGAACCCCAAAACCTTTCACAACCTCTCTAACCAAGACATTTTTCCTAACACAAGATACCTTTTTTTCTTTTTTTTTTGGGTTCTGCTTCAAAACTACTTTTGAGCTTTACTAAAACATTTTCCCCACCCAAGAAAAAACACTACATGTACATCAGCACCCAACCTAAAAAGTCTCATTTGAACTAGTACTCCTTTCAAAGTGATACCCAACCTGAGATGCATAATTTGGTTGTTAATGAAAAACATTTTGGCAAACATTCATGTGAATATTCCCTCAAAAGTTGAACAAAATTAGCACCTGGATATCTTACTTTGCATTGAAAAGAAATGCAAAACAATTTGAATGTGCCTTTGGATTCGCTTTCTTCAATGTAGTAGCTGATAAAAACAAGAGAAATCTTGACTAAATTCATGATTCTAATTTGAAAGGGGGAAAATTTGCCTTAGAAGACTATTTGTAGTTTCAACAAATCAAAAACTTATGTGGGAACCAAGTTATGTGGTTTTTGAGTGTGTGAGCAACAAAACCTCGATTTGAGAAGGATTTACCTTCAATTGAAAATCTACTAAATGGATGTAATAATTGTTTTCATGGAGAGTTTGTACCTCCAACAATCAATTTCGATAGCTATCTTGTGATTATTTTTCATATGGAGACTCCATGTCAGGTGCTACCATTTCCTTGCAACTTTTGCAACACACCTTGAAGTGCGCAACACATATAAGTCACGAGGAGTTTACACTCCTTGACACTCCCTATTAGATCTCTCTTCAACTAGTCAGATCCACTTAGAAATTCTAAATAATTCAAAAAGAGCTCAAGGATATCTTTCAATCATGGAGGAAAAGACAAGATACCTACATAGTTCTGTTGCATGAGCAAAGTCAAATGAGACTATGAAATTTTAAGTTGCACAAAAGCACCCATGAGAAACTCCCAAATTTTCTATATTCTTAATTCCAGTGACTAGTAATTGGAACTAGTATATGGGGGATTTTTTTGGAATCCTTTGTATGGTCGACCATGGACCATTCCAAAGACAATTTCAAAAATAACTACCTCATTTTCAAACTTAACTATTTCATTTCTTTCTTAATAACTACCCCTTTTCCTATTAATTGTCTTAATAACTATCTTTCACCTTTCCTAATAACTACCTCCATTTTATAAATACCTCACTCTTTTTCACTATCCACACCAACATGGATATGAAAAAAATTTACATGTGCCTTTTCATGTCCATGAAATATATATTAATTTAAATGAAATTTGACATTGACATAGACAATGATGAATTATTGAAAACCATATGAAAACATAAGGAAAAAAGAAAAAAAGTTGATCATCACAAGTAGTGTGTAGCAATGTAGAGTTCAAATTATACATTCTCCTCATAAGAATAACATGAAAATTAAACTCTATATATATAGGGTTCAAGCGAGTAAGTTTTGAATATTTACCAACTAGGAAAGGTAATTATTGGAGTAGAAAAAAAGAAATCTCATTTGGATGTTATTTTAATGATAATTCTTTAAACCTTACACATGTATTGAGGTACTTGACAAGTTTTGAGATGCAAACAAGTTTTCACACCCACCTGAAACATGTTCATGTTTCAATCGTATGACTTGAATAACCAATTAGATGTATGTCACCCATCTTCCATCCACATGTTCTTATCAATTTCAACTTATTCAAACATGATGCCATGGTCTTAAAACCTTAAAAAACAAGGGATTTGTGTTGAGGAGCATGAAATTCTCAAAACTACCATTCCTTTTAATGCAATTTAGTAGGACAAGAATGAAAGCTTAGTGCAATTAGGTGTTAATCTATTTTTGTAATTTTAAAGCTACATACCACAAAATATACATGTTACACCAATTATGAAGTTCATTTACAATTGTGGATTGTACCAAATAATATGTTTTAGGATACAAATTTGGACTTCAATTAAAGAGATAAATGATTTTATATGTTCATGCAATCATGGATTGTTATGATGCTAGCCTTGGGTTTGTCACCAAGTCTAAGGCAAGATAAGTCAATTCACATTGAGAGTTATCTCAATGCATGACATGAGCTTGAAGGACGTGAAACACATTTTTGCACATAATGAGAGGTGTGTGGGAATCAAAGGAAAATACATTCAAGTTTCAAAAGTTACATTCCCACTTTGGAAGTTGGGACTCCTAAAGAGTCCCAATTTTATAAAGTGAGGTTTCACAAATTAAAATATTTCTACATCAAATAATCATTATGTCATTAGAAGGTCTCTATGTGAGTTATAAGATAATTGGTGCATATTTCCAAAATAAAAGTGTTTATCAAAAGTTTTGAAGGTTTGAAGGATGAAAAAAAAATGGTCAAAATGACTCCTAACCATTCAAAAGGGAATTTGGAGGATCAATTTATGTTCGATTCAAGAGCTTGATATGACATTAGAAAACTTGTGACAAGGTAAGATAGTGTAAAAATGCATGTTTAAAAAATAATAATTTAAGGAGGTATGAGCATCTAAAAGTGCGTGATAATAAATTTCAAAGTGTCCCAATTTCAAGAGATAGACTTTGAGGACTTTGAGGACTTCGAGAAAATTCTATTAGGATACAGCTAGCTATATAACATAATATGTGAGAATAGTGCCTTTCATGACAATTCATGTTATGATGATTTTTTGTGAATTCATGACAAGTGTGTGATTTGGTTTTGGTTCAATTGTACTAATCATATTCTTTGTCTATTTGTGTAATTGAAGTGATTGAAAGTTGCACATGAAGCGTATCACTTTGTCCTAATGATCACGTAGCTCTTGTAAACCACTTTCAATCATGATAAACTTGACATTGCACCCATGTTTCCAAGTTATTTTTGTTGATATTAAGATCAATCATGAAGTTTATCACCAAACCATTTGACAAATGTGGGGGGAGGGGGGAGTGCATCATGCTTAAACTAAATAAAAGGCCCCATTTTTTAACCAACCAATTTACAACTACATGTCAATGTCCACTATAGTCTAATTACAAAAAAAATCGATGTTTGTTCTAATAGGAGTTTTAATCCAAGAAAATATGCATGTTTTCATATGATGGCCAAAAAAGGTAAGTGAAAATAATGTGAACTTAATGAAATGTTGTTTGAACTTCTAACAAAAAGGTTTAGTGACAATTGCAAAACCCTATATGAGGTTATTCAAAAGGAATCCAAGTATGGCTTGGAGAACCAAGATGAGTGTTCCCACCATGGTCATGAGGTAGTGTTAATTCAAGTCTTATTCAATGTTGAAAATTCAACCCTCTTAATGTGGGTGAACTTAGATTGGAAAATTGCCAACCTTAACATTTCTTGGTATGTCTTGGGATGGGATGTGGACCCTTAGGGACATCCCAATATGGGCATTTTGTGTAAAACATAAGTTCAATTTGGGAACAATTCATTTGTGATTATGGAACATCTTGGTTTGGCTTAATTTATGCCATGAAAACATTGTGATGGTGATGAGGACAATAAAAGATGACAAAAGGAGGATGTGAATGATGAGATTAGTAATATGACAATGTGGACATTGATGGACAACAATTGAACAACAAGGACAATGTTGAAGGATGAAAGGGATGGTGATGGAAGATGAAGGGGATGACAAAGATAGAGATGACAATGGGCATGACATGTGGGGACAACATGGGTCAATAGGGGAGGTTGGGGGTTGAGATGGGACAAAAGGTATGACGAAGGATGTCAAAGGCTATGATAAAAAATATGAATGATGAAAAAATTGGGGTATGTTAGGGATGGTGATGGGAAGAAACAAGGATGACAAAGAAATATAGGGAACGATGGGGACATATATTATGGACGATGCAATCATCATCCTTGTTTCCACAACATCTTGCCAATATATTCTTATTGCCACCTCATTTCAATGTTCTCCTCATCATCGTTAAATTTTCATGACACTATTTCGACATTGTCAAGCCTAATTGTTGCTTCCAATCATTCCTCAAACCAAAGCCATTGTTTTAAGGATGTTTGGCAACATTTGATTAAAGGTGATGCAAAATGAAAACATCCAAACTTGGAGGTTTGGTGGATGTTGGGCCCTTTAGCCCTTCACCAACTTTTTGTTTTTTTAATTCCCTTTGGAACTTTGTGTGCATGGATCAAATCAATCACCTTATTTTATGGGCTTTTTTTCCAAGCTTTTAAATTGTAATGTGTGCACATTTGGTGGGTTAACGTCTGATTTTTATGATGTATTCATTTTGATTTTTTTCTTTGTGATTTTGGGGTATAAAACGTTCAAGGGGAAGAAGAACAAACACAGTGTTTTGTCAAACTCAAACATCAAATGGTTAGGCATCAACATCCTTTCAAGCTTGTAGCATGAGTTGGTGAACTTTTTTGGTTCCAAGGGATATTTTTTGCTTAAATTCCAATTAATGCATGGATGGAAGGTCTAGCTTAATGAATGGAGGAGGTGAAGGCCCATGTCAATGATTTCATAACCACATATCATGGTAATGAACTACATTTGAAGCCCTATGATTGAAGGTTAATGAAAAATGTGAAAAAAATACATTAATGCACATGTGCCACAATAGGCACATCTAGTGCATGGGAACCCCCCTCCTACAATAGGTGAAATTGAAGAGGGTAAGGTGTAGCTTGATGATTATATACAATTATGTGAAGATGCACAATGATGGATGGATGAACCCCCTTCCTATTATAGGTGAAATTGAATAGGGTAAGGTGCAGCTTGATGATTATGTACAATTATGTGAAGATGCACAACAATAGATGGATGAAACAAGGTGCATCATGGAATAATAAAAAAAATCTAAATTAAATGAAGAGGTCCATGGCCAACTTCAATTCCATACATTATTGGGAATGGCACATTTGTTGTCATTAGTCATCACAATGCCATAATTGTCCAAAAAAAAAAAAGCCTAACATAACTTGGTGAAAGAACCTTTGCAAAGGTGTACAAGTGTGCTAGATTCCAAAGGTGCCACTAACATGATGGTGAATGTCCCTTATGTGTGAAAAAAACCAAAAGTTGATTATGAAGCTACCATGACAACACGAAACAACGAGATCATGGCTTAAGCATTGCCCACTTAAAAGTCATTAAGATTTGAAGATTGTACTCCAATTCAAGGCTCATCTTGTAGTTCAATCTAGTTGTTAACAAAAGGTTGGAAATCTATTAACATTTAATTCAATTGACCCAAAAAGATGACATTGTTTGGTAGTTCTAGGGATCTTTGATCATTAATTTATCTAGTTGGGGCACCCACTTGGTGTCATTTATCCCTACATGAACTAGGTAGAAAGGACACTTTTGGACAACATTAATGGAAGAAGGATTGGACTTCACATTTGTTGATTTAAAAACTAGCTTTAAACAAAATATTAGATTTAAAATCAAATCACTAACAAAAGACTTGATTTTTTTTACTAGAGTTTTTGTTCAAAAAGTACCAGATTGGACAAAGGTCTAAAATACCACTTAGTCATCTTGGACAAGTCGATTTTGACATGTCTAGTGTAATTGGGGTGGCCTTTTTTACTAGCACCATTTGATTAGTCATTTTGGCTTGTTAAATTTCTACCTGTATCCAAAAAAAAAATTTGTGGTAGGCAAGTAGGTAGGTAGGTCATAAAGAGGTAGTTAAGTGGAAGCCTAGCCTAACCGATCCTACTCGACCTACCTTAATTTAACCTAGTAATCTTATGTAACCTACCCTACCTTCCTTAGCCCCTTAAGCATGTTCATGTGTTATAATTTTAGGAATTGAACCCTTGACCTCCCCAATGATAAACCAATTTTTTAACCAATGGGCCACACCATAAATATGTTCAACTTTTGTCAATTTAAAAAATTTCACATGTTTATTTCAACACATCATTACAAGATTATGAGGTATGAAAATAGGTAGGTTGTATGAGATAGGTGGGTGGGTGCTTGTGGGTAGGTAGGTAGTTGGTGGGTGAATAGGTAATTAAATAGGTAGGTGGGTGGGTAAGTAGATAAGCAAATGGGTGGGTAGGTAGGTAGTAAAATTGTAAATGAGAAGTAGGAGGTAGGTATGTAATAGGCATAAAATGTCCCATTTGATTAAAGAACATTGGTCATTTTGACTGATGATGTCAATTTCTTATGTTCAATTTGATTAGATGTCCCATTTGACTATGATTCATTGGCCATTTTGACTAGGGTTGTTTAATTTGACTAGATGTATTGATCAAATAAGTCAATGTAATCAAATTGATTGATAAAAAAAATATGCTTTAGGCCTCTAGTCAAAATGGACATATCCATTAGTAAAAAAAAAACTTGTTAATGAACTTGAATTGTTTGAAAAACCAAGAATTCTAATAGTGAGTGGTCAATTTAGATTTAAGGTTTGAATGTTCACATTTTTTTGATTTGCATAACATCAAGATGAGCAATTGGATTTGTGAATATACCCCATTTTTGCAACTAATGTGACATGAAAAGGTTGATGGTGGCTATAATTGTTTCATATGAAGAGTTTAACAAAATATGATAATGTTTAAAAATGAATGAAAATAAATTCTTTGCACATTCAATGCATTATCAAAAGTGGAATACATGTCCATGATGTGAAAGACATTCTAATTTCATGTATTAAAAAACACCCAAGAAAATAACTCAAAATTACATGAAATTTCAAATGATGATATAATTTTGTTTTGAAGCATTTTTATTTGTAGCAAATTTTTAAGGAAAATATTATTTGCACATAACATTTGAATTATTACACCTTAATCCTTTTGACATCTTCAACATTGAATGTGTTTTTTCAAGGTTCAATGATTGTTTGAATCATATGTTTTTTGGGTGATTATATTTCTTATGTGCTAGACTAAATGGGTTTAACTAATTTTCACTACATTTAATTTTAAGCCATTAGTACCTAAACTCAAATAATTGGAAGTTTAATTTGTCGATATGGAGTTATAAATAGACATGCATTTGAATTTTATGAGGCTTGACATATTATATATATTCATTATGATGCTTGTGATTTTCATGTAGTTAGATTGTGAAAAGAAAATTTAATGAAGCTAGTTGGACCCTTTTTTTTGGCTTCATGAGGAAAATTGAAGGGTTTCAATGAGTAAATTGAAGCATTCTTCCATTTATCGCAATGAAGAAAAATGGAATATTTGGAGAAATTTTTACCCCTTACTATCACATAATTTTTTGAAGGTAAGTTTCCTTTTTTTTTTCCATGATTTTGTACCTTCATCATTTTGTTATTTCAGAATTTTGGTTGCTTGGAATGTTTCATTTTTCTCCCTTTCCTCTTTCAATTCTTCAAAAAATTGAATAAAGATAAGGAGCACAGCTAATCAACAATTTGAAAGCTTTAAAATTCGTATGTTGCAAATTTATAATGAATGTAACAAATTCTTCAAGATGTCTCATCATCTAATTCTTCCTTCCCTTATTTTAATGGAATTCGGAAGGATCATTTGTTTCTTAAGTTTTTATCAAAACTCATTTTCACACATCTTTACATAGAAGGATTCAAGAATGGCCTAAGGTATGTATGTTTGCTTCTTCTTAAAAATTTGTCCTCAAGGTTTTAGAGAAGGAGGGCCCAATTCCTTTAGACTAAAAGAACCATTGCAATTTTCAAGGATAAACAATTTAACACATTCTTACACGTAAACCAATTCTATCTAAGCTCAAACTAGGCAATGATACTTGGAGATGTTTGATTTGTAGCATTGAAAATTGATGATTGCACATTTACATTGTGATAGGCAAACTATTTTGTACCTTCATTGTTATTTGCATTCCAAAGCTCTCCATTGGGATTTTTTGGCAAAATTTTGCACCCTTGTGACAAGTACAAAGGCTTTTGTTGGGGGAAAAAAATGTGATGAGGAAAAAAGGTTTTGAAGCCCCAACATTTAGACAAGAGATTGTAGCATGTAACCAAACTATAGCATGATTCTCAAACTTTGCTATTGTCCTTTTTGACATGTAGCCAAATTTGGTTAAGTCCTCTTGGGGAAGATTGGCAACCCAACTACCTCACAAATTTGAAAAAAAGAAAAAGAAACATTGATTCGGATAATGTCAATTTTGTTTTTGGCAAAGTTTGTACATAAGTATGAACCACTAAGAGGTATAGACTATAGACACACTTATTTTCATTACATATATTGTGCTTAAATATGCTGAAAATAATAAATTCTCAACATGTAATAGATTTTGTATCTTCACACCATAGGGACCCCCAAACAAGTTTTTTGCATCATCACTTCTTTTGCAATTAGGACCATGAGAACATAAAAAAGAGTTGATGGAATAGTTCAAATAGTAGCATGTAATTAATATCTCAATTATTCATGAATCACATGCAAACATTTTGTTCAAAACCTATAGTTGTAACGGTTTTAATCCAATTTTACAAAATTCATGCTAGCCTTTCTGAAAAAGATAAAATCAAGAAACATGTTCATGTTGGTCAAGCACACCACAAGTTGGTGGATATTGATTGAAACTTGGGAAATTAAATTTATGGAAATGAATACAACAATGAATCCAACAACTATTCCTAAACCCTAAACCCATTTTCACTCAAGTCATTTAAGTCAACCGGCAAGCTAGGAGTATTCAAGATTTTACCCTCCTATAGTTTTCAAAAAGATAATATATAGCTAGAAGAACACATGTGGTTTGGTCCCTCATGAGGTTCGTGAAAATCAATCAAATAAACTCCTTTCAATAAGTCCCTTGAAAGAAAAGCCCTTGTCAAAATGGGACCTTGCCAAGGACTAGGCCATACTTACTCGTGAGTGTGTTCATGTGTAACACGATATGGTGATACCTAATCAGTTGAAAGTGAATCTAAATTTCAAGACCTCTTTCTCTTGTGATGGGCCTTGTTCATTGGCCATCATCACAAAAAATATGTTTCCAAAATTAAAAAACATTGCAGTTTGCATTGAACCTTTTTGATTTTGCTTAGATCTGTAGGCAAAAGGACTAAAACTTTGGGCAAGGAATGAGGCATAAAATCAGGCGAGGGGAGCAACAAGGTATGGGGCACATGATGAAAATTGTGAGAACAACATAAGGAACATTTGGCAAAGCATATGGAACAAAAGTAAGGAATACACAAGAACAAAAGCCCATAAGTCCCCAAAAACAAAAGAAACAAGGGGTGTGTCACACTTGTGGCCTTGCCATTTACATTAAAAAGTACATTAAGGCAAAAGAAGAATTATGGAAATTCAAATATATTTCACCATGCAAAATCTTCAAAAAAAAATCCTCTACAAAGAAACCAAAATCTTCAAGATGTCATAACTCTATAACTAATCTCAAGTTTCAACACAAGCCAAAACATTATCTTTTAAAAATCCTCGTATCAAAATAGACCTATTATTTATTACCTAGGGGCCAAAATCCCTTAAGCTACTATACTCTATAATGAATCTAAAAAACACAATATCCTTGCCTTGGTAGGCAATGCCAAAAAGCCTTCAAGTTTCCCCATGCTCCCATCCTCCAAATCCTAGAAAGGCTACAACCCTTGTCATATGCAATTCATAGTGGTGGCTCATCTCATTGGATGCCTAAAAATTATTTTCTAACTAATATTTAATACATATTTCTGCTTAGGTTATTGGCATGGACATCAAAATGGGATAAATAGTGTTGTTATCACCATATAGATTACAAGAAAGAAAGGGAGGCTCCTTCACTCCATGACACAAGTTCTCATTGGTTCATGGAAATTCTATTCCTAAGAACACCCTACCTATAAGGTAAGCAAGTATCACCACCCATCTCTACAAATGGGCCACTAATTTGCCAAAAGACAAATTTTTTTAAAAAATTTATTTATTTATTTTCCAACACTTGTACAAAAACATGTACCATGCCCTCTTTGTGCATGTCCCCACCCAACACTTACTTTGATCCACAAAAATGGCCCAAATACAAATGGACAACCCCACCACATTTTGTCTAGTGTATTTGAAGGATGATTGTATCATGTAATTTTGCATAGTACCTTTTGATCTTCTCCTCCTCCTCCTCCTGGGGGATTCATTCAATCAAGTTGTTGAAGACAAGGCTTACAGCTTTGTAACATACATGCTAGGCTAGATCACAAAACAAATCTTGTCAAAAGATAATTTATGTGGGAGAAAAGGTCGGAAAATCCCTCTCCAATTACAGGACGATTTTGGGTTTTATTTTAGTTCTTTGATAAGTTTTTTTCTATGTGTTGGGTGGTTCTTTAATTTCGTTATAACCTTCAGTTTTTAGGTTTAGGAAAAAATTCAAAGAATCTGCTGGTTTTTATTAAGAAACTGGTAAAGAGTTAGGGTTTAGGGTTTAGGGTTAGTTCTTCGACTAGTTCTTTGGTATTTTTCAACAACAATTACAAGTCAAAACTGGTTCTTCAATTTTAAGCCAGTTATTCAGCTGGTTAAGTTATTAATAACAAAACCTACCAATTGGTTACTGATTTTTTAATAATCAGTTAAATTGATAATCATATGGTATTAAAAATTTAAAAATATAATAACCTATCTAGAAGACCCAATTATCCTTCAGGTAGGTTATCAATCAATAAAAAATATCAAAAGAAAAAAAAGAAAAAAAATTAATTATAATATTAATTTTTAGAAAACCTTCCAACCAGCTAATAACCTGCAAGAAAGATAACATGTGATTGTGAACTGATTATTTGATAATCTATCCTTCTTATGCATAAATCATTGATGTTTTTCATAACCTTTGTGATCCCCCAAAAAAACACTTTTCCAGCGATTATTAAAAAAAGCAATAACCAGCCAACACATGCCCATATCTAATGCTCTTTCATTTCTTTGAAAAACATTCATCATAGTTTGAAAACAATTAAAAAACACTTACGATTATTTTTTAGTTTTATTTTATTTTATTTTATTTGTGTTAAGCCCAGTGCCACATTTAATTGTTGCTTTTGAGTGGGGGCAGGGTGGGGGCCTTAACAATTAAGGTCCTCTTATGGTGCATTCACACTTGATGTTAAATCAATGTTAATTGAAAATCTAGGTGGCATCTTAGGTGGCACCCGATGTTAAATGGGCAATAGCTTAATGTTAAGTGAATGCTAGTTTAACATAAAATCTTCACCATAAGTAAGTTTAAGTTTTAAATGACTAGTATGGTGTTAAGGAACTCAACACTAGAGTCACTAACATCAAGTGTGAACGCACTTTTAATGTATTTTGAGCATTTTGGGCTTGTTGTTTGACCAAAAGTTATTAATAAAAGTTACTAATAAATGCTAGACCGGATATTAACAAATCAAACTGCCTCTGCATCAAACTTTAAATCTTAATATTTTGCAGCTTTCTCCCTAAACCCTAATTTTATGGCTTTCTCCTTAAACCCTAATTTCGTTGTTTTAAAAAATAAATCCTAAACTAAATTATTTTTTATGTGGCTCTTGTGTGAACTCATGAACGCAAAACATGATTTCAAAAAATCTCTTTTTGTGTGAACCTCTCCGATTAGAAAACTGGTTCCACTGCTCCCACCAGTCTGAAACCGGTCATTCTTGTGCACGTTTCAAACAACCATAAAAACCAATGTGAGGGACCCTGTCTATGGAGGCAAGGCCCTATAAATGCTGGAACATAGGCCCCAAGGGTTGCAAATTGGCTTCCCAAATACGATGGTATCCTTTTTTCCAGCCTTGCGGCCAACTTCACAAGGCCATAATAAAGTTCAGCATTTATTAGTACCTTGGGGCAGATTGAAAATATTTTGTTTTTCCTATTTCAGCCTTGACTCCTAGTGTAAAGAAAGCCCTTGGGAGAGGTGATTTCAACTTTTGCTCCAATAGGAATGCTTGATTTGAGTTGAACATTGGCCTTGACTCCTAGTGTAAAATGGGCCTAAGATTGAATCTTGAATGTGATGAATACTAAGGGGGGCAGGGTGGGGCAGGGCACCGTTAGGGACACTCCTAATTTGTTAGAAAAGCCATACCACACTTACCTATGAGCTACCTAATTACTGACCCATCCATCGCCTATGTACCTACTTACCCATCCACCTAGATAAGACAAGGCTAATAGAAAGCTTAGATTGCGGGGTTATATAGATACTACCTAGGGACTACCTAGAGACCTATCTCGAGGCGACTTAGGGTCTACCTAAAGGCCATGTAAGGGCTTACTTAAATTATGGGCTATCTAAGATAAGGACCATCAAAATCTTACAAAGGGGAGTTACATAGGGATTACTTACAATGTTACATAGGGGCTACCCTATGTAACTCCTTTTTGCACTATGAATTAGCTTTAAGTAGCCCCCAAATAACCCCTAGGCAACCCCTGATTCAAGAAATCTCTAGCCACCTTCATATGCAGCCTGTTAAGTAGCCTTAAGGTATCCCATAACCTAAGTAGGGCCCTAAGTGTTTACATAGAAAATCCTAATGAGCTTCTATGGACACTTTTGATAGCTCTTAGGTAGCCCCCTAAGTAGGCTCTATGTAATCCTTTAAGTAGCCCATAGGCACCCCATAGCCTAGGTAGGCCGTTAGTTGTTTCTCTATATAGTCCCTAGTTAAGCTCTAGGTAAGCCCTCTAACTAACTCTTAAATATCCCATAACCTAGGTAGATCTTTAAATGTCTCCCTAGGTAACCCTCTAAGTAGTTCTTATGTAGTCCCTTATGTAAGCTTTTGATAGCCTTTATCTTAGATGGCTCCCTAACTAAAACAATCTAGTGCCTTTTTGCACTATGAGTCAACCCTAGGTAACCCTCTAAGTAATCCCTAGGTATCTCCTAACTTCGAAAATCCTTAGTTAAACCCTTAGTTAGGCTTTGTGTAATTCCTTGAGTACTCCTTAGGTATTTCATAACATATGTAGGTTCCTAAGTAACCACATGCAAAACTCAAAAGACTAGAAAAAACTCAAATCCTCTTGAGGTGAGAAAGAAATTTGTTATTTATCTTTGGCACAATTCTATTGCATATTTTGATTCCCATCCTCAGGTTCTATGAAACCCAATGTTCTGCTCCTGAGTATTATTGTCTTTGTGGATGCCTTTACTCTATCATCCAACTCATGGGTACAAACCAATATGATTGCATAATTAACTCTAGTTCCATTTTTGTAAAAATTTCAAAAATCAAAGAACCTCTGGTTTTGGGTTCTTGAAAACTTTCATAAGCAAATAACCTTTGGTTCCAAGTTTTTGGTACAAACATTTCTATGGGAGAAGTTAAATTCATTCGTGGTTACAAGTAGTTAACTTGGGTAGACACTCCAAAGTATGAATATCCTTGACACTGCAGTAACATGGCAAGTTCAACATTTTAGTGTTGAATAGTTAGTTTATTTTCAAGATTCCACGTTGAAAAAAATTGATTTCCTAAGATTTTTAAATAAATAAATAAATAAATAAATCCTTTGCAAACTTATTTTTTAGTTCTTTTGAAAATTTTAACATTTCTGAAAATAATATCACTAGGTCAAGGTTGCCAAGGTATTATAATATATATTGTTGTGAGACTTAACCTCAAGGTTTGTTTGTTTGCTTTTTTTTTTTTTTTTTAAATTTTTTTTTTTATTTAAATTGTTTTTTATTTTTTATTCAATTTAGCCAATTTTGTTTATAAAAAAATTATAAACTAAAAAAAAATCAATATACCTTCTATTTTTTTAATTAC
>Ga0116227_10004315_pt1 | contig 30875 bp, 18 predicted proteins | sample S1TSphgellanicum_FD_89693 | JGI IMG/M metagenome (GOLD analysis project Ga0116227, IMG submission 89693) | Host-associated microbial communities from peat moss isolated from Minnesota, USA - S1T2_Fb - Sphagnum magellanicum MG | ecosystem: Host-associated > Plants > Peat moss > Unclassified... | reverse complement strand
TTTATAAAAAAAAGCCCAATTTTGGAAAAAAGGGTGAGAATAAAAAAAAAACGGTGGATTTTCCTTTTGGTCCCATTTTTTGAGGAATGTTTTCCCAATGTTATTGTGAATTTTTATTTGGTTTTTTTTTTTTTTTTTTTTTTGAATATTTGTGAATTTCATGGAACACTTCCTCTTATAATTATTACTTGTTTAAAGTTGCCATAAGGAGTGGAGTTACTTACTCAATCCATGACTTGTTAATAGCACATAAAATGTAAATTTTGGCTTCACGTCATCAGCTCCCTCTCCCATCCTCACCCCCATCCCCCAAAACCCAAACACACAAATAATAATAATAATCTCACTCTTCATTAAATCATAGTTTTTAAAGTGGAATTTGCTGAGTCAAAATACATGAAAGACTCATGTCCAATTTAAAGGGGAAAAATAAAAAGGAGAAAAGAGGTTGGTGTGCCAGACCGCTACCCCTCCCCTCCCCTCCCCTCCTTTGTTGGTTGTAGAAGAAAAGGCTTGGACTAAGGCTTTAGTCTCATTATTCTATTCATAATTGGAAGAAGAAACACGCAAAAAAAAGGTTCACATTTTCCATGACACTCTCATTATATTACCCGCACTCAAGGGAAGGGAAGGGGTATTAACTATTAACCGAGGCCAAAAATGGTGACAAAACAAACAATTTTAGGAATAGAAATTTCTGGAAACCAAAGAAATTTCATGCAACCAATGAGATAGCTCAACATGCACCAAGGAAGGCCCTGTCCCATTGGTATATCCGTAACCCACATAGTAAGGTATCTCTTTCATTTGCGAGCACATATATTGTTGGTGCAAATTTTCTGGCTTGTGGACACGGTGTTGAGTCAATAAGATCATGTAGTCGGATGATTGTATGTGAGTGGACAAACATTTGTGAATGGCTATTAGGTCCTTTTTTCTTTTGGACCTAATAGCCCATTCACAAATAGGTTGAAAAAAAGTGTGTGTGGTGATAGAACACACGAGATCATAAAAAAAAAGGAAACCTGTAGTAAGCGATGTGGCATAAAATTTATTTGCAAAGTGTGTTCAAACAAGGTGTCCACGATCATCCAATCCCTTCCCTCTCCATCAAAACTTACTAGGTATGCCTCATCATCCCAAAAGCAAAAGTAACATAAACTACACTAGAGGACACACAAAGGGAGAAAAGCTTGGTGGCACAACTGAATAAAAAGGGGGGAAAAAAAAAGTCACACACAATGTCACCCGGTCGGTCGACCCACTTATTAGGTCCTATTTTCTGAAACCCACATACCTAGTAGCATTTTGCATGCACACCAAATGTTGCCAGGTGAGTGCCCTTTGATTTTTTTTTAATCATTTCCTTCTATTATTATTATTATTATTTTGATGTAACCTAGCACATAAAACAAGCTATAGGTGAAGTGCATTTGCATATGAGGCTTGGTGTAAGTAACCCTTCTCTTCAACATTTTTTTTTATAGGGTTGTGTGCCTTGTTGTTGTTGCAATGCAAAGCAAAGGACATGAGAGTTGAGAGCCCTATAAAGCTGCCTGTTGTTGGAAGCAAAGTAAGCAAGGAAAAAAAAAAGTATCTAATTGGTTCTTTTGATGTCACGATACGCTTACACCAAACCAATTTCTTGGCAAATTTAATAATAATAATACTTCTTGTCACACATATACTTATCGGGCCTGGCTTTGTTGAGCACACACAAACTCCTTTCTCACAATTTATAGTAATACTTGCCTTCCTTGTCGCATATGCTAATAATCACCTCTTTGTTGTGTGCCTGCAAGCAGCTTCTTACAATTTGTTATAATAATAATAATACTTGTCCGTCACGTATATGCCAATCAGCCCTTTGTTGTCCGCCTGCACAACCTGCACACAGCAATCTCTGTCGAAGCAGCCAGCATCTCCTTGTCTAGTCAAAAACTTACTAGTAATTCTTGGCAGCAAGTGTATGACTACCCAAGTGTTGGGTACTGGGTGTGGTCAAAGAAACTTAACCATACCCACACTTTCACCATGGTTAAAAACTCGTATTGTTCAGTTCTTGGTTTTATAAGTATCCTCTGGTCAGGTCTGGGTCAAAAGGCTTTTTTTTTAATAAATTTGAATCGAACAAGACACTTGAATTTCAAGATGTAAAACAATATTTTTTCATAAACTAACACCCCTCCCCGATTGCTTCTCATTATAAATATCCCCAAGACAAAATCATGATCTCTGAGTTCAATTTGGACATTCCTTGGGCTAAATATAGCCACGTCCCAGCACTCACTTTGAGAAATTTTTCAGTATTTAAACTGAAGCACATCTTCCTGGTGTAATTTTGACCTTGGCAAAATTATTTTGTTTCATATTAATTAGTTCGGGTGCCTCACAAGTCCAATTTTTTTTTTCACAATGAGCCAATTTGATTGGCCCATCACAAAAAAAAAAAAAAGAAACAAGTTGAAACTATGGAGGCTCCCCAAAATAGAAGATTCTATGGAAAGATGGAGTGCCTCCCCAGGTGAGAAGGGGAGAACTTTGGGCAGACCATATGAGATTAAAGCGGGTTGCTATTGGGAACACCCTTGGGGACATATTGGGAACCTCATGGGAACCCATTGGGAACTTGAAGGGAACAAAGGGAAAAAAAATCCTCCCCCACCCCCCAACTTACAAGAAAAAAATCGAGGCACTTTGAGTGCATGCTGAGACTTCCCATTGGCTGCATGAAATTTTCTATTTCCAAAACTGTTGGTCACCATTTTAGGCCTGGGCTAATACCCCCATTATAATAAACTGAGGGTACTTATTTATTTAGGGTGGGTATATTTCATTTTAAGGAGGGGTTTTTAAGTTTGTGAACCTTGGGCTATTTACCAAGTGGGTTCAAAGAATTACCGATTTATCTCAGCCGCTGATCCTACATCCGGCCTTCTTTGATGTCGTCCATTTTGCCTATTTCTTTAGGATGAGTAAGGCCCTCAAAGGTTGAGATAATTCTTCACTTGCTTGCAGACGGATCATCCTTACCATTTTGGACATCTTGGATATTGTATGTAGCTGAAGGATGACTTTTAGTTTAGCTCTAGATCATTGAGAGCTTTTGGAACATTCCGTTAATCTTAAATCATCTGGATTTGATGGGGATTTACAAATTAATTTCTTTGTAACCTTGACCGTCCTCTTTCACCTTAATGCATTAGCAAGTATACCATATACTTGTTCATAATGTGCTGAAATTTTTATTTCCAAAAAAAATTCTACCATTCCGGGCCATTCCAGGCCTTTAACAAAGTCATCGGGCATGGCACGGAAAAGGGAGATGGGGGTAAAGAGGGAGTGAGTGTGTGTGTTGTGTGGTACACGACATATACTTTATTATGGACATGGAAGAACCGGAACCGACAATCTTTTGTTTCCTTCCAAAGAAGTGGAAAAGAAGATTTTTCGGGCTTCCATTGTTACCATATGTTGAGGTTTTGTGTGGTGGTGGAGTGCCTAATTTTCTAAAAAGGGGAGGGGGGGGTGGGGGGGGGAGCGGATGGACCCCACATAATGTGCAGTTGGGGGACACGGAATCAAAAATATAATATAGGTCCCATCCCACTTCCCCAACCCAACATCTAGAACCTCCGCCACTTTGGGGGGGGGGGAGATTAAGGCCCACACGGGTGCTAAAAAGGCCCAACAGATTGCCACAAGTGGGCCCAACCCCATGTGACCTTTGCTTCCGGATGAACATAATCTAGACAACATTGGAGATCTATATGTTCCATACTTGCTGTGTTGTTGCTCTTGGGGCCAAAATATATGGCGATTGATTGATTGGGTTGGGATGGATTGGATTGGGTGGGTCACCCCATTCATCTCCAAAAATTTGTTACCCAAGACCCAATAGGGTTTGTCGAGTCACATGTAAAACAAGCTTTCCATGTTGTGTAGAGTAAAAAATCCTAATAACCAAGTTATTGTTGTTGTTGTTCCATCCATCATCAACGCAATTCCAAAATGGCCCAACTTCCGCCACCCATCATTGCCTTACATACATACATACCCCGAACATAATATTGTAAATGGTCACAAAGAGTTCAACAAGGATTTTGGGTGAAAATTGTCTTAATATTTTGTGATTCTTTTTTAGAAAATCTTGGGGAAAGAAATTTTTTTGTAAAAAAAAATTTCTCAGCATAAACTCATCTCTTTTGAGAAATCAAAAAATTGATGTGGGCCATGTGTGTTCCCTAATAGGTTAGTAGGTACATCTATTATTAAAAGGATGTGCTATTATTTTAAATACCTTATTCCTATGTTTACATCCAAGATTGGATGAAAGACCAATGATAAAATGATATGAGTTGAATCATTTGGGTTTGGTATGAGTGTTCATAATAAGGTAAAATCAAACTCAGGTGTGACCATGTATAATTAATTATATTTGAATGAACTTGTGAAGTTTTTTCATGAGAAAGGAACATTTATTTACTTATGAAAGCAAAACCAAAAATCAATGAGTGTCCTCCTATGAGGTGCCCTTAAAGGAAATTGATGGTAGTAGCTGTTGTGTTAGCAATGATTTTGGACCAAATTTTAACAATGAAAATAAACACATGCTTTCAAAAGAAAGTGGGAAAAAAACCCCACATGCACAAAATCAACTATGCAAAATAAAATGGAATGTTTTGTCACAAATTCCCTTTTTAAAATCAAATCATTTTTAAGACAATTTTACAAGTTTTGGAGTCTTATTTGGAACAAGCGTTCATTGAATGAATTTTCCAGATAAATTTCAATTAAATTCCCTTTTACATCTTATCTTAAATTTAGAATCTATTTTATTTATATTTCATTTTTTATTTTATGAAAATTCATTAGGAAGACAATTTACATATAAAAAACCTTAGAAAGATTATATTATCTGAGGCAGTCTCAAAAGCTACCTACATAAATTTATTTATTTTTAATCTTTAAATTTTATTTTATTTTAGAGAAAAATCACAGGAATGTACATTCCTGTGATTTTTCTGTAAAATAAAATATCTTGCAAGGTATATATATATCACATAGGATGGACTCAAAACCTATCTACCTAAATACCTACCTACATATCTACATACCTACCGAGTGGAAAGAAATATGGAGACCAAAACTAGGTACATTTTTTGCTGGCATAAACACCCTGACCCCAAAAAATAATTAATTAACTAATTTAAGTTTTTTAATTAGAACCTTTTTTTAAAGTTTTTTTAAAAGTTTAAATTTCTGCCAGTAAACTCCGGCAGGCGACCCGCGCTGACAACCCCCGCGCGGGTGCAGCGCCGTGCCATGCGCACGCTTGCCCGCGCCGGGCCAGACGCTGCCACACATCTCCACACCAGCGGTCACCACCGGGCACCCGCGGGCACCCAACCTTACCACACGTATGGGAGTTTACTGACCCATCCGGCGCTAATCGTCAAGAGCTTAAGCAAAGGTACCTACCTACCTACCTACCTACCTACACAATGTAATTAGGTAGGTAGGTACTTAGCTAGGTATTTTATTTGGGGGTAAATTTTTTATTCCAATTGAGTAGGTAGGTACCTATTATTTTATTACACTCAGCCATTATTAGGCTATCCTATTGGTTGCTATTAATAAATTTAGGGTTACTTACCACATTGTTTTGGAGTTTCAACTCCTCCTGCCAAATTAAGTGGTAGCTAACTAAGTTAGGGGGTAACCCTTGGTTGGGACATGGCATATGACCTTCCAGTTGGTCTTTTTTTTGGGGTTTTATTTCCTCCTGCCAAAATAGGTAGGTAGCTAAACTAAATTAGGAGGAAATACTTTTTTGGATATTTGTTGATTAGGATAATTAATTGTACTTAATGAAAAAAGCACATTGAACAACAAACATCTTAGTTCTCTAATGCTCAATTCCTTAGTTCCATATGCTCAATTATTAGGTAAGAGAATTACTTAGTTCTTTATGCTCTTTTAGTTGGTAAGAGGGTTTATTTAGTTCTTCTCCATGCTCATTTGGTAGGTTAGAAATTACTTATTAGTTCTTTTCGATGTTCATTTAGTAATTAAGAAAATTACTTAGTTCTCTCTATGCTCACTTAGTAAGCAAGAATTATTTTTTAGTTTTCTATGCTCATTTAGTAGCTAAGAAAATTACTTAGTTCTCTCTATGCTCGGTAAGTAGACATGTAGGTAGGTATTTAGGTAGGTACATAGTAAGTAGGTAAGAATTTTTTTTTAATTCTCTATTTAGTAGGTAAGAATATTATAGTCTCTAGATTTTAACACAAATTACCTTTCAATTGGTGGGTAGGTATATAACTTGGTGGGGGTGGTGGTAAAAAACTACTCCTTCTTGGCCTTCAATAATATTATGGACCTAATGAAAAGACAAACCCTAACTTCTTGTCTTTTCATTAGGTCCATAATATATTGAACTACTTCTCTACAAAACAACTTCTCTACTCCTCCTATCAATCAAAGCAAACCCCAAAATACATACCAACCTCTCCCCCTCAAAAAAAAGGGTCTCAAGGTGTCATGTTTTGTACTCCTCTTACGGAAACCAAGCCCGAAAAAAACAACACCAACTGCGAGGAAAAAAAAATCTCAAGGGGCCATGGTTTTAAATTCAAACAATGGGTCCTTTCCTTTCTCCACAAGGAGTCCAACTAAATAAAGTTCCTTTGGACTAGAGGAGCTTTCAAAGAGAGAGAGAAAGAGAAAGAAAGATGGATTGTCAAATCCACATGTTTTGCATATTGTAGTTTCATAATCAACCCCAAACAAATTTAACTTAATTACTCAACTAATATATTAATTATATTTTTTAACTACTCTAGAGTCCAATCTCAGTTACTTAATTGATTAATTATTTAATTATTCTGTTAATTAACTATTTTATTTTATTTTATTTTATTTCTTATTATGTTCACCTTGGGATTCTCATAATAGCAGGGAAAAAAGTTTATAAAACTAAGCACATGTGTGAAAGTCTAAAAGAGAGGAAGCAAAATTTGGAAGCAAAAAAAAAAAAAGGGTACCTCTTTACTTACTTTCTACTATGGGGGGAAGCATTGGGTTTCGGTTGGTGGTACCTAAGAGTACCTACCTAGCAACCTACCTAGAGACCTACCTAATAACCTACCTAATAAGTGGAAAAATGGATGGGTAATTAAGATGATTAGCAGGGGATGGGTACAGAGGAGGATTGTGCAAATCCAAGCCTAATTAATAATAAGTAAGGTTTGTATCATCACGAGTTCCCCTCTAGCAGCACGTTATTTATTGCTGCACAACTTGGTAGGTACCTTTGTACCCTAGTAGTGACCTACCACCCCTTTGCCCCTGACTTCACTCCCTCACCCTTGAGGGAGTGAAGTTGGTTTACTATGCCACATTTTTTCTAGGTCAAAAATCCTTTCATTTTCATCACTTTCGCCAATATGGTTAATGTACATATTTTATTTTTTTATTATCATTTTTTCTGCTTTTTTTTTTTTCAGTTTTAGAATTTATGATTGCACATGATTTTATTTTTATTTTTTCCATTTAATTTTAATTTTAATTTTTTTCATGTTGAATTATCATTTATTCTTACTTTTTTTACCACATGTTTTTTGTGCAGTTGGTATTGCCTACTTTGGTCTTTGGACAAGATCTTGTCACTAAGAAATCAGTTCCTTTTTTGTTTTAATGGGTGGGAACCTTTACAATCATCATAGAAAAAAATTATACATGATATAATTCCAAATCTTAAGAATTTTTTTCCTTTTTAGTCTTTCTTGGTTTTTTGTTCTGCTATAGTGTCTTTTTCATGTTGAATCAAAAATCTTCATTGATTTATTTTTTAAATATGATTGTACAATTTTATTGTCTACTTGTCTTTGGATCAATTCTAATGTACCCAACATTTTTATTTTTATTTTTTAAAAAAACTAATTGGGGTGTGAAGAGGGGGAGAAGGGGATTAATTTATGAATTCCAACAACAAATGGGATTTACACTCTCAATTTACATTGAGCAAGTAAATTCCATTAAATAATACTCTAGTACCACATGGCAACTTCAACACTAAATTAAGTACACTATCTGTAGAAAATATTGAATATTACCCAAATTTTTTCAAAGAAGAAAAATTTTGTGAAGGAAAATAGAGAGAATCTTTTGGAAGAGTCTATTCTTTGACATGAAATCTTCAAAACTAATTAATTATTTAATTAAATATCTCACAGACATGTGAGATTCAAAGCTGCCCCTGTACTATGGTAGTCTTCCTTAGTACTTAACCCTAATATAAGCTTAGTTTAATTAGCAATTTTTCTTGAGAAAGAAAGGTCGTCCCTAGTAGGTACTTATCTTTTAATTTAATTTAGTTTAATTAGCAAGCAATCAACTCCTTAAATAAGGAGTCAGCAATATTCTAATTACATTTGGTCTCCTTATAATTACCACACATTGGTGGGGGGTCCATATTAGGTTATTTTGGGTGCTAGCGAGGGAAGGGATTGCCTAATGGTAAATCCTAGGGTTAGGGTTTGCAGGGGGGTTATGATACTCACCTAATGTGTGTTCTTCAGGTTAAATTTGGGGGTGTTTTTAGGGGCTCTTTTTTGGGGGGCGAGGGAAAGTGTTTTTTTTTTTGGGTGGGTACCTATTTTAGAGGGGTTTTCTCTTTTGGAGAAAGTTTTGGGGTGGTGTTTTTTGGGGTTTGGGGTTGGGGGGGGGGGGCGACTTGGGAACTTGGAAGGGGGGAGGACTACTTGTGTGATCTGACATAAACTTAAGGGCAATTTTAAAGTACAGCCAGTATTGTACCCCCAAAATGCTGTAGCAGTTGCCCTAATTAAGGCAGGGTGACCTCATCATATGTGTTATGAAGTGTAACAGAAGCTAGGAAATTGAGGAGAGGGGGGGGGGAGGTTTTGGATAAGATGGCATAATTAATTAATGAGTACCCCACCGTCCCCACCCCCCCCCCCCTTCTAGACCCCTCAGGTTGCAACAGTTCCATTATGAGAGGAGGGGGGCAAATGAAGGGTGGTAGGTACTAGGTACTACTTGTAAGAGAGAGATGAGTACTACAACTAGGGTAGGATTTTTTATTTTTAAATTATTATTTATTTATTTTTTTGGTTGATTAATATATGAGAGGCTCAAAAACCCTAACATTTCTATATACATTTTCAACCTTGCAACCTCCTCCTCTTCATACCAATACAAAGGGGGGTCATGGGACATTCATTACTTGTGTAGTGTTTTTTTTTTCTCCTGTTCAAAATTGGTATAAGTAGTATTAAATCACCACCTCAATTTGCCCTTGAGTATTGATGGTACCTATGATGATGTAATAGTTAAGAATTGTCATCCCTCCTTTGTTATTTCCATGGCAAATACATGTCTTGTGATGTCATTCTGAGGCGTTGGAACTTGAGTTAAGTACTAGGTAATATTAATATTAATAATATTTTTCAATAGAGTTTCAATGATTTCTATACCTTAGAAGTAAAACTAAGTAGTAGTAGTAGTAGCACCAAAGCACCAAAGTCTAGAGGCAAATGAAGTAAGTAAGAAAGTCATGATGACAAGTTTTTATTTTTCCTTTGTAATTGTTTAAATTTATTTGAAGGTTTGTGGGGGGTCATTCCTTAGCTAGTGTTATGTTATAGAGGATTTTGCATTTTACCCATTGTAGCCTAAACCCTAAACCTTATATTAGACTCCATTGAAAGTGTTGAAAGTTGAAATTAGTGAAAGAAGCCTTGACATATAGATTTTGCGCTAAAGTGTATGAAAATGATTCAAGCTTTCATTATTGCAGTTTGTGTGTTTTATTCCTCACTTTCCATTTTTTCCATGTGACTTTGCTTTTTTCTATCACTTCTTACTCGTTCCTTGTGATTTTTTATTTTTTTTCCCACTCTTTCCTTGTGACGACTTTCTTTTTAAAAAGTTGTCGAGGTCCACTCTCTCCCTATGACTTTCTTTTTCTTCTTTTTTTTTGTCTTCACTTCTCACTCCTTCCTTATGACTTTACATTTATTTTTCTCTTCTCATTCACTGTGAATTTCACCATGCAAAAATATCAAGTCATCTCTTGAAATTTAGTAACTTGGAGGAGAATGAGACCACAAAAAATCTTCCTTTGAAAAGAATCAAAAACTTTGAGAAAAACTTCTTTGTCAAAAAATGCTTGTATCAAAAACCTAGAAAATTGGACTTGGCCTTGTCTTGAAATTGGGATCACAAGCCTCATAAAGCTTATAATGATCAACTTGAGGAATCAAAAATCTAAAAAAATAAAATAAAAATTAGACCCAAACTCAAAACAGACAAATTATTAATTTTTTAAATATTCCTTAAACCTAGAACCAACATGTCATCCATTTTATAAAAAACACTAAACCCAGTCCCAACAATTCCTTTAGAAAAAACCTCCCCAGCCAACACTAACTGAAACCCAAGGGTATGTTTTATATGAGTCCTTAGGGGGAAAAATAAGGCCTCTCCATTTAAAAATTGGAACAAAACCGGGTTGTTTTCAAGTTTTGGGGGTGTGAAAGTCCTTGGGGGCCAAGCTTGATCGATGGATGTGCAAGATTTGCCCCCATCATGTTAACAAAAGAAAATTAGTGTATATCAATTTGAAGGGGAAAGAAAAGCCCCAAAGGTTCTATCCCTCATTTTATTGTATAGTAGCTTAAGGGATTTTGGCCCCTAGGTAATAGGTCTATTTTTTATATGAGGATTTTTGAATTAAGATGATATTTTGGCTTGGGTTGAAACTTGAGATTAGTTATAGAGTTAGTATATCTTGAAGGTTTTTTTTAGTTTCTTTTAGAGGATTTTTTTGAAGATTATATTTTTGCTTGGTGGAACATTTAAGTTTTCATAATTCTTCTTTTGCCATAAGATACTTTCTTAATGTAAATGGAAGGGCCACAATGTGACACACCCCTTGTTTGTCATGTGCACTTAGGTGAACATGGTAACGTCTTTTTTTTTTCTTTCAAATAACCCCTAATTTTGAAGATGTTGCTATTGGCTTAGAATTAAATATGTCAGCGAACTAACAAACACATGGGACACATATTTGAGGGTTTCCAGGTACAGTGGTGGCCAACCTGACACACAAAAGGAACATTCAAAATCATCAAAACTCAGGCTAAGAAATGCATAAAAAATACATGATTTTTCATAATTAAGATTTGGCCCTCAATTGAATCAAACTATTCCAACCATGTGTCCATTTACAAATATGGTTTTCATGGTTTCGGATGAAGTGTGTTCAGGTGCACAGCTTTGTCAATACTACATTTACACACTTGGGGTCATCAGCAATATTTTTTTAACATGGTTTTCACGGTTCAGGATTGAGTATGTACGGGGTCTACAACTTTGTCAATTCCCAATCACCCAAATGGGGTCACCAACAAAACTCGTAAATATGGTTCTAGTAGTTTGGGATTAAGTGCATATGGTTCTACAACTTTGTCAATGTTCAATCAGCGTTGTAAATATGGTTTTAGTTGTTTGGGATCAAGTGCACATAGGGCCACAACTTTGTCAATGTTCAATCACCCAATTGGGTCATCAGCAAAATTTGTAATATGGTTTTAGCAGTTTGGGATTAAGTGCATATGGATCTACAACTTTGTCAATGTTCACCCAATTCAATTGAGGTGAAGAAGAATTGTTCTACTTGCATGATGAGATCCAATTGTTAACATATGAGAGGCATGTTGTATGTAGGCAGCCCACACTTGCTTAGTCTATTCAGAAATTATGAACTTATCATGTTCTCCTCCCATTATGCGATGCATCCACGCCTAACTGCAGTCCTCTCTATCCATAGAGTCATCTTGAAGTATGGCCCAAAGCAGTACTAATCCACAAATTGTGGGTCGATACTTCCTTCTGTAGTAATTTGAGGTTTACCTCCCTTCTCTATCAATCAACATTTTTTCCCTACCCAGAACAAAAGGAAAGGTTGACATATTCTTGTTTAGTAGTTTAAAGTCAAGCAACATTTTTCCCCTACCCAGAAAGAAGGAATGGTTGATATTTCTTATTTCATAATTTGGGGTGAACCTCCCTCCATCAAGCAACATTTTCTTCACTACCCACAAATAAGGGCAGGTAGAAATTTTCTTGTTCAATAATCTAGGGTTAACTGCCATCCATCAAACAAAAATGTTTTACTACCCACAATAGATGGAATGGTTTAGGGTTGACATTTTCTTGTTTAGTGATTTAGGGTTAACCACCCTCCATCAAGCAATATTTTAGACTGCAAAGTCAAAGCTCAAAAAATGGCAATCTGATTTGAGTTCAAATTGTTGACACATTCTCCTTTTTCTGTAGGAATGGTTCATATACTTATGGAGAGAGAATAAAAGCCCACCAGGTAGTTCTGTTCACCATCAAGAAATCAGCTTTCTTCATGTTTGTACATATATATGTACTTCTGAACATTGAGATGAGAGTATAGGTATTCTCCTCAATATTCATGGATTAAATGGGGATTTGATGTTGTCGCAAATCAGAGCTGTTGTCAACATGCATCAAAAGTCATGAGAAATACCAAACTCCATCAGATTGCAACTTAACAAGAAGAGGACAGGTGTGCTGTAAATAGAAAGAACCAAATTCAGTAGTCATTGCAAACACATACCGATGACATTAATATCCCCTCCTCCCCCCCCACCCCCCACAACAAGAACAAACACTTATCTACAAAGTGATGAAAGTGAAGTGATCGCTGTCACTTTTACTATGATTTCTTCCCCAACTATCTTTGCAATGAACTTGGTGTGGGAGCATGGCAGTCACTAAATACCTGGCAGATTCTTGAAAGCAAAGTGGAGTCACTGTAGGTGGGCTGATAAGCTCTAACATGCAATGGCCAACTTCTTACTGTGATTGAACCTCTTGTTCTGTGTCCTACACCATGCAACCCTCCTTGTTGCATTTCCTGAAATAGTTCCAATGCCCTTCATGAACTTTCCTGCATTTCACATACCCATAATCATGGCAGTGCAAGCAACCACACCATGTGTGGGCATCCTATTGAGCACATTCCAAGCATCCTCTATGCTCCCACATTTTGGCATACATGTCAATGAAGCTGGAACACACAAATACATCAGATTCACAAATATGTCTACCTACTTCAAGTGCCACAATACTAGCACATGCATTCAGCACCCCAGTGAAGATGACAGCAACTGGCTGCACTCCTTCCTGTTGCATTTGATTAAATTGTTCCGATGCCCCTCTGCCCTTGCCTGCACTTCACATATCCTAGAATCATGGTATTCTAAGCAACCACATGTCACACTTCGGCATCACTGTTAAAGACTCTTCAAGCATTGTCAATGCTCTGACATTGTCATAGAGGTCAAAACAACCGCTCCTACCCACATACACATCAGAGATCCAACTTGAATGATATGTGTATGAACACATCAGCCCTCTGAGAGGGCTGATACACTAGCAAATACATTCAACACTCAAGTTTCAAAAGGTGACAGGGTTTGGATCTATCCGTTCTTGTTGCATTTTGCAGAACTAGTTCCAACACGTTCTGACTTACCCCAGTTTTCACATATCCCAAAATCATGGACAAGCAACCACATCATGTTTTGGCATCCTGTTGAACAGTCTCCAAGCATCAGCTATGCTCCCACATTTTGCCTGTACATGTAAATGAGGCTACTACACACAGAAAACATCAAACTCCAAACCACTTTGAATGCCTTCTTGTCAGTACACCTGCCCCTTTACCAGTAGTGTTACACTAGCACATGCATTTAGCATCCCAACCATGGATGATCTACTCCATCTTGTTGCATTTGGTGAAATAGTTCCAATGCCTCGTTGCCTGATCTGTTTGTGAACCTGCATCCCTTTATCAAGCAAGGCTGATAATGATGGGAGCACATACAATCAACACCCCAACAAACATAACAGCATCTGACTCCACCACCCTTTCCTGTTGCAGTTGTCAGCAGAGTTTCAATGCATTTCCATCGTTGCCTACAGTTCACAAGCAGCCTCAAGAGAATACATCATGTGTGTGGACATCATTGAATACAACTTCTTGCACATCCTTGATGAAGCTCCCACATTCAGCATACATGTCAAGAAGGTCACACACATATGTAGTAGCCTGTACAAAACCACTTTGTATGATCTGAGTATGTACAAATTATTAGTCTTCTTCAATTGCTTGTAACAGCTTTGCAGTGCATTGAGAACTCAAAAAAAAATCAGGTTGTTTGAAACAACTCCCTGTATCTATGTTTGTTGAAAGACAGTGTTTCCTTGAAATTGGCCACATTGATTATTTTGGCATTCATTCTCTTGCAAAGCCTTGCAACTCCATTAAAAACTGTTGGACTGTAATAGTGCCTGGTGTTATTGCTGCCCTAAACCCTAAACCCTTGCTTCCACCCATGGCTGGCAGATTCAATCTGTCATTGACTCAGAATGCACCTGCATCTTCCTATGTTTGAAATCCAGATACTTCACATTCACCCATGACCAAAATTTCTTGGCAGGCGGATTCAATCTGTCATTAAGCCAGATCTGTGTCTTCTCTTGTTTGAAATCCAGATACTTTGCAGCATTCACCTATGACCAAAATTTCATCTAGTCGATGAGAGCTGCATTTTTCTTATTCTTTAGCAGCTTGGTACAAATGAGGATAATTCTTCGAATGAAAAACCAAGTAACATTCTGATACATTCCTCATGGATCAGCAATATCATAATTGTGACAACAATTTCCATTCATTTACCTTATCTGACCTTGTGATCCCACCACAGCGATTCTCTGACCTGTGATGGATTCCACCACAGCGATGGATCTGAGAAAAACTCACTCCTGCCAAAACTTTTGCTACAATCCAACAAGACTATATGACATGCCTGCTGAATCATCAACAACAGAATTGTGACAGCGATCAATTTCATTTACCTTCTCTGACCTTGTGATCCCACCCACCACAGCCAAGCATCTGGGAAGAACCCTGCCAAGGCCTCTCTGCAATCCTCATCTCTTGATCAGCTCTCGCACATGTGTGATCAGACCACATAATTCGCAAAACCTGCAAAGTATAATAGACCCTCAAACCTTAATCTGTAAACCCTTAAACAACTAAAACCCTGAAACCAACCCTAAACACATGCGTGAGCAGACCACACATTCCTAAAACTTGCAGTACAATAGACCCTCAAACCCTAATATCTAAACCCTTAACCCTGGAAAATATTAAACTGGCGAAGGCTCTTGAATGCGACAGGTACAAAAGGACTCCCTCATCATCATGACATCATCTTTCCCAACCTGCATAACCTATCCTTCCCTCCCCCCATGGAACTCCCCTTCCATTCCCCGTCCCAACCCCCACCCTAACCTTCCACCCCTTGTAGGTGCCACATCACCATCCTATATACGTTACACCCCATGTTACCTATTTTGGCATAACCCACCATCGCCATCCCCCACCCATGTGACTTTTTTTCCATGCTTGCCCACCCACCATGCCCGCCTGCCTGCCCACCCATCGCCGTCACTACTGACCTTTTCACTTTAGGGCATCAACATTGTCCTCCATCATGCACATGTTTTGCATTATGTTCCACACAATACTCATAGAACTCTTCATTGTTTCTCTACACACGCATTGTCAAAGCCTTTTCACAACCATTGTCCAAGCCTTTTCACAACCATTGTCTTTCTTCTTGATCTCATCACTCATAAACAATTGTTGCAAATGGTTTTACAACATGTGATCCACTTTTAAGTACATGCATTACCTGATTTGGAGGGCATTCCCTCTATTTTAGTTGCAAAAATTGCAAGTAAGATTATTAGTCCTTGGCAAGGTTGGTTGTAGAAATTACAAACATAAGATTGCTTCTCACCTTTGAATTCCAAAGGTGCCAAGCGCCTCATGTTCAATGCATTGTGTGGAGATGTTTTTTTCTTCTTCATTCTTACCTCCGTTTGGCTACAAGTTCCAAAGTTGCCAAGCACCTCCATTTGCCAAAGCATTGTTATAATCGGACCACCTTATTGATCTTATGTTGTTCCATGTTTCTTTCACGCAATATTCCTAAGTCGCTTTCCATCATACTTAGCTTCTACTCTAGACTAGGTCCTTGCAATTGAAGAGATATACAACATTGTTTTGCACTAATTGTTGTAAGATTTTTGTTGTTGTTATTATTTCCCTTCAAAGTCTTTTTGTTGATCATTCTTGTAATGTGGCATGTTAATGGAACTGTAAAAGTGTGTTCAGGCCATGTAACTTGACCATATCCTTGTAAAAGATCCCCACTTTCATTGTACCTCAAAATAACATATAACATGATTGTTCTTGTTATCACATGTCCCACTTACTTACCTTGTATTGATGATAATTTCAATTTTAGGTGACGATTTACCAAAGGTATTTTATTGCCCTTACAGAATCAGTTGAACCAAATTTCAAGTAACCTACAAGATATTTGGATCAAGTACTCATTCCATGGAGCCTTAAGCTTCCCTTATGACATGTTTACAAATTGTTTGTGTTGTTTTGTGTCAACCCTATCCTAACTATAACACATGTCTTGTAATGTGAAATTTCCTCCCACATCAATCCCATTGTTGTTCATTTCCATGCCCTTTTAAAAGATCCTCTCTTGCATTCTACCTCAATTAGATATATGACACATAACATGATTGTTTTTGTTGTAATGGTAATCTTAATTTCATGTGACATTTGTCAAAAAGTACTTGTGTTGCCCTTGCAAAATCAGTTGAACCAAATTTCAAGTAACCTACAAACGACATTGTAACAAGATATTCATTGCATGTAGCATTATGTTTCCCCTATAACATGCTTACAAATTGTTTAAATGTCTTTTTGTGTCAACCCTATTCTAGTTATAACACTTACATAATGAAATCTCCTTTCATGTCAATCGCATTGTTATTCATTTCCATGCCCTTTTAAAATATCCCCTCTTGCATTGTACCTCAAATTAAATAATTGACACATAACATGTTTGCTCTTTTTGTAACCAATCCCACTTACTTTGTAATGGTAATGTCAATTTCATTTAAGGTTATGAATCTTCATATTGTAACATGTTTAATAATAGTTTTGGTGGGAACATTTGTCATCATTAAATATAACAATACCCTAAACTTATCAATGGGTTTCCCAAGCCCTAGAACAGAACAAAAAATTTGGTGTCAGAACTTTAGATTTGGGCTCGCAACCAAAGCAAATGCTTACAAAGGTGCATGCCAAGAGTGAAGCATGGGAGTCACATTTCATGCTCTCGAGAATGTAGGAGAGTGTGAGGGAATGAACCTCCACATTCCTAAGTGAACTGCCACTTTGGGAGTTGGAGTCTTAATGAATTCTTGAATTTTTAGAAGGTGATGAAAGGGGTCAAAACTTATTGGATTGAAAAATTCATTATACCATTGGAAAGCTCTTGGAACATAAATGTCTAAAATGAGCTCACATGACCCATTTGGGCACTTAAAACATAAGTTATGGCCAAAAGAAGGGTTGAGAGTCAAATTGCCAATTTGACTCCTGACAACTAAAAGTCAGAAATTGCCCTGATTTATTTATGTGTAGGTGGCTTGCCAAATATCGTTGGAAAGCTCTTGACAATGGATACAAATTTGTTTTAGACTTCATCTCAATCAGAGGTCTACACAAGAAATTATGGGCTTCCAAAATCATGGAAATCCCAATTTTGGGAATCTCGAGACTCCCAACTTGAAAATCCTAGGACAAAATGATATTTGGGTGTAAGCCCCATGGACAAGCATAGAGAATACTATAAGGGGGAAGGTGGTGGTTTCCCTCAAGTCCAGGCCATGGTGAGTCTTGTGAATCTGTGTTTGCCCGTGGTGAATCCATGCACCAAAAATGCTCCAACTATGCATTAACCAACTTGTTGTTTGATTTGTGAAAGTCCATGTGAATAATTGACTCGTTTGTCATTTGTCCTAATCCCCATCCCAAAGCTCCAACACACCTTTCTACCGCCAAAGTGCTGCGAACTAAAAAACATACCCCAACTCCTTATCCTCCCACTGTTTTCACCTTTGGACTCACAATTGACTCTACCAAGGAATTTGGGGGTGCATCACTTGGCCAATGTAATATTTTCAACAACTATGTAAAAGATGATGTACATATAATATGTAATTACATAATTTCATATTTTTGCACATTGACGTTGGGCTACATTACAATATTGTTTTGAAATTATATTTGTAATTCCTTGTTTATTAGCAATGGGTAAAGATTTAATTTTTTGGAAGTTTCAAAAATTTACTAAAAATGAGGTGTTGGGTCAATATTGTAAGACACACCATAATATTTTGACACAATATCTTATGAATTTTATGGGGTAAATATTTTATCAATTATGGCAGCTGAAAAGAACAATACGATGGAAGTAGAAAAAAGCTTCAAAGGTTTATTAAAGTATTATGTCAAAATGAATGTAGGGTAATACGTAGAGTAGTGAGTGACCCTTGAACTCTATCATGAATTATTATAGCAAACCCAAACTGCTCAAATTCCTTTGCTACAAGAAAAAAATGAACGCCTTCACAATTGAAAAATAATTTTTTTTCTTTAGTTTTGTTTACATAGTTGGTTTGTGATTTTGTGTAAAGACAAATAAATTGCTAACAATCTGATACAAAGTGCATCACAGATTGAGAAAAATAAACTTCATATTGATTTGAATTTCCCATGTCGACACGACCCACAACTTTGCAAAAAATTGGTCAAAGTTATGGTTGACAACAATTCGGAATCTAATAAGGGAACGAACAATCTTAAATCAAATCAAGATGCAAAGGTTGATTATGACAAAAAAAACATTATTATTATGATTTGTGTAATGAAGGATTAAAAAATTCCTCTAAAAGCCTATAAGAAAAGAAAATTGGACAAACATAATTTCTACAAATATTCTTTCTTCATCATTTCTTGTTTAAAAAATTTCCCTTCTAATCCATTTTTCTTGGTTTTTGTGTTTTTTCTTCATTTTTTTCTTTTGACAACATTTTTAAACCTCAAACCTTTTTGTTTAGAAAATTGAACCCCTATGTTGTAGCAAATTATGAATGAGCTTATATCTTGTAACAAATTGTCTTTAACTTAAATAGGTTATTATACGTTGTGATTCGATTTGAATGTTGCAGTCGATTGGGATTGACCCAAGTGATGAAAAAGTGATTATGTAGATATGTTGTATAGTTTACAATAGATATGTATATTACAAAAATTTAAAACGTTTGTGCATGTTGTGTTCAAAGAAGGAAATATCTATTAAAAAAAGCCCAAAGTAATGGAAAATGTGAAAAAAAATAATACCCATAGTTAATAGACTACGTGTACAACCAATTACATACCCTTCACAACATGATGAATCTATCTCTAGTGATGAAGGTACAATTCAAAAGGTGAAACTTGCCAAAAGACATGTGATAGCTAATCCACTTGTTTGCAACATTGGTGTTCATGAAGTTAGAAGCAAACAATTTAGGGGCCAAAGCTATAACTATACCTTTTGGTCCAAGTTTGATGACTTTTCTTATATGCATCCCCAATGTATTCTTTAAGTTTGAAGTTGGCATTCATTTTGTTGTTGGAGTCAATCTTACAATTTCAAATGTTGATTTGTTTTTGTGGTTGGCCTTTGTAAAATACATGTTGTACCTGTTATAATGAATCCACTAGTGCCAACACATGTTGCTAGCTTGAATTTGCCAATACTATGATTATGTTTTGCATTTAAGGTTTAGCTTTCTTGAATTCACCCCAAATTTACACATATATTTTAATGTGAGAACACAAGAAAATACACCTTCTTTATATAGTTTGTGAGATAAGATTCAAGGATAAAACATATGGGTCAAATCTTTTGGTCACATCTTGGTTACAAATTGGGTTGCAAGTAAAAAAATGTTACCCCACACTTTGGTTTGTTTTCAATTTTGTAAACTAAATAATTATATAATAATTTTATATGCGAATTAACTATATGTGAATTAATTAATCATTTAAATTATCTGATAATTGATTATTTGAAATCATTGTTTGATAATTGACTATTTGAATTCATTATCTAAAGAATAATTATCTGTATATACAATTTTAAATATATTTATAGATTTTAAATATTTATGCACAAGGGAAATGTGAAATGCATTTAATGTGTGTTGACACCCTATACCCATTCAAATTGGATGAAATAGGAGGAAATAAAAATTGCATTCAATGACCAAAGTATTGTAAAGGTTTTTCCTCCACCTCCAAATCAAACAAAATTTGATTTTAGTTTAATCAAATAAGTGACCAAAGCCACACAACCCTTGATGTGGTTTTTCTTGCAAGGAATATAATCTTGCATTTTTGTGGTTGGTTGGTTTTTTCAACCCCTTGTTCACACATTAATGACTTCTAATCCTCACCACTTGCCCTTTTTGTGCCCTCTACAATTGTATTTACATTGGTACAACATTCAACTTGGTTGGAGTCTACACATAAAAACATAATTCATGCATGATGGAGATTAAAAAATCATGCATTCTAAACCTTATTAATTTCAAGGCTGCTAGACATAGAATGATATGTTCTACATTTGTTCCTTTTTATGTACACATTGTGGGTTGATGTCATTTATAATACATATTACAAATCCAAGAAAATGACCATTGGATGCAATTCCCTTGTTTGTTTATCATTAGATCCAAGGATCTCATTATGGCATTTGGAACTTTAGAAATGGATTTGGATGGTCTAATTTCATTTCTTTCAACATGCACTTCTTGCACAATGACAAGATTTCATCTACAAATAGACCTTGTTATACCTTCAAATAACATATGTTTCTAGAACAACCCAAAGAAAAAAAATATATATATAATGGACATATAACATGTCTATATAAGCACACCATGAAAAGTCTTAATTACACCATGAACTTTGTCTAGAAGTACATTTCATTAAAATGTGTTGGGAATGGCAAGGTCAATTAATTCGCTAGAACACCCTTGGAGGTCCATGTATCAATAATGTCCATAATAAAAAATTGTTAAAGGTTATAAAAAAATGTTAGGATTTTTTGTACAAAAAACTTGATGGCAAACCTTACTACCAAAAAATTTATTATATGCACACCTAAATTTGTATTATCATAAGCTTGTTATAAAAAAATGTGTTTATTTTTAATATAAAAAAATATGATAATTTGCAAACTATTAATTAGGATTTTTAGACTATAAATAATATTTTATATGCTAGTTTAAGGGAGATTTTAGGAAATGTATTTTTTTTATTCGATCATCATTTTGGATTTAAATTTGCATCATTAGTTTTGATATACTTAGACATTGGGTTTTGGGTAAACTCAATAGAACTTCTATATTATCTTTTTTATGTTGAGTTTAATTTAAGTTTTTGTATTCTTGAAGTTATATTTTCCATTACACATATATGTTTTTCATTTCAAAGTTGTATTTGCTTCATAAAACTAAGAAAGTGAATGTTGAAGTATTGTCATTTTTCACTAGAAGTGTTGTCACCTCAAGTTCATGTAAAAAATTGGTACTTTATTTACCCTACCAATTTTAGAATTTCCTACTTGTGATTATTTATCATTTTGAAGTTGCAGATGTGTATTTTCACTTCTTATTCCTACTATCTTTTTTAATTCCCAAACTTGAACTATTTTTGGGTAGCCTTAATATAATGATGATGTTGTCAAAAGCTTTGCTCAAGTCTTGGGCTACCTTCATGGGAGTGGATGGATGGTTTAAAGCCTTTTCTAGAATTCTTGTTGCCTTTGCCACTTGTGGGGTCATGTTCTTGGACATAACAACAACAACAACCTACGCCCCCATTCCCTCTAAAACACTAATCCTATTTTGCCAACTACTTGCATCACTTTCATTTAGTGTGTCTAATCTTGATGTGCATTGGATGACTATTTGATTCTTACTAGCTAAATATATTTGCACATATTCAAACACCTACATGTTAGGACAATTTTTTTTTTTAATGCATTTGGTAATGTTAGCTTTTGAATAAAACAGTGACAACATCTATACTTTAGCCTATCAAGAATTTATGTTCCAATGGGAGCATAAGAAATTTTGTTCTTGCCATACTGATGGAAGGAAATTAAACACATCAGTGTTGAATACACACCTACAAATTTAGTGAGCCTACAACCATTTATGCATGTGTGAACTCCCAAGATCAAAACAAACCCCCATCATGCAAGTATTTAAACCCCCAAAATCAAAACAAACACAAGACATATTGAAATTTGAATAGATTTTATAATTGAAATTTTAATTAAATTACAAAAAAAGGTTTTGGAAGGAAACATTGGTTGGGTAATTAGTTCACACTTGCGCCAACAACACAAGGTACACTACTTAGGATTAACTTTTTTTTTTTGGTAGATACAAAATTGTAAACTACGCATCTATTGTTAATATATGCTAAATTAGTTACCTAGCATTAATAGATACAACAAATAGGAAACATAACATAAATTATTCATCAATGATATAATTGTGCAAGTTTACAAACTAAGTTAACTCAAGTAGCATTTGTTACCAAGGGAAGTCATTTTGAAGAAAAGGTATTCATGGGTGAAAACAAGTTCAATAGATGGAAAAAATAGTATTTGATAAGTAAAACCATCTAAATTCACATGTTAATATGAAAGTAGATAAAACAATCTCCTTTTATTGTAATACAAAACCTCATACACCTTTATTGACTTCATAAGAATGTAAATTTAAAGTTTGAGAAGCAATTGCATCATAAAAGTATATAATAAGTATGTTTGAAAATTTATTTAAATGTGTTAAAAATGTGTGGTCACATTAATAAAAGCCACAAAAAGTGTGAATAGTGATTAGTTTTTCATGTTCTAGAGTGCTAATTTAATTTGATGTTAAAATTGTTGGATTTACTTATATAAAAACATTCATAATATATTATAGAAACTTGTGAATAATTTCTAATAGATTTAATGAATTAAAAATACGAAAAACACTTCAAAAACATTGTAACCAATGCTTTTAAATAATAAAATGACTTATAGAATGACTTGGAAATTTTTGAAATGACATCTCTTGGAAAATAATAATAATAAATTTAACATTATATTTTTAAAAGAATAAAGAATTTTATTTTTATTTTAAAATTATTTAAAATTTTCAAAAATAAGTAGTCGGCAAAGAGGCAATTGTGATTGATTTTATCATGTTTCACCTAAACCTTACTTCATTTCAAAATAAATAATAGAATATTTATAGATTAAAAAATTTCAAAAACTCTATGTTATATCTTAATATTACATTTAATTTAATTTTTTGATTTAAACTATTTTAATTTGCTTACACATATATATTTATTTAAATTGATGCTATGAAAAGTTGATTTCAACCTACTTAACTATTTATTAGATATCATTTTCTAAAAAACTATTATATAAAATTTTAAATCATATTAATTTTAGTATTCTAATTCCATCAAATTATATATTCAACAATTTTATGATACATTTTGTGATACTTGTAATTCAATGCAAAAAAAAATGCTAACCGATCCACTTGACCATGTTTCACCCCCATGTCACAAAAAAAAATAAAAAATGACTAGATGAAAATTTTAGTTTGGGAAACTTATGAAATGTTTTGTTTTAATTAATTATGTAAGGTTACCAAAAGCAACAACAATAACTAACCATGGAAAGTGCACCTAAATGTGAGTTCCCAATTCTTTTTGCAACTTGAACTACTTAATCCAAAAGTCATAAGGCAACATTTATATCCACTTTAATTTACTCACAAATAATAGGTTTTAAACAAATGTAAATAGTCCAAATAAAAACATTACTTGATAGTCCTACTTGCATTTTCAACCATCTAGTGCAAGTCCATTTTTAATCTATGTTTGATAATTAAACTAGTTTGAAGGCACTTGATATTCCTTGGAATGCATTTCATTCTACATCCATGACTTTCCCTTATTATGAGAATCTTAAGCAAAGAAAGGTATAATGTAATTACTTATTATATTTGTATATGTTTTAGGGACATGTATTTATGTGGACAAAATCATCCATCATCTATGCATGCACCACTTGGAACCGAGGACTACGGGAATGAAATGTATGTGATCCACTGACCCAATGGTTGCAACATGAAATGTATTGTTCAATTGCAACTTTATGGGTAGTTGTTAATTTATGGATTTTGCAATACTCCTCTAGTTCTATAGCTGCAAGTTGCATCTCATTGCACTTATCCACCACCATTTCGGTCACAATCTCTGCAGCTTTGTTGTAGGAGCACCCTTCTTCTTTGCTAATTAAGAACACCAAATTCGACATTTCTCCAGCAACCAATTCCTGTTGTGGATTGAATTGTATTCCACATCAATTAATTTTAAAATGTTAAGAAATCGAAGATATCAAGGACCTTGGATTACATTTGGAACTCAAGATTTTATTAGTTATGTTTATAAAATATATATTAAAGAATGATGTAAATTTCATTTGTTCCCACATTTTGAGGAATGTTCACCAAGTGTGATATATTGTGATGTATGAGTTCTTTTTTTTCCTAACATTTCAATATTTTAAATGTATTTGGTATAATAAACTTGTAATAGGGTTATGAACTCCTTGTTACTTATGGAATTATTTGAAAAAAAAAATGTCCTAACTTAACAAGTTATAATACGGTCTTTAAGTTTTCTAAATACCTTGCCATATTGTTACTAACATGGTTTCAAGTTATAATAAATAATTTTCAAGGGCACTCTTCAAATTGAACCATTTTGGGCAACAATTATTTACATGTGACTATTGTCAATAATAAGGATATTAACTATGTAATTAATATCATACATTGAACAAATTGATGAGCATAACTATCACCTTTGGAAATGACCAAATATCATTGTTCCAGGAAACTGCATCATTCGTAGCGGTCAGGAGGCGTTGCATTGGTGGGCTATGAAATATCGAATCTGGGAGAAATACATCTTGGAAAAGCTCTTGCACAACCTGCCATCAAAATCCAACCAATTACTTAGTTCCTAATGAAAAAAAGTGTCAACTAGACTTTTTGAACTAATTCAATGTTTTCACACATTTTAGGCATTGATTATGTACACCATATACTAATCAAACTCTTTTCAAAACAAAGTTGTAATAAACTATAGTTATAAATTTACAAAAATATCTAAGAATCTTGCTTACATACAACACAAGTGAGCATGAATCCACATTTTGTCCTTTCTAGGATGTAGATCATGATCAAGTGGAAGTCTCCAATATTTGACTATATGTCAAAAGGTTTTTCAATTATATTATTTGTCTTTACTTGTTATTAATGTTTTATTTGTGGGCATCAACTAGATTTTTTGAAGATGTATATCCAAAATGCTTTGACTTGACACACTTTAAGCATCGACCATTCACTGCATCATATTCAACTCCATTCAAAGCAAAGTCCGAATTGATCATAGTTACAATTTTACAAAAACATTTGAGAAGCTTGGGTACATACAAGACAAGGAAGCACAAATCCACTTTTTCTCCTTTCTAAGATGTAATTGGAAATCGAAGGACAAATGTTGTGGTGTAGATTTTGTGATTCCAAAAAACTGGCAAACAAATTTTGTTGCATTATTTTTCCAAACCGAAGGTTCCACTCTTTCGGCATTAATGAAGTTGATTTGATCCATAAGTCCTTAAATGCTAAGGCAATTGGAGATATGTGTTCATCATATTCTGCAAACAATTCCAACACACCTCAACATTTAGACCATTGAGAAACCCATATTTTGCTTGGAGGGGCATTTGCACTCACTAATTGATATATTTTTATTGATCTTTTGTTGTTCATGTTTCTTTGTTCATTTTTTTCTTTAGTCTTTAATTTTTTATATACCTAATATGTTTTTAAAATGTGCCAAACCATCTTTTTTAAAAGAAATTATTTGTTTTCATTTTCAAGTTTTGTAAAAAACAATATTTGTTTTTTATGAGCTTGCAAATATATTATATGAATAAGTAGCAAGGGTTTGCATACCTGCTCCAAGTAAATGTTTCGTAGTAGCTTGTGTAACTATTTTCTCAACAAAATCCTTAGCGACTTCAGAGTGCCCAAGCTCATTGTTCACACATTTTACCAAATTATCTTGTAGACTATTGTCTTGTGGAAAGGCAGACATTATTACAACTTGGATATCAATGTGCATTTGGACCAACTTTTCCAAGGAGTATCTTTGTATAAGACTTTCATCATCCAAAACATAAAGCCATGTCAAAAATTCTATTGCAAACTCAAGATGAGAAATTGGGGCATTAGGATAGACGCCTCCAGCTACATAATGAATTCCCGCCCGATAGAATAAAGCTTGAAAATTTTCAGGACTCATGATAGATTCAAAATGGTGGATTGCCCATTTGACAGCTGTTTTATTAGCTTCTTTAAAACCTGGATTCATCGTGAAAGGAAAAGGGGGGATGAAATCAGGAACAACAAAATCCAAAGCATCTTGTTGTCTTTGTTGCACCTCCTTCAAATTGTGGATCATTTGTGTGCGTGCAACCCCACGTCTGTTGCAAGTTCAAAGAAATGAATAGATTGATGAATACATGTAGGTGAGGATGTGAATATTCAAGGATCGTAAGTCAACACGTTCAGAATCTATGGGTGCAGATTTCAATAACATTTTCATTATAATGTAACCTATAGAAAGGAACAATTCAAAAATTGAAATACCATATAACCTAACATAGATGTTGTTGATCATATGAGTATCATGGAACAATTTTGATATTTTTTTTGTTAGACTATAACCTATAGAAAGGAATAATTAAAAAATTGAAATACCATATTACCTGTTAGAATTGTTGTTGACCATATGAGGATCATGGATTGCCTACATGACAAAAAAATGTTTTGAAACTCATGTTAATGATGTACAATGAACTGATCAAGCAAAGTTGAAATGTGTGAAAAGTGTTAATGTTCAATGGCAACCTGATCATCAAATATTGTCGCATAATCGCTTGGCTAAGGACTGCAAAGGAAATGGTTGGGAATCAAGGTCCGAGTAATTAAGTCCACACGTAGTAGACATATAGACACCTGATGAATATTAATGTTGCCTTCTTCCTGGTGTTGTATGAAGAATTTAAATGATAAAGGTCACAATACGACAAAAGAATATTTGTTTTGCAATAATGTAGTCTTACACAAAATCTTGTGTTTGTTTGTTGGAATGGTGAGATGGTCACAAGTTCAAAGAAATTGAGTTCTGTACCTCTTTGTTTGTTGGAATGGTGGCATGGTATCTAGTTCAAAGAAATTGAGTTCTGTACCTCTTTGTTTGTTGGAATGGTGGCATGGTATCTAGTTCAAAGAAATTGAGTTCAGTACCTGCAAGTTGTGAGCATGAAGGTTACTAGTCGCCAAATTCACAGAAGAATTTGCACTCGAATTGTAAGCTCTCATGGAGTTAAATCTGCTAAACGCTTTCAAGCGAAAAGCGTGTGACGAGGAGTTGAGCGACGCAAAAGTTTGTTGCAGGTTCCTTTTACGCATGCAAACAGCAAGGCCATTGTGTGCAGTGACGATCATGAAAGACCCATAGAGTGGTGCCGCCATGGACCTGGTTGATAGTCTCGGATGCCTTCCAAATTTTTTTTTGGCGATGAGCAGACTGGCTTGCACTTTGGTTTCTGCTGTATTTCTATCATGCGCTATCAAGCCCAAGTCATGGTAACTGGTTGGGTACTATGAATTTCTTACCAAAGTGAAGAACGTAATGCATGAATTTAGCCACGTGACTGTGTTTCCGTGTACCCTCAATCGCACGAGTGTGATACGGCAGGAGTGAACGGAGGACATTAAACCCGCAATACGAACGTGCTGCCTGCTTCCTTTTTCCCTGACTGCCCAATTGCCCGACCAATATTGCTGGTGATGACCACACATGTTGATTCTGCCCAAAGTTTGCATGAAAGGACCCAAATTTTGTGTTTCACCACATCTTTCTCTCAAAAAGATGGATCTGGTAACGTGCAGATAATTTAAAAAACAGAAGCAGACAATACTTGTGTAGGGGTCTGCTTCTGTTTTTAAGGAACCACCCCTAAATTAATGTCCTTTGGTGAGCAAGCGCATATGTCGTATTGGACCCTGGTATTGGGCAAAAAAATCGCCAAAAGCTGATGCTGTCTCCAATTAATGAAATGCTCTACCTCATGGGCAGCTTCAGGCATAAGTATTGACAAGTGCCTAATAAATTGGATTTGGCAAGAAAAAACTTCCAAATTTTTTGAACAATTCCATGTGAAAGTGCCTGAGGCTCAGGTCACATGTCCGCGCTGCTCGATCACTATTGGTATCTCCCCTCTCTTGAGTTGATATACTTCATGTCACTGGTGGAGGGTTTGGTTCTTAGTGGTTCCCTTTCCTCCTTGTGGCCCACCTCGTTCAGGCTGCTTACTTGCCTGGACTTCAATCCTTGCCCCTTGTTTCTTTTCCTCACCCTTTCTTTGGGTGCTTTCTTTTTATAAAGTTTGGCAGGGTTTCATCTGTCTATTTACTGGAATCTAGTGATGGAGTAGTGTTCACATGTGAGATAACAAAATCAACCGGCCTACAACTTGAGAGATTACATAGTTTTTCAAAGGGTCCTCCCACTAACCTAGTGGGCGGTCGGATTGCAACCCAATAATTTATGACACATGTGAACACTACTACCCTATAATGTTTTTTGACAATTCTTCATATTCATCAATAATTTGACTACTAGGCCTAATGCACTTGGATATGGTGATAGAGTAATCCACATGTGACCTGACTCTAACTTGTATAATATCTAACCCTGAAATTAATAATTACATCACTATATAACTAGTTTTTACAGCATACAGAATGTGCTTTTTGATATTTGCCTTTGTTCATTGATGAACTTCCAAAGGCAAAATGGACCTGCATGAAACATAAGCCCATTTCCTCCACCATTTTTTTAATGGTGAATTTAATTTCCATGTGAAAAAAATTCATATTTTTCAATTTTTCAATTTTTATAGGTAGGGGGGAAACTAGAATATATGGATGTATCATTGCAATTATCACACACAAAATCCCCTATTGCCACACAGAGTTGGTCCCTATCTTTGCACACAAAAACCCTAATGTTACGCATTGTTGGTTCCTATCTTGAGTGTAAGGTGTGCAATGGTTGGGACTCAGTGTCCATGATGAAGTGCAAAAATAAGGTGTGCAATCATGCATTGAATGAAAAATGCTGAACTCAAATTCTAGTAATTTATCGTTGTTCACAGATTTCCACATACATATCATATCTGCACATTTTGGAAATTGGGTTTTGTGGCCAACATAGGATAGATCTTGTATACCAAATTTCCTTTTTTTCTTTTGAACCATACTTTTATACCAAATTTGAGCAAGTGTGGAGAATACTTTAAAGTTGTGTGCTTAATAGGGCTAGCTACCCTAGTTGCCTTGGCCACACAAGGTTTTTACCACGCTTTCGTACTATGCCAGTGAAGGGAAAAGGCCTTGCTCAAGCCACTACATGGTCATTGGTCACTTCAAAGAGGCCTGTGCCTAGACATTGGTTGAATGATGCCAAAAGTATTTCACATATCTGTTTCTAATAGTGCCTCATTTACTACTGGTACAGTACCTCCTTGCAAGCTTTACATAGTGCATGGAAGTCAGCTCCCTTTGCATAGAGTGGCCAAGCTAACTCCCCACCACTGCTTAATGATAAAATAATCGATTTTTGAAAATGGAAAGCACATTTCTCACTTGGTTGGAACACGTTTATAATATAAACGTTTTCTGGCGGGCATGTGTTGAAAGTCCTTGAGGTGGTAGGGGAAAGCATGAGACGGGTCCAGGACCAGAGCCTATTTAAAGCCACCTCGTCGCAGCACGTGAACATGAGATTTGCAATGATTTGATTCCTTTCTTTACATCTAAAGCACTGCCTGGATTTTTCCTTTGTATTTTCAGCTCCCTTACCTGCCCGAAGAAACAAGTTTTCACCAAGCGGGATCTTCTGCAATGGAAGGTACCAGCGAGGCTCTACTGGATCTTCTGACCAGCGGAAGATATCAACCAGCCTCTCACTATTTCTAAAAAGAGAAAAAATCCCAGTTCAGCTTTACGTAGGAAAAGGACCTAAGTACATGCCGTTGGTGTTTTTTGACCTGTTCCCTCAGTCAACCGGCCTCTGGCACAGATCTCAAATCACGGAAGGGCCTGTGTAACCAAAAAGAGAGGGTCCGAAAACACACAGCACACTCACTGCCCTCAACGAACCCAGGTGCCCATGTTCTCCTGATCTATTCCACACAGTTCAAACCTTCGATCTCACACAGCACTCTAACTGCCTACTCATTCTTTCAAACGAACATCACAAGACCCAGGGATGTACAAGTGCCTTGCATTCCACACAATAACAGAGCAAGTTTCGCCCAATCACACAGATGCCAATCATGGAACTCTTTCATTACATTTGCAGAGTATGTACATTCCCCGAAAACACAAGCTCACTTCTGCATCAGATGTTCACAAAAAAAAAACACCGGATTCCCAGTGCCGTCTTCTCTCTCTCTCTCTCTCTCTCTCTCCAATTCTTCTGCAGTGGCTTGACCGATTGTCAGGCGCAACGGAAAGTTTTAACATTTAGCCAAGCTACTCTCCCTCACCAAGCTTTCTCTATGCTCCCACACACATTCCCTCCTCTATCTCCCTCA
>Ga0116227_10004314_pt1 | contig 30876 bp, 27 predicted proteins | sample S1TSphgellanicum_FD_89693 | JGI IMG/M metagenome (GOLD analysis project Ga0116227, IMG submission 89693) | Host-associated microbial communities from peat moss isolated from Minnesota, USA - S1T2_Fb - Sphagnum magellanicum MG | ecosystem: Host-associated > Plants > Peat moss > Unclassified... | reverse complement strand
CAGCATGGCTGCGCTGGTGCAGAAGATCACGGGTGCCGCTGGCGTGCCCATGCCCAAGCCGGTTCCGCTGGCGGGCGCGAGGTTCGTGGCGTGGTTGCAGGCATTGCGCTATCGCTGGTTCAAGGGGCCTTTGCCCAAGATTGATGCCACTGGCATTGCGGTCATGAGTGCCGGGCAATTCCTGAAGGGCGACAAGGCGCAGCAGGAACTCGGATTTCGTGCGAGTGTCAGCGCCGATGAAGCGATTCGCCGCGCACTGCAATGGTTCAGGCAGCAGGGTTACCTGGACAGCACTTCAGCAGGTCGTCGTTGATGAACGGGGCGGCAGGTTTTCGTCTGAACCGTTGGCTGGCACGCGCACGGCGCAACCCGTCTGCATTACTGCTGTTCGTGCAATTGCTCGGCGTGGTCCTGTATCCCTTGATGGAGAACACGCAGAACGGCCGCATCCTGTTCAGCGTCTTTGGCCTGCTGGTGCTGGGCCTGGCCTTGCGCGTGGTGCGCAGCAGTCCGGCGCAGACCGGTGTTGCAACGGTGATGGCCCTGCTGGTCGTGGCCCTGCTTGGCGTCAACGCACTGTGGCCGCATTCTGGTTTTGTCGTTGCCATTTCCGTGGTTGAAGCAGCGTTTTACATCTATGCCGCCGTTGCGTTGATCGCCTATATGCTGAACGACCAGCGCGCGACCACTGATGAAATCTTTGCAGCGGGCGCGACGTTTACCCTGCTGGCCTGGGCTTATGCCTATATCTTCATGATTTGCCAGGCGCTGTCTCCCGCCAGTTTCACCGCCGATGCGACGCAAACCCGCAGCTGGATGGATCTGCTGTTCCTCAGTTTCACCACGCTCTCCGGCGTGGGCCTTGGCGACATCATGCCGCTGACGCCGATGGCGCGGGCGCTGGTAATGCTGGCCGAGTTCACCGGGGTCATGTATATCGCGCTGGTGGTTTCGCGGTTGATTGGCATGACGGTGGTGCGCCCATCCGCCGATTCCTGAAAACAAAGCCTGCCAGTTGGCGCGATTTTGGCTAAAGTGAATGCACCGCTGTTCCCGCGTTTCTCTTCAGGCAAAGTTCTATGACCGCCCCCATCTCGGCAACCCTTATTCCCGGCGACGGCATTGGCCCTGAAATTGTCGAGGCCACGCTGGCGGCGCTGGATGCGCTGGGCGTGTCGTTCAACTGGGATATCCAGCAGGCTGGCCTTGCCGGCGTGAAGGCCGCGGGCGATCCGCTGCCTGCGGCGGTGCTCGACAGCATTCGCAAGACGCGCCTTGCGCTCAAGGGCCCGCTGGAAACGCCGAGCGGTGGCGGTTATCGCTCTTCCAATGTGCGCCTGCGCGAGGAATTCAAGCTCTACGCCAATGTGCGTCCGGCCAAGACCCTGATTCCCGGCGGTCGCTTCGACAATATCGACCTGATGGTCTATCGCGAAAACCTCGAAGGCCTGTACATGGGCTACGAGCACTACATCCCGATGGACAATGATCCGCATGCCGTCGCCATCGCCACCGGCGTCAACACGCGCCAGGGTTCGCATCGCCTGCTGGAATACGCTTTCGAGCACGCCATCGCCAACGGTCGCAAGAAGATCGCGGTGGTGCACAAGGCCAACATCATGAAGGCGCTGACCGGCATCTTCCTTGATGAAGCGCGCAAGATGTACAAGGAAAAATACGAAGGCCGGATCGAGATGCAGGAAGTCATCATCGATGCCTGCTGCATGAAGCTGGTGATCAATCCCTGGCAGTTTGATTGCCTCGTCACCACCAATCTGTTTGGCGACATTCTTTCAGATCTGGTGGCCGGCCTGGTCGGTGGCCTCGGCATGGCGCCTGGCGCCAACATTGGCCAGGACGCCGCGATCTTCGAAGCGGTGCATGGCTCGGCGCCGGATATCGCGGGCAAAGGCATCGCCAATCCCGTAGCGCTGATGCTGGCCGCGGCGATGATGCTCGATCACCTGAAGATGCACGACAAGGCCACGCGCCTGCGCACCGCCATCCTCGAGACCTATAACGTCGACAAGGTTCGCACCGGCGACCTCGGCGGCAAGGCCAGCAGCAAGGAATTCACCGCGGCACTGGTATCGCGCATCCGTAACAGCTAAGTTTCACTCTGGGTGCGACCATGTATCGCGCCGGGTGATGGCAGACGTCCAGGTTTTCGGCAGGGCAGAGGAGACTGCAATGTCAGAATCATCGAGCGCTAGCGACAAGCAGGTCCGGCACTTTCGCCAGATTCTGGTCTGGCCGTTGCATCTGATGCCCGTCCACAAGGATGCACCTACCGAGCAATACTGGGATCTTCTGGATCGGGATCAGGCCTCACATCCCTGGCGCGAGGTGGCTGACGAGTTCACCGAGAACGCGGCGGACTTCAAGGAGCGGCACTACAACGAGTTCGTGACCTTTCTGCCTTACGTGCAGCGCTTCCTCTATGGTGAGAGCCGCAACCGCGAGCAGGAGGGCGAACGCATCACATCGCCGATGCGGGTTTACCGGCGCGAGGATGTCAGCGCGATCCGAGTCACCCTCAGCGCTGGCGCGCAAGCGGTCATGCTGTCTGTTGCGCATATCGACTTGCATTTCTTTTACGACATTGACGTGGTTCTGCTCAATGTCGAAGTCCACGCCGATAACCTGCCGCTGCAGACGGCGCAGGCACTTCTTTACAGCCTGGGTCGCGCCTACCCAGGCAGTTGGGACGAGCAGGGACAGGGCCTGCATTGCCCGCATCGTGTCGAATGGCTTGGCGCGCAGGGTGAAGTGCTGGCGATGTCGGACTACGAGCAGCGCGAGAAATATCTGAGTTTTGCCTGCCACAACCGCGCGGCGAACATTGCGTCTCACTGGGCGCATCTGCTCAAGCCGATGGTGCTGGATCATTCGGATGAGTCGGGGCTGATCCGTTTTCGCCAGATCGAGTTTTATCGCATGCCGGTGATGGGATACCTGGCGATGGAAAATCCGCGGGCCTTGTCACGCGCTGATTTCATCCGCCTGGGGATGGTGGCTGGCGCAGGTTCGGACGAGAGCCTGCCCTACGCCGAGTGCCATGTTTCCGATTTTGAAAAGCGCTATTGCTACGACCGTTACTGGGGCAATGGCTCCTGTTCGGGGCCGGACACGCGCTATATGTGCAACGGCCATTCGCTGATGGTGGTCGGCGACGCCAAGCATCCGATGTTCACCGGCAGGGAAACCGGGGTGCTCTCGCAGTTCCGGCATCAGCACTTTCTGCTGTTCATGATCGCGCACATGCAGCGTTCGGCCTTGCTGATGTTCTCGGACCAATTGGTTGCTGCGTTGGACCGGCTCGATATCCAGAATGCCGAATCCGTCCGCCGCTTCAAGCGCATCATCCGGCAGAATTTCGAAACCTTCCTGCGCTTCACCCATCGCTACTGGTTCCACGCGCTGTCAGATCAGGCGCAGGTCAAGGCGCTGTATCGCATGTGCACCCAGCATCTGGAAACCGAGGCCCTGTATGAGGAAGTGAAGAAGGAAATCTACGATATGAGCCAGTACCTCGATAGTGACAGCCTGCGGCGTCAGGCCAATACGGTGGTGCGCTTGACGGTCGTCACTACCTTCGGGCTGATCGGCACGGTGGTCACCGGCATTTTCGGCATGAACCTGTTTGGCTTCAGTGACAGAACGCCGCATCAGCAATGGGCGCTGCTGCTGTCGGGCCTGGCAGGGGTGACGCTGCTGACGTTCTACACACTGTCAAAATCCAAGCGGCTGTCTGATTTCCTCGATGCTGTTTCCGACGAGCGCTTGCCGTCCAGGGCCAAGATCGGGTCGCTCGTCAATGTCTGGCGCAAGCGCAACGATCTGGATTGAAGCGATTCAACACGCGCGCATTTGCGTTGGTGCAGAACCATTTGGCATCAGCCGGGTCATAAGTCCATGATTCATTTTTCTCGGTTGTGCCCTGTGGCAATCAAGCCTAGCCTAGGCGCACATTCGAATGATTTATAAGGAGCGGAAATGTTTGTCACACCTCTCTATCTTGGCCTGTTGTCCGTGTGGTTCCTGCTGCTGAGCATCAAGGTGGTGCAAGGGCGCGGCCATGGCCCCAGCCTCGGTGATGGCGGCGATCCACACATGCTGCGCCTGATGCGCGGCCACGCCAATTTTGCTGAATACGTCCCTCTCATCCTGCTGATGATGGCCGTGCTGGAATTGAGTCATGTCTCGGTCTACATTCTCCACGTGCTGGGCGGCACCTTGTTGTTGGCGCGCCTGCTGCATGGCATTGCATTCACCTTCACCAATCACTGGAAATTCGGCCGCTTCTGGGGAACGCTGCTGACCTTCATCGTGTTGCTCGCAGCGGCAGGCCTGTGTATCTACCAGGGTGTGCTCGGCCACCTGCTGTGGTGCTGCACGCATATCCCGGAAGGCGTGGAATAAGCGCTGATCCTGCGTGACCCACGGCAAGCCTTTCTCTGCGGCCAGCGAGCGCAACCGCGAGCCGATACTCGCGGTACTGCGCGAGCACTTCGCGGATCGTCGCCATGTGCTGGAGATCGGCAGTGGCACCGGACAGCACGCGGTGCACTTTGCAGCGGCAATGCCGCAGCTGGTCTGGCAAACCTCGGATCGCGATGAGAACCACGAAGGCATTCTGTTCTGGTTGAAAGATGCAGCACTGCCGAACGTGAAGGCGCCGCTGTCACTCGACGTTACAGGTGCATGGCCTGCCGGGCGTTACGATGCGGCCTACAGCGCCAACACCCTGCACATCATGAGCTGGCAGGAAGTGGAGCAGTTCTTCGCGAAGCTGCCGCAGGTGCTGGCCGACAATGCAGTGCTCGTCATCTACGGCCCGTTCAATTACGGCGGTCGTTTCACCAGTGAGAGCAATGCCGCTTTCGATGCCGCGTTGCGCGCAGCGGTGCCGCATCGTGGCATTCGTGATTTCGAGGCGGTAGACGCACTTGCGCAAGCTGCGGGACTGCATCTGGTGAAAGACCATGCGATGCCTGCCAACAATCGTTGCCTGGTCTGGCAGCGGGGCGCGGCCGCAAAATGATGGCAGCAAATTCCACTTGTCCTTGTGAAAGCGGCAAGCGCTATGCGCAGTGCTGCGAGCCTTTTCACGCCGGCGCTGCGGCGCCAACGGCCGAAGCCCTGATGCGCTCACGTTACAGTGCCTACGTTGGCAAGCTGGAGCCGTACCTGCTGGCTAGCTGGCATCCACAAACACGACCTGCTGCACTGGAACCTGACGAAGGCGAGCCCATCAAGTGGCTGGGATTAACCGTCAAGCGACATCAATCCACCGGCACCGACAGCGCCACGGTTGAATTCGTGGCGCGTTATCGCGTCGGCGGTGGCAGCGCAGTGCGGCTGCATGAGATCAGCCGCTTTGTGCGTGAAGACGGGCGCTGGTTCTATCTGGACGGCAGCTTCCCGGACGGCAAGTAAGCGCCGCCGGTCAGGCAAGGCGCTTTTCGATGTCCTTCAGCATGCCGCCAATCGCCTTGCCGAGCTGGGGTGCGGCAACGCGGGTCAGCAAGCCGCCAACGATGGGAATCTTGATGCGCAGTGTCGTCGTCCACGTCACCTTGGTGCCGTTGGCGGTGGCTTCCAGGCGCACGCTGCCGCCTTTGTGTTCAATCGCGGGGCGTGCCTTGATGATCTGGTAGTCGAGGCGCACGGGCCGTTCATAAGCCGTGATTTCTTCCTGGAACCATGCCGCGCCGGTATCGATTTCACGAACCGCGCCGACGCCGTTCTTGTGCGGCTTGCCCTTCTTGATCAGCTCCGAGTCCTTCACGCCCGGAAAATCCTTGTAGTTGGCGTGATCGCTGATCAGGTCAAAGACTTTTTCGATCGGGGCCTTGATCGTGCGTTCCACGTGGACGGTTTGCATGCTCGGATCTCCTTATCTCATATCAGCAGTCTTGGGCGCGCGCGTGCTCCAGATGATGCAGGCAATCAACAGCACCTGAATCACCATGCGTACGCTCAGGATGGTTGGCGAAAAGTCCGGAAACAGTTCCGGGTGCTGCCACATGTAGAGGTTGGCAGGCGTGACGCAAAGCGTGAGCAGCACCAGCCCCCAGCCTGCGGCCGAGCGCCAGCGCGAGGTGAGGATGCCGATCGCGCCGAGGATTTCGAATGCGCCGCTGATGTAGACCATCGCCAGTGGCGATGGAATATACGGCGGCACGATGCTGACGAAAAAGTCAGTGGCCAGGAAATGGCCGATGCCGCCGAAGAAAAACCACAGAAAGACAAAGCCGAGGCCGGCGAGTTTGAATTTATTCATGCCGCATCTTACGGGAATTGCTCCAGGCTGCCACGGGCGATGCGATGCTGTTTTAATTTATTTGAAAATGCCTGCAGGCGCGCCCGCTGGCGGGCGATGGGCAATAGATATGCCTCATCCGCGAGGAGCTGCCGGTACTGTCGTCATATACTTGTCACATATGGAGAGGCGCTGCAGCGGATCGCAGCGTGTGCGGATTCAGGATGGATCGATGCGAACGCCATGATCGTTTGCCGCCATCAACCCAAACGTCGGTGTGTCATGCCAAGACGTGCTCTCTGAAGCGAATCATTTTTGGAACTGAGGAGAGACTGATGCGGAGTACCTTTCACGCCTTGACCGTGCTTGCGCTGCTGTGCGCGCTGGCCGCCTGCGGTCGCAGTAACAGCCCAGATGCATCGGGCAATGGATCATCGGGTAACGGCCCGGTTACCGTGCCGGTAACCAAGAGCCGCGATGGCACTATTTATCGCCAGGCCATCAACGTCGCCGCCACTGGCGACACGCAGGTGTTCCAGGTCTTTGAGCCTACCCACTTGGTTGCAGGCAAAACCTATCCGCTGATCCTGCAGGGCCATGGATATGGCGGCAGCCGTGAAACCGATGCGCCGGCAGACAGCTTCATCGCGAAACTTCGCGATGCCGGTTACTACGTCATTTCCATCGACCAGCGCGGTGACGGCGAAACCAGCGGCACAACCCGCGTGATGGATCCCCAATACGAAGGACAGGACCTGATCGCGATTCTGGATTGGGCTGAAAACCTGGAGGGGCTGCGTCGTCGCGACAATGGCGACATGATGGTCGGCAGCTACGGCGGCTCTTACGGTGGCATGTATCAGTTCCTGCTCGCGGGTGCTGATCCCAAGCATCGCCTGCGCGTGATTGCGCCCGACATTACCCCGCACGATCTGACCTTTGCGCTCAATCAGGGTAACGTCGTGAAGTCAGGTTGGGGCCTGGTGCTGGTGGCGGGTGGCGAAGCAGGCGCGTTGACGGGTCTTGCCAGTAATCCGCAGGCCGCGCTGACCGCCGAGCTGGCACGCCTGCTTGCAGGCGCGCCAACGCGGCAGGATTCGACGATTTTTGAAACGTTGATCAACGCAGGGCTCACCAATCAGTTTTCCGAGAGCGGCCTCAACTTCTTCAAATATCACAGCGTCGCCTATTTCTGCGATGGACAGCCGGCCGGCCCGCAGAGCTTCCTGTTGCCAACTTCGATTCCCGACACCATTCCAGCGGTTGTTCCGCCCACGCCATTCCCGAAAATTGATGCGTTGATCACGCAGGGCGTGCAAGACACGCTGTTCAATTACAACAATGGTTATGCCAACTACCAGTGCCTGAAGAAGTCGGGTGGCGATGTGCGTTTCCTCTCGCATCAGTCCGGCCATATCCTGCCGTTGTCGGTCAGCACGGTGCCTTTGCCTCCGGGCAGCGATCTGCAGACCGCGCTGGATCCTTTCTATGCGGCTATCAACATTCCTGAGTTCCAGGGGCCGAGTGGTGCGACTGCATGCGGCAATATCAATGTGCAGGACGCCAACTTCGCCTGGTTTGAGGAAAAGCTGCAGGGCAAGAGCGGCGCGGTGGACAAGGTTGTCACCACCGGCTCTGATTTCTGCGTGAGCATCGCCGATGGCGATGCAATCCAGATGCGCGAGATCAAGCATGGTGGCCAGAGCTTTGATATCGACGGTAGCGTGCCGCAGTTCAACAGTGTCACCGGCATCGTCGGCTCGCTGTTGGGAGGCGCGGTGCGTGAGAAATTACTTTCCGTGCAGCCTTTGTACACGGCGCCTGCCGGTGGCCGGGTGATGGCGGGTATTCCAACGCTGTCGATGAAAGTGAATGCGCTGGATCCAAGCCTGGAGGTGTCGCCGTGCCCGACGCCGCTGTCGATCGGCGCCTGTGACCCGATCCTGTATGTCGGCGTTGGCTATCTTGCCAAGGGTTCATCCGACTGGCGTCTGGTGGATGCGCAGCTCACGCCCATCCGCAGCTTTGGCGATCACAGTGTCGATATGAACGGCATCAGCGCGCGCCTTGCCGAAGGTGATCAGCTGGGCCTGTTGATCTATGCCTTCCACTTGCAGTATCCGATTACCTGGTCACGCGATGTATTCGTGCCCGCGGTGAATGTTTCCGGCTCCGTGCAGTTGCCGCTGCTCAATCCGTCGGACATTGTTCGTCAGGGCGTTTGAGTTTTAAACAGGAAAGCCCGCCGGCCTTGGTGGCCGGCGGGCTTTCTCTTTTCTACAGCGTGTAATCAGGCAGCCTGTGCCAGGGTGCCGTTCTGGTAATCCACGATCGCCTGCTCAATCTGCTCGCGCGTATTCATCACGAACGGGCCGTATTGAACCACGGGTTCACGCAGCGGCTTTGCTGCCAGCAGGATCAGCTTCGCGCCTTCTGCGCCTGCCGTCAGCGTCACTTCATCGCCGGGCGAGAGAACACCAGCGCCCTGCGTCGGCAATGATTTCTGCGCGCCTTCGGGTCCAACGCTGACACTGCCTTCATAGGTGTAGACGAAAGCGTTGTGGCCTTTGGCAACCGCCTGCGTGAAGCTTGCGCCTGCGGGCAAATGCACATCGAGATACAGCGGCGCCGTGGTCAGGCCCTGGATCGGCCCGTTCACGGTTTTGCCGTTGATGCTCGAACTGCCGGCAATCACCTTCACCTGTCCACCGTTGGCCAGCGCAGCCGTCGGAATCTCCGCGGGTTGAATGTCGCGATAACCTGCGGGCTTCATCTTCTCGTCGGCCGGAAGATTGATCCACAACTGGAAACCGCGCATGCGGCCACGTTCCTGCTGCGGCATCTCGGAGTGGATGATGCCGCGGCCCGCGGTCATCCACTGCACGCCGCCGCTTTTGAGTTCGCCGACGTTGCCGAGGTGATCTTCATGGCGCATGTGGCCATCAAGCATGTACGTCACGGTTTCAAAACCGCGATGAGGATGTGCGGGAAATCCGGCGACGTAATCGTCCGGGTTCTCGCTGGAAAATTCATCCAGCATCAGAAACGGATCGAGTCGCAGCGCCTGGTTGGCCCCAAGACTGCGGCGCAGTTTGACACCTGCGCCGTCCGAGGTGGGCATGCCGGGAATCACTTGTTGAAGCGTGCGTGCGTTCATGACGTACTCCGTGAAACTCCTGAAATGTGCGTGAGTGGATTTAAGACTTGCCGAGCTTGCTGTCGAGGCTGTAAGCGCCAGGGCCATGCGTTGCGATGATCAGGAAACCACCGGCCATCGCCACGTTCTTGAAGAACATGATGAACATGGTCTGGTCAGCCAGGTTGCTGTGGAACAGCACGGCCGAGGCGAGGCTGAAGCCCGCGAGCGCCAATGCAATCAGCCGCGTTTTGAAACCTGCAACCAACAGCAGGCCACCGCCAAGTTCCAGCGCGATCACCAGCGGCAACAGCGCGCCGGGCACGCCCATGGCGGCCATGTACTGCTGCGTGCCTGCGTACTGCGTGATCTTGCCGAGGCCAGCGAGGATGAAGATCGCCGCCATCAGGATGCGGCCTGCGAGTTCTGCACTGTTCTGTAGCTTGTTCATGTTCGTCTCCCTTAGGGTTGGAAAAATTAAGCAGCCAGTTGTTCTGACGTGGTCAGGCGCTCGATTTCAGCGTTTGCCTTGCCGAGGTTCTCTTTTGCGCTGTCCGGACCATAGGCCAGGCCTTCAGCGTAGACGAATTCGACATCGGTGATGCCGATGAACTTCAGGAAGTCGCGCACATACGAGGTTTCGGTATCGGCAGGCGTGCCGACATAGAAGCCACCGCGTGTCGCGAACACATAAACCTTCTTGCCGGTGACCAGGCCAACCGGGCCGGTGGCCGTGTACTGGAAGGTGACGCCCGCGCGGGCAATATGGTCAAAGTAGGCCTTGAGCTGCGAGGGGATGCCGAAGTTGTACATCGGCAGGCCGAGGACGATGACGTCAGCGGCTTTCAGTTCATTGATCAGGGCATCTGAATAGTCGGTAACAGCTTTCTGTTCCGGCGTGCGGTCTTCCGGCTTGGCCAGAAATGCGCCGAAGCGCTCGGCCGTCAGGTGGGGCACTGCATCGGCTGCCAGGTTGCGGGTGTTGACTGCAGCGCCCGGGTGGGCGGCCTGCCAGGCGGCGACGAAGCTGTTGGCCAGCAGGCTGGATTGGCCGCCATTGGCGTTCAGGCTTGAGTTGAGCTGAAGTAAGGTTTTCATGGGACACCTCCGTAAGGAATGGGGGCCGATACAGAGGGCCGTATCGGGGTGTCGCTATTAAAGTATTTACTGGATCGATAAAAAAGAACAAAATTTAGCCAATAACCATCCAATAATCTGATTGATGATCCTATGAATGCCAACCCCAAGATCACGCTGGAACAGTGGCGCGCCCTGCTTGCCGTGGTGGACGAAGGCGGCTATGCGCAGGCGGCCGAGGTGTTGCACAAGAGCCAGTCCGCCGTGACCTACGCGGTGCAGAAGCTGGAGACGATGCTTGGCGTGAAGGCCTTCGAGATCCAGGGCCGCAAGGCCATCCTCACACCGACCGGCCAGCTGCTTTATCGCAGCGCCAGAGTGCTGTTGAATGAGGCGGGCGAGCTGGAAGACACCGCGCGCGCGGTGTCGTCGGGCTGGGAGGCGGAGATCGGCATTGCGGTCGAGGTGATTTTCCCTTCTTGGCTGATGGTGGATTGCCTGGCCAAGTTTGGCTTGGAGAGCCCGCACACGCGTATCGAAATGTACGAGTCGGTGATGAGCGGCACTTCTGAGCTGTTGCTGCAAGGCCGTGCGCAGATCGCCATCGCGTCCTCCATTCCGGTCGGGTTCCTGGGGGATTCACTGATGCGCATGCGCTTCATTGCCGCAGCGCATCCGGATCATCCGCTGCACAAGCTCGGGCGGCCGCTGACCACGCGCGACCTGCGCGCGCACCGTCATCTGGTGGTGCGCGATACCGGCACCAAGCGCTCGGCAAAGGCGGTATCGATTGAGGCCGAGCAACGCTGGGCGCTGAGTCATATGTCCACCTCGATCCAGGCCGCCCGCATGGGTTTCGGATTTTCCTGGTACCCCGAGTACCGCATCCTCGACGAGATGAAGGCGGGTCTGCTCAAGCCACTGCCATTAAAGGAAGGGGCGGAGCGCTATGCCGAGCTGTACCTGATCATCGCCGACCCCGAGGCTGCCGGGCCGGGTACCCGGCGCTTGGCTGAAATCCTGCGGGCCGCCGTCGTGGACGGTTGTAGCCGGGCGCAGGAACTGGGTCTGACAGAGGTCAGCCCCGAGCAGTTGCTGATCCGTTCCGGTCCGTCCACGGTTGCGGCGGTGAAAAAGAAGTCGAAAAAATGAAGGGATGGTGGGTTCCTGCTCGCCGATGATAATCATTATCATCTATACTGGGGCATCGGGCCACGCAACAAGTTTCCGGCCCGCAAAAACGATTGACCACTAGCCAGCTTGAGTGCCCCAGCGCCTGGGCCAGCCATTTCATCCCGTATCGGGAGCGACATTGAAGTGACTGAGTTCGTCCGCGCACTGTTCTCAACAGCCAAAAAATAGCCGTCATGTGCCGCGTCTGCTGCGAGAGATGTGTTTTGTCTCTGCGCGTGCGGCTGCCTGCCTAGGCACGTGCGGCAAATATTCAGGGAGTCCAGCTGTGAGCCAATTTAAAAAGATAAGCCAAGCCCATTCGATCTCTGCACGTCGTACTGCCGTGTCGCTGATGGCCGCCACGATGTTTTCCGCTGTTGCCGTGCCGATGGCCATGGCTGCGGATGAGGTCATTGACGGCGCGCCCGTTCAACTTGAAACCGTGGTCGTGAATGCCAGTGCCGATGCTTCTGCGCAGGGTTTGTCGAAAGCCTATGCCGGTGGCCAGGTCGCCCGCGGCGGCCGCGCCGGTATTCTCGGCACCAAGGACAACCTTGATACACCGTTTGCCATCACCAGCTACACCAACGAACTGATCCAGGATCAGCAGGCGCAGAGTGTGGGCGAAGTTTTGCAGAACGATGCAGGTGTGCGCGTTGCGCGCGGCTACGGTAATTTTCAGGAGTCCTATTTCATTCGCGGCTTCGTGCTGAGTTCAGACGACGTTTCTTACAACGGGCTGTACAGCCTGCTGCCGCGGCAGTACATCGCTACTGAATTATTCGAGCGCGTTGAAGTTTTGCATGGCGCGTCTGCATTCCTGGGAGGTATCACTCCAGGTGGCGATGGCATTGGCGGTTCAATCAATCTTTTACCTAAGCGTGCGCCGAATGCGGCGCTGACCAGATTTACGGCTGGATATGATGGCGGACAGCTATCTGACGCTGTTGATGTTGCGCGTCGCTTCGGTGACAACAAGGAATACGGCGTGCGCGTCAATGGTGCATATCGCAACGGTGAAACGTCCGTTGACAACGAAAAAGCCAAACTCGGCCTTCTCTCCGTGGGGCTGGATTGGCACAGCCAGGTTGCGCGCCTGTCTGCGGATTTGGGCTATCAGGACAACCAGCTCAATCAAACGCGCCCCAGTGTCTTCTTGGGTGCCGTGACATTTGCGCCCTCAGCGCCAGATGCCAAAACCAACTTTGCCCAGCCTTGGACGTACTCCAACGAGCGCGACTTGTTTGGCACGTTGCGTGGAGAATATGACATTGCCCAGTCGCTCACGGCTTGGGCAGCGTATGGACTGCGCCGTAGCGAAGAGGCAAATTCCCTTGCCAATCCGACAGTCAGTGATGCCAGTACTGGTGCCGCAACAACTTATCGTTTCGACAATGCGCGTAAAGATCAGGTTGACACGGGTGAGCTGGGATTGCGCTGGAAACTGGCAACAGGACCGGTCTCACACGAACTGGTATTTTCCACGGCGGTCTTCAGTCTGAAGAGCAGAAATGCTTATGCCGCGGATTTTGGGAATACACAAAACACCAACATTTATAGCCCGGTGGACTCGGCAAAGCCTGCAATCAGTCCCGGCGCTGGCATCGGGAATAACCTCAATGCACCTGGCTTGACCAATCGCACCTTGATGAGCAGCTATGCTGTTGGAGATACCGTTGGATTGTTCTCTGATCAACTGCTGATCACCTTGGGGGCTCGTCATCAACAGCTGAACGTTGATGGCTTTGGTTATAACCCTGGATACAACGCAGGCTCGCGGACGAGCTACGACAAGTCGCATGCAAGTCCATCGGTGGCCGTCGTGTACAAAGCCAGCAAAATGGTTTCGCTATATGCCAACTACATCGAAGGCTTGAGCCAGGGAGAGGCGGCGTCGAGTGATCCGACTGTGACGACGACACCAGGAAAAATTCTTGACCCTTACGTCTCCAAGCAGAAGGAGGTCGGCGCAAAACTCGATGTGGGACGCCTCGGTGGTGGACTGGCTGTATTCACGACAACGCAACCGCGCGCTGTCTACGACGCTCAGAAGGCATTCGTGGATTCTGGCAAGAATCGGCATCAAGGCGCTGAGTTCAACGTATACGGCATTGCTGCGGACGGTGTGCGTCTGTTGGGAGGCCTGACGTGGCTGGACGCCGTGCAGAAGGAAACCGGTAGTGCTACGACTGACGGCAAGCGCGTGATTGGCACGCCACGGTTCCTGGGCAATCTGGGTGTGACCTGGGATTTGCCATGGGCCGACGTGAGCTTGGATGCGCGCATGGTTTACACCGGCAACAGTTATTACGACGCGGCGAACACGATTGGGGTGTCAGGCTGGACGCGCCTGGATCTCGGAGTCCGATACGGCGTTGCGCTGGGTGATCATCAGCTAACGCTGCGTGGGCGCATCGACAACGTTACTGACAAGAACTACTGGGCTTCCGTCGGCGGCACGCCAGGCTATGGCTACCTCACCGCAGGTGCGCCACGTACTCTGGGCCTCAGCGCCTCGATGGATTTTTAAGGTTTGGCTTGATGGCCCGCACGTTCAACGCAGGATGCGTGGGCGTGCGGGTTTTATGCATTCAGGAATTTGAAACGTCATGACGACAGCTGTAACCAATGCAAGCAAACCCGGCAAGGGCCGGGCATGGTCTCGCGGGATTCTGGCGGGGCCCGTATGTTTCATCGTCGCGGCGCTGGTCATGGCCGGCGCGGCACTGTGGGCGCCGGAAGGACCCGCGCACATCAATAACATCGTCGTGCCGATCGCCTTGTTTCCTGCGATCTGGGCCGTGCTTTTCTTCTATCTCATGCTCGACAAGAAACTCGGTCGCGCATGGATGGTTGCGACGGTGCTGTTGCTGGTCAACGCTGGCCTGATTGGCCAGAATTTCTACAAGGTCGAGGCCGCCAAGAAATCGCACGCCGCCGCGCCACAGGCGGAGCCTGCAAGATGATTGAACTGAGCAAGAGTCGTACAAAAGAGCTGCTCGCCATTCATGGCTGGAGTGGCGTGTTGCTCGGGCTGCTGCTGTATGCGGTGATCCTCACTGGCACGATTGCGGTGTTCGCGGAGCAGATCAGCGAGTGGTCGTCGCCGCTGTCGCATGCGACCGACAAGTTGCCCGAAAAGGGAATCGACGCCGCGCTTCGCAAGGCTACAAGCGAAGTGGATCCGGAATTCCACGAGGATATCTTCTTCTTCTCGGATGCCGCAGGCCGCATCCGCATGTTCCTGCACAAGGACGACAAGAAGGACGGCAAGCCCGAGGCGCGTGGCGTCGAGTTTGACCTGGACCCCAAGACCCTGGCGGTTCTGGATCGGCGCGAAGGCTGGGCGGATGACATCTCGGAGATCAATGTACCAAAGGCGCTGGCGGATTTTTTTGTTGAGCTGCACGTCAGCTTGCATCTGCCCGATCCCTGGGGCCTATTGCTGACCGGTGTCCTGGGGCTGGCCATGCTGGTAGCGGCGGTGACCGGATTCCTGGTCCACCGTCACCTGATTCGCGAGCTGTTCACCTTGCGCCGCAAGAAAGATGTCCTGCTGACGCGGCGTGATGCGCACGTGGTGGCGGGCACCTGGAATCTGCCGTTCTCTTTCATCCTCGCTTTCACCGGCAGCTATTTCAGTTTTGCCAGCGCGTTCGCGATCCCGGCAATGGCAATGGTTGCATTCGGCGGTGATCAGGAAAAATTGATCGAAACGGTTGTGGGTGCTCCAGCCGTGGAGAATAAAACCGCCGCGGCGTTCGGCAATATCGACGCCATGCTGGCGGATGTTCGCGCCCGCTCTGGTTCCGAACCGGGTTTCGTCAGCATTTCGCATTATGGCCGTGCAGACGCGCAGGTCACGGTTTCCACCTCGCCCCGCGAGGGCAAGCTGGTCGGGCAGACCTATCTTTACAAGGGCGATACCGCAGCCTTTATTCAGCAAAAACCTGCGCTCGGGGTGGTGCCTTCGTTGGGCAATGATCTGTTCGTGCTGATGGCGCCACTGCATTTCGGAAATTTTGCCGGCCTCTGGAGCAAAGTGGCGTGGTTCGCACTCGGCTTTGCGGGTGCCTATGTCACGTTGACCGGCATTCTGCTGTGGACGACACGTCGTGTTGATCAACCCGGCTGGAGCAAACTGGCGCGTGCTGCCTATTGGATGGGCTACGGTTTGCCACTCGCGCTGGCTGCCGTGCCATTGGCGCGGTTCATCGCGCCGGTGCTGGGGCTCAATGTCCACGGCACGCAGAACTGGACGTTTATCGCCGCCGCCTTGCTGTCCAGCGTGGTGGCATTGATCGTGCGCGACCTGAATACCCTGCGTCGCCTGCTGTTGGGCGCTACTGGCGTGGCTCTGCTGCTGATGCCTTTGCTGCGCTGGCTCTGCGGAGGCCCCGGCTGGATAGCGGCCTTTGATGGCGGCCTTGTCACGGTGATCGCCTTTGATCTGGCCCTGCTGGTTGCAGGCGCGCTTTGCGTGATGAGTGTGCGCCGCGCCCTGCCGATGGCAACAGCGCCTGCACTGAAGGTGCAACCCGCATGAGCCATACCGCCATTGACGTTGTTGTTTCCCTGCTTATCAGCCTTTGGCCACTGCTGTTGCTGGCGCGGCACGATCCCAAACGCTTGCGCTCGATCCGCCTGCATCAACTCAAGCCCCATGTCCGCCGCACGCGACAGTTTTATTCCGCCATTGTCCTGCTGCCAGGAATCGTCCTGATTGCATTGGATGACTGGCCTGCGTTCCTGATCTGGATGGGCGGGCTCATCGCCAGTGGCTGGTTGCTGGTGCAGATGTTGGCCGTACGGGCCGCCGTTGCCATCAAGAAAAAACCCCGTTGATACGGGGTTTTTTACAGGGTGTGTATAGCGAACCCTACGATGCGGGTGATGCCTTTACGGCAGCGTCAACCGGCGTTGCATGCCAGCGATTGGCGCGGGCAATGCTGGGCAGGTCGTTGAAGCGCACGCCCATCTCGCGCATGACCCTGTGGGCTACTGGCGCGGTCATCTGGCGAATGTAGAACGGTTCCTTCACGACGAAGTGATGGATCGCATGGGTGCTGCCGAAGTTGAAGCAGAACAGCTGGAACGGCCACATCAACGGCGTGTTCAGTACCTGGCACTGCTGCATGATGTTCTTGTCTTCGATGTCGCCGTAGTAATGCATATTGCTGCTGATGAAGTGCAGGCAGAACATGCGCAGGGCGTTGGGCGCCAGCCAGGTCACGGCGAGGAAATTCACCACCGACATCGTCGGCGCCACAAAGTCCGGCCACGGAATCAGGTAGCCTGCTGCGCCCGCGATGTAATTGGCGGCGTGGAACAGGATGAAACCGTGCCACAGCGTGTAATAGATACGGCCCAGCGGCAGGTAGCCGAGCAGCTGCTCACGACCGAGTGCAAGCGCTTCCTTGTGTGATTTCGGGTTCTGCGCCTTGATGAAGCGGCGTGCCAGTTTCGACATTTCCATCGGCCGCAGCCAGATCGACAGCATCTGGTCGCTCATCATCAATACGCGCTTGATGCCCCAGGGGTGGCCGTTGGTGATGCCCTGTTCTTCAAGATCGGTGCGGGTGCCGGAATGCTTGTGGTGATGCAGATGCATGCGGCGGCGCGTCCACGGACTGATCGTGCTCGGCCGCGCCAGCCACACCAGCGCCAGCATCAGGTTATGCGCCCAGGGCTTGTTGCGGAAATACATCAGGTGAATCAGGTCGTGCTCGAGCTCATGCGTGAACGAGGCAAAGATCGCGGCGACGGGGATACAGACATACCAGGCAATCAGGCCGTAGTAGTACAGCGCGCCTGCGGCGATCATGCCGAGCAGGGAGCCCGCAAGAATCAGTGCACCGATCAGGTTCTGGCGTCGCAGGATGGGATAACGCTTGCGCAAGACATCGCCTTCCAGCAGGACGACCGCCTTGATGTATTCAGTTTTCTGAGCGTCGGTCATGGCCGAGCTGTTGACAGCGGTATTCATTGCAACATCTCTGATCACAGTTGATGTCACGCAGTCTATTGTCATGTCTGGCCGCGGACTTGGCCGCAGCCGCCAATCACTTGGCCGTCCACGCCGTAAATCCAGCCCCACAGGATGAATTTAATGCCGGCAGCCCCTAGGATTGCGGCATGAAACCTTTCCTGAAGTTAGCCGCCCTGAGCTGCGGCCTAGTCGTGCCGGGCGTTGCCCTGGCCCATTCCTTTGGCCGGCTCTACAACCTGCCGGTGCCATTCTGGATGTATCTCTACGGCGCTGCCGCGGCACTGGCTATTTCGTTTGTGCTGATCGGCTATTTCGTCACGGTCGGTTCGGCAATCACCACCAAGCCACCGCGGGACCTGCGCGATGCGGGCTGGGTTCGGCTGCTGCGTCGCTGGCGCGTATTGCCCATATTGAAAGCGCTGAGCCTGCTGGGCCTGCTGATGTGCCTGCTCACCGGCTTTCTGGGTAGCGACAACCCGTATTTCAACTTCAGCATGACCTTCTTCTGGATCGTGTTCGTGTTGGGCTTCACCTATCTCACGGCTTGCATTGGCGATCTCTACGCCAGCATCAATCCCCTCAAGCTGATCGCGGCAATGCTGGATCGTGTCTGGACAGGTTTCTCACGCGGACGCTACCGCTATCCCGCCGCCTTGAGTTACTGGCCGGCGTTGCTGTTCTACATGGCCTTCATCAGCATTGAGTTGTTTGCGCACACCAAGCCTTTTTCCCTGGCGACCATCCTGTTGAGCTATTCCGTGCTGAGCCTGGCCGGCGTGTGGCTGGTGGGCTCGGCAGTGTGGTTCCGTTACTGCGAGTTCTTCAGCGTGTTCCTGAATCTGATCGCACGCATGGCGCCACTGGATTACGCACCGGGCCGTTTGCGCCTGCGCATGCCCTTCATGGGCTTGCTGGAAACGCGCGCGGAGAGTTACGCGCTCTTGCTGTTCGTATTGTTCTCGCTGTCGTCCACCGCGTTTGACGGCCTGCGCGAGACCCTGCCCTGGGTTCAACTGTTCTGGGCCGACAAGCTCAACATTCTCACGCCCATGCTCGGCAAGCCGCCGGTGTATTTCTACGTGATGCTGCGGCCGATCTACACCGTGTATGAAATGGCGTGCCTGATCCTGTCGCCCTTCCTCTATCTGGCGGTCTATCTGGTCTTCATCGCCCTGGCGAAGTGGGTCACGCGCAGCTCGCTGACGCTGCGCGAGCTGGCTTTGCGTTTTGGTTTCTCGCTGCTGCCCATCGCGCTGGTCTACAACATCACGCACTACTACACGCTGATCCTCACGCAAGGCACCAAGATCATCGCCATCGTATCCGATCCCTTCGGCATGGGCTGGAACCTGTTCGGCACCGCGCACATGTTCCGTGGGCCGATCCTGCCCGACATGGGCGTGGTCTGGCACACGCAAGTTGGCCTGATCGTGTTCGGCCACATCGTCAGCGTCTACCTCGCGCACGTCGAAGCACTGCGCACCTTTGAAACGCCACGCAAGGCGATGTTGAGTCAGTTGCCGATGTTGGGACTAATGATGGTGTTTACGGCGAGTGGGCTTTGGATATTGGCGCAGCCGATTACCAATGGCGGGTGAGTTGGTGACAACCAAAGCATTGCGGCATGGATGATCAGCAAATGACTTGTCCGGGCAGAGACGCCGGGCGATGGTAGGCAGTCAAAAGTGGACATTCGAAAGTAACTACTCAGAGACCAAAAGCTCTGTCGTTAGCCTGGTATCAATACTGATAGGTTGAAATTTATTTACGACAACTTGGTACTGAAAGATTAGATGAGGCACAAAATTAGTGCGACTTCAGAAGCTCAATGACACTAGTGCTTTTTGCATAATCCAGGGCGGTTCTGCCGACACTATCCGTTAAGTCTCGACGTGCTCCACGAGCCAAAAGAAGTTTTACCGTATCAGCATGATCGTTCTCAGCGGATAGCATCAGAGCAGTTTCTCCGCGAATCATCGGGCCACCCATATTTATGGCCATCATTACCAATCCATCAGCTATCTCGTGCGCACGAATACTCGGCGGTGGATAAGCGGATTCGTTAATGTTCAGGCCCGGAATGTCCAGTAGGGCGGCCACGGTGTCAGTATGTCCATTTTTGGCGCTGGCGATCAGAGGTGTATCCCAACTGCCTTCATGTTTCAGATTGAGCCGCGCTCCTAGTGCTATAGCCTGTCTAAGTAGCGCTGTTTCGCCAACTTCAGCGGCGTAGTAAGCAATGCCGCAGTCGTCAGCATCAATATGCTGGTTGCGACGCAATAATGACTCCGCAACGTAAGGCTTCTCTTCTAGGAGTGCCCATGTCAGCGGGCCGTATATCCATTTCTGTTGAATCGCGAAATCATGTTTATCTTCGCGCATATCATTCAGCGAAGGCTTGGCTCCATGTGCAACCAGCAAGTCAATAACTGCATGATCTTCGGCCAGCACCAGGTTAAGCGCGCGGGAATGTTGCTTGTCCTCGAGATTGGGGTCGGCGCCATGCTTGAGCAGTAGTGCAACGCTGGCAAGACGCTCAGGCGAATCGGCCAACTTCGCTAGTGCGAGGTGTAGTGCCGTAACTCCGTCCTCATCTTGAGCATTAACGTCGACACCGCGATTTAGTATCAATTCGAGTCGCTTAGGATCCTGTGCCACCAACATCACGGGAGTTATTCCGAAGCGACCAGTGGCCCGAACGTCTGCACCATGGGCCAATATCACGTCAGCTACATCTAAGTTCTTATCTGTACGCCCCCTGGCATCTAAAGCATGCGTCAGTGGGGTTTCAGTCTTGTATGAGAGATCGTGTCTGCGTGCATTGACATCGGCGCCAGCGTCAAGCAAGGCGGCAACCACGCCAGCTTGATGCGTATGCCTGATTGCGGGGTCGGGGTAGAGGTAGCTCTCCCCATTATAGATGGCTGCCAAATAGGCTTCCGTCAGTGAATCATGCACTGCATCGGGATGCCGTAGCATAGCTTGCACGGAATTGACGTCGTAGCGAGATGCGGCAGCGGCCAAAGATGAACCGTAGACAGGATCTTTCTCGTGAGCCCCATGGGAGAGAAGATCGGCAGCAATCTCCGCCTGAGCCGGGAATTCGGAATCCGTCAAAAGTTCATGCAAAGGAGTATCAGAATCTCCGTACTCGGTCGGCACTCCTGCTTCGAGCAGAAGGTGAATAATTTGCGCCGTTTCACTGCCTCCGTTGCGACGGCCTAGCTGATCGCCGAATCGAAAGGAATGTACAGCAAGACTTAAGCGATCGCCCTGACAGCCGCCATTATTCGCGCTAAGGAGACTCGCGCCATGATTAACCAAATCCTTAACGATCTCAAAATTGCCTCTGCTGACTGCCATGTTGATTGCAGAACATGCCAAGTTGCGATCGCCTGCAGACGGATTAGAGGCCAACAATTTATGCACTGCTGATGTGTTGCCTGCAGTCACCGCTTCAAGCAGAGGCGGAAGTTTAAAGTGCATCTGGCCCGGCGCGGGCCCGTAAGTCAATTTTTGGTGTGCAGTTGCAAGCGAAAGGGCTGTTCCTTCAATGGTAACAACTCTCAGTGGAGTTGCCGCAACGGGTTGCTGTGAAACAGGAGCTATGTCTCGGTTTGGGTGCCAAGGCATGTTCACATTGACTGCGCAACTTTCCGCAGATGCGGTGCTGCAGGTGAGGAAGGCTAAGATGAAGGCGCATCGATTGATGCGAGGCCTATGGCTAGATCTAGAACTCATCATCACGTTCTAGTTCTACGGCCAAGCCCCATTGGTCACCCGCACCGCATAGAACCCGCTATACACATCCGAATACCAGATCTCCTTGCGCTCAGGTACAAAGGACGGACTCGCCATCGCGTAGTTGCTCTGCACCAGCACCGGCGTGATGCGTGGATATTGCGGTGCGTTGAAGTAGGCGACTTCCTTCGGGTGATACACATCGCGGATATCGAATACGCGCAGGCCTGAGAGAATCATGCTGCAGGCGGCGATGTCGGGATCAACCTGCGTGGGTACGTTGCAGTAGTGGCCGGCATAGCCCTGGCCCAGGAACGATGCGCCGGGGTCGTTGGCGATGGCGGCGAAATTTTCAGGATTGTGTACTTCAAGGCGCAGGTTGGAGATGACCTTGGGATTTTTCTCGTCGCCGATGTCGATGATGCGACCGGCGCCAACGACGCCAGGCAAGCCGGTGCCGGGCAGGCCACCACGCGCGAACTCGTCGATCTCCAGCAGATAGGGATGTCCTTTCCTGGTGAACGGGATCGCGTTCTGCGGAATCGTCATCGACGGCCAGGTCAGGCGTGAGATCTCACGCACCTGCGGGTTGGGTTTGCGTGCCTGGATTTCCGACACATCGAGAATGATCAGCGCACGATCATGGTTGGGATCAGGCACATCGCAGGTCAGTGCGTAGGCACACAGCGCTCCCACAACGCCAACCGAGGCGAGGTAGGCGCGATTGCCATCGGCGCTGAGTGACAGGCCATGCGAGGCGTAAGGCAGGATCGCCAGTATTGCTGGCGCTGAAGGATTGGAGATGTCGATTGCGGTCAGCGTTGGCGTGCCAGGCGAGGCGGAGTAGAAGGTCTTGCCATCGGGCGCCATGCCACTCTCGTGGCCCAGCACGCCGGTGAGCGAAGTAGATTTCCACACGGGGTGACGGCAGTCCTGCGAGATGTCGTAGACATCCACCACACCGGGGCCGAAGGCCGGGTTGCCGAGCACCGCCGCCATGATGCCGCGCTGCTTGCTGATCACCAGTGATTCATGTGGCGACAGCATCGCCGGCGTGGTTAGCGAGGCGGTGAGTGCGGGATGCGCGGGATCGCTCATGTCGAGCACATTCACGCCCGCGGTTTCATCGAGGATGTTGGTGGGGTAGATGAAGGTGGTGTCGTAGTAGGCGCAGTCATGGCCCGCCGCATCGGTGTAACGCTCGACCTTGAAGCCACCTACCGTGCCGATCGCGTTCGGCACCGTGTGGGAGCCCACCAGCTCCGTATTGCAGGTGATGCCCTTTTCGGCGAGGCCGCTGGCCTGATCCGCCGCGCTGACGCGGCCCTGTATGCCGGTCTCTGGTCGCGAGCCAGGGCCACACGTAGCCTTGGGCGTCGCCGCAAGCGTGACGCCGCCGCTAGGGGAAGGATCGGCAGGGTTGCTGCGTGAACAGGCACCCACCGCGGCGGCCGCGGCAGCAGCAATAGCGCAGCAAACAAAGAAACGGATCATGAAAAGGCCCCCCAGCCAAGAGGGGCCAGCTTACACGTCCGCTATTGGGTCGGCCACGCCCCGTTGGTGAGTCGGATCACGTAGAAGCCGCTGTAGCCGTCGGTGTACCAGATCTCCTTGCGCTCGGGCACGAATGAAGGGCTGGACATGGCCCAGTTGCTGGCCTCGAACACCGGCGTGATGCGTGGGTTCACCGGCGCGTTGAAGTAAGCCACTTCCTTGGGATGATAAGGGTCGCGGATATCAAACACGCGCAGGCCGGAGATGATCATGCTGCAGGCGACGATCGTCGGGTTCACCCGCGTCGGCACATTGCAGTAGTGACCGCCGTAGCCCTGCACCGGCAGGTTCGCGCCGGGGTCGCCATCACGCAGGGCCTTGTACTGTGGCTGGTGCACTTCAAGGCGCAGGTTGGAGATGACCTTGGGATTTTTCTCGTCGCCGATATCGATGATGCGGCCTGCGCCGATCTTGCCGGTGCCACCCGATGTCGGGTTCACGGCATCGGTGTATTCGTCGATCTCCACCACGTAGGGATGGCCCTTGATGGTGATCGGAATCGCGTTCTGCGGAATGCTCATCGACTCCCATTTGACGCTGGAGATCTTGCGGAACTGCGGATTGGCCTTGCGCGACTGGATCTCCGAGGTATCGAAGATGATCATGCCGGATCCATCGCCGGAAGCCACATAGGCGCGATTGCCATCAGGGCCGATGGTGAGGCCGTGAGACATGATAGGCGCGGTGACCAGTGGAACGGGCAGCGACATATTGGAGATATCGATGGCGGTCAGCGTCGGCGTGCCGGGCGATGCCGAGTAAAACGTTTTGCCATCCGGGGAAATCCCGCTTTCATGTCCGAGCACGCCCGTCAGTGAAGAGGACTTGAATACGGGATGACGGCAATCCTGCGAGATATCGTAAAGATCCACCACGCCCGGGCCGAAGGCGGGATTACCGAGCACGGCGGCCAGCACCCCGCGCTGATGGCTGACGATCAGCGATTCGTGCGGCGACAGCATCGCCGGGGTGATCAGCTGTGCGGTCTGCACCGGCTTGGTCGGGTCGGTCATGTCCAGCACGTACACGCCGCCCTTGAAGTCGATCAGGTTGGTGGGGAAGAGCAGGGTTGAATCGTAGTAAGCGCAGTCATGGCCGGCGGCATCGGTATAGCGTTCCACCTTGAAGCCGCCGACGGTGCCCACCGCATCCGGCACGGTGTATGAGCCCACCATTTCGGTGTTGCAGGTATAGCCCTGCGCTGAGCGGCCGCTCTCGGCCTCTTCGCGGCTCACGCGGCCCTGAATGCCGGTTTCAGGTCGCGAGCCCGGCCCGCATTGGGCCTTGGGCGGCACCGACAGAACGCCATCGGTGGCCACCACGCTGCCCGACAGATCGGGGCTCGAACTCTGAGAGCAGGCTGCAGTCAATGCAGCCAATAGCAAAGCCACAACCAGGGTTGGTTGCTTCATGATTCACTCCTCCGCACAGGACATTTATGGACCGCTAGTTCTGCGGGCAATCTAGCACGGAGCCGCGGCGGGATTCATGTGGGCATGCCGTACCGGCGCCACAGGCTTGCCAATGCGGGGTTCATCGCGACATCCTTGTCGCAAAGGAGATGACTGTGGAGTCCGTGCTGCTTGCCGCAAGTCGCTTGACTCACGCAGCCCGATCACGACTTCATATCTGATGAAACAAGCCGCCACCGCACTCACCAGCTGGGCCAAGGCCATCCGCAAGGCGCTGGATGCGGCTGGCGTTGACAGCGCGCGGCTGTTTGCCGAGGCCGGACTCGACAGCGCGGCGCTGGATGATCCCAATGCGCGCTATGCCGTCGATGCCACCACACGTCTCTGGCGTTTGGCGGTGACCGCGACGGGTGATGAAGCGTTTGGCCTCACCGTGGCGCGTCACATCAACCAAACCACCTTCCACGCGCTCGGGTATTCGCTGACGGCCAGCAACACGCTGCGTGAAGCGTTCGAGCGCATGCTGCGTTACTTCCGGCTGATCTCGGATGCCGCCGATCTCACCTTCGAGCTGGATGGTGACCGCTATCGCTTTGCCCTCTGTCCACCAGCGCATGGCCCGCAGCCTGCGCCGGAATCGCTCGATGCCTTCACCTTCCTGGTGGTGCGCTTGTGCCGGGGGCTTTATCGCAGGGAATTTTCACCGCTGGCCGTCAACCTGCAGCGGCCCATGCCACACAACATCTCGGCCTTCGAGCGTGCTTTTCGTGCGCCGCTGAAATTTGGCGCCGCACAGAACGAAATCTGGTTTGCGCGCGAGGTGTTCGAGCAAAAGCTGGAAGGCGCCAATCCAGAGCTGGCCCGGCACAACGACGAGGTCGTTGTGCGCTATCTCGCGCAGATGCAGAAGCAGAATTTGCGCGCGCGTGTGCATGCGGCCCTGATTGAACAATTGCCGCAGGGTGAGCCTTCGCAGGAAAAAATCGCGGAGGCCGTGCACATGAGCCCGCGCAATTTCCAGCGCAAGCTTGCGGAAGAAGGCACCAGCTATACAGAGCTGCTCAACGACACGCGTCGCGACCTGGCTCTGTCGTATGTGCGTGACCCGGGCTACAGCCTGGGGGAGATCACCTATCTGCTGGGCTTTTCGGACGCCAGCAGTTTCAACCGCGCTTTCAAGCGCTGGACCGGGCAGGCGCCCAGCGCTTATCGCAACGGAAAACCCGACAAGGCCTGAAGTATTTCTTCAGGCCTTGTCGGGTTGGGGTGCTCGTGAAAAAGCTTACTGGCGCGCCAGCGGATTCGGCGTGGGCTCGGCGATCTTGTGCAGGGTATTGTGATCGGTGTGGTGGAAAGGCTCGGTCAGGCCCTTGATCATCATCACGGTGTCTTCATCGTAGGACCATGTGCCATCGGCATTGAGGGCCACCTTCATGCGGAACTCCGTGGTGCGGAAGGCATGCTCCAGGAAAGGCGCGGAGCGAATGCCAAACGACAGGTCTTCGGCCTTCGCCACAACCTCAAAACTCCTGGCATCCGCCGCCGCCTTGCCATAAGCCATCACGACCTGGCCGCGTGGAATGGTGAGGGTGTGGATGATGCCGCCCGTCGCCGGCTCCCATAGCCAGTAGCCAACCTGTTCGTGGTAGGTCTTCACCTGTTCCGGCTTGGTGATATGCGTGTGATAGCGCAGGCCGTAAAGCAGCTGCGGGCCGTTGGTCTGCGGATCAATCGGCTGCAATTCGATGCGCTCGACATAGGCCTGCTTCTTCGGGCCTGCGGCCTTCGGTTTTACATCCAGCCCGCGAGTGCCTTCCCAGATGCCTGCCATGCCCGCGAGCGGGCCGAGGTTGCGCAGGGTATCGACATCAAGGTCTTTCGGTTCGGTATAGATGTCGCTGGGAAAATCACTCATTCGACGGGCTCTTGAAAGTGGGGCGGCTATGCTAATCACTCCGGTCGAGTGACGACAAGAACCGCGCGCCCAGTATTATTTTCCCCGGTTAAAAATCATTCGCCGCAGGCCGCGACTTTTGTGACCTGTACGCGCACTTCTTTGGGTGCGCATGCAGGCGTCGGACTGATGGAGCCGGCATCGCCAAAGAAGCAATCCGTTCCTGCGCCCAAGAAGCTATTGATGACTCCCGAGGATTTGGCGGTGCTGCCGATGCAAGACGCGGTGTAGTGAACATCAATGCATGAAACCGGCGCTGGCTTGATCTTGGGCAGCAATCCGACCACATAGTGCGCGCCCTTTCCATCCGGGCAATGAATGGCACTCAGCTTGATGCTTTGCTGCATGGTGCTCAGGTACTGGCTCTTGGCAAAAGCTTCGTCTCGATCCTTCTGCTCTTGGGCCACCTTGGCTTTGTAAGCCTCGTCTGCTTCATCCTGTTTCTTTTTTGCCTGCCGAATGTTCTCCTCGGCCTGCTGTTGCGCGGCGAGGCGTTTGGCATCGCGGTCCTGCTGTGCTTTCAGCTCGATATCCTTTTGCTTCTGCTCATCGGCCTTCCGCTGGTTCTCTTCGGCAGCGTGATCGGCATCTGCCGCGCTAGCGGTGCTCTCATTGCGTTTCTTGCGCAAGGCTTCGCTCGCGGCGAGCCGCTCTCTCTCGGCGCGCGCCTCTGCATCCCGGCGGCGTTCTTCGGCGCGCTTGTCCCGGTTGTATTGGCTGTCGGGGTCTTCTTGTTCCTTGGCGATGTTGGCGTAGAACTGCGCGTCCCTCGCGGCCTTTTCCTGCTCCGCCTGCACCGTGGTGCCGCGAGAGGCTGCGCCCACTTCCGCCATGGTGTTGGCCATTTGGGCGGGCATCGCGGCGAGATCACGCATCAGCATGTTGTGCGCATCGGTCCTGGCCTTGGCCATGCTGGCGTCGTATTCGGCCTGGAGTCTTTGCTGATTGTTGCGCGCAGCGAGAATGGTGGGCATGCAGCCGGCAATGTCATCAACGATATCGTCAAATCGTTCCTTGCTGGATGGACTGACCTCGGTGCGTTCCCAGTTCTCGCTCACCAGCCCCTGGTAGTCCGGCTTGCCTGGGCGCGTCAATGTTCCCTGGCCAATAAAGCGCGATCTCGGGCAGTACCCGTCGTAAACGCTTCGATCGAAGAGATAATAGTCATAGGCCACGCCGACGAAGACGGATCCATCCGGCCAGCGCATCGTGCCAGGCCCACTGATCTTGCTGCTGATCATGCGGCTCGTTGCCCAGTAGGAGTCCTTCTTTCCAAACCAGAGATAGGGTGTTGGGGTGCTGTCGAAGGTCAGATTCCCCTCGAAGATGCGACCGTCCTGGAAGGTCACACGGCCCTTGCCCTTGAAAGCATGGGTCTGTAGGTCCATTGGACCTTCGTAAGTGAACCCGACGAAGCTGGGGCTGCCACTGGGTGTAGGCGCAGAAACGAATTTGGTCATATCCGGGATTGCGTGGCCATCTTTGAACTGCATGGTGTAGCGCGCGCCGTGAATCTGGCTTGGATCGGACGTAGCATCATAGGAGACGTTCTGCGCGTACTCGTAAATCCAGGTGCCTTGGCCATCGAAGCGGCCATCCTTGAAGCCGCCTTCGTAGCGTCCTCCATCGTTGTACACATAAGTGCCATAGGTCTTGTCCTTGTTCATTTGCGTCATGCCAAATGGAGGCAGTGGAGCAAAAGCAGCGCAGGCGCCTAGAGACAAGGTGATGGCGAGTAAGAAGAATGGAAGTATCCGGCGGCGAACGGGCATTAATGCAATCCTTGCGTTTATTGACTGACAGCGTTGAACGTCGGGGGAATTTACAGTTTATTTACGAAACTTTCCTGACTGGCAGCGCGCGGATGGAGGAAATGTCCGGAGTCTTGCCATTCCGGCGTTGTTACGGCCGGCGGATGATTGCCACTGGATTATCTTGGCCGTGAAGCCGCAGGGGCTTTCCCTGTCCAGCGCTTATAGGCGCGCGTGAACGCGCTCTGCTCGGAGTAGCCGAGCAGGAAAGCGATGTCGACCAGATCGAGCTTGGTGTCAGCGAGATAACGCTCGGCCAACTCTTTGCGAACGTCATCGACCAGCTGGGTGAAACTGAAGCCTGCGTCCTGCAACTTGCGTTGCAAGGTGCGCGAGCTGAGGTTGAGTTGCCGGGCGATGGCGTTGAGTTCGACATCGCCTTCGCCCAGGCGCCTTGCAACGGCGGCGCGGGCATCGGTGATGGCGTCACCGCGCGTGAGATTTTGCATCTGGCGTTCGGCCAGCTGCTCCATCATCGTGCGCATGGCGGCGTCAGGCTGGATCAATGGCTGCGCCAGCCATTCCACCGACATCAGCAGGCGATAACGATCCTGCGAGAAACGCAGCGGGCAGCCGAGGACGCGCTCGTGCTCGGCAAGATTCTTTGGCGCGGGATAGGTGAAGTCGATGCGTAGCGGGTTGTTGCGGCGGCCACTGATCCAGCGCGCGAAGGTGACGAGCCCGGCGAGGTTGTATTCGGCCAGCTGACGAAAAGGTTCGGCGACGTCCGGGTTCCAGCTCAGGCAGAGCTGGCCGTTCTCCAGGGTCTGTTCCATCGGGCCGATATCCAGCACCAGTGCGTGATAGCGGCGCAGGCCCACCAGCGCCTCGCCGAGGGTGACGCAATTCATCGCGACATAGCCCAGCGCGCCGTAGTGGCCGGGGCGAATCTGCTCGCCGGCATGAAGGCCGATGGCATCGTCTTGGAGCAGTACGGCGGCGCGGTCGAAGAGGGCCGCGCATTCGTGCTCGGGCAGGCGTGCGTCACGGTCGTCCAGGTCGATCTGCCTGCCATCCAGCAGTTGTTCCGGTGTCGCACCGTGCGCCTGCACATAGTCCAGCAGCCCGCGCAGATAGCTGACGGAGGCGGTATTGGCGGTGGCGTGCGGGGTCAAAGGGTTTGGCATGGCGAGTCAAGAGAATAGCGCCCCTGCTGCCGAAAATGCACCGGCGTCATCAAACCAGAGCAGGAGAGGGTCATGCAGGCAGCAATGGATTGGCTACACACGATGTTCGGCAGCGGCGAGGTGGACTGGAAGCAGGTGCTGCTGATCGGCATGTCGCCGGTGTTCGTGATTGCTTTCATGATCGAGCTGCGGGTGATGAAGAACCGCGGCCAGCGCCGCCAGTTCGAGTGGCGCGACATCATCGCCAATCTGGGCCTGGGCGCCAGCTATCAGGTCTTCGAGCTGATCGCGCACGCGCTGTTCACCGGCGCAGCGGTGACCTGGTTCTACCAGCATCGCCTGTTCGACATGCCGGTCAATGGCTGGACCATCCTGCCGATCTTTGTTGGTGTCGAGTTCTGCTATTACTGGTTTCACCGCACCTCGCATCGCGTGCGCTGGTTCTGGAGCGCGCATGTGGTGCATCACTCCAGCGAGCGCATGAATTTCACGACGGCGATGCGCCAGAGCCTGCTGTATTCCATCACCGGCTGGTGGCTGTTCTTCATGCCGCTGGTGCTGCTGGGCGTGCCGCCTGCGGTGGTGTTCTTCCTCTATGCCGTGGATCTGTCCTATCAGTATTTCGTTCACACCGAATCAGTGGGCAAGCTGCCGGCCTGGTACGAGTACGTGTTCGATACGCCGTCCAACCATCGCGTGCACCACGGTCGCAATGACGAGTACATCGACAAGAACTACGGCGGCGTGCTGATCATCTTTGATCGCTGGTTCGGCACCTATGCCGAGGAACAGGCGCAGGTGGATTACGGCATCACGCGCCAGGTGCGTAGTTACAACGTGCTGACGCTCAATTTCCACGAGTTTGTCGATATGTGGCGTGATGTGATGCGGCCGGGGTCTTTGCGGCAGCGCCTGAAGCATTTGTGGGCGCCGCCGGAGTGGACGCGTGGCGGGGTTGCTGAAGTGGCGGGGCAGGAGAGGGTTGTGGTCTAGGCGACAGCGCGGGGTTTAGTGCGTGCCCTTGCGGGCGAGTGGGTTTCTGTGCGGATTGAAGGTTTTATTCCGCCTAAGGGCGGGTGACTTTCTTTGCTGGTGCAAAGAAAGTCACCAAAGAAAGCACCTTTAGAAGCAAAGCCACTTGTGCTGTGAATGTGGAAAGGCTTGAGGTGGTAGTTGTCGTAGTTCTCAGGAATGGAAAAAGTCTTTAGAGGCACTTTTGATCGCACCAAGCACCAGCATCGCTGCACATTCGTGAGGTTGGGTCTCGAAAGGCAAAAGTGGCTTTGCTTTTAGATGCCCTTTCTTTTGGTTCCTTTTCTTTGGGCACGCAAAGAAAAGGAACTCGCCCAGAGGGCGAAACCACTACCCCAAACCGAGCCAACCCCAGCACGCCCGCAAGGGCATGCGCCGAGCCCGGCTCCCGGCCCCTTAAGCGCCTGATGCATAATTAACCAGAAATCATGCGTCGCAAGGTACGGCGCATGGACAAGGAGAGGAAATGGACACCATCAACTGGTTGGCGCAATACATGCTGCTTGCGGCCGTCCCCTATTTCCTGATTGCGATCGGCATCGAGCTGTGGGTACTCAAGCGCGTGCCACGCATGGCGGGCCTGCGTGGGTACGAGTGGCGCGATT
>Ga0116227_10004313_pt1 | contig 30880 bp, 26 predicted proteins | sample S1TSphgellanicum_FD_89693 | JGI IMG/M metagenome (GOLD analysis project Ga0116227, IMG submission 89693) | Host-associated microbial communities from peat moss isolated from Minnesota, USA - S1T2_Fb - Sphagnum magellanicum MG | ecosystem: Host-associated > Plants > Peat moss > Unclassified... | reverse complement strand
GTTGGCCATGTTAATCTCCAACGTCTTAAGCTAATGGAGAAACATAATCTTGTTGGAGGCCTTCCCAAATTTGGAACAGAAGAGGTGATGTCAGAAGTTTGTGAAACATGCCAATTGGGGAAGCAAACTAAACATCCATTTCCAGCACAAACAACTCATGTAAGTTCCAAACCTTTGGAAATGATCCATTTAGATGTGTGGACCACAAAAACAAAATCCATTGGAGGATGCAAGTACTACGTGAATTTCATTGATGACCACACAAGGAAGGTGTGGGTCTACTTCATGAAACACAAAGGTGAAATGTTTTAACATTTTTTAAATTTCAACGCAATGGTGGAAAAGGAAAAGGGTGTGAGCATCAAGTGCCTAAGGTCCGATGGAAGGGAAGAGTATTTTTCAAATGAATTCAGTGAGTACTTGAAGGAGCATGGAATTCAAAGGAATTACTCATGTAGTTATTCCCCACAACATAATAGAATTGTTGAAAGGAAAAACATGCACATTGCTGAAATAACATGTGCCATGTTGAATGAGAAGAATTTGCCAAGTTACTTTTGGGTTGAAACGGTAGCAACTACAATCTATATCATGAATCGAACACCCATAACGGTAGTTCATGGCATGACACCTGAAGAAAAATTCACAGGCAAGAAACCAAACGTCTCACACCTCAGAGTGTTTAGTTGCATTGCATACGTGCATATTCCTAATAAGAAAAGATCAAAACTAGACCCAAAAGTTAAGAAGTGTATCTTCATTGGATATTCCTTAAAACAAAAAAGATATAGATGCTTCAATCTTTCCACTCAGAAGTTGCAAGTGAGTAGAGATGTTGTGTTTAATGAAAAGGTTAGCTAGTACTCACCACTGAAGGTAGTAGAAGATGGAGAGGTTAAAAATGGTGATGTTTCATCAAATGTGGAACAAAAATCACAATTAATTAGTGGACCACAAGAGTCTTCAATTAGAGGGTGCAGTAGCACTCCATGGAAAGGAAGATTAAGATCTCCAAATATTGTACATGGTAGTTCTCAAACATCATCTAGAAATCCTCATGTAGATGATGAATCGAGTGATTTAGAGAATAGTGTGGGTGAAGAATCAAGAATCCCTTCAGTTACTACTCCTGGAGCTCGCATGGCCACGAAAGCTTTGAAAACACCTGACAACAACAGTGGAATATGAAGATCCACACGAGTTAAGTACCATGTACAAAGACTCACATATGATGGCTTTGTAGCTCATCATTACGCATACATGGTGAAAGTTATACATGGGGTTGAACCCACTTATTTTGAACAAGCGATTGGAAACCCTAAGTGGGACAATGCCATGGATGAAGAGATGGGCAGCTTTGGATGCTAATGCTACTTGGGAATTGGTAGTTGGAGTGGTGATTCAATTCATGCAAACACCACAAAAGCCACATTTGGATGCAATGAGGTGCATACTAAGGTACATAAAACATACATTATAGCGTGGAATTTTTTATGAGGCCAAGATCCAGTTATAAGTATGTGGATACACGGATGTTGATTGGGATGGCAATGTTTCAGATATAAGATCAACTAATGGTTTCATGTTTTTTTTGGGAAGTGGTGTTGTTAGTTGGAACAGTAAGAAACAACCAACAGTTACATTATCAAGCACAAAAGCAAAATATAGAAGTGCAACAATTGTTGCATGTGAAGTAGTTTGGTTACAAAAATTATTATCAGATTTGGGATAATCAATGGATGCTCCTATTGTCATTTATTATGATAACATCAGTAGCATACTACTTGTTAACAACTTGGTCTATCATACTAGGACAAAGCACATTGAAGTGCACTACCACTTCATTAAAGAAAAAGTTCTAGCAAAAGAAATTGACCTTATTCATGTCAGTACCGAAGATCAAGTTGCTGACATTTTCACAAAAGTTTTAGGTACAGACAAGCTAAAGAGGTTTAAAAAAATGCTTGGTGTACTAGAAGTGGATTTGAGCTTAAGGGGGAGTGTTGAAAATTCAAGTTTAACTAGTTAGGTTTCATTAGTTATTAGAGTAGGAAAGTAATTAGGTTACTTTCACAAGGTTGAATTACTTTCTTTACGTATATTAGTTTGGTTATTTGTGGTTTGGTCTTTTAATTAAATACCTTGTGTTGATGGTTTGGCTCTTTTTTCTTCATTACACAAGTTTGTGTATTTCATGTGATAAGAACCTTGAGGAGTTCTTGATGTTATGTTTCGTGTTGTGAGCATCATGTTGTAGTTTCCTTTCAATAAATATTTATGTTTGCGAGTAGATCTCCTATTTGTTAACACCACATTTGCAATCTATGTTGAGACTATGGATTGGGACAATTTTGTGTCTTGTTTAACAACACTACAACTTCCACATTTGTGGTTTGGATTTTGAACTCAGGATTACTTATGAATAACACCACAATGCATCGTTTGCAACACAAAAACACCACCACCAACAACAACAACAAGATGAAACAATCAATCCTCATGCAACAACATCACATTTTGAAGTAATCCATCCTCATGCAACAAAAAATTAGCACACCACCCAATGTTTTGTCTTTCAACTCTTTGAACAATAATAAACTCAAAAAAATTTCAAGCAATGATTTAACTAAAACTAGTTTGTTCTTGAGTTGAAGGAACAATGGAGCAAGCATAGCAGTTGTATATGGGTTTGTTATGTTTACCGATGTGGCAAGTATGAAAAACTACAATGAAAAAGCTGGTGCAATTCTATGTAACCATAGATTCATATGAAGATCACAAACTACACTATTCCCTGCAACTCCCAAAGCCCCCAATTTCTTAGCCATTAATAGAAAACAAACTTAACTTCTACACGTTCCCAAAAAAATTAGACCCCAGTTCCAACTCCTACAACACACATTCCTACATTTATTGCAATTGCAATTCCCAATAGTTTCATATGAGACTTTTGCACACTAATTTCACAAACTTCTTAAACTAGTTCCCACAAACTTTTCATAGATTGGGATCTACAAACTTGGGCTCTTCATGGGCTCTTCACAAACTTGGGCTTTGAAGACGTGTCCTAAACTTAATGTTTGTTGTTGAAATCGTAACCAACCTTATACTTACAAAAGTGGTCTAGATGATCAATGTGGTTGCTATGGGTAGCCAAAGCTTGTCAAGTTGATCAATCCATACATCTTGACATTAATGTGCATTGTTTATCACCACGTAAAAACTGGGGGGGCTTGCTATCCATCTGATTTTTCTTTTACTTGACAACAATACAATCATTAAATGATGAAATCACTGAATCACAAAAGGTTCAAACTAACACATATAATGTATTCTCCTATTTTGAATTCTCATTTTTCAATGCAACCTATTGATATTGGTAAATGAAATACTTAAATATAACTCTATGCATCATCCACATCCAAGAAATCTCAAAAATCTTACCAAAGCATCTAAATGCATATCCAAGGAAAATAAATTACATTTTCTACCACTCCATAAGTGTTCCATTCTAGAATTTCACAACCTTCAAATTGGAAACTAGTTTTACAAATTGTGCCAAAAACATGAATAGTTTGTTTCAATGAAGACTCATGAGTTTGCGAGAATGAGGTCTTAAAGGCAAAAGAATGCTAAATTTCACATGGCCTACCGAGTGGTCTTGCTCTTTAGGAGTATTAATTCTAGCAATATCAATTCCTTGTGATGCATCTTTGGATTGAATGTGTTGAATAGTTCAGTAGGAAAATGACATCCAATTATCAATTTCACAAGGATGATGTCTCTTACTTTAGTAATCATCATGCAAGTTAAAGCAAAATGTGTAGGTTTAGTCTTAAACTATAACCCCCTTATTTTTCATTTTGTCTATTTTAATTATGTCCATTTTGTTTTGCATTGAAATGAACTAAAAAATGGATGTGCGTTGTAAGGGTTGATGATTGTCTTGGTTCCAAAATTGCAAGGAAGGTTCCTTGCTTATGGTTTATGGACAATTTAGGTGTGGTGTACCCATAATATTGGTTATAGTTCATTGTGGAAAAGAATTTCCATAAACATTTGGATGTGATTAAAACAACCTTTTGGGCCATCCTAAGAAATTGGGCAACATTGATGTATGGGTGCATGGTGTTAAATTGTCGATGGCTTCTCTTGACATTCAACAATTTATTTTCAAGGTAGCCATCAAATCAAATGCAAATGTTATCATGGCTAAGCCACTTGATGTGAATCCCTTCACACCTCTAACACACTTTTTCAACATTTAGAATGTTTACTTGTTCATTTCCAGAATATTTCAAGTTGGCTAAAATGGCCATGGTACAAGTCCTTAGCAATGAAGAAGATGAGTGGTGCTTCACCTCTTTAGCATTTTGCAAATCCAAGTTGCACAATTAACTCATTGCCAACCTAAGTTTAATAGTCAAAATGTTTTCCTAAAAAAATTACATCTACATATGCAAAACCATATAAACAATGGTGTGCAATTTTTTTTTGATGTGGTGTGGGAGCTTAGATTTAAGGTTCTCTAATATAAGCTCAACAATTTTTTGGCATTAATATTGCAACCTACAAATCATATTGGTTGGTTTTTTGTATAAGGGTGTTTGCATAATAAGGTGGACCAAAAAATGGCAAGTGTTCCCAATTTTCAAAGTCCATTTTACAAGTTATTGGTTGGGCCTAGGGTGATAGGGATGATGTCATTGGTGGGAAAGTGATTGTTGTAAGTAGGATTTTTCAAATTTTGACCTAACACAATTTTGGGGCACAAGCTATTTGAATAAAGTCAAGAAGTCTTGTGTCTCAATGAGTGTTCTAACAAACATTGTCCTTTCTGAATGTGAAAGTTTTGAGTGCATTAACATTCCAAAATGTTAGGCTTAAGGTTTTGAGTGCTAAAAATGGCACAACCTTCATTTAGCTTGGGGAGTGGTGAAGAATTCATCAAGAAAAAAATCAAAGTTGAAGGCTTGGTATCTTCTTATGTCCATGAATTGTTTGTAGAGCCACTGATATTCATTTTCGATTGAAAGGTCCCAGTAACACAAATAATTCACAAACGTTTATGACTTGAACAACACTGGACCATGTCCAAGGATGTTATCTTATGAGTGTGTGAGCGTGAGTGGTGAACACATGAGCATGAACAAATGAGCCCAAGGGAATATTTTTCTGACGTTAACGGAATATTATTTGACACATAAGATGGAATATTTGGTGACATGGAGGAATATTTTGGCACGTGTCATGGATGAACTTTTTTTGATGAAAAAATGGATGATAAATAAAATGGATGAACTTTCAAATGAACATTGGCAATAAAATTGTTGCAAAAAATTGAACAAAAGTAACAAAATGGAATAATTTCATGTTGGTTTATCTTCAAAAATACAACACACAAAATGCTAACACAATATTTTAAGTTATATTTCATATTTCCTTAATATGAATTTTGCAGCATGTAAACCATTTAAAATTTTAAACTAAATCCAAATCAATGGCATAAACTTGTTAAACCACCAATAGGTATTTGACAATCCATACTCTACCCATTCACCACCAAGAGGCATGTGCCCATTAGGAATTGAGACAATGCATGACTATAAACCTAGTGACCCACCAAGAGGTATGTGCTAATCCATACACTACCCATTCACCATGAAAGAACATGTGCGCATTAGAAATTGAGACAATAACAGGTAGCCACTAACATTTTACATTATTAATACCATTTCAAGCTATTTATTATTTCATTCACATTCTCGACCTCTTACATCTAGCACCATTCATGCAACTTGTACAATCAAATTGCATTTTCCCCATTCTACTACTAATTTTCCTAATCTATACTTGAAGTTACATTTATTCCACCCTTACTACCTAGTTGAATATATTTTACCTTTACCACATCTTTGCATTTACTCTACTTTTATTACCTTATATGCCACTGATTCATGTGGACATTCAACAATAATGTCTTTGTTCAATTCAACATAAATATAAAAATCTACCAAGGTGGTGCGCCATGTGTTGAAGCAAAAGAATAAAATTTGGCACCTTTATTAAGAATCTTGCCCCCTAGTTTTAGACATGTCTTATGTGGTAGAATATTATCTGTCAACAAAAACATATTCTACACTACCATGTCATTCATGGCCATTGTCATCCTGCCGTTATAGTGGGAAACAAGTTAAACATAACAATAACATGAACTTGTTAGCAAAACACATGTGGTTAAATATAATAATTATCTATACAATACAAAAATCTTATAGTAAAAGATATTTCAACCATTCTAACAACCTTATTGTGAAGCAGCTATTATAAAAACACACTAAAAAATTGATGCACAGTTTGTAGATGTATCCTACAAAGGGTTAGGTAATTAATAAAACATCACTATAGGAATGTAAAAAGAAAATGAGAGAAATTGACAAGTACACTATTATGAATATCTATCTGCAACCTAGCAATGCCACTTTCCATATAAAATCTAATTGTTCTTATCATTAAATGCAATAGGTCTATGGTTGTTGTCACACATGTTAAGATATTATTATAATGTAATGCAAACTACATTTTAATTATTAGAGAGGTGGGTATTTGATTTGCAAGTTTTTACACACATTATCAGTTGTTTTGCGGTGTTGTGAATTTTTTACAAAAAATTTCTACTCTCAATTGTTTTGCTCCATTTTGAAAAAGACAACAAACATGGCTTGTCGAACTCCTCAGGACTTAGACTTTTATCCTATTGTCGAGAAGAAAGAAATGAGGCACATCAATGCATAATACCAAGTACAAGTTGGATATTGGGTAGTAAGGAACCATTTGCAAGACTACAAAATCTATGCAACGGTGATTTGTATGTTTCATGAGGACTTTTTAAACAATGTATTATAGCTTCTAGGAGACAATCCATGGCCAACACACTCAACAAATCAAAACTACAAAACTCGACTCTTGAAGTAGTCTAATTATCTATTGGGATTTGTGTCTCCAAATAAATACTCCTTTGAAATTGTTATCAACTAAAAGTGGCTAGAGAACCAAATTGACCTGGAAGACAATGAATACAAATCACTAACACTTGTTTATTATAGGGAAACATATCTAATGGTGCCACTAGTGAAAGTAGGCCTTCAAACTCCACCTAGAATGCAAGGATCTTGAAGTGACAATAACATTGAAACAATGGAAGCTGTGGTAGAATCATCCAAGGGAGTGGACTACAAACCAAGTCCAAGTGTTGAAAGTTCTCCACAATATTACCACAGATGAGGCCATTGACATCAATGACATCTTAGAACCATGAGAAATTATTAAAGAACTATAGGAGTGTCACTTGCAAGACCTTGAAATGAACCAACATTATTAAAATGAAAAAGACAAATTGATATAGGATGTGTATTTGTTTGTGTGTTTGGTTCTTTGATCATGGCCGCTTGATGAGTAATGCATTTAATTTTTTCTTTTAGGAGTTGACAAATGAAAGTTATGTTTGCTCAAACAATTGCAACCAAAAGATAACCATAGGAAAGTAATTTACAAGACCATCAAACGAACTGACAAATCCAACTAGAAATTGAATTTTTTTTGCCCATTACAATCTTGGAAATTTGTATCCAAATTAAGCTAGGATGGAAATTATATTCACTACATGAAACATGTTTTAGAAAAAATAGTTGACACCAAATTCCACAAAGATATGTTGAACACCGACACAATGTAAGATATAGAAGGAGAGATGGAATATGTATGACCATTTAAAAACAAAACAATTGGGAAATGGCTTCAAATATAATGAAAATTACATTCATAAATGGAGAACACAATTCACACAAGATTGCTTTCAACTACAATGAATATATAAAATAAAATTCCATCTCCTAATGTGGTTATTCATTATTTGAATTTGAAGTTTGTTATCAAGCAGCTACAAACTTTATTGGAAATTGTTACATATTGTTATATATTGTTTAGGTATAATTCCCCACTGCAAGTCACAATAATCATTAAACATATTGACAATATGAATAATTGTATACATTTTTGTGTCAGGTTGCTAAATTGATAAAATTGAAAGGATTAATAAAATACCAACAGAACCATTTTGATATAAGTGACATCAACATAAGTTATTTCTGAAAATTTCCAATTTTATAATTATAAATATGTTTCCAAACAACATGTACATTGGAACTCTGGATAGAGATATTCTCAAACATATATGCAACATTGAAAAAAAAAAAAAAAACATATAATCTCTATTTGGCATCCATATAATGTGTACAAGCCAATATGGAACTCCAATTGCAAAGAACCCAATTCTCTTGCAGAATTTCACAGATGAAAAGGATGGTTTGATTGAACATTTTCAAGAACCATATAAAGTTTTAAATCATTTTGAAAGCAATGACATATTTAATTATCTTCCAAAGAAATAATAAGTTTTAAATTTTCTATTAGAGGAAAAAAAAAATTTGTGGGGACAATTTATGAGACTTTGGATTTTCCTTGTGTGTTTCAATCATTACAAGGTAGAGGTCATTCTTACAACCCAAATTATTTAATGTGGAAACCTATGCAAAAACAAAGAACACCCAGAAAACATGGAATTGCATGGGTGGAATATACAAATAATCCCAAAACTAGGATTTAAATTAGAGAGGGCATTCCAACAAATAGCATTATACCGTCAATCTTGTTTGACAAGTTTTTTCCAACATTGTGGTATGTACAAGCTTTGACACAGACATTACAAGTGGTTTAGGAAGATGACTTTGAATAAAAATTGACATAAAATGAAAGTTTGGAACAAAACATAAAAACATCATTAGAGCTCTCCACCCAACTTTAGGGCCACCCAACAAGTTCATAAACCTAGTGATCTACCCTTGAACTCAAAAAAAAATCCTAAACATATCTTAATGTTTCATCATTGATGAAAGCTCTAGCTCTTGGATGGTAACTTTAGGAAACTATCCATGAAGGAGGTGAAGCCAAGGACTCTAGAGCTACGGCTTGAGCCTTGGCATATGATGCATTACTAAAATTCCAAATTTTTTTTACTAGAAATTTTGGTCAAAAAAGACCCATTTTCAACAATTGTCAAAAAAACCTTTTGATCATTTTGGATAAATCGTTTTGAACTTATCCATTGTGACTATGCCATGTACTTTTTGACTAGGCTTAGGTTGGCATTTTTTACTAGTACTTTTGATTATTCATTTCAACTAGTATTTTTGACTAGTCATTTTGATTAGTCAATACAATAGTCAAATGATTTTTTAACTGGTCAAACACCATTTTGACTAGGCAAATGCCATGTGGCATTTAAATAATGGCCACTCAAGTTAAGCCATGTGACATCTAAACATTGGTCACTTAGGTTATGCCACTTGACATTTAAACATTGGCCACTATGTTATGCCACATGGCATTTAAACATTGGCCACCATGTTATGCCCCGTGGATACAACCTAAGCAACCTAAGTTAAACCTAAAATTAAATACCTACTCCTAAAGTTCTTATGTCTAGGAACCTACAACCTAAACTCCTAGGCCTAGGTCTAAGAGCTTATAACTAGTGATTAAGTAAAGAAGTCTAAAATAGGCTTAAATGTACACCACCTAGATTAAGCTTACACCTAGGTGACCTAGGTAGGAAAATCCTATTTCATTTTAAGTTTGACCTTTAAGGTTGAGCCTTTTCAATTGGTTCATCCCAAGCGGCCTTCCTTCTTAAAATATTTCTTATGTTTTGGATGCTTATGGTGCATCTATTTATATTGCTCATCATTTGGAAAGGATGACAAACAATATGGCACAAACTTTTGGGAGGGAGAAACATTTTCACGTCCACACAACACTAAAGCCTTTTAGTTCACACAACATTATTCCTAAATAACTATGTAAGATACATAAATTAAGTAAATAAATAAATAAAAAGGTAGGTAAATATGTATGTTAATTAAGTTAAAATAAAAATTAATAATAGTTAATGTCTAGTTATTTAGTTATAATTAATAATTACAACCATATTATAAATCCTTGAATTATATAATTTATATCAAAATAATTATAATGTACTATATTGTTGATTGATAATTATAACCAAATTATAACTAATCCTTACAAATTTGACCTAATTCATTATATATTATCAATAATTTATTTGTAATAATTAATATTTAACTACTTAATTACACATTCATTAATATATTTTAAGTAAATAACTAGTTAACCAACTAGTAATTTAACATAGGTATATAAATGGCCTACCTTAACTTATATAACTAAGTTACCTATAGGATTAAATATAGGTAAATAGGTGGAGTATGAGTAGGGTATGTATAATTAAATATACCTACATATAAGCTACTTGTATTTAGGCTATTTAGTCACATACTTACATTACATAAGTTAAATAGGTGGCTAATTTAACCTAGGAAAAATTAATTATGGAAAAATACCCATGATTAAACTAATTATGGGTAAAATAATTATGGCAAAACTAACCATGGCTAAATTTTAAATGGTTAAATTAATCATGAATAAAATAAATATGGTAAAACCAACCGTGAATAAAGTAAATAAGTTCAAACTAACCAATAAATAGATAGTTTATGGCTAAACCAACCATGGCTAAATTAGAAACGTCTAAACTAACTAATGAATAAATATTTTATGGTTAAACCAACCGTGGTTAAATTTAAAATGGTTAAATTAACCATGACTAAAATTAATATGGCTAAATTAACCAATGAATAAATATTTTATGGCTAAAATATATAAGCATAAGTTGATTATGGCTAAAATAAATATGAAGGCAATAATCATGGCTAAAATGAAATTGGTTAAAATAATTATGGCAAAATTAACCATAGCTAAACTAGAAATGGTTAAACCAGCCATGAGTAAATAAATTTGGCTAAACGAACCACTAATAAAGTTAATATGGTTAAACTAATTGTGAATAAATATTTTATGGAAAACAAATTTATGAAAAAATTAAATATGGCTAAAATAAACATGAATGAAATAATTATGGCTAAAATCAAAATGGTTAAAATAATTATGGCAAAATTAACCATAGCTAAACTACAAATGGTTAAACCAACCATGAGTAAATAAATTTGGCTAAACAAACCACTAATAAAGTTAATATGGCTAAACTAATTGTGAATAAATATTTTATGGCAAAACCAATTATGAAAAAATTAATTATGGCTAAAATAAACATGAATGAAATAATTATGGTTAAAATAATTATGGCAAAATTAACCATAGTTAAACTAGAATTGGTTAAACTAACCATGAATAAATAATTAATTTGGCTAAACTAACCACTGATAAAGTTAATATTGTTAAACTAGCTAATGAATAAATATTTTATGGCAAAACCAATTATGAAAAAATTAACCATGGTTAAACTAAAAATGGTTAAATTAACCATGAGTAAGTAAATTTGGCTAAAATAACCACTAATAAAGTTAATATGGTTAAATTAACTAATGAATAAATATTTTATGGCAAAACCAACCATGGCTAAATCAACAATAATTTTTTTTAATTATGGCTCTATTAATTATGGTTGAATTTATTAGGGTAAAATAATAATATGTTAAAAATAAAAATAACTAATTTAGTTATGCTTATAGTAACCATGGTTAAATTAGTGATGATATATATATATATATATATATATATAATTGGTTTTACCATAATTAATTTGATCATGATTCATTTAGTTATGATTAGCTAACTTTTACATTTTCCAATTTTTTTCTAATTGGTCAAACATAGTCAAAATGTTACATGCAGTCCCAAGATACCCAATTAATATTAAAATTTATAATTGGCCTTTTTGACTAGGCCATTGGCTATTTTGACCAAGTTTACTTAATTAGTCCTATTGATTGAGTGTAATAAATGGTTTTATTAACTAAAGCACTTGCTAATTTGACTAGATTTTTTATTTGACTAATTGTCAAATTAATCATTTTAGTCAAATTGATTAGTCAAAAAATACCCATTGTCATTTAAGCCCTTGGCCTCTAATAAAAAATACATGTCTTGTAATAAAAAAGACCCATTAAATCAACTTGATTAGTTTGAAAAAATAAGAATTCTAATAGTGATAGTAGTAGAAAAAATATGATAGGATCCTGAAACATTTCATCCTCCCTCAATGAAAGGAAGTTATTTGGTGGAAATAACACTTTACAAATAAAGAGAGAAGAAAGTGTGAAGCATAAACCAAAAAGAACTGAAGGAATGCATAATATTGATACAAGTGGACAACTTACTCATAATTAAACAACCTTTTGGAATTTTCTTGATAAGAAAGTCAATATTGAAAATGTGAACAAGCTCGACATCAAGCTTGAGTGTGGCCACTTCAACGAGAGGCTCCAACACCTCCTTAAAAACCTCCATATCCAACTCCAAAACCAAGATGTGGCGCCCAAAACTTCAGCAAACCTTAATAATGTTGCCTACAAGGTGAAAGATGGTTAAATAATTTTTTTGATGTAAAGATTGTGAATGAATTTTTTGAAAAGGAACACATACCTATGGATGTAGATAAATCCATAATGAAGGATCTTGTTTTGGAACAGACATCGATCAAGGCCTAAATAGTAGATGGATGCATTCCTTTGCGGCCTTAAAGGGTTTGCTAGCCTTAGATATGGACATAAAGACTTTATCTGTCCAATTATACAACACGTCTTCATTCCGAACATCAATAGAATTGTTCACAAACTCATCGGATGGTGAGAAAAAGACAAATCTCCCAATGCTCGAGGAGTTTGCAAAATTAAAGAAAAATTTCAGCTAAAGTTGAAAAAAAGAAAAATACAAAGAAAGCTTAATGGATTAATATGGAAGCTTTAAAAATGGGTCCTCGTTCTCATTGTAAATGGCAATGAATTCACCACAAGCCACTTCATTTGTATTTGGAAGCCATAGCTCTCCAAATAAGACTTGACTTCCTTCAAAATTCTAAGGTCATCCAGGTGAAATAACAAAACAACCTCATCAAAGGCTACGAAGATCTAGGCAAAATAAAGACTCTAGCAATGTATTCATCAACCTTCCTCTTCCAAGCAAGAATATCATCTAGGTTCTTGGATACAAGAGGAATAAGGAAGTTTCCAGGAACGTCTACAAAAACAAACTAGACCTTACCACTAGGATTCATCTACATAGAAGAAAAAAAAGTTAGTGCATCTAGGACAATTTGTTAGAACTATGTTGTAAAGGGAAAGAGAATGTAATGTAAGCATACCTCTGAATGGACTTAGAGATTGTCTCATACTTCGGGGCCCAAGTCCGGGATGAAATCTTGGTTGCCACAATGGAATTCCAAGAAAATGGGAAGACCATGTGGTGAAAGCTATGAACTCTGCTAAGGTAATAATAATCGGACTTGGGTGGGATGGAGAAAACTAGAGTGATCCGTATCCAATGCTATGGACTCCACCAGGAGGAAAGGTGGGAAGAATAGGTGAGGTAGTAACCGTTCTTTCTTTCCTCACATCATTTGTTATATGTAGAATTTGGTTCAAAGGAACCTCAACAAAGGCATTGGAGGAAGGAGGTTCGATCATTTTCTCCTTCAACTTTCCCTTTCACTTGGAAGCCATTTTTCACCTCCCACCCTCAACCTATGTTTATACAAAGCTTGCAAGGGTCTCCATGAAAAAAGGTTCAATACTCTCTTTCAAAGGAATCTCCAAGATGGGGGTGTTGTCTTTCGGATAGTCAAGGTACTAACCACACTAAAGAAGATGGGGAGCAGGCCAATCCTTGAGCAAGTCTTTCCAAAACATAGTGTTGTTGACTTTGGGGTCATGCCAAATGACGCACCCCCAAACTCTTTGAAATATTCAAATGCACGTTTAAAAGTGAAAACAACAGAAGGAGTTCAGGTATGCTCTTTAACTCGCAACATTTCGGGGGGTAAGAAAGGCATGTTGGACCTCTAGGATGGGGACTAGAACGAATGACAAGTGAATCAATTATTCATAAGGACTTGCACAAACCAAACAACAAGTTGGTTAATGCATAGTTGGAGCATTTTTGGTGCATGGACGAACCATGGGCATACACGAACTCATAAGACTCACCACGGCTTAAACTTGGGGAAAGCCACCACCTTCCCCCTTATAGTATTCTCTTTGATTAGCCATAGGGGTTACACCCAAATGACATTTTTCTTGGGACTCCTGTCATTTTGGAGGCCCATAACTCCTTATGAAAACCTTTAATTAAGGTGAAGTCTAAAGCAAAGTTGTAGCCTTTGTCGAGAACTTTCCAACGATATGTGAGAAACTCCCTGCACACACCTAAAGTAAGGCAATTCCCAACTTTTAATGGTCAAAAATCAAATTGACACTTTGATTCCCAGCCCTTCTTTCGGCCATAACTTGTGTTGCAAGCACTTAAATGGATCATGTGAGCCCATTTTAGACAAGAGCTTTTCAATGGTATTAGGAAGTCCTCAATCCAATGAGTTTTGACCCCTGGAATCGCTTTTTGAAAATTTGAGACTACAGAGGGATTCCAACTCCCAAAGTGGGAGTCCACTTGGGAATGTGTGGGCTGAATCCCTCACATTGTTTCATTCCCGAGAATGTGAATGTGACTTTTGGGTTGCATTTTCGGCCCACACCTTTCCATGCCTCTTACTTTGATCACAAGCCCAAGGCTAGGGTCATGACACCAAATGTTCAAGATATGAGGGAATAATTAATGGCACCATGGGATAACAACACATGATAGAAATACCTATAACATAATGAACAACACCTTCATAAAGAAATATAATAAATGGCCACCAACTTTCCTTCTTTTGGCACCACGACAAATGGAAGCTCTTTAATGATGCAAAAACAAATATGCCTACAAACAAACATTCAAAAATCAATTTGAAGTAACTTGAGAATGGAATGAAGTAATTGGAATACCTATACAAAACTTGTTTAATAGCCCCCTTGCTCCCAAATTGTTGCTCCCAAAATTAGTTTTTTTGAATGCCATCTTTAGGCTTGAACTCCTAAAAAAAAACAAGTTTCCCATACCACTAGCCTCCAATATTATATATATAAGGAGGAAAAGATTAGATTTGGGACCTTTTTCCCAACCAAAAAAATTTGGTGATTATTGCATCAAAAAACTTGAGTGTCTCAATTTCAAGCTACTAAAACAAAAATGAAACAAGGAATGTGTTGAAGAAAAAATGAAAGAAAAAGGTCATCTAGAAAAAAAATGTTGCAACCCTACTTTGAGAGAGTGTGAAGATGAAACTCACACTCCCGAAGTGGGGACTTAAGAGTCCTCTAAGATTCCCAAAATTTTAGAGTTCGATTGCAAGGGTCAAAACACTTCTCATTTGAGTGTTTTTTATATCATTGGAAAGCTATCGAAGTGTACATGTCGAAAATGGGCTTGCATAGGCCATTTGGACATCTATAACACATGTTATGGCAAAAAAAAAGGTCGAAAGTCAAACTGCCAGTTTGACTCCTGACCACTAAAAGTCGGGAATTGACCCCACCTTGGTGCGTGTAGGTGGAGTGTGACACACCATTGAAAAACTCTCAAGGAGAGCTACAAGTTTACTTTAAACCTCATCCTAATCAGAGGTATAAGCAAAAAGTTATGACCTTGCAAAATCCCGAGAGTCCAAACCGAGTGACGCACTCCCAACTCCTTGAAGGATTCAAATGTGAGTCCAAGTAGAAGATAACGAAAGAGGGAAAAGTCGGGGCAAGCTCCCTAGTTCACAACATTTTGAGGGGTAGAAGGGCATGTTGGAATTCCGAGATGAGACTAGGAAGAGTTGACAAGCTTCACTCACTCACACGAGCTTGCACACAACCCACACAAAGTGGTTAGTGCATAGTTGGAGCACCCTTGGTGCTAGGACGAGCCACGAGCAACACGGACACACTAGACTCACCACAACCTAGACTCGAGGGAAACCACCACCTTCCCCTTTATAGTATACTCCATGGCTGGCCACAGAGCCTACATCCAAATGGCTTTTCTCTCTCGGGACTCCCGAGTGGGAGTCCCGAAATCGCGCCAATTGGGACTCCCGTGACTTTGGAGCCCCATAACTTTACGAGCAGACCTTGGATTGCGATGTAATTCCAAGCAAAGTTGTAGCTTTCATCGAAAACTTTCCAATGGTATGTCGCACACCCTTTGCAGCTAAGTAAATCGGGTTGATTCCTAACTTTTTATGGTCGGGAGTCAAATTGGCAATTTGACTCCCGGCCCTTCTTTTGGCCATAACTCAGATTTCAGATGTCCAAATGAATAATGCGAACCCATTTTAGACATCTACGTTCCAAGAGCTTTTAATGATATAAAGAACACCACAATCCATTGAGTTTTGACCCTTAAAATCGCTTTTTAAAGTTTTGGGAGTCCACCGAGACTCCATTTCCCAAGTGAGAGTTGCCTTGAGAGTGTGAAGGTTCACTCCCTCATAGTCCCTCACACTTTCTTACACTCCCGGGAATATGTGATGTGATTCCCGGGCTTCTTCTTGGCCCGCACCCTTGCGACCTCTTTGCCTTGACTCTTGGGCTTCCTTTTGGCCTCCAACCTTACAACCCTTTTGCCTTGGTCACGAGCCCAAAGCTAGGGTTACGACATTCTCCCCCACTAGAAGAAGAGGTTAATGTCTTCATTAACACTTAGAATTTCTTTCAACAATTGTAATTGTTTTCTTTTGGATCCTTGGCCATCAAATGCCGACTTTTGTAGCAGGACCTTGCCTCAAGCTAATTGAGGCGTCCCTGAATTTCTAACACTTTTTTAACAAATCCAAGAAAGGTCTTATAAAAAACCCTTAACCATTGCTTCGTCAAAAAACCTAAACTAGCCTAATTGATGAAGCCCTCATTTGGGAGGCAATTTCCATCCTTCCCTTCATGAGGAATTCAAGTCAAGTCTAATATTGACCTAAACTACTTAACATGACTCCTTTCCCATCTTTGCGCTTTGATCACAACAATATAACCTAACTAAAGGTGTGCCTATCAAGGTACGAGAAGCGACGTTTAGGCTTTGCAAAAGCCCAAGTCCCAAGCTACGCGATTATAGTACGCGAACGGGGTCATGACTTCCCGCGTTGGCCGCCACTACCAACCAAACCCTTAGGATGCACTTTGGGCATGTGCATGTCCCTACAAGCTCACCTTGTTTACCTCCTCTTTTGGGGCCAAGATTTCTCTTAGCCCCCACCTAGGAGTCCGATTTTGATTTGGGCTTACGCAAGAGAGTTCCATTTGTCCATGCCACTTGACAACCCCCTATTTATCATACTCATTACGTTTGTGATGCAATCTCTTGGAAGTTTTAAAACTTAGCCTTTATTTGACTTGCAACTTGATGTGGTACATTTGCGTAATTTTTCGCCCCACTAAAAGAAAGGTGATGTCCTCATCACATTCTATGTTTATTTTGCTTCTTTGCTGGTCTATGGTGAAATTCCTTTATGACTTCTTGGGCATGTTCCATGTCGGACTCATTCACCCAAGATGCTTATATTGGATGATATCATTTTCACTTGACCAAATACTCCCACTCTCACCCCTTTAGTTGCCTTGACTTGAGCACGACCTCCACTTCAAATTTTGGTTCATTATGAACCAAATCCAGAAGGGGCCTTGAGTTGTGCTCTCGATCGGGCCTTGAGGCATCACAAGTGATCGGCTTCAAAAACGAAACATGAAATACAGGATGAACATTAAGATTTTTTGGTAGTTCTAATTTGTAAGTGTTGGGAAATTTCTTTTCCAACACTTTGAATGGGCTTGCATATGGGCCCAAGAACTTATGGCTCAAACCTTCTAGCAAACAAAAATTCTTCAAATAGGATTGACTTATGTTTCGGGTATTACCAACCGGAAATTACCCGAGTAGGATTGACCTACGTTCCGGGTAATTTCCAAAGTTACATTATGGGGCTCCAAAGTCGCGGGAGTCCCAACCGGTGCGATTTCGGGATTCCCACTTGGGAGTCCCAACCGGTGCGATTTCGGGATTCCCACTCGGGAGTCCCAAGAAAGAAAAACCATTTGGATGTAGGCTTCATGGCCAGCCACGGAGTATACTATAAGGGGGAAGGTGGTGGCTTCCCCCGAGTCTGGGCCATGGTGAGTCTAGTGTGTCTGTGTTGCTCGTGGCTCGTCCTAGCACCAAGGGTGCTCCAACTATGCACTAACCACTTTGTGTGAGTTGTGTGCAAGCCCATGTGAGTGAGTGAAACTTGTTAACTCTTCCTAGTCCTATCTCGGAACTCCAACACGCCCTTCTACCCCTCAAAATGTTGTGAGCTAGGGAGCATGCCCTGATTCCTCCCTCTTCCGCTATCTTCTACTTGGACTCACATTTGAATCCTTCAAGGAGTTGAGAATGCGTCACATGGCCTCCTCATCCTTGAAGAACTAATGAGAATTGAGAGTGATTTGCCTTCTAATGGATTTTAGGATGAGAATTTTTGTGCCCAATGAAATTCTAAAAAGGTTCCATCTTCTAATGAAATAGGATGATAATCCTCATGACCAATGGAATTGGAGGACTGATCCCTTTCCTTATCTTGGATATCTTGATGAGGTTTTTGAACGTAATCTTGATCCATTCCATCCATTTGATTTTCACAATCCACTTCTTCATCCTAATTATCTCAAGTAACTAATTACTAGGATAATTTATCAGTAATAACAAATAAACATCCTTGAATTCCTACTTGACTAAATCAATTCAATGGTAATAGTAACATTCCCACACACCATTTACTTTTTGATATCCCCTAGTTATTCTTTACCATGTATTAATAAACTTTGTAGTACATAGTAAAATTGGAATTAAAATTTTCATTGCGAAAACCCCCACGTACTTCTAAATCCACCATTGAAATTAAGGTTTGATGAATCCATTAGAACTAGGATGTCCGGGTTTCCATGAAATTTCGTCGCCATTGCCACAGATTACACCTACCTTAATTTGTTAAATAAAAGGCATCGACCCCTTCTGAATGCAAGTACCAAATTGTTCCGACTACCTCTTTGGTTTTTGTCGACGAAGGTGAAGATTCAGTCATGGTGAATGATGTTGTTACGCCTTTAAATCCTCCAGTTGCGCTAATAGAAGAAGAAGAGCTTGAAGAACCACCACTTGACATGAACGTCTCCCAATGGCGACGTGACAAAAAATCGTTCCAAAAAGTGGTGGACACTTGAATTGACCATTTGATGTGGGATCATCAATCATCTCCTAACCCACATGCTTTAGCGATCTATTTAAAGTTTGTTCCCATTCGTGGTGTTGCGCCAGAAAGGTTTTAATACTGTCAATGTGAAGATGATGATGTTCTTTTTCATTGTCGAACTTGGGTTCCTGGTGATGGCCATTACCGTTGGCTATAAGTGATGCGCTCCCAATTTCCTAGTTAGGCCCAAGAAGGGCCTAAATTACTCAAATAGTGGAATTGTGAGGAACTCGGGGCACGCTCCCAACTCTCAGCACTAGAAGGGGTAAAAGGGCATGCTGAAGCTCCGAGATGGGACTAGGAAGAGTGAAAAGCTTCACTTACTTACTCGAACATGCATCAAACCAACCAACAAGTTGGTTAGTTCACCTTCTGGAACACCTTTAGTGCTAAGACAAGCCACGGGCAACTTTGGACTCACAAGACTCACCAGGCCCAAACTCAGGGGAAGCCACCACCTTTCCCCATATAGTATACCTTGTGCCTCTCCGCGGCACTTACATCTGAATGGCTTTTTGTCTCGAGACTCCGAAGAAGGAGTCCCGAAACTATTCCGGTTTGGACTCCTGGGACTTTGTGAGATCATAACTTTTTGTTCAAACCTCCGATTGGGATGAGGTCTAAAGCAAACTTGTAGCTTTCCTCAAGAGCTTTCCAACGGTGTGTTGCACTCTACCTACACACACTAAAGTTGAGTCGATTCCTGACTTTTAGTGGTCGGGAATCAAATTGCCAGTTTGACTCCCGACCTTTCTTTTTGCCATAACTTGTGCTATAGATGTCCAAATGACCCATGCAAGCCCATTTTCGACATGTACACTTCAATAGCTTTCCAATGATATAAATAACACCCTAATGCAAGGTGTTTTAACCCCTGTAATCGAACTCTGAAATTTTTGGAGTCTTGAAGGACTCCCAAGTCCCCATTTCGAGAGTGTGAGTTTCATTTTCACACTCTCTCAAAGTAGGGTTGCAACAACAAGGCCCAATCAATCCCCTTTTCATGGAGCATCGAGCCGAATACCTTGTTCACACCATCCGTCGCATTTGGATTTTCTACAGTTGTGATTTATCCCTTATAAGTCGTTTACTAAATTGTAATTCACTTGAGGCTACTCAAGTGAAAATGTTCAGATCTAAGTTTGATTTTGATTCTATCTAGGGCTTGATAAAAGTGAAGATTGAATAAAGATGAACTAAGACTACATCATAAAAATATTACAAGCACATCATTAGTGCTTGAAAATTATTCTAAAAAATTAATTCAATATTATCATGGTGAAATGTTAATGTTAACCATGGGTTTGAAAGATTATTCTATCTCTATTGGACCTTCCATTGACACCTCTTCAACTACTTCATGAATCTCAACATCCTTGCTATTCACTAACTACTAGGAAAAAAAAACCAATGTTTTGCTAAGCACCATGAATTTGGTGTCTACTTCCACCTCCAACCCTTTAAAGATCTCTCACCCTTAATTATGCAACCAAGGTCCTAAAACTATGGTTATCAGTTTTTTTTTTGTTAAAGAAAGGAACTAACCCAACACCTTATTCACCAACATCATAATTCGGAAAAGAAAACAACCCTCCCACGTTACCATGTGCATTCATCATTCCTTATTCTATGAAACTGCTAGAAACCCTTAACAACCTTACCACACTTGAATACCCTTGATGCAACTCTTAAAATTTGAGACTATTGCACCCAGTTGTGTTGGTATGAATTTTTGCCTATCAGGATTAATCTTGGTTTCTAAAACCCACCAATCCTTCACAATAACAATTGTGGCAACATTCAAAACATTTGCTCTTCTTTTCCTTATTGACAAAGTCCATAAGAAGATGTAATTGGAATCAATAAGTTTACGACAATATACTATTAAAGCCACATTTTGATGATGGACACCAAGAATGTGAACTTTCTACCTCAAAATTGAAGAATTCTCCATTGAACATACATCAGTTATCAATAATGCATGTTTAGTGGCTAATTTATCAAATGTGCATGGATTTTTCACTACACCCAAAGTGCTCATGAACCCATTAATGATTTCATTTTGAGCCACAACCAATTTTGAACTTTGTTTAAATGTGGATTTTAGAACAAAATCAACAACTGTTGAATATGTTAGCACCCTTTGCATAACAATGCTCTTAGAAAGAGGTTTAAGAAAGAAATGTAATTCCTTGTTTATGGATTGCAAAATTCCAATAGTAACCATTTTCAATTCTCAATCTAGCACCGCATCCTTTAAAGGTTCTAAAGTTGTATCAAGGGCATATGTAGCTTCTATAAGTGCACATTTTTTGGCCTTATATTGACGTTGTCTTTCTATATTACTTTGTCGATGTCTTTCAACTTTTGTCAGCAAAAAAACCACTTTTGCCACTCCTAAATATCTTTGCTGATTCTAGGGTCTAGGTTTTACTATTTTTGCCCTTCAATCGACATTTCCACTATTCCCCATCAAGACTTGAAAGGTGTTGCATAGGTGATTAGGTTACTCGTTTTTGACATCTCAAGTCCCATATTTTGTTCCTTAAACAACCAACCCAAAATTGATTAATACCTTGTTCAATTCAAGTCATTCAATTAACATACATAGCAATTTCAAACAACATTTAAGGACAACATGGAATAGAAAAATTGACATTTGGATTAGAATAAATAATCATTGTAACTAGCTCTAACCATAGCCTCAGAAATTTGTATCCAAATTTGCATCCATTCCAAATGTGGAAATGGTGTGAAAAGGTGATTAATTAACTTCACCTTCAATTAATATTAGGTAAGTAGATGTTACACAAAAAATAACTAGCCTAGATCAAAGGAAAAAATACATTTGTATATTCCATAGAGTGTTTTTGTAAAACACTTGCAGGTGTTGACGTTGAAAGGCTAGTAGATTGAGAATATTCTAAGCCCATCTTCATAACAAAGTTGAATGATGGCCACCTTTATTATTCTTATTTTGCAAACATCAACAATGCAACAAGCATTTAGTGTCATGCCTTTGTGTTTCTTATTAATTCAGCACAGCCATCACGACCAACAAGTCCAAAATTGGAATTCCTTCATCCCTCACCCCCATTCCCTTTTCTCTCCAATGCGTAGGCAGCCACCTACAATAATTTCCTTTTAAAGAAGGGAGGCAAGCAAAAATGCCTTACCACCACAAGATTCTATTTCAACAATGGGTCAAATTTTTCTTAACTACAAAACTTACATGTTTTCATCAATTTTAAAAGAAAGAGAGCCAAATAAACCACCACTTTGTGGTGAAAGAGAAATTTGTTGTTTTAGCTTGTTCTACAATTAGTTTAAAATCTTGACCGAGTGTAGTAGGAGGCCATTTTCAAAAACAACACTTCCTTAGAATTGTTTCGCACCACATCTATAATGTGTTGCATTATGACATTTCAAACCAACAAAAAAAAGTTGATGCTAAACAAACAAAAGGACATGTTAGATTGGAAACAAAAGTACTACCACTAAGAAAGAGAACTAACTTGTTTACAAAATTTTGCAAGTTCCTTAGCTTGGTTTTATATGTAGATCTAAACCCAATTCCATCTGAGTATGGTTTGTTTCCAATTTTTCCATTAACAAAACTAAGGTCCATCCATGAGTGCTAAAAGACAAAAGTGTAATAAAGTAGTTCACAAAAATCAAAGTTACAAAAAATAATGAAAATGTTTACTTGATTGAAGATCTTGAATCTAATAGTGGACTACCTATGTACATGTGTTGAAGATGTTGGGGTAGATAGCTTGTCTCCACTTGGTGCAAGCATTGAAGATCTTGAATTTGATGGTGCACTAGTTATAGGTGTTGGAGATGTCAAGGCAAATGGTGTATCATCACTTAGTGTAGGTGACACTAACCAATTTGTTGGTGGATTAGCTACAAATGTTGCAGATCTATTGTAATAGATGATGGACTAATTGTAAGAGTAAAAGGTGTAATATCTGCTAATGCATTTGCACTTGTAGCCAATGTTGCAAATGCAAGGGTAGAGGATGCTCCACTAAGTGTAAGCACTAAGGATGTTGGGCCTAACGATGGATTTGCACTAGGCATAGGTGTTGATTGACAATGGTGTTATAATTCTAATGCAAGCATTAAAAATCCTTGTGAGTTTGCACTACATGTAGGTGTTGGAATAGGCACTATTACAAACAAAAGGAAATCCAAAACTCATCATAATCACACACCTACTAGGAAGATAAGCATGAAAAAACAAAATTGGTAACTATAGATATATAAATTTGTGTGAAAGATATCTTTGACCCTAAAGCAATATTATAGAACAGTGCATGCATTTGAAACTTAGTGAATGTGAACTACCAAAAATTATAGACCTGTTGAAATTTTTAAGGTTGGTGATTTAACCATAATTGGTGTTGTTGTTGGGCTTGATGTGAATATGCTATAAGTCTAGGTATTGGAGATGGCACAATTGAAAACATGAGAAGTAGATAACACTTCAAATCAATTTATTAGAAAAGGTCTAACAAACATCACAACAAATGACATGGTTTTCTAAAGAATTAGCATTTGCCATTATTTGGAAAAAAATCATTAGGTGAGGGAATGTGACAAAACAATGCATAATTTTATAAACTAGACAAATGAAAAAAGAAACAAACCTTGATACTTATATGATGCATGAAAGCCTGAAATTGGTGTTAAAGCCAATCTTGCGGTAGGTGCATATATTCGTACAAGAATTGCACATGGTGTAGACAACAAGATACAATAAGTAATAATTATTAGTATCGTGTACCTACTGTAGTCTATGATGTGGGCTAGGAAGCAACATCCAATGTTCAAGAAAAGACATAGTTGTTTTACATGCTACCATTTGCAAATACTTAAAAAACAATCTCAACTTTAGTGCAATACAACACAACTTTGCATGCTTTAGCAAACTAGACACACAAAAGTAGCCTATCAAGACGAGCCTAAACTAGAGAATCATATGGGGTTGGAGATGCAACAAGTTGCATCAATGAGTGGTTCTCATTTGGGTACATCATTGGATGATGGACACTTCAAGACCATCTTCAGTAGCTAGTTCCACAATCCAAAATGTTCTAGAAATTTGATGACAACCATTGACATTGTGCTTTCAAAAGTCGAAAAAACCTCCACAAAAATGTGCCAAAGTCATGGATGTTGGAACTTCTACAATTTTCAATCTACAACACAAACTTGAGCATGGGGATATACATATGAATCACCCAATGTTGTGGCGGGGAATGCAACATTTCTATAAAACTTTTTGTGTGGTCTCAAAAACTCCAACCTTAAAACTCTTCAACCCACCCTCAAAACCCCAAAAGGCAAGAATTGAATGATGTCACCCTTCCTAAGGTGAAAACATTCCAACAAACTAACACTAATGTCTTAAAACACCACTTTGCCAAATCTAAGGGATTTTTTCCAATTCAAAATTTTACCATTGTAAAGCTTATTTATTGAAACTTATCTACAAATTTTCACTATAAATCATGGTTTTAACAAATAAATATGGACTTTGGAAAAATAATTGGTTTTTTTCATTGGATGAAAGTCCATAGCTCATAAATTTCATTTGATATAAGCTAAAACTTTTGAATCTTGTTTTCATTACTACATTTTCTATCTAAAGCCAAGTACACTAGATGTTTTTATGTACATTAGAAAACCAAACCAAAGTCCATAATGTAATTATAATTAGCATTACAAACCTTTATTTTCAATTTCAAAAGTCCATAACTTTTACAATTGGAACAATTTTGTATCACAATAAATTGCATTATATACATGTTGATAAGTTTATAATTTTAATAAAAAAACTCATTTAACAATTCCAATTTGTATAGAACAACATAGAAATTAAAATGACACATAGGTAGCAAAAAATGATTCATGGCTAATATGTCTACAAAAATATCTTCTTCCAATTTTAGATTTTCAAGTTTTTATAAAAATTGATTTCTATCCACATGGAACAAGTTCACTGGCACCACAAAGGAGGCAATCATGGTGGAGGTGGTTTTGATCACATAAGGGGTCATCAACTTTATACACACCAACATGCATTGAAGGTTATTTGATCTACAATTGTGTATAACATGATGGCCCATGAAATTAGTGATAAAGACAATTATTCTAGAAAAGGTTTTCCTTCCACATAACAATATCATGCACCATCACTTTTTGTACTCAAATGCTTTAGTTTTAGACTCATGTACCATTTTTGTAACATGACAAAATTATATATAAAGTTCCCATTTATTTTGTTGTTGATGTACAAACTTTTAATGATTTTTGTATAATGTAGGCCATCATTTTCAAACTAGATACAAAAAGCTCCATTTGTATCAACCTTTTTCTTACTAGTTAGTTATAGCTAAAAAATGATATTAAAAATTTTAAAAGTTAAAATCAAGTTTTTTTTTTTACAATCTCAATAACCAAAATTCAATGAAATCTTAAGAAAATTTGTCATGTTTTATGTGTTACTATTTTTAATACTATATGTACTTCCAATTTGGGGACAAATTAATACATATACCATATCATGGAAACTTCATATTGCATAAGCCCATCGCACGTTTTTTTTTTAAAAAAAAAAATCATGAAAGTATTATAGAATCCTTGCCTTGCCATGTTAAAGTTTGCAAAATTATGAGGGCATTACATAGTTCCTTGCCTTGCCATGTTAGAGTTTGCATAACTATGTGGGTATTGTGAAATTTCCTACCATGCCGTGTTAAAGTCTACAGAATTATGAAAGTATTACATACCTTTAACCATTTTGCCACTTTTGATTACAATAGGAGAACAATGAGAGTATTGCACACCCTTATTTTCTACTAGTTAAGATTATAGTTTACATTCCCATGTGGGTAATATTGCATTTTGCAAACTTAAGTAATGTAGTGAGCCTTTGGAATGTATTGCAATACCTAGAATGGGGATTTGGCATATATTATCATGAAAGGTCATTAGGTTGCCTAAGTCAAAGACAACATTAGATTTGCAATACTTGCATATTTTTGTGATGGCATAGGCCTTTTTCTACATCAAGAGGTTAATAGGATTTGTTATTACATCAATTAGTTTGTTACTAATTATATGTGAACAAATAGTACGTAAACACATGTGCCCATGTAGATAAGGCATCATTGGTGGTAGTAGGACATAGGTATGTGGAGGAGGTAAGTACCTATTTATTTTTTACAACGCATTCATCTTCTAATGATGATAGTCCTTAGATTATGAGTAAGTACATAGGTACAAATAGGTTATGTTAGGTAGGTAGGATTGCATGGCTTGTTAATTGGTAGGTAGGGGCAATAGGGTGAAAGCATGTTAAAGTATACCGAAAAAATAGTCATCACGTGTTTAAAAAAAAAGAATTTGTGCGAGTAGATTAGAAAATAGGTGATGCCTTATGAAATTGCCCCTTTGAACTACATGAGGGCATCAAACATGATGTGTTGAGGTTTTTGAAAGTTTCAAATGTCGTATCAACCTTTTAAAAAACTTACTTTTAGTCTACTTTGCAAAATCTGCCAATTGGTCACGTTGTGAGAAAGTAGATTGATAGTAGGTCAAAAAAATTTCATTTGAAAATTTCATTCGTATGTTGCAATTTGAAAGGGTTTGTGGCATAATTTAATAAATTAAGCACATGCAATGCACTTTAGTATCATATCAAAAAATATGTTTTGAATGGTAAATATGAGTTTATGAAAAATTTACTTTTGAAGGGGCTTCACATTGTCATAAACCAAAAATTCAAATTCCAAAAAATCTATATCAAGATGCAAATGGTTCAAATGTTAGTAACACATCATTTGAATTATTTGATTTGGAAAATGTGAAATATTAGCTAGAGTAATAACATACATATGACAATATATGACAATATATTAGTTTATTTAATATGATAAGTACATCCCAAAATTTGTGACGACTAAAATGTCGAAAATGCAAAAGATTCCAAATCTACTTTTACTTGTTAGTAGGGATGACAAATTGGTACACTTTACCATGTTTTCATCCAATAAGATGGTTAATTAAGTACAATAAAAATATCAATTATTATTTTTAAATAATAAATGTGAGTGGGTAGAGCATTAAATACATTAACTATGTAACATTAAATGCTTCATTAGTTGGGGACAAGAACTGTCACAACCCCACTTTGAGGGAAAGGTGAGGTCGCCACTCACACTCCCAAAAATGGGACTTGGGAGTCCTCCAGGACATAAGCGCAATTGCAAGGGTCAAAACACTTTGCATTGATGCGTTCTTTATACTGTTAAAAAGGTCTTGAAGTGTAAATGTCCAAAATGGCCTTGCATGAGCCATTTGGACATTTGCAACACAAGTTATGGTCGAAAGAAGGGTCGAGAATCAAATTGGCAGTTTGACTCCTGACCATTAAAAGTCGAGAATCGACCTGATCCTGGTGTATGCAGGTCAAATGCAACACACCGTTGGAAAGCTCTCGAAGAGAGCTAGAACTTTGGTTTAGACTTCGTCCCGATCCAAACTCGGGGCGAGAAATTATGAACGCCCAAAGTCCCGTGAGTCCAAACCGGGACAGTTTCGGGACTCCACTTTAGGAGTTCTGGGAAAAAAAACCATTTGGATGCAAGTGCGGCGAAGAGCTGCAGAAAATACTATATGGGGGAAGGTGGTGGTTTCCCCCAAGTCCGGGCCGTGGTGAGTCAAGTGAGTCCAAGGTCGCCCATGGCTTGTCCCAACACCAAAAGGGTGCATAATGAGTTCTAACCAACGTGTTGGTTGGATTTGGATGCAAGACTGAATAACTAAGTAACTTGTCCCTCTTCCTAGTCTAATCCTGAAGCTTTCAACACACCCCTCTTACCCCCTTTAGTGCTGGAAGCTGGGAGCGTGCCTCAAGTCCCCCACACTTTCGCAACTTGAGTGACTTAGCCCCCAAGTTGGGGCTAACTAGGGACTTGGGAGTGTGTCAAGAACCCAATGAAAAAAAAATCCAATAACCATCCATCCAAATTGGTGCATTCATAGGTGCTAGTTCACTTTGACCCCAACTTTGCAATGAAACATTTGTGACAATGTGGGCCTTGCCAATTTAGGGATTGAAAAATAGATAGAATATGTAGGTGTTTTAGTTTTATCATGTATTTTATTTTTTATTTTCAATTATATGATGAGTGAATGTCAAAGTAAATTAAAAAACATAATTGACTAATTTGAATGCAAAATATATAGGGTTATGATCTATGCAATAAGCTTGTGTTGATCTAACATGACATTGTTGTGTTGATGCATTAATCCATATTTGATTTATTTGTGGGTTATTAAGGGTTTTACTTTTAGTATATACATTTTGAAATTGATTATTCATATAGTATTGCAATGTTATCAATTCAAGTGTATTTGCTAACATTTTTATGTTAAAATGTTTGATTATTATGGTTGAAAAATTGGCAAGAATTTTTTAAATTATAGTTTTAAAAATATAATTGAATTTTTTTTGTTCATTTGTGGTGGTTTGTAAATTGCAATTATGTACAAATCTTCTTGTGTGTTTTCATTGAGAAAAGAATAAATCAACATTTGAAAATTTGTTATTGAAAATGTATGTGATAAATACATTATTGTATCATAAAGTTTCATTTTCCATGGTCATTATAACATGAATATAGGATGTTAAATTTGATTGATATAACTTTGTAAACTTCTTGTTTTGTTTCAATATTTTATATTCTTGTTTCATTTAAATAAAAAATATGTGATGTAGATAAATTTGGATCTTTAAGAATGTCTTGAATTTTTGATTTTTTAATATGAGTAGTCAAAGGTTTTAATACAATTTTTTATAGTAAAATTTTAAATGAATTTTTGAAATTTTGTATTATGAAATTGTTCTAAAACAATGCATTTCTTCTTGTACAAAAAAATTTACTTGAATTTCTTTGTTTCACAATGGAAAAAGTTCCAATTTGTGGATTGTGGAAATTAAAATTGTTGGTAAAGTTATGTATTTCCAACACATAATTCTACTAATATATTTTTTAATAGTAGTAATTCATGATAAAGGCCACCTATGTGATTTGGAAATATTGGTAATTTGAAATGAAAGGCACATGTTTCAAAATGAACATTTTGTACAACAAATAAAAATGTTTCATATACAGTTTTGTTATGGGAAGTGATTTTAAGGTTTGTATAAAATAAATGTGGTCATGCGTTATCCATGGGTGGTGGTTTTAGCCAAATATTATTGATGAAATCTATGTTTTCATTTGTTTGTGTGTAAATCCAAAACCTATTTAAAATGTTAATGAAATGAAGATCATTTTGTCTCATAACTTTTTTCCATTCAAAACATTTTATGTTTTCACACCAAAAAACTATTCTTAAAATATTGAATCCATCATTTTTTTATCTTAAAATACATGAATTTCACATGTCAATATAACATCAAGACCACCCATAAATTGATTATGAGCTTATTTTATTACATGTAATTTATGATCAATAAGTGTTAACATTCTATTACCCACTATTAATGTTTCATCTAGTTCATCAACAATCATAGTTAATCATAATATTTGTATCACTTAATGCTTCGAGTTCATTGGGATTTTTGTTTAAATGAATGGCAAATGTAGAATGTATTGTTATATCATTAATGTTAAATGCAAATTTTCCTCTATGTTAATTTAATGATTTTTTGTGTTACAAGGTTAACATTTGGGATATCTTTTATGTAAATCTTAACATGTTTTGTATGATGCACATTAGTGTGGATTTTTTTCCTATCCTTGCATTTCTTATTAGAAAGATGTGTAAATGTTTTAAAGGATATTTAATATATATAAATATCATCAACTATAGGTCTTTGTTCATCATTATATTTTCTCATGTTTAATGAAATTCTTCACATGGTATATATGTGTTCATCTATTTGTTAAAATATATTTTTGTGTGGATTAATTCCATTAAAAATTATTTCATCAAAAAAAATATTTTCCCACCTTCTTATTTCATGTTGTAAAAAAATTAAACAATTTTTTCTTCATCTTTGGTGTACTCTTGTACTTGTGATTATAAATTATTGCATTCATTACTAGTTTCATTTTAAATGTTAAAATTAGATACAAATTTTCTTCATATTTTTTTAATATCATCTTTTACATTTACATATGTATCTTTTCATGAAAGATGTTAATGTCTTAAATCAATTCCTATTCCATTGACATGTTTAAATGAAAATTCAATAACTCTTTATAATGTTTTCTATATCTAAATTATGAAGATTAAATGAAACACAATGAACAATTTCATTATGTTTACATTTTTTACATGTTTTCATATCATAATTTGCAAAAATTCTATTAAACAAATGTGATTTATGTTCGATGTCATGTTTTGCATTTATTAATTAATGATTTGCAATGAATTTATATTGAATTTGGATTTTTTTTTTTTTTTTTTTTTTGTGGTGATAATAATAATAAATAAATTTTTTTTTTTTTTTATTTTTTTGTGTCTTTAAAAATAAATTCTTAATTTTTTATTTTT
>Ga0116227_10004312_pt1 | contig 30889 bp, 27 predicted proteins | sample S1TSphgellanicum_FD_89693 | JGI IMG/M metagenome (GOLD analysis project Ga0116227, IMG submission 89693) | Host-associated microbial communities from peat moss isolated from Minnesota, USA - S1T2_Fb - Sphagnum magellanicum MG | ecosystem: Host-associated > Plants > Peat moss > Unclassified... | reverse complement strand
GCCTTACTACAGCCCGGACCGGCGGATCACCGGCATCGACCTCTCGGCCGACATGCTGGCGCGTGCGCGCAAGCGTGTGGCAGCGCTTGGGCTGGAGCATGTCGAGGCGCTGCTCGAACGCGATGCGGAAGCCACCGGCCTGCCCGACGAAAGCTTCGACATTGCGGTGGCGATGTTCGTGGCCTCCGTGGTGCCGCATCCGAAAGTGCTGCTGGCGGAATTGCGCCGCGTGGTGCGGCCTGGCGGCCACATATTGTTCGCCAATCATTTTTCGGCGTCCGGCGGGGTACGACTCGCCGTGGAGCGCGCGATGGTGCCGCTGTCGCATGCGCTGGGCTGGCACCCGGATTTCGCGTTTTCGGAGTTGCTCGACCCGGCGTCGCTGGCGGCCGCGCGCATGACTTCGCTACCGCCGGCGGGCTTGTTCACGCTCGTGCAACTTCCCCGCCTGTAGCCTTTGGGCCTATCGTGCTGCGCCGCACCTTGATCTGTGCGGAACGCTCCGATATCCGAGGGACGACAAAACCGGCCGGGTTGCCGCCATGCGGCGGAACCGGCCCCGATCGGCAGGATGATTGCCTACGATGCACGCAAAATTCCGGCAGCTTGCTGCAAGCGCCTTTCTGCTGGCCCTCTCTGCGGGGACAGCTTTCGCCGCCGACCCGCCCACCGGGCTGGTGATGGCGCCGCAACGCTGGCAGACCGGCATGCAGGCGCCGCACAGCCCGGTGCAGGTCAGGATCGAACATCTGAACGATTGGGTGACGGTCATTATCGTGCTCATCACCGTGTTCGTCGCCGGCCTGCTGGCCTATGTGATGTGGCGCTACAGTGCCGCGAAGAACCCAACGCCCAGCAGCGTGAGCCATAATTCCACGCTGGAAGCCGCCTGGACGATCATCCCCGTGCTCATCCTGGTCGGCATGTTCATCCCCTCGCTGCGCCTGGTCTATTATGAAGACCGCACGCATGACGCGGACATGACCATCAAGGTCACCGGGCACCAATGGTACTGGGAGTACACTTATCCTGATGCCGGCGGGATCCATTTCGAGTCGCGCATGATTGATGACGAGGACTTGAAGCCTGAGCAGAAGCCTATGCGCCATCTGCTGGTGGATAATCAGCTGGTGTTGCCGGTGGGTAAAAATATCCGCATCCTGACCACGGGGGCGGATGTGATCCACAGCTTCTTCATCCCCTCGCTCGGCGTGCAGCGCTATGCGATTCCCGGGCGCACCATCGAAACCTGGGTGCGCATCGACCAGCCGGGCGATTATTACGGCGAATGCAACCAGATTTGCGGCACCAACCATAGTGTGATGCCGATCGGCATTCACGCCGTCTCGCCCGACGAGTTCAAATCCTGGCTGGTGACGGCCAAGACCAAATTCAGCAACGCCTCTCTCGATCAGCCGGCGCGGTTTGCGCAGGCTGAAACGGCCGCCGGTACGGAGCACTGATCATGTCCGCCACCACCCACGACCATCATCATGACGCGCATCACGAGCATAAGCTGACGTTCGCGCAGAAATGGCTGTTCTCGACCAACCATAAGGACATCGGCACACTCTATCTGATCTTTGCCGTGTGTGCCGGCCTGGTTGGTGGGCTGCTGTCCATCATCATGCGCGCGCAATTGGCGCATCCGGGCAATACGATCGTGACCTCCGGCCAGGAGTGGAACACGATCGTGACGGCGCATGGGCTGATCATGATCTTCTTTACGGTCATGCCGGCGCTGATCGGCGGGTTTGGCAACTGGTTCATCCCGCTGATGATCGGGGCGCCGGACATGGCGTTTCCGCGGCTGAACAATATCAGCTTTTGGCTGCTGGTGCCGGCGTTCGCGCTCATCATCGCCGGGCTGCTGATGGGCGAGAGCGGGTCGGGCTGGACGCTCTATCCGCCGCTGTCGAACAGCACCTACGAATCCGGCCCCGGCATGGATTTCACGCTGTTCGCGCTGCATCTGGCGGGCATTTCCTCGCTGCTGGGTGCGCTGAATTTCATCACCACGATCTTCAACATGCGCACGCCCGGCATGACGATGTTCAAGATGCCGCTGTTCATCTGGGCGATGCTGGTGACCGCCTTCCTGCTGCTGCTGTCGCTGCCGGTGCTGGCGGGTGCCATCACCATGCTGATCTGTGACCGCAACTTTGGCACCTCGTTCTTCGATCCGCAGGGCGGCGGCGATCCGGTGCTGTGGCAGCATCTGTTTTGGTTCTTTGGCCACCCCGAAGTGTACATCATGATTTTGCCGGGTTTTGGCATCATCAGTCACGTCGTCAGCACGTTTTCCAAAAAGCCGGTGTTTGGCTATCTGGGCATGGCGTTCGCGATGGTGGCGATCGGCGTGGTGGGTTTCGTCGTGTGGGCGCACCACATGTTCGTCTCCGGCATGTCGGTCGATACCCGCGCTTATTTCATGACGGCCACCATGGTCATCGCCGTGCCGACAGGAATAAAAATCTTTTCGTGGATCGCGACCATGTGGGGCGGGTCCATTGAGATGAAGGTGCCGATGCTGTGGGCGATCGGCTTCATCTTCCTGTTTACCGTGGGCGGCGTGACCGGCGTGGTGCTGGCCAATGCGAGCATCGACCAGGTTCTGCACAACACCTATTATGTGGTGGCGCATTTCCATTATGTGCTGTCGCTGGGCGCGGTGTTCTCGATCTTTGCCGGCTGGTACTATTGGATCGGCAAGATGTCCGGCCATCAGTATCCGGAGTTCTGGGGCAAGGTGCATTTCTGGGTGACGTTCGTGGGGGTGAACATCACCTTCTTCCCCATGCATTTCCTGGGTGCGGCCGGCATGCCGCGGCGCTATCCGGATTATCCGCTGGCGTTTGCGGGGTGGAATTATGTGGCATCGATCGGGTCGTATATCGGCGCGCTCTCGGTGTTCATCTTCCTCTATGTCGTGTATCGCACCTTTACGTCGAAGGAAGTGTTGGCCGGGAATTACTGGGGCGAGGGGGCGACGACGCTGGAGTGGACGGTGAGCTCGCCGCCGCCGTTCCATACGTTCGAGGAGCTGCCGCGCGTCCGGTAAACCGTAGGGCGGAAAAGCGAAGCGCCTTCCGCCAATACGGCCGTGCAGCAGGTTGGGTGACTTGTGTGTTGTCGAGCGGTGGAAGTGGCGGAAGGTGCTTCGCTTTTCCGCCCTACGGGTACGACGGATACAAACGTTTATAGAGGTAGGTTTTGGCAGCAGTTATTGAAGCCGTTGAGCTAGCGCCAAGCACCGAATGGCGCGACTGGCTGCTGCTGCTCAAGCCGCGCGTGGTGTCGCTTGTCGTGTTCACCGGTGCCATCGGCCTGTTTCTGGCGCCGGGCCATTTGCATCCGGTGCTGGCGTTCACGGCCATCTTGTGCATCGCCATCGCCGCCGGCGCGGCGGGGGCGCTCAATATGTGGTGGGAGCGGGATATTGACGCGCTCATGCTCCGCACGCGGCGGCGGCCGATCCCTGATGGGCGCTTGCCGGCAGGTGACGCGATGGGGTTTGGCGTGACCTTGGCGGTGGGCTCGGTGCTGGTGATGGGGCTGGCGACGAATTTGGCGGCGGCAGAGTGGCTGGCCGTGTCCATCGGGTTTTACGTGTTCGTCTATACGATGTGGCTGAAACGGCGGACGCCGCAGAATATTGTCATTGGCGGCGCGGCCGGCGCGTTTCCGCCGGTGATCGGCTGGGTTGCGGTGACCGGCCATGTGGGTGTGCTGCCGATTTTGCTGTTCGCGCTGATCTTTCTGTGGACGCCGCCGCATTTCTGGGCGCTGTCGCTCTATGCCTGCCGCGATTACGGGCGGGCAGGGGTGCCTATGCTGCCCGTGGTCGCCGGCGCGCGCAGCACGCGCCGGCATATTCTGGCCTATACGCTCGTGCTCGGCGCCGTGTCGGTTCTGCCCTGGGTGCTGGGCTATACGCATGCGCTGTATGGCATGACCGCCGCGGTCATGAGCGCGGTGTTTGTTGCAGGCGCGCTATGGACTTTGTGCGACCGCCAGGATGCGCAGGGCAACAGCGAAACGGGCGATCGGCCGGCGAGGCTGCTGTTCCGCTATTCGCTGATCTATCTCGCAGTGATTTTCCTTGCCATCGCCGCCGACCGGCTGGTCGCGTGACATGGCGGACTACAATGACGATTTCCCGCCGCGGCCTACACTTCTGCAAGCCGCCGAAATGCGGCGGCGGCAGAAGGGGCGCAATCTCGCGCTGCTGCTGGTGCTGAGCGCTTTGGCTGTGCTGTTCTTTGCGATAACCTTGGTGAAGTTGGCACATGCTTGAGAAATTCCCCAGGCCGGGCAACCGTAGGATGGGTCCTGACCCATCATTGCGCACCCGGCCGAGCCGGAGTGATGGGTCAAGACCCATCCTACGGTTGTTCGACGACAATCCAGCTCATGCCTGAATAGGTGACAACCATGGATACAGCAGTCACACACGAGACGCCTCTCGTGCAAAGCTCCGGGTTAAAGCAGCCCTACCATCTGGTCGATCCCAGCCCCTGGCCGATCGCGGGCGCCGCGGGCGGCGGGTTGCTGCTCACCGGCATCGTGTTCGCCGCGCACTGGGGCAATTACTGGGTGCTCGCCGCCGGCGCCGTGCTGACCGCGCTGGTCATGTTCAACTGGTGGAAGCAGGTGCTGATCGAAAGCAGCACGCCGGGCATGCACTCGGCCGTGGTGCAGCTCGGCATGCGCTACGGGATGATGCTGTTCATCGCCTCCGAAGTGATGTTCTTCGTCGGCTTCTTCTGGGCCTTCTTCCATTTCGCACTCTATCCGGACCATGTGCTCGACACCGCGAACCCGAGCTGGCCGCCGCCCGGCGTGCATACGTTCGATGCGTTCCGCGTGCCGTTCCTCAACACCATGATCCTGCTGCTGTCGGGCTGCACCGTCACCTGGGCGCATCATTCGCTGCTCGAAGGCCATCGCCGCACCATGGTGCTGGCGCTTGGCCTGTCCGTGCTGCTGGGGCTGAGTTTTACGGGTTTGCAGGCGATGGAGTATAGTGAGGCGCCGTTCCATTTCGTCGGCGGCGGCATCTATCCCTCCGTGTTTTTCCTGGCGACCGGCTTCCACGGCGTGCATGTCATCATCGGCACCAGCTTCCTGCTGGTCTGCTGGTTCCGGGCGCGTGCCGGCGGATTTACGCTGGAGCGGCATTTCGGGTTCGAGGCGGCCGCCTGGTACTGGCATTTCGTCGATGTGGTCTGGCTGTTCCTGTTTGTATTCGTCTATATCTGGGGCGCCGGCCCGCCGGTGATCGAGTAGGCGTGGCTGAGCGCAGGGTCAGCGTCGCCCGCGCGGCGCTGACCTGCCGCTGCCCACGCTGCGGCGAGGGGCGGCTGTTTTCCGGCCCGATCGCCATTGCCGACACGTGCAGCGTCTGCGGCCTGGATTTCTCAAAATTCGACACAGGCGACGGGTTCGTGGTGCCGATCCTGATGGTGCTGGGGTTCATCATCGCCGGGGGCGCCATCTGGCTGGACATGACATATGCCCCGCCCCTGTGGGTACATGCGCTGGTGTGGATACCGGTCACGATCGTGCTGGCGCTGGTGATGACGCGCTATCTCAAAAGCTTTCTGGCCGCCCAGCAATTTGCCACGCGCGCCTCCGAGATGGGGTTTTGAACAGGCGCCTGCTGGCGCCAGGCCTGACCACGCTGGTGCTTTTGGCCATCCTGCTCATGCTGGGGTTCTGGCAATTGCACCGGCTGGCCTGGAAAGAGGCGCTGCTGGCCGAAATCGCCCATGCCGAGCACGCGCCGCCGGTGCCGCTGACGGATGCCGTGCCCTCCCGCTTCGCCCGCGTCACCGTCTCCGGCACCCTGCGTCCCGGTGTGTTCGCGCTTTACGGCGACGAGGTGCGGGACGTCGGCTCCGTCCCGATGATGGGGGTGCAACTGCTGCAAGTGCTCGACCGGCCTTCGCACAGGCCGGTCCTGGTCGATCTGGGCTGGGTTCCGGCCGACCCGCATACGCAGGTAACGCCGCGCGAGGGGCCGGCCGACGTCACCGGTTTCGCCAGGCCCGCGGAGCATGCGGGGTTCCTCTCCGCGCCCGACGACCCGGAGGACCGCCGTTTCTATACGCTCGACCCTGCGGCCATCGGGCGCGCGCTGGGCGTGGCGGATCTGGCACCTTTCACGCTGGTCGCCGAGGGATCGCCGCCGCCGGCCGGCCCGATTCCGGCGGCCGCGTTGCCGTCGCCGCCGAACAATCATTTGCAGTATGCGTTTACGTGGTTCGGCCTGGCCGGGGCGTTGCTGGCGGTGTTCATCGCCTGGGCGCTGAAACTGCCTCGCGCCTAGCCACCGGTGGATGGGTCTTGACCCATCATCGTGCGCGCGGTGGAGAGATGATGGGTCGAGACCCATCCACCGCTAATCGTTGATGGGGTATGATTCCATCAACTTCTGCTGGCGGCGCCAGTCGCGCCACATGGTCCGTATGCCGCTTGGGCTTGCGCCGCGGCGGCGCATGGCGCGGCCGATGGCGAAGGCTTCGCCGTAGTGGCGGAATTGCGAGGTGAAAATCTCGCGCAGAGAGGTGTCCGGGTCCCAGATGTGCGTGGCTTCGGAGCCTATGCCGTTGATTTCGATGATGGCAAAATCCTCGCCGCGGCGCAGCGATTGCAGGCTCCGGTAGCGCAGGTCGATGCGGCCGAAATGGAAGTCCGGCATGGAGCGGGCAATGGCGTCGATGCGGGCGGTCAGCGTGGGCGTGATTTCGGCGGCGCCGTTGCGAAAGATCGAGCCTTTGCAATGGTTGCCGGCGAATACCAGGCGCACACGCTCGCCTTTCGCGGGCACCGTGTCGAGCCGCGACGCCAGTTGCGCCAGATAGAGTCTGACCAATTTGCTGTGCCGCGGATCGGCTTCAATCAGACATCGCAACGTGCTGATCCCGTCGCCGGTGACGGTCGGGGCGTGTTTGAGGGTGACGGAGGTGATGCGGCCGGCTTCCTGCCCTGGGTGACGGATGTAGAAGAGGCCGGCCTCGCCTTCGTGCTCGATAAGCGTCTGGAGCACCAGGCGCACGCCGCGGGGGAAGGCGGCCAGGGCGGCTTCCAGTGCGGCATCGTCGCGGGCGAGGCGGACGCCGGTGCCGTTGCAGCCGATGTCCGGCTTGACCACTAGCGGCAGCGACAGGCCGGCTTCTGTCAGGGCGGCGCGGGCGCGGGTCATGTCGCCGGTGCCCGTGGTGAGGCTTGTGTAGGGCGCGATCCAGTGGCGTTGCTCGGGCGCCACCAGGTCGAGGATGGCGGTTTTGCTCTCGCCGCAGAGGCCGCCGGTGGTGATGGATGGGTTGGCGGCGGTGGGCAGGCTGAGGTCGCCATAGCGCAGGCCGAGGGCGATCCATTGCACGACCACCGGGCCGTAGGTGATCAGGCCGGGCAGGAATTCGAAGGGGGAGACGGCGCGGCTGCGCGGGGCAGGGTCGGCGTAGGCGGTGAAATCGCCGCTGACAAAACTTTGGCTGGCACTCATGGGACCCTCTGTACGCGCGCGGCAATACGGCCCACGACGATGATCACGATCACGAACCCCAACGCGCCAACCCAGCGCCAGGTGCCCGCCTGTTCGAGCAAAAATTTACCAACGCGCAGCGAGACGGCAAAGAGCGCGGAGGTCCAGATGAGTGTCGCGCCGATGGCGGACATGGTGAATTTTGTAAGATTGACGCCGAGAAAGCCGCAGGTGGTGTAGGTGGGCAGGCGGGCACCGGGGAGGAAGCGGCTGATGAACACCACTTTCACCACATGCCGGTTTAGCCAGGCTCGGCCGCGGTCCTGGCGTTGCGGGGGGATCAGTTTTCGCGCCCAGGCGAAGGATGCGGCGAGTCGGCCCAGGCCGTAGAGGCCGAGGTCGCCGAGCACGATGCCGAGATAGAGCGAGACGAGCGCCACCGGCATGGCGACGGTGCCGCTTTGCACGCTGAGCGCGGCGGCGGCCGTGGCTGCGTCTTCAAGGATAAAGGTGGCGGCAATGATCGCCACCCCTTGCAGGATGGGCGAACGTCCCGCCGCCTCCAGCAGATGCGCAGCCGAGACGTCCATTACAAATATTCAAAAGTTTTTTGCTTCTTTTTTTCAAAAAAGAAGTGCTTTCTTTCTTGTTCTTTTTTGAAAAAAAGAACCAAAAAACTTTTGGATGTTGGCATTTGGCTCTACTCGGCAACTTGCGTGCGTGAGGTGGGCTGAAGCCCACCCTACGGGATGAGGATGCTTAGTCTTCGAGCAGGAGCTCTGCCAGCCTTGCTCGCGCCGGGGCGTTCAACCCGATTTCAGTTTCCAGATACGCCTCGATCGATCCGTGCGTGCGGCGGGCGGCGTCGAAGGCGGCGGTCAGAAGGTCCGGGTGGACGCTGAGCAGGACGTCGGCGACCTCGGCCGGGAGGTCGAGTTTGGCGGCGATTTCGCGCTTCCACTGGGTGTTGGTGGCCAGATAGTCGGTCAGCACGTCGTCCCAGCCGACGCCGAGTGCCGTGAGGATGAGGGCGCTGCCGAAGCCGGTGCGGTCTTTGCCGGCTGAGCAATGCAGCAGCAGGGGCAGGCCGCCGGGTTCCAATATATGTGCGAACAGGCGCCGGTATTGGTCGGCGCTGAGGGTGGCGTAAGCTTCGTAGGCTTCGCGCAACAAAGCAAACATGTCGGCGGGCGAGATATGGCCGCTCGCCTGGCCGGTGCGGACGATGTCGCGCAGGCCGGCGCCGACGGAGGGTTCGATCGGCAGGTGGAGGTGGCGCGAGTCGCCGAGCGTGACCGGGGTGACTTCGCGTTCGCGCATGCCGCGCAGGTCGCAGATGGTGCGCAGGCCGAGGGCGGCGATGGTCGCTTCGTCCTGCGCGGTCAGGCCGATGAGGGCAGGGGCGCGGAAGAGCAGGCCGCGCCGCACGCGGCGCCCGTCCTGCGTCGGCCAGCCGCCGAGGTCGCGCAGGTTGGAGGCGCCCTGCAGCGCAATTCCCGCTACCATGGTATGTGCCGCCTATTTGGGGCTTAAAACCATGACCATCTGCCGCATTTCCATGCGCGGCATTTGCTCGACCTTTGTGGCCGGCTCGAGGTCGGTGCGGATGCGTTCGAGCACTTTGACGCCGATGTCCTGGTGGGCCATTTCGCGGCCGCGGAAGCGCAGGGTGACTTTCACCTTGTCGCCCTCCTCGATGAAGGATTTCATCGCCCGGAGTTTCACCTGGTAATCGTTCTCGTCGATGTTCGGCCGGACTTTGACTTCCTTGATCTCGATGACGCGCTGCTTCTTCTTGGCCTCGTTCTTCTTTTTCTGCTGCTCGTATTTGTATTTGCCGTAATCGAGGATTTTGCAGACCGGCGGATCGGCGTTCGGGCTGATTTCCAGCAGGTCGAGGCCGACGGCATAGGCGCGCAGAAGGGCGTCGCGGGCGGTCATGACGCCCTGCATTTCACCTTCCTGGTCGATCAGCCGCACCTGGGGGACGCGAATCTCCTCGTTCACACGTGGCCCGTCGCGGTTGGGGGACGCGGGCATGGGACCTCGGGCTATTGTACTCTCCTATGGCTGTTCCAACGGGTAGGGCGGCCCGGTGCACGGTCCGCTCGCTCACATGCTGTTGTGGCGTGTCGGGCGCGGGTAATCAAGAAGCCTGGTTGCTGCGGCAGACCGGCGCCGGACATAAGTTGACGTGGCATACAGCAATGCTGTAGCTCAGCGTATGCTCCATGCGGTGATTGAAACGCCCATGTTCTCGCGCCGGGCGGATGCGCTGCTGTCGCGTGAGGAGAGGGCTGACTTGATTACCGCCTTGGCGGCCGACCCGCTGGCAGGCGATGTGATCGTGGGCCTTGGTGGCATACGCAAACTTCGGTTTGCTCCCAAGGGGAGGGGTAAGAGCGGAGCGTTCCGGGTGATCTATTATGTGCTGAACGGGGACCGGCCGATTCTGGCGTTGCTGATTTACGGCAAGAACGAGCAGTCGGATCTGAGTGCGGTTCAGCGAAAACAGTTTGCCGCTTTGGCGGCGGAGTTGAAGCGGAGGCCATGATGGATGAGGACACGGAGTTTGGGCGGGACCTGATCGCCGCCATGCAGGAGGCGGTTGCCATCGTGCGCGGCGAGCTCGAGCCGGCGCGCGTGCATCTTCCGCCGGAGTCGATCGACGTGCGCGCCATACGCGACAAACTCGGCCTCAGCCGCCCCGCTTTCGCTGAGCGATTCGGCCTGGCCGTGGGTGCGGTGCGCGACTGGGAGCAGGGGTTGCGCCGGCCTGATCCCGCCGCCCGGGTGCTGCTGCTGGTGATCGGACGCACCCCGGACGCCGTCGCAGAGGCGGTTGCCGAAGCGCGCGCGGCGTAACGTGCCTCACGACCCCGGCGGCTTGAACTCCAGCGTCATGCCCGCCGCGTGGGCCTGCTGAAACCCTTTCCATAAGGTCGCGGCCGGCGGGCCGGGGCTTGCCGTGGCGTAGTCGGCGATCGGCTGGTTTGGCCAGGTGCCGTCGTCCGAGTTGGGGATGAGCCCGTCGATGTAGGACGCTTTCGACGCATCGGCTTTGACGTAACGGTCGAGGAAGGCGGTGATGAAATGCGCCTCGATGGCGTTCAGGCGGGATTTGCGCCAGACCGGGTCCTCGAACCAGTCCTCGTCCCAGAGCCGGTCCTGCATCGCGGGCGGGGCGGGGCTGAGGGCGATGTTGTGGCCGGCCTCGCGGAAGACCAGCAGGTAGCGCGGGGCGTTTTTCTCCGTCTCGAACAAGGTGCGCACGCCGGGGGTGTAGCCGACGAGATGGTCCTGGCTGCCGACCATGAAGAAGGTGGGGGTGTGGATGGCGGCCAGGCCGCCGGGTGCCCACACGCTCGATGTGCCGAGGAGCGAGAACGGGGACATCGCCACGACGGCTTTCACATTGTCGATCTTGAGCGTGGCCGCCTTGGGCGCGCCCGCGACATAGGGGGCCAGCACGCCGCCGGTTGGCGTTGCCAGGGCGGGCGAGAGGGGCGCGCCGGCGGCGGTCACCACGCCGTAGCCGCCCATGGAGTAGCCGACGAGAGCGATGCGGTCCGTGTCGGCCTGGGCGAAGGGTTTCTCGCCGGCGGCGGCGCGGCGCCTGGCCTCGGCGGCGACGAATGCGAGGTCCAGCGGTCGGCGGGCGACGGATTGCATGATGCGTTGGCCGCCGAAGGCCGGCGGGTCGTGGAAGGCGGGGGCGGCGACCACGTAGCCCTTGCTGGCCAGATTCTCGCCGAGCCAGGCGAGCACCTCCGGCGTGTTGTTGTAGCCATGCGCGAGGATGACGAGCGGGAAATGGCCGGGCGCGGGCGGTGCGTCGGCTACCGCGATGCCTGGAATGGTGAAGGGGACGGGTTTTTCGTCCGGGCCGGGGAGGGCGGAGTGATAGATGATCGGCGTGCCGCCGGCGTGGGCCGGATACCAGACGCGCATGGGCAGATGGCGGTCGGTGCGTTCGGGCTTGCCCTTGCCGATGTCGATCTGGTTGGGCTGGATGAGTTCCAGCGTGGCCACGCCGACGGCGTAGGGGCCGAGTGCCGCCAGCGTTGGGGAATCAACGCCTGGGCGGGCTGGGGCGGCGGCGATCGTTGTGCATGCGGCGAGTAAGAATGTTCTTTTTTGAAAAAAAGAACCAAAAAACTTTTGGACCATGGCGTACGCCGGCGGACAGGTGCGCGATAAAGATTCAAAAGTTTTTTGCTTCTTTTTTTCAAAAAAGAAGTGCTTGCTTTCTTTCTGCATCAAAACACCTTCTTAACCCGGAGCCCGATCGTCATAGGCCGGGCATAAAAAATCATATCCCCCGGCTGCTGCGACCCTGCCGGCGCCGCACCAACGTTGGTGATCTTATCGAAGCTTCCGATGTTGTTGGCAAATAATCCAACGGTCCAGTCGTTCAATTTGTAAGTGATCTCCGCATTGAGCGTATGCATATCGGGGAAGGTGCGATAGGTGCAGCCGGCGGCATAGATGCTGGGGCGGCAGGCGTCGCCGGCCGCACCTTCCGGAATGCTGAAGGCGTTGGCCTCGCTGCTGCGGTAGTTATATTGCACGCCGAAATCCAGCCCGCCGCGTTCCAGCGGCACGGTGTAATTGGCCGAGAGGCTGGCGATATATTTGGGCGAATAGGGGGTTGGCGATCCGCTCGGCGCCTGCACGGCGGTAAGCGCGCCGTCGGCTGCGGAATCGGTGTAGGAGGCGTTGACCGACAGCGTCAGATGCGGGGTGATTTTCGCGTTGGATTCCAGCTCCACGCCCTTGCTTTGGATATTGCCGAGGTTTTCGTCGAAATAATAGCTGCAGGCGAGATATTGCTCGGTTTGCACATGGCTCCAGTTGATCAGGAAGCCGGTGATATCGAGCGTGAGCCGGTCGTTGAGCAGCGTGCTTTTTTCACCGAGCGAATAGCTCCAGAGCTCGTCGGGGCCGAATTGCAGCGGTGCGGATTTCAGACCGAGCTGCGCCAGATATGTGCCGCAGATCGATTGCGGCACGGGCTGGTTTACGCCGCCGTAACGAAAACCCTTGGCGGCTTCGGCATAGAGCATCGTATCCGGCGTGATGTGGTAATCGAGCGCGAAGCGCGGCGTGTTGCCGGTGGCATTCGCCTTGCCTTGTTCGGTCAGCGGCGCGCCGGGAACACCGCCGTAGGAGATGGGGTTGGCACCGAAAATGCCGCCGAAATAGAGGTTGAAATTCTGGTGCCAGTCGAAATAGCGCCAGCCGGCGGTGATGCTGAGATTGTCGAGGATTTTGTAAGTCGCCTGCGCGAACAAGGCGACCTGCTGCTCGTTGACGTCCTGGATGCCGGAGAAATCGTCGTTGCCCATGAAGGCGCCGTCGTCGGTCGAGCTATAGCCGGGGTAGCTGACGATATTCTGCCAGTACGCATCGAAATTGCTGGCTGGCTGATCCTGGAAATAGTCGCGGGTGAATTTTTCATAGAACACGCCGGCGTTCCAGGTCAGGCGCCGGTCGCCGTTCGAATAGATGCGAAATTCGTCGATCAAATCGCTGGTGTTGTCGCGCACCACGTCCAGCGCCGGCTGGATCGGATAGGAATCGCCGACATAGGGCACGTAGAGGAACGAATTGACGCCATATTCGTTGGCGGCGTAATCGGCGTTGCGCCGGCGCAGGAAGGATAGCGAGTTGGTGACGGAGGCAAAATCCAGGTTGTAAGTGCCTGTAAGATTCCAGATCAGCAGATTATCCTTGGTGCGCTCGGGCTCCAGGCTTTTGAACGTGTAGGCGGGAAGGCCGGCGAACGCATCGTAGGTGCCAGCGGAGAGGCTTTCGTAAGTCAGGCTGGCGTCGAGCGTCAGTTCGGGGATTGGCTTGAAGCGCAGGGCGATGCGTGCCTGGTCGCTGATGTCGTCCTGGTTGTTCTTGCCCAGGCCGATGTTTTTGATGAATCCCGAGTCGTCGCCGCGGTAGGCGACGATGCGCAGGGCGAGCTTGTCCTGCACGATCGGGAAATTGCCCATGGCGCGCAGGCTGTAATTGGCGCCGCCGTAGCCGCCGTCGGTGCCGGAAATCACGCTTTCGACGGACCCGAAATAGCTGGTGGGATCGGGCTTTTGTGTAATCAGCCGGATTGTGCCGGCCATGGCGCCGGCGCCGTACAGCGTGCCTTCGGGGCCGCGCAGCACTTCCACGCGGCTGAGATCGAAGACCTTCAGGTCCGGATTCTGCGATTGCAGGGAAATCGGTGTTTCGTCCAGATAGACCGCGACCAGCGGCCGGTCCTGCACGTTGGTGTAATCGAGGCCGGTGGTATTGACGCCGCGGATGGTAATCTTGTTGATGCCGGGTCCATAATCCTCGATCGAGAGGGAGGGCACGGTCTGCGTGTAATCCAGCAGGCCGGTGCCGCCGTATTGATCCAGCGCCTCCGGCTTGATGACCGATACGGCGATGGGAATATTCTGCACGTTCGCCGACCCGTTGCGGCTGGCGGTGACCGTGACTTCCTCCAGCACCGGCTTTGCCGGCGCGGGCGGCGGATTTGTCGCCTGCGCCAGCCTGACCGCCGGTGGGGTGGATGGCGTGCCGTCTGTCGTATCGGCCCTGACCGTTCCGGTGCTCAACGCGACGCCGGTCAGTATCGTCGATATCAGCAAACTGTTGCGGCAGTTGCACGCGAGATTGGACATAGTGGAAATCCTGCACCTGGACGTTATTTGCATGGTGTGCGTTGGTCCGAAGACATCATCGATACGATTCTTTGCGGCTAGGCCTCTGCCGGGTCGTTGGCAATATCGCCAGCCGGACAAACAATTTTTACGTTATGGTCAGCGCGGGGAGTGGTGCCTGAGGCACGCCGTTGATGATGATACTGGTCCAGCCGTGCCGCGGCCCGTCAAACCTAAAAACCCCATCGCCTCATATCAAAAAGGCATTCAGCGCGGCCGGCTGGGCCGCTCGACAGTCCGGCGCGGACGGCGGATAGTTCCGCCGATTACAAAGATAACGACCGGGAGGCCCTATGGCTTTGACACGCCGCGCCGTGATGCTGGCCTCGGCTGCCGGATTGGTGGCGCAAAGCGCGCGTTCCGAGCCGGAAAAGGCGCAGGCCGCCTGGCACTTGCCGCCGCCCGGTGATGTCAGCATCATCGAAAATGCGTGGATTCCGATGCGCGACGGCATCCGCCTCAGCGCGCGCCTTTGGCTGCCGAAGGGGCATGCGCGTGCACCTCTGGTGCTGGAATATATCCCATACCGCAAGCGTGACCTGTATCGGCGTCACGATAATGCCTGGGGCCAGGCGCTGGCCAAATACGGCATCGGCTATGCGCGCGTAGATGCAAGGGGCAGCGGTGATTCCGAAGGCGTCATCGTCGATGAATATTTGCAGACAGAGCTTGAGGATGGCGCGGAGATCATCGCCTGGCTGGCGGCACAAAAATTCAGCAACGGCCGCGTCGGCATGCGCGGTATTTCCTGGGGTGGCATCAACACGTTGCAGGTGGCGGCGCTGGCGCCGCCGGCGCTGAAGGCAATACTGCCGATGTGCTGCACCGATACGCGCTACACCGATGATGCGCATTATATCGGGGGCTTGCTGGGGCTGACGAATTTCCAATGGGCCACGCAATTCAAGCTGGTGATGGCGCAGCCGCCGGACCCGGCGATTGTCGGCACCGCCTGGCGCAACATGTGGCAGCAGCGGCTCGAATCGGCGCCCGATATCGTTGCCACCTGGGTGCGCCATCAGCATAACGATGGGTATTGGCAGCGTGGCTCGGTCAGTGGCGATTATGCGGCGATCAAATGCCCGATCTTCATCGTTGATGGCTGGACCGACACTTATATCAACACCGTTTTCCGACTGCTGGAACATGCGAAGACGCCGGTCAAGGCGCTGGTCGGACCCTGGGCGCATAATTATCCTGAAGGCGGCACGCCTGGCCCTGCGCTGGACTGGATTTTTGAGGAGGTGCGCTGGTGGAAGCAGCATCTCGCCGGCGAGGACACCGGCATCATGGCTGAGCCTGCGCTGCGCAGTTTCATGCCGTCGGCCACTGCGTCCGAGGCGACGACGCCTGATCTGCCTGGCCAATGGGTCGCCGATGCACACTGGCCGTCGGCGCATGTGGCGCCATACACGCTCCATCTTTCGCACGGCAGGCTTGGCAAAACCCAAGGCGCCGGCACGATCACTTATGTTGCGGACAAGATCGTCGGTCTGGAAAAACTCGAATGGCTGCCGTTCCCGCCCGAGGGCCTGCCTGGCGAGCAAACCCCGGATGACCGAAAATCCCTTGTGTTCGACAGCGATGTTCTGAGCGGGAATACCGATATTCTGGGCCACCCGGTGGCACATATACGTGTGGCGGCGAACCGGCCGGTGGCAGCACTTGCGCTGCGCCTGTGCCGCGTCGATCCGGACGGCAAATCCTGGCTGATTACCGACGGTCTGCTGAATTTGACGCAACGCGACAGCAACGTCACACCCACGGCACTCGTGCCCGGCAAATTCTATGATGTGGCGATCGAGCTGAACGCCATCGCGCACCGTTTCAGCAAAGGCAGCCGGATGCGCCTGGCGATTTCCGAAAGCCTGTGGCCGCTCGTCTGGCCGTCGCCCGAGATCGTTACGCTCACCATCGACCTCGCCCATTCGCGCCTGGAGCTGCCGGTGCGCCGTGCAACGAATGAACCCTTTGCCTTCGATGTGCCGGTTCTGCCCCCCGGCGAGGCGCGCACGCCTGGCCGCATGCCGCTGACGGTGACGGGGCCGGATGCGCAGGGGAAAATCACCGTCCGCCAGCAGCCCCCGAGCGGCAGCTACACAATTCCGGAAACCGGCACCACGCTGGTGGGCATGGCCGCCATGGATGAGACGCTGACGGTGCAGCAGGGCCACCCCAATGCAGGCGTGTGGGAAATTGCCGCCACCGGCGGTTTCAAGCGCGGCGACTGGGATTGCCGCGTGCATGCATCCAGCCGGTTTTCCTCTACCGCGACGGCGTTTACCGTGGAGGAGACGCTGGAGGCATTCGAACACGACAAATCCGTGTTCAAACGCAGCAAGACGAGTGTGATCCCGCGCGATCTGATATGACCGCTCGTGTTGCGCCCCGGCTGGATCTGGGCAGGCAGAAAGATCTGTGAGCAAAAGTCTGGATTTTTCAAGTGGCTACCAGGGCCTGTCCTCAATTGGGAGATTCCGGCGCGGCAAATCGTGTGATGCGTATCGTATTCGATACGATCAGTGGGAGCGGATTCATGAGGTGTGCGGGCTTATGGTGTAAGGTCGTTATCCCGACGAGCCAAACCAACGACCGGTGAGAATGTCATGTCGTTACCATCGAAGGATGGGCTTCAGCCACCATCGCCGGCGGCGCCCGGGTCTGCACAATGCCAAAAGTTTGGTGATTTACTCACAGCCTGGGATCCACTGGCTCGCTTTCCATTGCCAGAACAGCGAACACGCATTCATGCACCCGCCGAAGCGGCTCGCCACTCACGAAACGGTCCAGCGCTTCGATGCCAAGCGCAAATTCTCGCAGAGCCAGGCTGCGCTTGCCGTTCAAACCACGCTCGCGCAGCCGCTCAAGATTCTCCGGCAACGTGTAATCCGGGCCATAGATGATGCGCAGATATTCCGGGCCGCGACATTTTATCGCCGGCTGGAGGAGGCCCTTTTTGCCGCGCGCGCAGAAATCCAGCGGCTTTACAACCATGCCCTCGCCTCCAGACGACGTCAGATCCTCCCACCAGGTGATTGCCGCGGCCACCTGCGCGTCGTCGCCGGGATCGACAACGCGGTGTCGCGTTTCGATCAGCAGATCAGGGTCGGCAGCGGCGAGTTGGGCAAGCATCGCCATGTGCCATGTGTGCGGCTTGTCGGCATATGATCCGCCCTTGCTGGCCATGATATGGAATGGGGCAATGCGAAAATCGTCAATGCCGTCGGCGGGCCGGACGTAACGGCGCCAGGCGGTGTCGTAGAGCGCCGCGTTTGCCGCTCGGGTGGTGAACCGGCCGAGGAGGTCGCCCACATCGATGCCCCGCGCAGCCGCTTGTGCCAACAGTGCCGTGGCAGCCGCCGTTCCCGCGATGGCGGATTCCCCAACGGGACGATACTGCGCATCGATCAGCGCCTGGGCCTTGGCGGACCAGGGCATCAGCTCAGCATCCAGGCACAGAAAATCCGTCTCCAGCCGCGCCCAGACATCAGCCGCCGTCAGGGCGGTGCCGATCCGCTCGATCAAGGCCCGTTCCAGCGACGCATCTGCAAAAAACGCGCGGCCTGTGCGCGTAAAGATCACACCCGCCTTCCCGTCCTCCACGCCAAACCGGTTGCGGGCAGCAGACGCGTCGCGCGCAAGCACGATGACCGCGCGGCTGCCCATGTGCTTCTCTTCGACAATGACCTTTGTCACGCCGGACCGGGAGAAATATCGAAAAGCCTCATCCGGGTGCTCGAGGAAACCGGGTCGCCTGGATGTTTCGGGCGGCGACATTGTCGGCGGCAGATAAATCAGCCAGCGCGGATCGATGGCGAAGCGGCTCATCACCTCCAACGCCGCGGCGGCGTTCTCCGGCTCGATGCGCACCGCGCCCATCAGGCGCGTCATCAATGTGCGCTTGCCGAGCACGTCGTCGATGTCGAGCATTTCGTCGGCTGCCTGCTGCCCGGTCGGACCAGCCGCCGCTTTCACGATCATGCCCAAAGGGCGAACCGGCTCCATGTAAACAACAGCAGCGGGCACATCGACAAACTCCCTCTCAGGATAACGCAAAGCCGTGAGCTTGCCGCCAAATACGCAGCCAGTGTCGATGCAGACCGTGTTGTTGATCCATTCAGCGGCCGGCGTTGGTGTGTGGCCATAGACCACCATCGCCCGGCCACGATATTCCGCTGCCCAGTTCAGGCGCACGGGCAGACCGTACTCGTCGGTTTCACCCGTCGTCTCGCCATACAGTGCGAAGCCGCGTACCGCGCCCGAGCCTCTGCCCTGCATCTCCTCCTTCATGCCGGCGTGCGCCACCACCAAAAGGCCATCATCCAGCCAAAGATGGCTTACCAGCCTATCGAGAAAACTCTTCGCCGCGTCGCAAAACTTGTTGCGCTCTGCTTCCGGCAGGGCGTCGAGTTGCTCCAGTGTCTGCGCAAGTCCATGCGCAATCTTGACGTCACGGCCAGCCAGCTTCTTGACCAGTTTCAAATCATGGTTGCCGGGAACCGCGAGCGCGTGCCCCGCTTCCACCATGTTCATGACGAGTCGCAGCACGCCCGGCGAGTCCGGACCGCGATCAACCAGGTCGCCGACAAAGATGGCGCGGCGTCCCTCAGGATGCCGGTAGATCGGGCCATGTCCTGTCTCGTCTCTGCCGTAGCCGAGTTTTTCCAGCAACAATTCCAGTTCGAGGCGGCAGCCGTGGACGTCCCCGACAATATCGAATGGCCCATGTTCGCCGCGCCGGTCGCACCACAAGGGTTCGCGCGACACCGTGGCCGCGGCCACCTCGTCCTCGGAACGCAGCACGTGCACGCCCCTGAAACCCTCGCGGTCCAGGCCCCGCCTGGACTTGCGCAAGAGCCTGACATGGTCATGCACAACCCGATCCGGGATTTTCCGATCCTCCCGGCTCTGGTTGCGGGCAAGGCAGAGTTTTTCCGGCAGATCGAACACCAATGCCGTCGGTAGCGCATGGTAGCGGCGCGCCAGGTCGATCAACTGCTTGCGGTCTTCAGGGCGCACGCTGGTGGCGTCGATGACGGCCAGGCGGCGGCGCGCCAGACGTTTGGCGGCGATCATGTGCACGAGTTCGAAGGCGTCCGGCGTCGCGCTCTGATCCGTCTCATCATCGGCCACGAGGGCACGGCAGCGGTCCGAGGAGATGATTTCGGTCGGCAAAAAATGCTTTGCTGCAAAGGTGGATTTGCCCGAGCCGGAGGCGCCGACCAGAACGACGAGCGAAAAATCCGGAATTTTCAGATGCATGTGAACACGGCCATCTGGGTGGGCGCACCGAGCGCGGAGTCGGCCTCGCCAATCTGGTCGAACGTGACGGCATAACCAAACTTTGCGGCGGCCGCGTTCGCCCATTCGGCAAATTCGGCGCGCGTCCATTCAAAACGATGGTCTGCGTGGCGCAGCTCCCCGTCGTCCAACGCTCCATAGCGCGTGTTGTATTCCGCATTCGGTGTTGTCAGAATGATCGTCTTTGGATGTGCGGCACCAAACACCGCATCGGCGAAGGCGCTCAGCCGTGGCGGATCGATATGCTCGATCACTTCCACGATTGCCGCGGCATCAAAACCCGCCAAACGCCGGTCGCGATAGGTGAGTGCCCCATGCAGCAGGGTGATCCGCTCGCGCTGCGACGGCGACATTTCACTCAGATGCAGTCGCTCAGCAGCGATTTCGAGCTCGCGGCTGGAGGCATCCACGCCACAGATACGGATGAATTGGCGGGTTTTCAGCAAGCGCCCCAGCAACTTGCCCGAACCGCATCCCAGATCGAGCACCGAGGTCGCGCCGGAGGCTTTCAACGCCTCGGCGACGCGGTCCAGCCGCTGATCGTGCAGACGCTGTTTTAGTGCCGGCGACCCACCCTCTTCCGCTTCGGCCGGCTCGACGGGATCTTCCGTATCGGCGAGCGAGTTGTCTTCTATCTCAAGCCGTTCGAGCGCCAGGCGTGTGAGTCCTTTCTGGTGTTTGAGATAGCGCCGCGCAATCAGATCACGCGCAGGATGAGAGGGAAGCCATCCTTCGCCGTGGCGGAGAAGCTTTTCGATCTCGTCTTCCGCCACCCAGTAATGCTTTTGATCATCGAGAACGGGGATCAGAACATAGAGGTGGGTGAGCAGGCTGCTGACCTGCGTGCTGCCCGACAGAGTGACGTCCCAGTAGGCGCTTTCGGCAACACGTGTCCCAGCAACCGCGTAACCGAGTGGCTCGAACAGGGTGCGCGCAAGGTCGATCCCGCCGCGGCAGCGCAACGGTGTGAGCCGAGCCTCCAGGTGAATCGGCTTCTCGGCGAGTTCCGCCCGGCTTTCGCTCCGGCCCGCGAGGGCTGATCCGAACACCCGCCGGATGGCCACGCTCAGGAAGGAGGAGGCGGCATAGGGGCGGTCATTCACATACTGCTCGAGGTGCCCGCCGCCGGAGCCGCTCCCAGCCCGGCCACGCACCAGGGCGATGGGATCGACGTCCAGAACCAGCGCCGCCATGCATCGATCTGCGTTTGCTTCAGGGTAGAACACGTGGGCTGTACCGAACGGCAGGGAAAAGAGCTGATGCTTTTCCGGATGTTTATGGAGCAAAAAGCCCAAATCCGTCGCCGGCTGGTGGGTCGTCGTCAGTGTCAGCAGCATAGGGTTCCCCAGTCGGGCTATGCCGCCGGCGTTGGTGACCGGTTCACCCAATCGGCACAGACAACCCAGTCCATCCGATCATCGCACACGATCATAGGCTTTTATGCAGACCGTTCAGCGGCGCGCAAGTGCTTGAAAACCCATGGTGCCGACGGTCAGAGTCGAACTGACGACCTACTGATTACGAATCAGTTGCTCTACCACTGAGCTACGCCGGCCCCTGCACAATCTGCCCTATACGCCGCCCGCCAGGTCGCTGCAACCGCTCAGGGGGCGGAAATTCGGGTGGGGAAAGCGGCCCTCGCGGAAACCGACACGGGCGAAATGGGTCTGGCCGGTCGCGAATACACCGTTGGCTACCGCATCCCGCACGTCCGGATATTGCTCCAGATACCAGGCCTCCTCAACCTCGATCGCATAGGGCATGCGGTGCTCGAAATACCCCACCTTCGTGTAATGTTCGGCAGCCGAGGCGAAATCGCCGCGGTCGATCGCATCTCTGACGTCGGGGTATTGCTTCAGATACCACTCTGGATCCAGCCGGATACGCTCGATATGCGGCCCCAGAAGCAGCGCGAAATGCTGGCGGTCAACCGCGATATATGAAGGATTTTGCGTTTGCTTGACAAGTTTCTTGTTGAGCAGCGTTGCGAAGGTATCGAACGACATCGGATTCACCTGTGCGTATGTCGCCAGCCACAGCGCGCCCCATGCCGCCGCCTCAGCGAAGTCCCGCAGGCGGCGCGCATCGTTCATGCCCGAACCACCTCACGTATGTGTGTAGAGCAGATCAGGGGTTGCGGTAAAGGCCACACTGGCTTGGCGCCGAGCCCTTCAGTGCTGTGCCTATCACAGAATTGTTATAATCTCTATACCCTTTGGTATAGGATGATGAGGCACATATCTTCCGCCCGCCTGGCAGCACTGCCCGCTCCCGCGGCTGACTGCCTTTGTATTCTGCTGTGCCGATTTGAGACGGTCGGTGCCGAAACCCTGGAGTTCCGATGTCCACCGCCGACTCGCGCATCCTGCATCTGCACATCCCCAAGACCGCAGGCACTGCCATCCGCCAGGCCTTCACCATCGCCAAGGGCGGGATGTCCGTCTTCCCGCATTATGACGAGCGCATGTACCGCGATGCCGTGCCGGACGACTACGACCTGTTCAGCGGCCACTACGGCTACGCCACCGCCAGCCGCCTCGGCGGCCGGGTGATCTCCGTGTTCCGCAACCCGTTCGACCGCTTCGTCTCGGTCTATTATTTCTGGCGCCAGTTGCATGAGCAGGGCGTGGAGCGCACCCGCAAGACCGAGCTCGCCGTCCGGTTCCCGCTCGATGAATTTGTCCTCATTTCCGATGACCTGATCCTCGTCGAGGAATTCTATAACCGGATGACCTGGCAGGTCGCCTACGGCAGCTCCATTGCGCACCGCCATGAGCAGCGCGCGGCCGGCAAGTCGGAGGAGGATATTTTCGCCACGGCGACGAAAAATCTGGACGAGTTCGCCCTGATCGGCACGCAGGACCGGATGGGCGATTTCAGCGCCGGGCTGCGCGAAAAATTCGGCGTGAGCCTGAATATCAAGCCGATCAATGTCACCGAAAAGCGCCAGGCGCTCGCGGACATCAAAATGAGCACGCGGCGGCGGATTTATGACTGGATTTATATGGATGTGGCGCTTTATGAACGGGCTGAGGCTTTGAGCTTTCGGCCTTAAGAGAAGAAAGCAGGCAGTTCTTTTTTGAAAAAAAGAACCAAAAAACTTTTGCAAATTTGGGGGCTGCCACATTTCTTCGGCGCTTGCGGATACCGTAGAGGGGCGGCGGCTGGTGCAGCCGGGGGCTTGGCGGCGCTGGGGGCCTTATCTCAGCGAGCGGCAATGGGGCACCGTGCGCGAGGATTACAGCGCCAACGGCGATGCCTGGAACTATATCTCCCACGACCAGGCCCGCAGCCGCGCCTACCGCTGGGGCGAGGAAGGCATCGCCGGCTTCTCCGATGATCAGCAGCACTGGTGCCTCAGCCTCGCACTCTGGAACGGCCGCGACCCTATTCTCAAGGAACGCCTGTTTGGCCTGACCAACGAAGAGGGCAATCACGGCGAGGACGTCAAGGAAATCTACTATTTCCTCGATGGCCTGCCGAGCCATGCGTATATGCGCATGCTCTACCGCTATCCGCATGCGGCGTTCCCCTATGCTGCGCTGGTCGAGGAAAACGCCAGGCGTGGCCTGGGCGATCGCGAATATGAGCTGGTCGATACCGGGGTGCTCGACGGGCGCCGCTATTTCGATGTCACCGTCGAATACGCCAAGGCGACGCCATGGGATGTGCTGATGGCCATCAGCGTGCAGAATTTTGGGCCTGAGACACAGGCGCTGCATGTGCTGCCGCATCTGTGGGCGCGCAACACATGGTCCTGCGGCCTCTCGGCCTCACGGCCGACGCTGCGGCAAATCGACGCAGGCACGGTGGAGGCGAATCATCCGGACCATCCGCCGCGCCGTTGGCACGCGGACGCACCGGACGAATTTTTATTTTGCGAAAACGACACGAATGTGCAGCGGCTTTTCGATGTGCCTGGCCGCGGCCCCTTCAAGGACGGTATTGGCGAGGCCATCGTGCACGGCAACCGCGCCGCCGTGGCGTCAGGCGGGCAGGGCACCAAATGCGCGGCGCATTGGCATATCACGCTGGCGCCTGGCGAGACGCGCACGCTGCGCCTGCGCTTCCGCCGTGCCTCCGCGACTGCCGACCCGTTCGCCGATTTCGATACGGTTCTGACGGCGCGGCGCCAGGAAGCCGACGAGTTTTACGCAGCCCTGCAAAGCAACATTGCCGATGAGGATGCGCGGCTGGTGCAGCGCCAGGCGCTGGCCGGCCTGCTCTGGTCCAAGCAATTCTACTATTTCAACGTCAAGGAGTGGCTGGACGGCGATCCGGGCGAACCCACGCCGCCCAGCTTTCGCGCCAGTATTCGCAATGCCGACTGGCGGCATTTGAACAATGCCGATGTGCTGACCATGCCGGATACATGGGAATACCCGTGGTATGCGGCGTGGGACACCGGATTTCATGCCGTCGCCACGGCGCTGATCGATCCGGCTTACGCCAAGAACCAGATCCTGCTGCTGTGCCGCGCCTGGTATATGCACCCGAACGGACAAATCCCTGCCTATGAATGGGAGTTTTCGGATGTGAACCCGCCGGTGCAGGCCTGGGCCGCCTGGCGCATCTATCAGATGGACATCGAAGCCGGCCGGAAGCCGGACCGCGATTTTCTGGAGCGCATTTTTCACAAGCTGATGATCAATTTCACCTGGTGGGTGAACCGCAAGGATGCGCATGGCCGCAATATTTTCCAGGGCGGTTTTTTAGGCCTGGATAATATCGGCGTGTTCAACCGCAGCAAGCCGCTGCCCACCGGCGGGACGATCAATCAGGCGGACGGTACCGCCTGGATGGCGGCCTATGCGCTGAACATGCTGCGCATGGCACTCGAACTCGCCATGCACAACCGCACCTACGAAGATATCGGCACGAAATTCTTCGAACATTTCCTGCTGATTGCCCAGGCCATGACGCGCATCGACGGCGAGCACGGGCTGTGGGACGAGCAGGACCAGTTTTATTACGATGTGCTGACATTGCCCGACGGCTCGGTGCAGCCGCTGCGCGTGCGCTCCATGGTCGGGCTGATTCCGTTATTCGCTGTTGCCGTGCTCGATGCGTCGGTATTCGATACGCTGCCGGATTTCACCGGCCGCATGCGCTGGCTGCTGGCGCACCGGCCGGATCTCGCCAATCTCGTGTCGCGCTGGGCGGAGCCGGCCGCGCATGAGAAGGGCAAGAATCTGGGTGGCCAGGAACGCCATCTGCTCTCGCTGCTGCGCGGCCACCGCATGAAGAAACTGCTGCGCCGCATGCTGGACGAAACCGAGTTTTTATCCGATCATGGCGTGCGCGCACTCTCCCGCGCGCATCTTTCGGCGCCCTATGTGTTTGTGCACGATGGCGTGGACTACAGCATCGATTATGAGCCGGCGGAATCGCGCTCGCATCTGTTCGGCGGCAACAGCAACTGGCGTGGTCCGGTATGGATGCCGGTGAATTACATGCTGGTGGATTCGTTACGTGAGTTCGACCGTTACTATGGCCCGGATTTCCTGGTCGAATGCCCGACAGGCTCGGGTGTGATGAAAAACCTGTCGCAGATCGCCGACGAATTGTCCGCGCGCCTGTGCCGGCTGTTTCTCCGCCGCGCCGATGGCAGCAGGCCGGCGCTGGGCGATAAACCTGTCATCCGCAATGATCCTGGTTTTCGCGACAATCTCCTGTTCAACGAATATTTTCATGGCGACACGGGGGAGGGTCTTGGCGCCTCGCACCAGACGGGCTGGACGGCGCTGGTGGCTTTGCTCATTGCGCAAGCGCCGCCGTAGGGTGCATGGCTTATACCAACGAGCGTAATCAATGGCTCGTGGGTATGTCGGGTCGCCAGCTTCGTAGGGTGGGCTTCAGCCCACCATCGCCCGCGCCCCTGGCTGTGGTGGGCTGAAGCCCACCCTACGGCCAGGGCTGACCGGATCAAAGATTTAGTGACACTTTCCGCTCAATGAAGAATCGCTTCGCTTCCGCACTCACCCCACCCGCGTAATCGCCCATTTCACATGCTGCGGCCCATCGGCGCGCCCGGTCAGCACCACCTGCTCGGCACGCCGCGGTTCGGGGCCGGCGAGATAAATACTCTCCTCCAGCGATAGCGCCGCGCCTTCGGCGCGCAGGCGCCAGCCGCCGGAGGCCAGGCGCAGCAGCACGCCCTCGCCATCCTGCTGCACGCTGGCGGTGACCGACGGGTGCAGATGGAAACGGATGGCAAAACCCTGGCCCTGCGTGGCTTCGATGAAATCCTCGCCGCGTATGTCCTCGCCGGTTTCCGACAGATAGAGGCGCCGGTGGTGGATGGCGCCAAACCCCTTCTTCCAGCCGTCGTGGCTCGCCTCCAGCCAGTGTGCGCCGTTCGCCTCCTGCCGTTCGGCCGTGACATGGGCGGGCCGCCGGCCCAGGCCGGAGGGCTTCAGTTCCGATGAGCTGGTATCGGCGATGACCAGGGTGGAATGCGCCGCCGTGGCGCGGGCCGCGTCGGTCCAGATATTGACGCCAGGCCCGCCGTGCGAGGCGACATGCCCGGCAATCGGCGCCGGCCCGCAATTGACGATCAGCCGGTCGCGCCCGACCGACAGCTCGAAACTCAGCGTGCCGGCATGCGAGAGCCGGTCCAGCCCGGCCGCCGGCGGGGCGCCGGCATCGACGATGAGCACGGTGCGCCCGGCCTGCAGCCGGAAGAAGCCGGCGTCGGGCAGGGAGGCTGGCGCTCTCCCGCCACGTCCCGCCTGGCCGAGCACGAGTTCGATCATGCTCGCCAGCTCGTCGCGCGTGCCGTTGAACAGGGCCAGGCTCCCGTCGCCATGGCGCAGCGTGCGCAGGGCGGCCGCGCTGCGTTCGATGGCGGCACCAAGGGCGGCAGGCGCCTCGACACCGCCGGCGTGCAGCAGGGCGCGTATGTCGATCAGTTCGCGCAGCACATCGAGCTGCACGCCGGGGCTGCGCTCGGCGTGGCCGCCGTCCGGCAGCACCTGGCGGCCGATTTCCTGCGGCAGGAAGCGCAGCGCGCGCGACAGGTAGGCGGCGTGGTCGGGCAGGGCGATGGCGGCCGCGATGAGGCCGCGCAAAGCGGTAAAGGCGCGGCCGTCCTGCTCCTCCGGCGGCACCGCGGCGGCCAGCATGCGGGCGTCGGAGACCAGGCGCCACATGAGTTTCTGCCGAAAATCATCGTCGGCCGAGGCGGCGAAGAAATCGTAATGCGCCAGCCAGGCGGCGATGCGGGCACCCGTCACGTCCGGGCGCAGGGCGATCGGGTCCAGCGCGCCGCCGGCGATCCAGTCGGCGACGAGCGCGCGGGCGCGCATGCGGGCGGCATCGGTGCCGATCACCCGCAAATCGCGCAGCCACGTAAACCCGTGCGCATAGGCGTTCATCGCCGGCCCGCGCCCGCCGCCGACCGTATCTGGCCAGGCGCCCGGCTTGAGCACGCGCATGCTGCCGGCGAGCACGATCTCGCCCTTCAGCAGCCGCGCTCCGCGCACCGCATCGCCCGGCCACGGGTCGCGCACCGGCACGGAGGGCGCATCCGGCACGCTCATGCGAAAACTCGGCAGGCGCGCGAGCTTCAGGCGCAGGTCGCGCACCCCTTTGATGCTCATGCGGCGCCCCCGCGCACGCCTTCGATCGCTTGCCGGTAGTCGGCCGCATGGAACACGGCAGTGCCGGCGACGAACGTGTCCGCGCCGGCCTCGATGCAGCGCGGCGCGGTGGCGGCGTCGATGCCGCCATCCACCTCCAGCCGTATGTCCCGCCCGCTGGCGTCGATCAGCGCGCGCACGTCGGCGATCCTGGCGAGCTGGCTGTCGAGGAATTTCTGGCCGCCGAACCCGGGGTTCACCGACATCACCAGCACGATATCCACGAGGTCGAGTACCGGGGCGACATGCGCCACCGGGGTTGCCGGATTCAGCACCACGCCGGCTTTGCAGCCCAGGGCGGCGATGGCTTGCAGCGTGCGGTGCAGATGCGGCCCGGCTTCGGGGTGCACCAGCAGATGGTCCGCACCGGCGTCCGCGAAGGCGGCGAGATACGGGTCGGCGGGGGCGATCATCAGATGCACGTCGAACGGCATTTTGGTGAGCGGCCGCAGGGCGCGGACGACGACCGGGCCGAAGCTGATGTTGGGCACGAAGTGGCCGTCCATCACGTCCAGATGCAGCCAGTCGGCGCCGGCCTGCTCCACGGCTGCGACCTCCTCGGCGAGCCTGGTGAAGTCGGCAGCCAGCAGGCTTGGCGCTACGAGAATCGGCATGAGCGTGTTTTACAGAGAGTAACGCCCCAAAAGCCAGGGGTTCATAGAAGTAGGGTGGGCTTTAGCCCACCGCTTCCCACATGTACGCGATGCTGTGGTGGGCTGAAGCCCACCCTACGATAACTACCCTGGCCGATCGGCGCGGCGCAGGCTGGCCTTGCGAAATTCCGCCAACTCAGCCGGTGTCTGGGCAGGGGCGATGTCGTCCGGGCGGACGTCGGCCTCGGGCTTGCCGCGCCGCAGCCATGCGAGCGCCCTCAGCGCGTCCGCGTCCGTCGGTTCGCTGCTCGTCATAACGCCGCCGCGTCCATCTCGCCGGTGCGGATGCGCACGGCGCGCTCGATGTCCATCACGAAAATCTTGCCGTCGCCGATCTTGCCCGTCTTCGCCGCCCGCATGATCGCCTCCACCACCGCATCCGCCAAGTCGGCCGGCACCGCCACCTCGATCTTCACCTTGGGCAGGAAGCTGACGTGATACTCGGCGCCGCGGTAAATTTCCGTCTGCCCCTTCTGGCGGCCGAACCCCTTGACCTCGGTCACGGTCAGGCCTTGCACGCCGAGCGGGGTGAGCGCCTCGCGCACGTCGTCGAGCTTAAAAGGTTTGACGATGGCGACCACCAGCTTCATGTGCAGTCTCGCTCCTGGCCGCCTCCGCGCGGGCCTGTGCAAAAACTTACAAGAAGCGTGCCATTTTGATGGGAAGGCGGGATCATGGCCTGTGATGTGTGCGTCATCGGCGCCGGCCCGGTGGGGGCGGCGCTGGCCTGCCGGCTGGGTGCCGCCGGCATGTCCGTCGCCATCATCGACCGCGCGCCGCTGCCGCCCATGGAGCATCCGGATTTCGACGGAAGAGCCTACGCCATCGCCGCCGGCTCGCGCCCGCTGCTGGAGGATGCGGGCGTGTGGGACAGGCTGCCGCTGCCGGCAGGCCCCATCGAGCAGATCCGCGTCTCCGACGGCCGCCCCGGCCGCCCGGCCTCGCCGCTGTTCCTGCATTTCGATCATGCCGACCTCGGCGGCGCGCCGCTCGGCTGGATGGTGGAGGCGCGCAGCCTGCGGGTGGCGCTGAACGCACGGCTGCATGACATCCCCGACGTGACGGTGCATGCGCCGGCCGAGGCGGTGGTCGAGCGCAGTCCCGCCGGCGCCACCATCCGCCTCTCCGACGGAACGACCCTGCAAGCGCGGCTGGTGGTGGCGGCCGAGGGCCGCGCGAGTCCGCAGCGGCGCGCGGCGGGCCTGTCCGCCACCGGCTGGGCCTACCGCCAGGCCGGCATGGTGTGCGCCATCGCCCACACGCTACCGCACCATAATACCGCGCTCGAACATTTTCTGCCCGCCGGGCCTTTCGCCCAGCTCCCGATGGCCGCCGGCGAGGCCGGCGAGCATCTGTCCGCCATCGTATGGACCGACAGGTCCGACACCGCGCAGCGGCTGATGGCACTCGACGATGCCGCCTACGGTGCCGAAGTCGCCCGGCGCCTCGGGCCGCACCTCGGCGACATACGCCTGGTCGGCCGGCGCTGGCTCTATCCGCTGTCGGCCATGTATGTGCATGCCATCACCGCCGAGCGCCTCGCGCTCGTCGGCGACGCGGCGCATGGCATTCACCCGATCGCCGGCCAGGGTCTGAATCTCGGCCTGCGCGACGCCATCGCACTCTCCGATCTGCTGCTGGAGCCGGGTGCGGACCCCGGCGACCCGGCCTTGCTCAAACGCTACCAGCGGGCGCGGCGGCTGGATCATGTCTCCATGCTGCTGGCCACCGACGGGCTGGACCGGCTGTTCAGCACCGCCAACCCGCTCGTGCGTGCCGCCCGCGTGCTCGGCATCGGCGCCGTGCAGCGCATGCCGCGCCTCAAGCGCGCCTTCATGCGCCAGGCGATGGGGATTTGAGCGCGGCCTTTAACCCGGCCGGATTCCGCACCATTTGCCTCGCAAGGAAACAGGAGACGCGCCCATGCAACTGACGACCTTGTGCGGCGAACGTCGGATCAGTCCGCTGGGCCTGGAAGTTTGGCAGACCGTGCGCGAGGAGGCGGTGGCGGCCGTCGAGCATGACCGGATCATGGCCGAGGCGATCCGCGACACGGTCCTCCAGCACAGCAATTTTGCCGATGCGCTCGCCCACCGTCTGGCGCGCAAATTGTCGGACTACGCCATCAGCATCGAGACGCTGGAGGGGATCATTTGCGAGGCCTTGTCCGCCAACGCCGGCATCGAGGATGCGGCGCTCGCTGACCTGACCGCCGTGCGCGACCGCGATCCGGCCTGCCCGGACCTGCTGACACCCTTCCTGTTCTTCAAGGGCTACCAGGCGATCCAGGCTTACAGGTTCGGCCACTGGCTGTGGCAGCGCGGCCGCCAGCATCTGGCGCTGCACCTGCAAAGCCGCTCGGCCGAAATTTTCGCGGTCGATATCCACCCCGCCGCCCGCCTGGGCCGCGGCATCCTGCTCGACCACGGCACCGGCATCGTGGTGGGCGAAACCTCGGTGATCGAGGATGATGTCTCCATCCTGCAGAACGTGACGCTGGGCGGCACCGGCAAACAGTGCGGCGACCGGCATCCCAAAATCCGCCGCGGCGTGCTGATCGGGGCTGGCGCGAAAATCCTCGGCAACATTACGGTGGGCGAGGGCGCCAAGGTCGGCGCCGGCAGCATCGTTTTAGAAAGCGTGCACCCCTACACCACGGTGGTCGGCAACCCGGCGCGGCCGGTCGGCGTGCGGCACACCACCATGCCGGCCTTCACCATGGACCAGAGCCTGCCGCCTTTGGATTACGTCATTTAGCGCGTAGCCGGGGACGCATTAGCCAGTAGCAAGTAGCCCGCATGAAGCGAAGCGGAATGCGGGTTGCGCGCCGGCCGAGCGCGTTGGCCCGCCCAGCCTGGCCGAAGCCCCGCATTCCGCTTCGCTTCGTGCGGGCTACTCGCTCATGTCCGCTTGTTGACGGCAGCTTGATCGCGGGTGCCATCCGCAATCGGCGCTAAGCCGCAGCTGCCGAGTTGCGCCGCCGGGTCGCCCCCGTCAGAGCAAGACAGAGCTTCGCGGCAGGCACCGCACAGGAAGGGGACTCGAGACAACGAACCCTACACCAACCGGATCGGACCTGGGTATTTCGCCACG
>Ga0116227_10004311_pt1 | contig 30891 bp, 33 predicted proteins | sample S1TSphgellanicum_FD_89693 | JGI IMG/M metagenome (GOLD analysis project Ga0116227, IMG submission 89693) | Host-associated microbial communities from peat moss isolated from Minnesota, USA - S1T2_Fb - Sphagnum magellanicum MG | ecosystem: Host-associated > Plants > Peat moss > Unclassified... | reverse complement strand
CGGCACGCAACTCACATCGCTGCTCAACAACACGCTGATGGTGGGTGGGCCGATCGACAGCAAGACACAGAGCCTGCAGGCCGATCTGAAGGACATCGCCAAACAGCAGACAGCCCTGGACACCCGCATGAGTGCCGAACAGACGCGGTTGCTGGCGCAATACAGCGCGCTCGATACTCTGGTCGCAACCCTCAAGTCCACCCAGGATTACCTGACGCAGCAGCTCAACAACCTGCCAGGCTGGACCAGCTCCAAAAGCAATTAACTTCTGCGGGCCGCATTGCGCCCGCTGCCCGCTCATACGCGGCCATCTCGCTCGCGGGGATGGGGAGCAGTGTTGTGTCATTATATTTATTAAATTACATATATTAATTAATAAATAACATCGTGCGTAGGGCGCTGATGTGAGTGCCCCTGTGCCATGCGAGTCACTGGATTTTGCAACGAGGGCTGGGGTTGGTTACCAGTCATAGCCAATTGGCTATCTCGACTACGTGATGTGACTCGACGTACATTGGGTCACGGCGGCGATAAGCAACGATTACAAATGATCCGCCCAATCAGAGCTGCCAAGTGCGGTATTTAATTGCTGCTGTTAGGTAGTCAAATTGTAATTAGCCAGGGAGGGTTCCAGTGACATCTGCTTCCATTTGCCTTTGCCAGTTGAATCGCATCGACCAGATGATCCACAACGAAATTAAGCAGTGCTACTCCAGATATTGGAACGAAGATCATATAACGTACAGCTGGCTGAAAAAGCTTATCACTGAGTGGCCGTCGATTCAGTTGGCTCCACACCCAACTACCAGTGTTCATTGGGACGCGTACAAGATGGATGGCGACCTTGAGCAAGAGAATGGTGACGTTGCCTTTTTGATTGACATTAATTTCGATAACGGCAACACGCTGCTAGGCGTTGGCTTCCTGGAAGCAAAAAGGATTTACGATACCGATCGATTTGACGCCTTGAAGTGGGCACAGCTTCGTTTGTTGAGCGCTAACTCGTCGAGCCACCAACTCTTGCTGTATGACCACGCTCCGCTTGCCACACAGTACTCATTGGGAAGCTGCCTGCCTTATGGTTGTTGTCCATACTGCCAAAATCACATCTTGCACTGCTGCGAACCCTCTAAGGTCAGTGCCGCTATCGTAATGCCCACTCTTCATGCAATCGCTTATGAAGAGAAAGGACGAAATCTAGAAAAGATTGGGCACCGTCTATCTGAACAGATTGTGCTTCGGTACTTCAGGGGATTGGATCTAAACTTTGACGCTAACCTTGTAAAACGTGTTCTTGCAGGGCTAGAGGGCGGCGCCCAGTTCCTGGCAGTTGCAACAATACAGATTGGAGGTGGGAGAGATCCTTTAAAGACTGATGGTGCTCCGGATCGGAAACCAATTAAACCAGATGAGGAGAGCGGTTATAAACCTCTCGATCGGGGTGTCCGTAGAAAGGACTAACAATTCGTTCAAACTGACGCCGCTTCGCGGTGTGGGTTAACTCAAGCGTTCGATTTATAAGGAGAGCTGTGATTGAGATAACCAAATTCGGAGCACTCTTTTTGCTGGCCAGATTCGTGGGCTGTAGATCTCTCGTAAAGACGTCATGAGCGACCCCATACTCATTTTTGCAGGCCAGGCCGAGTGGGAGTCCTGGCTTGAAATCAATGGCAGCGCGGTTACCGGTGTGTGGCTGCGCCTTGCCAAAAAGGATGCGAAGAAACCCACCGTCTCCTACGCCGAGGCACTTGAAAGTGCTCTTTGCCATGGCTGGATTGATGGCCAGAAGAAAGCTGAAAACGAGCACTATTGGCTTCAACGATTCACGCCCAGGGCACCCAGAAGTATCTGGTCCCAGATCAACAAGGCAAAAGCCGAAGCGCTCATTGCTGCCGGCAGAATGCGTGCCGCCGGCCTGCGTGAGATTGATCGCGCCAGGAAAGATGGGCGTTGGGACGCAGCGTATTCATCGGCGCGCACATCGACTGTCCCTGATGATTTACAGAACGCCCTGGATGCCAATAAAAAAGCCAAGGCGTTCTTTGCAACGCTCAACAGCCAGAACCGTTACGCCATTCTGTTCAGGATCCAGAATGTCAAAAAGGCAGAAACCCGAGCCAGGAAAATTGCCCAGTTCATTGAAATGCTGGCCGATGGCAAAAAGCTTTATCCCTAGGGCCTTCGGCGCAGCGCAGGTTTTTTCAGCAAATCCCCTCAAGTATTTCCGACACAGGCCGATGTAGTTCCTGCACAGACAGGAAGACTCAGATGATGGCCTATCGTCAGCACGCGGCACTTGCGCAATACCAGTCCAATGACGTTGCTGGCGCCATGGGCGATGCCAGCCCGCATCAGCTCGTGCAGATGCTGCTGGCGGGTGCGCTCGATCGCCTGGCCCAGGCCAAGGGCGGGGTGTTGCGGAATGATCGCGCGCAAAAGCTGCAGGGCGTGGCCAAGGCGGTCGCCATCATCGAGCACCTGCGGCTCAACCTGGATCGTCAGGGTGGCGGCGAGATTGCCCGCAACCTTGAAAACCTCTACGACTACATGGTGCGGCGCCTGCTCAAGGCCAACGTTGACGATGACGTGCGCATCATCGACGAGGTGGCGGGGCTGCTGCGCGACGTCAAATCGGCCTGGGACGCCATTCCGATGAACCTGCGGTCCTCGTCCGTCTCCTGATTGATCGGGCAGGACGCGCCAACGGCATGCTCAGGTACGGAACTGGCATGGGGTAGCTGGCTATGAAAGAAGATGTCAAAACACTGGCGTATGACGATGTGCTGCCCCTGCAATGGGTAGACCTGCCGGTGCTGCCCGATGTCCTGCGACTGGACCGCCTTTGCGAAAGCAATGTCAGCATGCTGGGCCGGGTGGCGGCGATCGAAGAGCGGCACCGCATGGTGGGGGAGGAGGGCGAGCTGGAGCAGGAGATCAACCGCCTGCACGCGAAGATGGACCTGCTGCTGGGGCTGGTTGCCAGCATTGCCCGGATGCACCTGAAATTGCCCGACGCCATCGAAATCCGTTTGTCGGCCGATTCCCTACGCTGGAAGTCAGTGGCGCCAGCACCGCCCACCGGATCGCGCATCATGCTCTCGCTGTATCTCAATCCCTGTATCGCTGAACCGCTGTGCTTGCCTGCAGTGATTCAGGACCGGGACGATGAATGGGTAGAAGCACGCTTTGAGCATCCGGGGGCGACATGCTATTCAGCGCTCGAGCAGCATGTATTTCTACACCACCGTCGTTCCGTCGCTGAAACACGTTTTCTGGTGCAAAAGCAGCGCTGACCGTTCGCAGGGATTGTGGGTGCAGGGACTTGGTCACACACGCACGCACGAAAACTAAAATGAACGCATTCCATTGCGGCAACCTATGAAAATCATCCTCGCTGACCAGCAGACATTGGTGCGGTCGGGTATCCGTTGCCTGATGCAGACGATTCCCGGAGTGAAGGTTCTGGCCGAGACCGACGACGGGCAGGAGTTGCTGAAGCTCGTCGCGCGGCATCGACCGGATATCGTCGTCACTGACATCGCGCTTTCCGGAATCAGTGGCCTTGATTGCACCGAGCAGATCGGGCGTCACTATCCGGCGACGGCTGTACTGATCCTGTCCGACCAGACGACGACGCCCTCCGTGCGCGCCGCCCTCAAAGCGGGGGTTGCAGGCTTCCTCGCCAAGGACGCGCAGCCACAGGAACTGGAGCTGGCACTGAACGCCACCGCCCGCGGCCAAAGTTATTTCAGCCCCAATGTCTCGCGTAGCGCGCTGGAGCAGCGTCGCCTGCAGCGTGGCGAGGATCGCCCCAAGCTGACCGTGCGTCAGCGCCAGGTGATGGAGTTCCTCGCCAGTGGCAGCACCACCAAGGAGATCGCCGGGATCATGGGCGTTGGCATCAAGACGGTTGAAACCCATCGTGCACGCGCGATGGAAACGCTGCGTCTGAAAACCGCCAATGCTCTGATCCATTACGCCATTCGTCACGGTTTTGACGGCTCGGGTTCCAGCGCTTCCACCAACGTACGGAGTGCGTAAGCGTTTTCGTACAGGTAATACATTCCCTTACCGGCAGTAGGGAATTTAATGATTGGAGATTTGACGCTGTAAGCCAATGATGCGTTCAACGGAATGCGATCGTGCATTCCACTCAAAAGGATTTGAGGAAAGCGCATATGAACCCAGCACTACGCTTGCACCTAGGACAGCAGATTGCGATGACCCCGCAACTGCTCCAGTCGATCCGGATGCTGCAACTGTCTTCGCTGGAACTCGAACAGGAAGTTCGACAGGCGCTCGAAGACAACCTGATGCTGGAGCAGGAAGACGATTCCGAAGGCGAAGAGTCAGCACCTGCAAACCCTGAAGCTGTCGATGCCGGTGAAGTCGTTCCGGTCACGGCAAGCGATGCCACGGCATTGGAACAGGTTCAGGAAGACTACGACTGGAGCAGCGCTGAAAGCTGGTCGGGCGGCGAACCGATGGATGATGACGGCCCGATTGAAGACCGCACTCCGGCACAGCCATCCGAAGATACCCGCATCCGCGCACTGGAACAGCTGCGCACCAGCCTCAACGATCCGATGGAGATGCGCATTGCCCTGGCGATTGTCGAGGCGGTCGATGACAACGGTTACCTTGAAGCCTCGCTTCAGGAGATCGCAGAGCAGATGGCCAGCGAAGACGTTACCGAGCAGGACGTCGCCGCGGTGCTTCACAAGGTTCAGGCCGTCGAGCCCAGCGGCTTTGCCGCACGCAACCTGCGCGAATGCCTGCTGCTGCAACTGCGCGATCTGCCTGCCGGCACCGCAGGCCTGGAGCTGGCCACCGCCATCGTCAGGCAGGAACTGGAGGCACTGGGCGCACAGGACTACGCCACGCTGAAGGAAGTGTTCCATGTCGATGACCGTGCACTTGCAGCGGCGATCAACCTGGTGCTGGCGCTCAATCCAAAACCTGGTGCTGCGGCCAACAGCCCGACCCGCGCGGTGATTCCGGATCTCATCATCAGCGGCCGCCAGGGCAGCTGGAAGATCGATCTCAATTCCGAAACGCTGCCACGCATCCGCGTGAACTCCCTCTACGAAAGAATGCTGGTCAACAGCAGCGGGCATCGCGCGCTGCGCGATCAACTGCAGGAAGCACGCTGGCTGGTCCGCGGCCTCGAGATGCGCAATACCACGCTGCTCAAGACCGCACGCGCCATCTTCGAGCGTCAGTCCAAATTTCTGGTGAATGGCGAAGAGTCCATGATGCCGCTGACCCTGCGCGAGATTGCCGACACCATCGAGATGCACGAGTCGACGGTCTGCCGGGTCACCACCAACAAGTACGTGCAGACGCCCTGGGGCATCTACGAGCTGAAGGACTTTTTCCCGAGCTTGCTGGGCGGCGCCGAATCCGAGACATCCGGCACGGCGGTCAAGGCCATCATCCGCCGCATCATCGATGGCGAAAGCCAGAACTCGCCGCTGTGCGATGGCGCCATCGCCGCCTTGCTGCACCGCCAGGGCGTGCACGTTGCGCGCAGGACGGTGGCCAAGTATCGCGAGGGGATGAAGATTGCGCCAGCCAAGGAACGCAGGGTCAAGAAATCGAGACAAGCGCTGCGCATGGCGGTTTAAGAAAAGCTTCAACGATCAAAATCAACAAGCGTCAAAGGGGTTGTCATGTCTGAATCCAAAATTCTTGTAATCGATGCCGATACGCAGCGCAGCGAGATTCTCCGCTCGATCCTGCAGTTCATCGACTGGCGCTCCGTGCTGGTCAGCGAGGCATCGGAGCTCACGCTCGCCGATCACACGCCCCAGGATTGGGCCGCGGTGGTTCTCGGCAAGTTCGAGGATTGGGATTCGCTCAAGCGTTTCGCCGACTGGCTCAAGCGCGATCACTATCATCCGCCGCTGCTGGTGCTGCCGGAATTCTACGAGCAGGTGGTGCAGCGCATGGAGTTTGACCGTCTGGCCTGCATGCCGCTGGACTATCCTTTCAAGTATGCGCAGCTGCATGATCTGCTGCGCCGCAGCCACCAGCAGCGCAAGAACGTCAAGGAACAGCCGATCACCAAGTTGCTGAACGGCCCGACCGGCAATTCCGCGATGGTGCGCCGCCTGCGCCGGATGATCGAGCAGGTGGCCGCGTTTGATACCACGGTGCTCGTCACCGGTGAATCCGGTACTGGCAAGGAAGTGGTCGCCCGCGCGATCCACGAAAGCTCCAACCGTCGCGACAAGCCCTTTGTCGCCGTCAACTGCGGCGCGATTCCGTCCGAGCTGCTGGAGAGCGAACTGTTCGGGCACGAGAAGGGCGCGTTCACCGGCGCCATCACCTCTCGCAAGGGCCGCTTTGAAATGGCCGATGGCGGCACGTTGTTCCTTGATGAGATCGGCGACATGAGCCTGCCCATGCAGGTCAAGATTCTCCGTGCATTGCAGGAGCGGACTTACGAGCGCGTGGGCAGCAACCACAGCGTGCGTTGCGATGTCCGGGTCATTGCGGCGACGCATCGCAACCTTGAAGAGAACATCATCAAGGGCAGCTTCCGCGAAGACCTGTTCTACCGCCTCAATGTTTTCCCCATCGAAATGCCGCCGCTGCGCCAGCGCATCGAAGACCTGCAATTGCTGATTGATGACATCACCACGGCGATGGATCGCAATGGCCATGGCTCGGTGCGGTTTGCGCCGGATGCGATCAGTGCCCTGCGTCAGTACGCATGGCCCGGTAACGTCCGCGAGCTGCACAACCTGATCGAGCGCCTGGCAGTGCTGCATCCGCGTGGCCTGGTGCAGGCCGCGGAGTTGCCGCTGGCCTATCGTCGCGGCATTGCCGTCAAGTTGTCTCCCTTGCCGGAACCATCATTGCCGGAAACATTCACGGTGGATGCCGTCGAAACAGTCGCCATGACATTGCCCGAGCAGCAGATGGCGCAGGATTTTACCCAGCTGCCGCCGGATGGCGTCGACCTGAAAGATCACATCGCCAACATCGAGCTGCGCCTGATCAAGCAGGCCCTGGCCCAGGCCAACGGTGTGGTCGCCCATGCCGCCAAGCTGCTCAACACGCGCCGTACCACGCTGGTTGAAAAGCTGCGCAAGTACGGCCTGCAAAGGGACGATGCGACGAACGTGGATGCCAGTGCAGACACCATCGACGGCGAACTGCGCGAAGCACTGCGCGCCTGAAAAATGGGCGCCGGAATTACGTCACCTGTTGATGGCTTCTTGCCGGGCACAGGAATTGCTCCAGCTACATCAGAGAAAGATTTTGGAACCTGGCCCGCATGAATGACATCGACGTAAATCGCGTGCTATCGCAGATTCGCCAGCTGAGCGAGCAGGCGGCCAATCGTCCTGCGCCAGCGGCTGCCAAGGCATCGACGGAAGGCGGTTTCGGTCAACTGGTGGGTAACGCGGTTTCCAAGGTCAACGAAACCCAGCAGAACGCCAGCCAATTGCAGACGGCGTTTGAAATGGGTGATCCCAGTGCCGACCTGGCCAGAGTGATGATTGCGCAGGCCAGTGCGCAGGTTTCCTTCAAGGCAATGGCCGAAGTGCGTAATCGCCTGGTCAGTGCCTACCAGGAAGTCATGAACATGCCGATCTGAGCTGAACCATGGCCCAACTGACGCTTCCACGGATGGATTCACTCGGCGCAATACCTGGCCTGCGCCAGCTGATGCTGTTGCTGGGCATTGCCGGAGCGGTCGCTGCCGGTGTCAGCATTTACATGTGGTCGCAGAAGCCGCCGATGACGGCGGTTTATTCCAGCTTGTCGACCAAGGATTCCTCCGATGTTGCCGAAGCGTTGCGTGCTTCCAATATTCCCTTCCAGGTGGATAGCAGCAGTGGCGCGGTGATGGTGGCGGGCGACAAGGTTTATGAAGCGCGGCTCAAGCTGGCCTCCCAGGGTTTGCCCAAGACCACCAGCATGGGCTTTGAGATGATGCAGCAGGAGCAGGGCTTCGGCACCAGCCAGTTTGTCGAGAATGCGCGCTATCAACATGCGCTGGAAACCGAGCTGGGCCGCACCATCAGCAGCCTGCAATGGGTGCAGGGCGCGCGCGTGCATCTGGCGCTGCCCAAGCCGTCGGTGTTCGCCAATGGTGGCTCCGATGCGAGTGCCTCGGTGCTGGTGGATCTCGCCGCAGGCCGCAGCCTCGACAGCACCCAGATCGCGTCGATCGTGCATCTGGTGGCGTCGAGCGTTCCCAGCCTGTCGATTGCCAACGTCACGGTGATTGACCAGTACGGCAACCTGCTCAGCAGTTCCGGCGATGCCAATGATCCCGCGCGGCGGATGGCCACCCAGTTCGAGCAGGCACACAAGATCGAGGCAGATTATGTTCGCCGCATCGAACAGCTGCTGATGCCGATGACGGGCAGTGGTCGCGTCAGCGCGCAAGTCGTCGCCAACATGGATTTCTCGGAAGTCGAAGAGGCCACCGAAAGCTACAAGCCGGACTCTGCCGTGGTGCGCAGCGAGCAGACTTCAGAAAACACCACGCGCAACCCGGGTGCCGGCGCGCAGGGCGTTCCCGGCGCCACCAGCAATCAGCCGCCCAGCAATGCCCCGGCACAAGCGCTCAATCCGCCTGCAGCCCTGGCTGCGGCAGGCAAGGCGGGCGCAAAGCCAGCAGCAGCGGCCAATACAAGCGACAACACGGCTGCCAATCCGATTACCGAAAGCCGCAACAGCACACGCAACTACGAAATGGATCGCACGGTCAGCCATGTGCGCCATCCCGGCGGCGTGTTGCGTCGCCTGTCGGTGGCCGTGCTGGTCGACAATCTGCCGAAACCGGATGGCAAGGGCGGCACCACGCTGGCGCCGCTGAGCAAGGACGAAATGGCCAAGGTTGAAAACCTGGTCAGGCAGGCGGTGGGCTTTGACGAAGCGCGCGGCGATACCATGAGCGTGCAGAACGCGCTGTTCACCACCAACCCGGTGCCAGTTGAAAAGGCGCCGGCGATCTGGGAACGCAAGGACGTGCGCGATTACGGGCGCCAGGGCATTGGCCTGCTCATCATCGTTGTACTGGTTTTTGCAGTGGTGCGCCCGGCGCTCAAGTACCTGATGGAGACCGATCCCAACAAGCAGGTCAAGGCGGTCCTGATGGATCAGAGTGTTCCAATGGGCGATGTGATTGCTCACGGCCACAACATCCAGGAGGAGCAGCCACGTCCGATCCCGCAGTACGAGCAGAAGCTCGCGCTGGCACGCGGAGCCGTCGCCGCCGATCCCAAGCGCGTCGCACAAGTCATTAAAACCTGGGTGAACACCGATGGTTGAAGCACAGGCTGCCACTAGCGGATCCGCACGTGCAGCGATCCTGTTGATGTCCCTGGGCGAGGCCGAGGCGGCCGAAGTGCTCAAGCACATGGGCGCCAAGGATGTGCAGAAGGTCGGGCAGGCGATGGCGTCGCTGAGCAATGTCTCGCGCGAACATGCCACCCAGATCATGGAAAATTTTGTCACCGAGATGGAGTCGCAGACTTCACTCGGTGTTGGCGCAGACGATTACGTGCGCCGTGTATTGACCGGCGCGCTCGGTGAAGACAAGGCCAGTGGCCTGATTGATCGCATCCTCCTCGGCCGCAACAGCAAGGGGCTGGAAGCGCTGAAGTGGATGGAGACCCGCGCGGTCGCCGACCTTGTGCGCAACGAGCACCCGCAGATTGTCTCGATCGTGCTGGCCTACCTCGACCCCGAGCAGGCCGCGGAAGTGATTGCACTCCTGCCCGAGCGCATGCGCAGTGATGTGCTGGTGCGTATCGCCCGCCTGGACGGCATCCAGCCGAGCGCGCTGCGTGAGCTGGATGAAATCATGGAGAAGCAGTTCTCCGGTGGTGGCAACCTCAAATCCTCCAGCGTTGGCGGCATCAAGGTCGCGGCGAACATCCTCAACCTGATGGATTCATCCATAGGCCAGGCCATCGCGACCAAGATCAGCGAACTGGATGCCGATCTCAATACCCGCATCCAGGAACTGATGTTCGTGTTCGATGATCTCGGCGATGTGGATGATCGCGGCATCCAGACCCTGCTGCGTGACGTGCCCTCCGAGATCCTGGGCGTTGCACTCAAGGGCGCGGAGCCGCGCGTCAAGGACAAGATCACCAGCAATATGTCCAAGCGCGCAGCAGAAATGCTGCTGGAAGACATGGAAGCCAAGGGCCCGGCGCGCGTCTCCGATGTCGAAGCCGCGCAGAAGGAAATCCTGGTGATTGCGCGCCGTTTAGCGGACGCCGGCACCATCATGCTCGGCGGCAAGGGTGACGAATTTGTTTGAAGTTCTCTCTCCTGAACTGGGCGCCAGCGCGACGCTGTGGAATTGTCCGCCGCTGGATGGTGAGGCCCGTGAAAAGCCCAAGGCCTCCAGCAGCAAGCTCAACACCGCGGCGCATCTGGATGCGATCGAGAAGGCCGCCTACGAAGAAGGCTTTGCCCGCGGCCACGCCGAAGGCTATGCCCATGGTAACCGTGAGGCGCAGGCCGTCGCGGCGCGCATCAGCCTGCTGTTTGAACATATGTCGCGTCCGCTCAAGGATCTCAATATTGAAGTCGAGCACGCACTGATTCGCCTGGTGGTGGACACCGCAAGGCGTCTGGTCAACCAGGCCATCACGCTGGATCCACAACTGGTTTCCGGCGCTGTGCAGGAAGCGGTCGCCGCGGTGGCGCCGACCACGCGCGAGATGAAGATATTCCTGCATCCGGATGATGTGCTGGTGCTAAAGGGCAACCTGGACTTTTCCAGCGACGCCAGCTGGAAGCTGGTGGCCGATGCCACGCTGCATCGTGGTGACTGCCGTGTCGTCACCGAATCCAGCCAGATCGATGCGCGCCTGGATACGCGCCAGACCAATATTGAACGCGCACTGCTTGGCGAAGACTCGTGAATGCCTGGCGCGAACAGCGTGACCAAGGCCTGATCCAAACCCTGGATGCTTTAAGTCCACGCCTGGAAAGCGTGCGCGGTCCGATTGTCGAAGGGGTCTTGCGCCGCGTTGTCGGGTTGACGCTTGAGGCCGTCGGCTGTTCCGTGCAGATCGGCGGCCGTTGCCGCGTCGAAGCGGCCGATGGCGTGGTACAGGAAGCCGAGGTCGTCGGATTTTCCGGGGACCGGATCTTCCTGATGCCGGCCGGCGAGATGCACGGCCTGTTGCCGAATGCCCGCGTCATTCCCATTCGTCATGCCGCAGAAGTTGCCGTTGGCAATGCACTACTGGGTCGAGTGCTTGATGGCGAAGGCCAGCCACTGGATGGCAAGCCGCCGCCACGTTGCACGGATCGTGTGCGTCTCAATGGGACGCCGATCAATCCGCTATCACGCGCGCCGATCCGGGAACCGCTGGATGTCGGCGTGCGGGTGATCAACTCGCTGTTGACCGTCGGCCGTGGCCAGCGCATTGGCCTGTTCGCCGGAACCGGCGTCGGCAAGTCCACCCTGCTCGGCATGATGACGCGATACACCAATGCGGATGTCATCGTCGTCGGCCTGATCGGTGAACGCGGCCGCGAGGTGCGCGAGTTCATCGAGAACAGCCTGGGGCCGGAAGGCATGCGCCGCGCGGTGGTGGTGGCGACACCATCTGACCGCTCGCCCCTGATGCGCTTGCGTGGCGCCTCGCTCGCAACCGCCATCGCCGAATACTTTCGTGACCAGGGCAAGAACGTCTTGCTGCTGATGGATTCGCTGACGCGCTTTGCCCAGGCGCAGCGTGAAATTGGTTTGGCGGTGGGCGAGCCGCCGACCACGCGCGGTTATCCGCCTTCTGTTTTCGCACGTCTTCCGCAACTGGTGGAGCGCGCAGGCAATGGACTGGATGGCACCGGTTCGATCACTGCCTTCTACACCGTGCTGACCGAGGGCGACGATCCGAATGATCCGATTGCCGATTCCGCGCGCGGTATCCTCGATGGCCATATCCTGTTGTCACGTTCCATCGCCGATGCGGGCATTTATCCGGCCATCGATATCGAATCCTCGATCAGCCGTTGTGCCGTCGAAATCACCGACACGCCGCATCAGCAGCTGGTGCGCCGCTTCCGCCAGCTGTTCTCGGCCTATCAGCGTAACCGGGACCTGATCAGCATCGGCGCCTATCAAAAAGGCAGCGATGCGCGTGTGGATACTGCGATTGCGATGTGGCCGAGGATTGAAGAATTTCTCAAGCAGGATGTGCGCGAGCCCGCCGATTGCGCGGGCAGCCTGGGCGCCCTGCAAAGCCTGTTGACTACGAGCTAAGGAAACTGCGATGTCGCCATCACGATCTGCGCGTCTGGAGCCGCTTCAACGGGTTGCCGATCAGCGCGAAGACGAGGCGATGCGGGCGATGGCGGCCTGCCAGCGCGAAGTGGCTGAGCACGAAACACGGCTCGTCGAATTGCAGCGCTACTTGCAGGACTACGCCGCCGCTGCCAGCGATGCCTGCACGCCGGCCCTGATCAGCAACCGCCATGCCTTTCTGGCCAAGCTCCGCGAAGCTGAAAAATTCCAGAACAGCCTGCTGGAACAGGCCAGGGATCGCTGCGAAGCCGAGCGCACCCGCTGGCTGCTCAAGCGCCGTGACGTCGGCGTGCTGGAACAGCTCGCCGCCTCGTATCGAACGCAGGAGCGCCAGCAGATCGAGCGCCTGGCGCAGAAGGATGCGGATGAGCGGGCCAGCCTCGGGCATGTCCGGTTGCAGGCGATGAACGCAGCGGCCGGTATTTGAGCCGATGAATCTGATGATCAATGCCGGTGGCAGTGTCGAGGGCCAAAACGCCGCATCCAGAATGGGCGCGGTCATGGATACACCTGGCCCCAGGGATGTGGCACAGAAGAAGGCCAGCGCAAAGGATGGCGCGGCATCGACGGCCGCTGACAGCGAATCGCCGCAGCTGTTTGATCAGCTGCTGTCCAATGCAGCAACCGTGCAGAAGCCCAAAGCAGATGCGCCTGCGTCCAAGCCCAAAACGACAGCCGCTGATCCCACTGATTCTCTGAAGGAAGCGCCAGCCGCGACTCCGGATATTCCATTGCTGATGTCGTTGCTACCCGCGCTGCCGCAGAACGGTTCTGCGCCCGCGGATGTTTTACCGTCAGTGCCGGATAGCGCCGGCTCCATCGCCACCAGCGCGATTCCGTCAGTGACCTTGGGACGCGCGGCGCCCGCACCGCTGGCTGCAAACAATCTGCTGACAGCGCAACTGCCATCCGCCGAGGCGTCCAGTTCCTCGGGCCCGATGGTCGTCACCGCCGCTTCGACAGCCGTGGCTTCAGATGCGCCGCCAGTCATCGAAGGCAAAATGACGGACAAGGCCGATCTCTTTGCCTCCGTGCTCGCGAACATCGAATCACCGTCGTCGCCTGCGCCCATGCTCGCGGTGCCAACGCACCAGGCGCCTACCCTGACCGCCGTCGCGCTGGCCCTGCCGGTGACGGCGCCCGGTGCGCTCGATGAGTTGCCGCTGGCCCATGCGGAATGGCCCGCGGCCTTGGGCCATCGCCTGCTGTGGGCGGTGGGCGAGGGCATCCAGAAGGTCGAGATCAGCGTGAGCCCGCAGGACATGGGCCCGATCAATGTCCATATCCGCGTCGAGAACGACAAGGCCGATATCCGCTTCACGGCCGCTCACGCGCCGACACGCGATGTGCTGGAAGCTGCGATCCCGCGCTTGCGCGACATGTTTTCGCAGCAGGGCCTCAACCTGGCGCAGGCGCAGGTGTTCTCGCAGGCGTCAGGCGATGCCCAGGGCCGTCAACCGCAAACACCGCAGCCCGGTACGGGCGCGTCCACCAGCAACACTTCCGCAGAGGCACAGGAGCCTGAAACGACGAGAGTCGTGCACTGGCGTCGCGGGCTGGTAGACGATTACGCCTGAATATTTTTGACGCCGGCCCCGATCTGTTTCTGAAATCGCGCAGTCAATTTTCCGACGCCGAAAATAAGTGCTTGTTTTAATAGCACTTAAAACAATTCCTGCAGTGGCACAGGGCTTGCTCCTTCCCTTGTGGAAAGTCACAAGCCGGGGATGCCAAACATGTCAGCTGCTGCAAACGCCATTCGGGAAGACGGTGCGGGCTCTGCGCCAGCTGCGCCTCCGGCGAAGAAGAGCGGGAAGCTTATCTACGTGATCGCGGTACTGGCGCTGGCGGCTGCCGCTGGTGGCGGATTCTGGTATTTCACCCAGGGCGCTGCTGCCCATGCCGAGCATGGCAAGACGGCCGCCGATGCGGCGCAGGTGAAGGGCAAGGTACCGGCGATCTATCTGCCGCTGCAGCCCGCTTTTGTCGTCAACCTTGAAGACACCGAGGCCCTGCGCTACCTGCAGGTGGATCTCGAAGTGATGGCGCGCGATCCCAAGGCGATTGAAGATGCCAAGACCCACATGCCACGCATCCGCAACAGCCTGCTGCTGTTGTTTGGACAACAACATGCTTTTGATCTCAGCACGCGGCAGGGCAAGGAAACCCTGCAGGCCAAGGCACTCGCCGAAATCCAGCGCGTATTGAAGGAAGAAACCGGCAGCCCTGGCATCGAAGCCGTCTACTTCTCGAGCTTCGTCATCCAATGAGTGCCAAGGAACTGCTGTCGCAGGATGAAATCGACGCGCTGTTGCACGGCGTTGATAACGGCAATGTCGAAGTGGAGATGCAGGCGCCCGCTGCACCCAACGAAGTTCGCGCATTCAACTTCGGCTCGCAGGACCGCATCGTCCGCGGCCGCATGCCGACGCTGGAGATGGTCAACGAGCGTTTCGCGCGCCTGTTCCGCATCGGCCTGTTCAACATGCTGCGCCGTTCGCCGGAGCTTTCCGTCGTCGGCATCCAGATGGCCAAGTTCGGCGAATACACCCATTCACTGTTCGTGCCGACCAGCCTCAACCTGGTTCGCATCAAGCCGCTGCGCGGCACCGCGCTGTTCATCTTCGAGCCGCGCCTGGTGTTCTCGGTGGTGGAAAACTTCTTCGGCGGTGATGGCCGCCTGGCCACCAAGATCGAAGGCCGTGAATTCACCCCGACCGAAATCCGCGTGATCCAGCTAATGATCCGCCAGGCCTTCGTCGATCTGAAGGAAGCCTGGTCACCGGTGATGGACCTCGACTACGAGTACATCAACTCGGAGGTCAATCCGCATTTCGCCAACATCGTCTCGCCATCGGAAATCGTGGTGGTGTCCAAGTTCCATATCGATCTGGAAGGCGGTGGCGGCGATCTGCACATCACCATTCCTTACTCGATGCTGGAGCCGATCCGCGACCAGCTTGATACCGGCATCCAGTCCGACCGCATGGGCCGCGATGAACGCTGGACCCTGGCGCTGCGCGAGCAGATCAAGGACGCCGAGGTGGAAGTCAGCACCGATCTCGCGCGCAGCACCATCAGCGTGCGTGACCTGATGAAGCTGAAGGCCGGCGACATCATTCCCATCAATATGCCCAAGGCGCTGGATATCTGCGTGGAGAACCTGCCGGTTTTCCGTGGAACGTTCGGCGTCAGCTGTGGCCGCAACGCGCTCCGCATCAACGAAGTGATCAGCCGCGAAACCCATCCAACGCCCCGCAGGAATTGAAACCATGAGTAATCCAATGACAAATTCTTCTGCGCCAGAAGCCACTCCCGCAGCACGTGCCAACTTCCAGACGCTGGACGGCGATGCGGTCAGTCCCAACAACAGCAGCGACGTCAACCTGGACGTGATCCTCGATGTGTCGGTGACGCTGTCGATGGAAGTCGGGCGCACGCGCATTCCCATCCGCAACCTGCTGCAGCTCAACCAGGGCTCGGTGGTTGAACTCGAACGCGAAGCCGGTGAGCCGCTGGATGTCTACGTCAACGGCACGCTGGTCGCCCACGGCGAAGTGGTGGTGGTCAACGAGAAGTTTGGCATCCGCCTGACGGATGTCATCAGCCCGGCCGAACGCATTCGCCGGTTGCGCTAGTCATGCTCTTTCCAGCCAACGCGGCATCAGAAGTGGCTGCACCTGCCGTTGCCGCCAGCTCCGGCTCGATGGCGGGAAATCTGTTCTCGACCGCCTTCAGCCTGATGCTGGTGCTGGGCGTCATCTTCGCGATTGCCTGGCTGATGCGCTGGATGCAGCGCGCCCGTCTTGGCGGCGGTGTCAGCAACCTGCGCATCAACGGCGGCATCCAGGTTGGCGCGCGTGAGCGCGTGCTGATGGTGCAGGCCGGCGACAAGCATCTGCTGATCGGCGTTGCGCCGGGGCGTGTACAGACGCTGCATGTGTTCGATCAGGCGCCGACGGTTACGGAAGACCAGCCGCACGAGCTTTCACCTTTCGCTGAACGCCTGCGCCAGCTGATCCAGTCGAAGGTGATCAAATGATCAAGCGCATCGTCCTGTTCGGTCTGCTCGCCTTTCTGGCGCCAGAAGTCTTCGCCGCGGCAGGCAGCTTGCCTGCGGTCACGGTCACGCCTGCTGCTGGCGGTGGCAGCACTTACAGCCTGAACATCCAGGTGCTGATCCTGATGACGGTGCTGTCGCTGTTGCCGGCGGCGCTGTTGATGATGACCTCGTTCACCCGCATCGTCATCGTGCTGGGCCTGCTGCGCCAGGCGCTCGGCACCAGCCAGACGCCGTCCAACCAGATCCTGATTGGGCTCTCGCTGTTCCTCACCTACTTCGTGATGGCGCCGGTGTTCGACAAGGTCTACACCGAAGCCGCGCAGCCTTATCTCGACGGCAAGATGGAGTTCCAGCCGGCGATCACCGCGGCGGCAAAACCCATCCGCGCCTTCATGTTGGCGCAGACACGCGAGTCCAGCCTGATCACCTTTGCCAAGATTGCCGGCAACGCCAAATACAAGACGCCGGACGATATTCCCTTCAGCGTGCTGGCGGCGTCCTTCGTCACCAGTGAACTCACCACCGCCTTCCAGATCGGCTTCCTGCTGTTCATTCCCTTCGTCGTCATCGATCTGGTGGTGTCCACCGTGCTGATGAGCATGGGCATGATGATGCTGTCGCCGATGATCATCTCGCTGCCGTTCAAGCTGATGCTGTTCGTGATGGTGGACGGTTGGGCGCTGGTGATGGGCACGCTGGCCTCCAGCTTCCGGGGCATCTCATGACGCCGGAAGCCGTCATCACCGAAGGGCGCGACGCGCTGCAACTGGCGCTGATGCTGGCTGCGCCGCTGTTGCTGACCTCACTGGCCGTCGGCGTCATCGTCGGCATCTTCCAGGCCGCGACCCAGATCAATGAAATGACGCTGAGCTTCATTCCCAAGCTGGTGGCGATGTCGGCGGTGCTGGTGTTCACCGGCCCGTGGATGCTGCGCCTGCTGATGGAATTCACGCGGCAGTTATTTGAGAGTATTCCGAGCATAATCGGATAGCGTCGACATGACCCTGACCGACGCGCAGCTCATCGCCTGGGTACAACACTACTTCTGGACTTTCACGCGCATCGGCGGCGTGTTGATGACGGCGCCGGTGCTCGGCTCCATGCACGCCTCGCGCCGCGTGCGCCTGATGCTGGGGCTGGCACTGACGCTGATCATTGCGCCGATCACACCCGTCGCTGCCGTCTCAAGCCTGTTCAGCGCGGCCTGGTATCTGATGACCCTGCAGCAGTTCGTGGTGGGCATCGCGATCGGCTTCGTCCTCATGCTGGCCTTCGAAGCGGTGGTGATGGGCGGCGAAATCATTTCCTATGGTATGGGCCTCAGTTTTGCGCAGCTGGCCGATCCTGTACGCGGCGTCAGCACACCGGTGGTGGGGCAGTTCCTGCTGGTGCTCGTGACCCTGTTGTTCCTGGCGATGAATGGCCATCTGCTGTTGATCGAGACGCTGGCGAACAGCTTCATCACGCTGCCGGTTCAGGACGGCGTGATCGACATGCATCGCTTCGGCGCCTTGCTGCAATGGAGCGGGGTGGTGTTCTCAGGCGGATTGCGCATTGCGCTGCCGGTGATGGTGGCCCTGCTGCTGGTGAACCTGGCGTTCGGCGTGCTGAGTCGCGCCACGCCGTCAATCAACCTGCAATCGGTTGGGTTTCCGATCTCATTGCTGGCCGGTGTGCTGCTGTTGCTCTACAGCCTGCCTGCGCTACAGGGTGTGTTTGAAGACCTGCTCAGCGATGCGTTCAAGCTGATCAATCAGATGGTCGCGGCGCGCGGATGAGCGAGTCGAGCTCACAGGAAAAAACCGAAAGCGCCAGTCCCAAGCGCCGCCGAGAGGCGCGCAAGCGAGGGCAGGTTCCGCGTTCGCGTGAGCTGACAACGGCGCTGGTGATGGCGGGTGGGGCCGGGCTGATCATCAGCTCCGGTGGCGACATCGTCAGTGGCGCGCAGCAGTTGATGAGCGCTTCGCTGGATATCGACCCCGCTGTCCTGACCGATCCCGGCCAGTTGCCGATGATCCTCGGCCGCACCTACGGCAAGGCCATGCATCTGTTGATGCCGGTGCTGATGGGTTTGCTGGTGATGGCGATCGTCGGACCGATGCTGCTCGGCGGCTGGAACTTCAGCCTGCAGGCGGCGATGCCCGATCTCAAGCGCATCAATCCGCTGACGGGATTGGGACGTATCTTTTCACTCAACAGCCTGATGGAGCTGTTCAAGAGCCTGATCAAGTTCATCGTGCTGGGCGCTGTTGCGGGTTCTGCGTGGTGGGCCAGTCGTGGAGAACTGGTTGGCCTGAGTTCGGAGCCTGCTGCGCAGGGGCTCGCGCATGCGGGTGCCCTGTTCACCCATTCGTTCGCTTTCCTCTGCGGTGCGCTGCTGCTGATCGCCATGCTCGATGTGCCGTATCAGCTGTGGCAATACGAAAAGCAGTTGAAGATGACCAAGCAGGAATTGCGCGACGAATACAAGGAAAGCGAAGGCCGTCCGGAAGTGAAGGCCCGCGTGCGCCAGATCCAGCGCGAGATGTCGCGCCGCCAGATGATGGAAAAGGTGCCGACCGCCGACGTCATCGTCACCAACCCGACGCACTATGCCGTCGCGCTCAAGTACGTCGCCGACAAGAGTCGCGCGCCGATGGTGGTGGCCAAGGGCGCCGACCAGATCGCCTTGGCCATCCGCGAACTCGGCAAGCAGAACCGCATCCCCATCCTCGAAGCGCCGCCACTGGCACGCGCCCTTTACCGCAGTACCGAACTCGATCAGGAAATCCCGGCCACGCTCTACGCCGCCGTCGCACAGGTGCTGAGTTATGTGTACCAGCTACGCATGTACCGCAGCGGCCCGCCGCCAACCCTGCCGGATATCGGCGATGTGCCGGGTGGGGAACTGGACGAGAAGTGATGCGCTGGCGCGGACGCTAGCCCGCTTTGCGGGCAGTCTGCGAGCGGTATTGGCCTGGTGAAATGCCGAGCCAGCGCCGGAAGGCGCGGGTGAAGCTGGCCGTATCGGCATAACCCAGTTGCAGGGCCAGCTCGTCGAGTTTCATGTCGGTGGATTCCAGCAACTGCACGGCGAGTTGCCGTCGCGCCTCGTCGACGAGGGTGCGGAAGCTGGTGGCTTCCTCGTCCAGCTTGCGCCGCAGGCTGCGTGGCGACAGGTTGAGATCCTTGGCGATGGCTTCCAGCGTCGCCATCAGCCCCAGGTGCCCGAGCAGCCGCTGGCGAACCTGTCCGCTGATGCCGGTGATCTGCCGGCGTTCGATCAGTTGCCGGCATTGGTCTTCAAGCAGACGCACCAGCCGTTCGTCATAGGTCGGCAGTGAGGACATCACCGCTTCCAGGTTCATCACCAGCGCGTTGCGCGGGCGGTTGAAGTGCAGGGGGATGCCGCACAGCTTTTGCATATGGTCGGCGTAGGGCAGTGCCGGCCCTGCAAACTCCAGTCGCTGGATGGGCCGGCCGGCCAGATTGATCTCGCGCATGATGTTGACGGCGGTGCCGAGGTCGCGCTCCAGCAGGAACTGCCGGATCTGGATCGGAATGCCGCTGGGATCGGCGCTGACAATGAATTCGTCGTCCTCGCTGGAGATCGAGAACACGCAATACGCGGTGCTGAGCGGGATGTAGCGAATCGCCCGCGTCACCGCCTCGCACAGATTCAGGCTGGTGCGCAGCGCAAAGCCCCAGATGCCAAAGGTGGAGACGTTGTAGCGCATGCCGAGTTCGAAGCCCAGCGCCGGGATGTCGGGCAGCGCAAGCATCAGGTTCTCGATCAGGCGCATCTCCTGCTCGGGGGTGATGAGCGCTTCCGCGTCCCGCATCATGGCCAGCGTGATGTTGGTGCCCTGCAGGCAGGTTTCACTGTCGACGCCGTGATCGGCGGCGTAGTTCAACATGACCTGGCTGATGGCAAGGCTGTGCAGGACCGGTTCAGCGGACATGTCTACTCTCGGATGGGGGCCATACTTTGCTACATCTCGGCAAAGATGGCCAAAAATGCTGCCCGGTAGGACATAAATGCGCTCTTCAAACCGCCGGCGCCTCACTACTCTGTGCGCACAGTTTAACTTGGGGCCAAGAGCCCGCAGAGGCGAGTCATGGAGCAGGATCTGGTTGCAATGAACAAGCAGGCGATTGCCGCCGCGCAGAAGTACATGGGCGGCTTTGCATGGCAGACGGTGGTGCTGACGTTTGCGGTGCTGGCGGCCTTTGTCGGCAATCTCTGGCTGTTCGCCCACGGAGCGATCCCCTTATGGGCGGCATTCATGATCATGGCGGCGGTCAGTTACATGTCGTACACCTCGGTGCACGAGGCGGCGCACGGCAATATCAACGGCAACCACGCAGGGCTCAAGTGGCTGAATGATCTTTGCGGCTTTATCGGCGCGCAGATGATCATGGTGCCGTACTCCACGCACAAGGTGGAGCACTTCACCCATCATCGCCACACCAACCAGCCGGGCAAGGACCCGGACTATGTCGTCAAGCACATGGCGGATGGACCGGTCGCCGCGGCCCGCGCCATCGTGGTTTTCCTGTGGACCCAGATCACCTTTCTGTTCGAGGACTACTGGGCCTCCGCACCCCTGCGTGAAAAGGCGATCTACTGCGCTGAAGTGGTTATCGCAATCCTCTGGCGTGCTGCGCTGTTGAGCCAGCTGCCGCTGGGGCCCGGCCTGACGCTGGTGTTCGGCAGCTATGCGCTGGCCGCGTTCTTCACGGTCTACTGGTTCGCCTATCGCCCGCACCATCCCTACGACAATCCGGCGCGTTACAAGAACACCAACAGCCTGATCATGCCGCAATGGCTCAAGCCACTGGAATGGTTCTGGCTGGGGCAAAACCTGCATTCGATCCACCACGCATTCCCGCGCGTGCCGTTCTTCAAGTACCACGCGCTGTTTGCCGAGATCGAACCGGTCATGCGCGCCCACGGCGGGCCGGTGCTGGGGATTTTTGACCGGCAGCCGGTGTAGGCTTTAGATCGTCCAGCCCATCATCTGCAACATCTGCCGCAGGGACATACTCGCGGCAGGCATCCACATCAGGATGCCAATGCTGAAGACCGCATACAGCGCAAGCAGCCGCTTGCGCGGGATGGGGCGACCCTTGCGCTGTTCGCTGCGCTGGAAATAGAAAATGCAGGCCAGCGCAAAGGCCAGTTCGATCAGGATCGCCAGATGCGGCGCGTGGCCGTAGGTGTTGAGTGAAACGACGGGTGAATCAGGGCCAAGCAGTTCATGCGTGAAGCCGACCACCAGGTCGCACAGCACATGAACCACCGTCAGCACGCCGCACCAGATCGCCAGCGCACGGTCGCGGTAAATGAGTTGCACCAGCCCAAACACAATCACGCCCTGCAAAACGCCGGGCAGCAGGTTGTGGCTGTAGATCATCGCCACCTGCAGGTTGGGAAAGGTGGCATCGAGCAGCGATGGCGGTGAAACCGGCTCAATGCCCAACAGCGCCAGCAGCAGCCACAGGAACTCAGGAACGTTGGCGCAAACCAGCAGCAGCCACAGTGGACGCTTCTCCAGCTTGCTGTACGGCACCAGCGCCGCGGCGTAGTGGCCGACAATCATTTGGAATCATCCTCACGCTTGGCCAGTGCGTTGATCAGCACAAAGAACACCGCGTAGGTCGCAATCAAACCGAGGATCAAGGACGACATGGCGAAGTACCTCCCTGTCAGTTCTTCAGAGCGCCAAAGTGCGCGCCGTGTAGACCAAAACGCCAATGCCCAACACCAGCGCCCAGACCATCTCGGCAGCATTGAGCGTACCAGCCTCCGGCTGCGTCACCGCCAGCCTGCGCTCACGCAGGGCCATGAACAACGGCACGGTCACGCTGACAGCGATCAGCAGGCTGCCGATGAGATAAAACCAGATGCCACGCATCTGCAGGCGACGTGCTTCCATCATCATCCAGAGCGTGACGGGGATGCTGAGGAAGAAGATATCCACCGTGATGGAGCGGCTGGCGGGGTTGGCGAGGGTGTCTTTCCAGAACTGGATGTTCACGTCCATAGGACTGAGGCCCAATGAGGCGTAGTGAAAGTTGTTGCCCCAGGTGCCGATGAGGGCTAGCAGCGCGACTAGACCGTACACCCAAGAAAGGGTGCTGCGTTGGATGGTCATATGGTTACTCCTGAATGGAAGAGGCCAAGTTAATTATCTCACCCGTTATTTTGGAATTTCTCTACGGATTAAGTGGGCTTAGCCTCTTTTCCTAAATTTATTGTTACCTCCATGGCTAGTGTATCCAGTGCTGGCAGGAATTCGAACGGAGAACGTTGTCCAAAATCTATGGTTTTCGATGCGTCCTAGATCCTGTTGCATCGAGATTTTGGTGGAATAACTTTGTGCAATTAACTGAGCAAGATACAAACCATATCCGGCACCTTCAGGCTGTACTTTTTCCGCTTCTTTCCCCCTGGAAAAAGGGTGGAATATTTTTTCGTACTCATCGGCATGAATGCGAGGCCCATAAGAACTGACTGCAAAATATATATGGTCTTGCTCATCAGAGAAAAATATTTCGACTTTGCCATTGTCGTGTGAGTATTTAAGTGCGTTATCAAGGAATGAGTGAGTAATTACTCCAAGAGCGTCGGCGTTGCCGTAAATATTTTGTCTGCTCTCTCCAATTTGACGTGTTTTTATAGAGCGTTCTATAAATCTATGCTCGTAGATGCGGAAGTACTTGTTAAAGAGTCCGTGAAAGCGAAACGAATCCATCTCGCTTTCTTTTCTAATCCACTCTGGGTGGATTAGAAATTTTGCTACGTTCAGCTTTTCTTGCAAAAACTTACTGGCCCAGTAAATGGCTACCTCTTCATGAGTTGCTTTCCCCAGCTTTTCGTCTAATGAAACTCCAGAGTATTTCTGCTCAATGATGACGTTGATATTTTGTGCAATGGCTGAATTTATTTGTTTGTAGTCATGAACAAATGAAAGGCCTTTTTGTATATCTCCGCGAAGTCGTTCTATGAATTGATCTTGGAATGATTCGCTATTTAGGAAAGTGGTTATAGCTTTGTCGGCCTTTATCGCTTCTTCAGACAGGGAAACTTCCTTGGCGTTCTTAACACTTTCCACGAGATTAGCGATATGCGATTTCTTTATCACAGAATCTTTGTACTTTTTGAAAACTTTTCCACGCGCTTCAGTGTGTGGACTATAGGTGTCAACAATAAAACCGAAGGCAATTAAATGATCATTAAGCTTCATGAAATTGAAGCCATAAGCACAGTGCGCAAGTTGGTCATTTGCCAGCTTCTCGCATTCTCGCGTTTTACAATCGGTACAAGGCTTTGGCACGGGCATCATGCTGCCATCAGTACGCGCACCAAGGCGCGCAGTAGGCATTGGAGCGGCAATTGTCATTATTTCCCCGCGCTGAGTGCGATAGCTATTTGAATAATGCCAATAGCTACTTGAACAAGATCTCCATCTACTGTTTGACCTAAGAATTGTCGGAGCTTGTTGGTATCGTTTGAAAGGATGGACTTTTCACAAGCTTTCGCAAGTTTTGCTTCATCGATATTAGAGGCGCGTAGTATGTTTCCTACGCGTGACACATAGAAGCCCATTGAGAATCGTGCTTTCAGTTGATCATCTACGGCTCGTTTAAAGTCAACATAGTCTTGGCGTTTGTCTAATTTATTGTCTGCTAAATCGAAGAATTCTTGAAATTTTAGGGACCAATCAGCATTCGAATAAGCAATTACGATCTGTGCAGGACAAACTTTGCGTAGATGTTTAAGAATCCCATGTCCTTGCTCGGCTGACTGTTTTAGACCAACGCCGTGCATGTCTAACAGTATGAGGTCGTAATAGCCGCTCTCAAGTTTCGGCAGATCATCTACATCTTTCCATTTATCTAAATTATAGCCATCACTTTTAAAAAGCTTTGCGTACGGAAACTCGTTATCATCAATGACTACGATTCGGGCGCGTTTTTTAATTTCATCTAATGGAAAGATGGGCCATTTATTTTTGTTGAAGAATGAAAACACAAGTACTACTCCCTTTTTGTGGCCATATATTCATTGATTTACTATCTCCCGCCTCAGTTAAGGCGAGGGTATTTGTGGCTCAGTTGGCGCACTCTAGCGGCATTTATAGAAGTTAAAAAGGCCAAGGACTTTAGTTTCGCTGTCCCATTAACAACAAAGCCCGCTTTCGCGGGCTTTGTTGTTAATACAGTGCAGCTTACATATTCCGTCGATACTGCCCACCCACCTCAAACAGCGCATGGGTGATCTGCCCCAGCGAGCAAACCCGCGCCGCGTTCATCAGTTCGGCAAAGATATTGCCGTTGTTGATGCAGGCTTCCTTGAGCTTGGCCAGTGCTGCGGGGGCCTTGTCGGCGTTGCGGTCGTGGAAGGACTTGAGGCGGGTGAGCTGGTCTTGCTTCTCTTCGTCTGAGGAGCGGGCCAGTTCAATGGTGGTGGCTTCGTGCTTGTCGCCGGTCGGGTTGAGGAAGGTGTTGACGCCGATGATGGGCAGCGAGCCGTCGTGCTTTTTGTGCTCGTAGATCATCGACTCTTCCTGGATGCGGCCGCGCTGGTAGCCGGTTTCCATGGCGCCGAGTACGCCGCCACGTTCGCTGATGCGCTCGAATTCCTTGAGCACGGCTTCTTCGACCAGATCGGTGAGTTCGTCGAACAGGAAGGCGCCCTGGTTAGGGTTCTCGTTCTTGGCCACGCCCCATTCGTTGTTGATGATGAGCTGGATCGCCAGCGCGCGGCGCACGGAGTCGGCGGTCGGCGTGGTGATGGCTTCGTCGAAGGCGTTGGTGTGCAGGCTGTTGCAGTTGTCGTAGATCGCGATCAGCGCCTGCAGCGTGGTGCGGATATCGTTGAAGTCGATTTCCTGCGCGTGCAGTGAGCGGCCCGAGGTCTGGATGTGGTACTTCAGCATCTGGCTGCGTGCGTTGGCGCCGTACTTTTCCTTCATTGCCACGGCCCAGATGCGGCGGGCGACGCGGCCCATCACCGAGTATTCCGGGTCCATGCCGTTGCTGAAGAAGAAGCTGAGGTTGGGCGCGAAGTCGTCGATCTTCATGCCGCGGGCCAGATAGGCTTCGACGAAGGTAAAACCGTTCGAGAGCGTGAAGGCGAGCTGGCTGATCGGGTTGGCGCCGGCTTCGGCGATGTGGTAACCGCTGATGCTCACCGAGTAGAAGTTGCGGACGTTCTTCTCGATGAAGAACTGCTGGATATCGCCCATGCACTTGAGCGCGAATTCGGTCGAGAAGATGCAGGTGTTCTGGCCCTGGTCTTCCTTGAGGATGTCGGCCTGCACGGTGCCGCGCACGGTGGAGAGGGTGCGGTCCTTGAGGGCTTCGTATTCGCTGGCGTTGGGCGCGCGGCCGTTCTTCTTTTCGAACTCAGCGGCCTGCTGGTCAATCGCGGCGTTGAAGTACAGCGCCAGGATCGTCGGTGCCGGGCCGTTGATGGTCATCGACACGGAAGTGCTCGGCGCGCAGAGATCGAAGCCCGCGTAGAGCTGCTTCATGTCGTCCAGCGTGGCGATGCTGACGCCGCTGTTGCCGACCTTGCCGTAGATGTCCGGGCGCAGGGCCGGGTCTTCGCCGTAGAGCGTCACCGAGTCGAATGCGGTGGACAGGCGATGCGCGGGCATGCCCTTGGAGACGAGGTGGAAGCGCGCGTTGGTGCGCTTGGGGCCGCCTTCGCCAGCGAACATGCGCGTCGGGTCTTCGCCTTCGCGCTTGAACGGGAACACGCCGGCGGTGTACGGGAAATAGCCCGGCAGGTTTTCCAGCAGCAGCCACTTCAGCAGATCGCCTTCGTCGCTGAACTTGGGCAACGCCACGCGCGGGATCTTGGTGCCGCTGAGCGAGATGCGGTTGAGCGGCGTGCGGATTTCCTTGTCGCGAACCTTGTAGACGAACTCGTCGCCGGTGTAGGACTCGCGCACGGCGGGCCAGTCATGCAGCGCCTTCTTCGACTCCGCGGTGAGGTGGTCCATGCGCTTGTGCATCTCGGCCTTGAGGTCTTCAACCGGATGCGCACTGTGCTCCATCATGCGGATGGTTTCACGCAGGTGCTGGCGCTCGCGGGCGAGCTGGGCCTGGTGTTCGGCGCGCTTGCGGTAACCGCGGGCAGCGTCGGAGATTTCGGCGAGATAACGCGCGCGCGCACCGGGCACGATCTGGCGCGCGCTGGTGGAGTGCTTGTCCTTCGGCTTTTCGAGCAGGCCTTCGCTGAGCTTGAGGCCCTTGGCAGCGAGCTGTTCACGCAGGCCGTGGTAGAGCGCGGTGACGCCGTTGTCGTTGAAGCGCGCGGCGATGGTGCCGAACACCGGCATCTCGTGCGGCATCTTGCTCCAGGCGCCCTTGTTGCGCTGAACCTGCTTGCTGACATCGCGCACGGCGTCTTCGGCGCCGCGACGGTCGAATTTGTTGACGGCGACGATGTCGGCGAAATCCAGCATGTCGATTTTTTCGAGCTGGCTGGCGGCGCCGAATTCCGGCGTCATCACGTAGAGCGAGACGTCGGCGTGTTCAACCACCGCTGCGTCGCCCTGGCCGATACCGGCGGTTTCCGCAAAGATCAGGTCGAAACCCGCAGCCTTGCAGGCGGCGATGGCGCCGGGCAGTGCAGGAGAGATTTCCATGCCGCCTTCGCGCGTGGCGAGCGAGCGGAAGAAGATGTTGGGATGGTTGATCGCATTCATGCGGATGCGGTCACCGAGCAGCGCGCCGCCTGATTTACGACGCGAAGGATCGACCGCGATGATCGCGATCTTGAGCTGGTCGTTCTGGTCGAGGCGGAAGCGGCGGATCAGTTCGTCGCTCACCGAAGACTTGCCGGCGCCGCCGGTGCCGGTGATGCCGAGTACCGGCGCGGTGCGTGCGGCGCCAGCCTTGTTGACCTTCTCGATCTGCGCGGTTGACAGCTTGCCGGCTTCGATCAGCGTGATCAGGCGGGCGAGGGCGCGGCGGTCGCCGAGCTGGGTCTTGGCGAGCAGGTCTTCCGGCTTGCCGTCGAGCGCATGCGAGGCGCGATCGACCATGTCCTTGATCATGCCTTCCAGGCCAAGCTTCTGGCCGTCCTGCGGCGAGTAGATGCGGCCGACGCCGTAGTCGTGCAGTTCCTTGATTTCTTCCGGCACGATCACGCCGCCACCGCCGCCGAAGACCTTGATGTTGTCGCCGCCACGCTCCTTGAGCATGTCGACCATGTACTTGAAGTACTCGACGTGGCCGCCCTGGTAGCTGCTCAGCGCGATGGCGTGGGCGTCTTCCTGCAAGGCGGCGGTGACGACGTCTTCGACGCTGCGGTTGTGGCCGAGGTGGATCACTTCCGCGCCGAGCTGCTGGATGATGCGGCGCATGATGTTGATGGCGGCATCGTGGCCGTCGAACAGGGACGCGGCGGTGATGAAGCGCAATGGCTTGCGCTCAGGCGCGGGCAGGTTCTGGGCGGTGGCGGTTTCAGTGCTCATGGGGGGTACTTTTTATAGGGATTTCTAGACACCGACAGATTAAGGCATGGGCCCATGCAGGACGATGCCCCAAACTGCCGTACATTGTGACAGAATTTGCCATATTCTTGATGAAAAATCGTAATCCATAGAGGGTAGATGCCTAAAACAGCGCCCGCCAGAGTGATGACGGAAAAGGGAACAATTGCCATGGCGTTCGTGCGCCAGGCCTTGGGCTCGCTGGAGCGCCGTGGCTTTGATACGGCGCCGGTGCTGCACAAGGTGGGGATTTCCGCCGCGGCACTGGATTCCGACCGCGCCCGCGTCAGCGCCGATGCCTTCGGCACACTCTGGCTGACCATTGCCGAAACGTTGGACGACGAACTGTTCGGCCTCGACAGCCGCCCGATGAAAGTCGGCAGCTTCGCCACCCTGTGCCACCTGACCCTGCACACACCGACGCTGCGCGAGGCGCTGATCCGCGGCGCGCGCCTGATCAACCTGCTGATTGAAGACACGCGGGTGGAACTGGAACTGGACAGCGCCGAGGCCGTGATCCGCTTCGTCGACACTGGCGCCCTGCCACTGGAGCGCCGCATCTTCGCCCACGAAACCCTGTTCGTGATGCTGCATGGCCTGATGTGCTGGCTGGTGCGGCGGCGCATCAGCATCCACACCGCCTGGTTCTCGTACCCGAAACCCGCGTGGTACCGCGAGTACGACCATATCGTGGGCGGTGACGTGAAATTTTCGGCTGATGAAACACGCTTTGAATTCGGCGCGGTGGATCTGTCGACCGCTGTTGTGCAGAGCGAACGATCCGCCCGCGAGTTCCTGAAGGACGCCCCACGCAACTTCATCGTCAAATACCGCAATCCCAAGAGCGTGTCCGTGCAAGTGCGCCGCCTGCTGCGTGAAACCGCGCCGGAGGATTGGCTGACGTTTGAAGCGCTGGCGGAGCATCTGCAATTGCATCCGACGGCACTGCGGCGGCGTCTGGAAGAAGAAGGCTCGTCGTATCGCGCCGAGATGAATGCACGGCGTTGTGACCTGGCGCTGGAACAGCTGGCTGATCCGAAACGCAGCGTGCTCTCCATCGCGCAGTCGCTGGGCTTTGCCGAAGCCAGTGCGTTCCATCGCGCGTTCCGGCAGTGGACCGGGCAGAGTCCCGGCCGTTATCGGCGCAATGCAGTGTAGGGTGCGCCGTGCGCACCATTTTTAATCCGACGAGGAATGTTCTCCGAATGATTCATTGGATCGTTCTGTAAACCCGCCCCAATCGGGTGCGTAAACACCCTGTCGAACATAATGATGAAAGGTTGAATAAGGCCATTCAGCTACGGTTTTTGCGAGGCCGTGTTTAATCGGATTCCAATGGATGTAATCGGCATGCCTTTCGAAGTCTTCTTCGTCCCGGATGACATGCTCCCAGAATCGACGTTGCCATAGACCACCTTCGCGGCGGGTTTTGCGAGATGGCGTTGTAGAGCCATGGAAACTTGTTGTCTGGGTGACGTGACGCTTGATCATGCTCCAGCGCATGCCGTATTGGTCGTCTGCCTCAGGCAATGTCCAGATGCAATGCAAATGATCGGGCAGTAAAACCCAGGCATCGACATGAAATGGATAGCGCTGTCGGGTTAGATCAATGGCTTGTTTTAGGGCGCGGCGTATCGCTGGCTGAAGCAGGACAGGCTGTCGACCCAGCGTGGTGAGTGTGAAGAAGTAAGTTCCACCGGGAATATGTGCGCGCAAGTAACTGGACATGGCTGAGGTTTTTTTCAGTACCTTATGCGCAGCTTAGACGGGCTTGGGCGAATGGAATCGGCATCGCATCACGGATGGTGCCAAGTGGTGCGCACGGCGCACCCTACGGGGGTGTATTGACACGGAATGCTTTTGCGTAGGGTGCGCCGTGCGCACCGAAGATCGCCGAAAACAAAAAAGCCGCCATGAAGGCGGCTTTTTTGCTTGATGCGGGATGCTTAGTGTCTGAAATGGCGTGTGCCGGTAAACACCATCGCCATGCCGGCCTCATCAGCCGCAGCAATCACTTCGTTGTCACGCATCGAGCCACCCGGTTGGATCACGGCGCTGATGCCTGCGGTAGCGGCGGCGTCGATGCCGTCACGGAAGGGGAAGAAGGCGTCTGAAGCCATCACCGAGCCGCGCACTTCGAGCTTCTCGTCCGCAGCCTTGATGCCGGCGATCTTGGCCGAGTAGACGCGGCTCATCTGGCCGGCGCCGACGCCGATGGTCTGGCGGTTGCGGGCGTAGACGATGGCGTTGGACTTGACGAACTTGGCGACCTTGGCGGCGAAGATCAGGTCATCGATTTCAGCCGGCGTCGGCGCGCGCTTGGTGACGATCTTGAGCTTATCGGCCGAAGCAACGGCAAGGTCGTTGTCCTGCACCAGCAGGCCGCCGTTGACGCGCTTGTAGTCGAAGGTGGCGATGGGCGAGGACGGCAGCGCGCCGCATTCCATCAGGCGCACGTTCTGCTTGGCGGCGACAATCGCCTTGGCTTCCGCGGTGACGCTGGGCGCGATGATCACTTCGACGAACTGGCGATCGCAGATGGCCTTGGCCGTTGCTGCGTCGAGTTCGCGGTTGAAGGCGATGATGCCGCCGAAGGCGGAGGTGGGATCGGTCTGGAACGCGAGGTTGTAGGCGGTGAGGATGCCTTCCAGGCTCACGGCCACGCCGCAGGGGTTGGCGTGCTTGACGATGACGCAGGCCGGCTTGACGAAGGCCTTGACGCATTCGAGCGCAGCGTCGGCGTCGGCGATGTTGTTGTAGCTCAGTTCCTTGCCCTGGATCTGCACGGCGGCGCTGATGCTGCCAGCTGGTGCATTGCGTTCGGCGTAGAAGGCGGCGCGCTGGTGCGGGTTTTCGCCGTAGCGCATTTCCTGCTTCTTGTTGAGCTGGATGCTGAAGACGCCGGGGAAGGCTTCGCGCTGGCCTTCAACCGTGGCGCTGCTGAGGTAGGCGGCGACGGCGCCGTCGTAACGCGAGGTGTGGGCGAAGGTCTTCAGTGCGAGCGCTTCACGCGTCGCCTGCGTCACGCCGCCGGCGTCGAT
>Ga0116227_10004310_pt1 | contig 30893 bp, 17 predicted proteins | sample S1TSphgellanicum_FD_89693 | JGI IMG/M metagenome (GOLD analysis project Ga0116227, IMG submission 89693) | Host-associated microbial communities from peat moss isolated from Minnesota, USA - S1T2_Fb - Sphagnum magellanicum MG | ecosystem: Host-associated > Plants > Peat moss > Unclassified... | reverse complement strand
TTGGAATTTTTTTAATAAATTATGTTTATTAATTTAAATATTTGTATTTTGTGGTTAAATTTTATTGGTGTAAAAGGTTATTGATTAAAAGTTTTAGGAGTTTTTTTTTTTTTTTTTTTCCTCCTTTTTTTGAGAAAAATCATGAGTCTTGAAATGTCGAGAACGAAGTCTAGAATTGGACTAGAGGTTCTATCAACAAATTTAAAATCCTTGAACTAGAACTAGGAGTTCTTAGAATTGGAACTCAAGGTTATCTTGAAAAGTACAAAGGATGAGATCCATTTTTATTAAATGGTCCTTTGATGGTTAGAACATCATGCAACACATCTAGTTGTAGGGGATACATAGATGATTTCTATGGATACCATGTTCTTGACCATGCATCTTTGATTGCTTGGAAAGCCCTCCTAAAATTCAGCTTCCTTTTCACTTTGTGTGTTTGTGAAAAGTCTTAAAGTTGTAAATGATATGCAAGCTACATAGTGTACATAAAAACAATTTCATCTTTCTCCAACATGCCCAAGGCTCACTTTTCATCTACCTTGTCTTATTAGTTCTCCCAAAGCGTAAAGGTTGAGTTTATTATTGAGAGTAGTGCAAAACTCAAGAGTAGGCAATACTCTCTTTTTCTCAAACAAAGAACCAATTTGGAAAGGGTCTGGTGTAATGCATCCTTGACAAAAAGACATAATATTAATTTTAACTATTTGGGTTATGAACTCAAATATTATTTCTTTAGTTAAATGAAATATCCACTTAATTTTATAATGAAATTAATCTCACATGTTTCAAATTTCATAATCACATATAATTTTGTTGTATTTTTAGTAAAGGCATAGGGAACCCCATGGCTGTGGAAAAGGCTATGAAATGTACTTTAATAATCAATTTTTTTTTCATTTTTAATTTAAACTTCACTTTGAAATTGGGAGGAAGAGGTAAGAATAATCGTAAAGGAGATGGAGGTTTATCAATTTAATATTTCTCACATCCAAGTTTAGTTATTTAGTTTTTTGCAACTCCACCCATTAAACTGAAATGGGGACTGCATATACGTGGTAACTACTAATAGCAAACCACCTGGACCAATCATTATAGTTAGCCAATCAAAAACAGGGAGCACCAGTCAGATCATATTTATTAGACTCTTCTCTAGCAGGTGCGTGGCTGGTAGTAGTGTTGTAAGTTTTGGTTTTGTATAATAAAGGACATGTGCTGATGTTGTCCTCTTCAAAATTGAAGAGCAAACCATGTTTGACTAAAGTTGCTCCCAAAAAAAAACTTACAAAATTCATTCATTAGTGACTTGCTGAGGGTGTAAAGACTAGCTCATTTTCAGATGTGTTACAAGACGAGAGTGGAAAAAGTCAGTGTTTTCCAGTCTTGTAACACATCCGAAAACGGGCTAGTCTTACACCTAAACCCTAAACCTCGGCAAAATTGAGGGTTTAGTAGGGTTTTTTGGATTTTTTGCCAAATTTTAACCTGAAAAATATGATTCCGACCTATACAAAGGATTTTTCATGAAAAAAAGAAAAACCCAAATTCATCAGATTTTCAAAGAAAAAAAATTTCAAATCGCCTGATTTTTATGATAAGTTCCAGTAGGTAGCCAAGAATAAAGAACGATTCTTTTTTTTTTCCCCTACTTTCATATCTTGTATGAAGCCAAATTTGGCTAAATTATTTTCTGAATGATCGCCACTTTGACTACCAGTAAGTACTAATCACAAAAATCCTTAAAAGAAACCCTGGGCCATGATGGCAAATGAATTTTTATATTTTTCTTGCATATTTTGACTGTGAAATCTCTTATGGGAAGCTCTTTAATACATCTTTAATAGTGACAAGGTATTATTTCATTGAGGAACCAACTTTTAGCCAAATTTGGCTAAATACATCTTGGACGATTTGGCCAGATTTCTAGCTTTCTTCTTGTGAAATCATCATATTTAGCCAACATGTAATAGGATTTCTAGATTTTTATTTTATTTTATATCTATCTTGTAGCTAGATTTGGCTAAATGCTTTTGGTGCTTGATTGCCACTTTTGATGCAACATTACTTGAAGAGACCCGGTCACATTTGTGCTAATAAAACATGACATGGGATGGTTTTTTGTATTCTCAATAATTTTTCTTGAGCGGACAAAAGTCCTAATGACCTTAAGCTTTTACTCGGTATCAAAGAATATGTGTTCCGCATCCGATGATATTTTTAAGTATTTTACTCTCGGTAGTATGGTTAAGATTGACCCACATATGCAACTTTTCATAAAGATTTTTTTCTCAAAAATGAAATAAAAATCCCCATTTTGTGTTGTTCGTCATACACTTGCCATGGCCAAGCAAAATCACTCCATCCGGACGGGGCAGGCGATCCATCCTTTTTCTTTTCTGGCTAAATTTAGCGAGAGTTGGCTAAAAAGGTTTTTTAAATGGCTAAAGTAAATATATGTTTTCTTGGTTTTCTAGTAAGGCAAATTTGTTCATTTGAGAAATATATCGAAAGATTTCTCTATTGGGTTCTAGCCTGTAGCCAAAAATGTGAAATAATCTTTTTGTTACTTTCATATCCTGTTTCATAGCCAAATGTGGCTAAACTGTATTCTGGATGATCGCCTTGTTCAGCACCACAGCTGTCCATCTGTACCTGAGTTCAGACTACGGTAGAGTAACAGGTTAGGTTTGGTTAACCACGGTTAGACGTTGGAACCCTGGAGAGCTCAGTATAAATTAAGCACGACTCTTAACGTTTGAAGACACGATCTCTCTCTCTCGCTCGCTCGCTCGTTCTCTCCTTGCGTCGCTTTGCCTCCGATTTTCCGCCCTCTAATCCTCTGTACATCATGTGTCTGATTTGCTTAATAGATGGAGAATGCAATCCTCTTTCCAGAGATCCTAATAGTGCAGGATTTGCTGGGAAATGGAGGAAGTTGAGAGGGTTTGTTTGTAGCAGGTTGCTCGTAACAGAGTTCCTCCTGGAGAGAGCATAGAAGACGAGCCCGGTTCTGCTGGTGTTGTTTTGTTTGTTTCAGTGGCAAGGAGAATAGGAGGTATAGAAAGAAGGAGAAGGCGGGTGGCGAGTTTTTGGATTCAAAAAGAGAGTAATCATGGTGATGTCGCTGGTTGAGCTTTGTGTGCGGAGTGCAATTGATAATCTGTCCCATCTTGGAGATGTCGGACACACGGATATGCGCTTGCTGGAAGTGATTCTGCCGCACTGCGATGCCGATCAACTCCTCCATGTCGAGACGAGCACAAAGGTTGGAATCCGTCTTTCTTTCGTGAATTTCTTTTTGCTTTGTATCGTTTTTCTTTTCAGTCAAGTACCCACACAAGTGTTAGCTAGCACGAAGATGATGCTAGTTCATGAGCTTTAGATGTAGTTTGGATCTAGGATCTGTGGCTTGTCTACAACTCAGATCTGCTGGTCCTCTTTCTTGCCGCAGGGAAGGGACTTGAGTCCTGTCACAGACGAGCTATGGCGCAAGTGTTACTCTCGCAAATTCGGCAATGATGCTGTGGAGATGGTGAAGCAGCGCATGGCAGATCGCAAGTGCAAGTTCAAATGGAAGCAGCTGTACCAGGTTCAAAGGTGGCTTACCTCTTGGGGTGATGTGATGGTTTGGGCATATGTTCAGAATCTCAGGCTCACCAAAGAATGAAGTTAGCCAGCACCAAGGGTTTCAAGGTTTTCAATGCTCTGAGAGTCTGTTGAGTAAATGGCGCCCTGTTAGGGTTTCTTCTAATGGCACTCTGTTAGCGTTGTTCTAGTGACACTCTGTTGGGGTTTGTTTGACTGGCACTCTGTTAGGGTTTATTCTACTGGCACTCTGTTAGGGTTTGTTCTCGTTTTTTTCCAGAAACCCTAGATACCCTAGATCTGAGTATGCATTCAAAGGATCCTTTGGGGTTTAGGTTCCTCTTTACTACTGTTCCAGTGCTTTGAAACAGCTGTGGTCTGATCTTGTCAGAATTGGTGAATGTTTTATTCATGTCAATGATCTGCTGTCTGCAGGCAAAGGTGAAAGAGCAAGAAGAAATCCAGAAGAAAGGTGTAGACAGACTGAGGGAGCTTTACAAGGAGGCAAATTCTTGTGAGATTACCCTTGCACTCGTTCTCATTAATTAATTGGCTTTGTGCCTGGGTTGAGCTTGTCAGTGAACTTCTAGTTGGCAGAAATTGTTGTTTTGCATTTTCTTCAGTGTTGCAAAACTTGGTGTTTGTGTGTAACTCATAAGAGAAATGCATTGTGACTGCAGTGAAAGCAAATCGGCAAATACAGGCATGTGAGATCACTCCACCAGAGAGTAAACGAAGAAAATCCGCTCCTGGTGGTGGAGGTATTTTCCAGGAACTTAATGTGGGGTGCAAATTGTTGAGCTAGAGCTTTGCTTGAGTTTGCAGTCAATCATGGCTTGTTGATTGTCATATTTTGGTCTTACTCAATTGCAAATGTCCTTGCAGTTGCTTGAAGCAAATTTCTCTATGTAATATTTTGTCTGCAGACACTGCTGAAATGAAATTTGGAAAAAGTCAAATGTTCATTGTCATGTGGTAACAGGTAGTGCCCCTGCAGCTCGGTTTGCAAACTGTAAAGGCCGGTTAATGAAGAAGGCAAGGATGGAGTATGTTAACAGGTGACCTTCAACCTTTCCTAAGCATTTATGCCTTGTTGCAATGAAGGCTTTGGACATGGGTGGTTAACAAATAAAGCTGATTAAAACTGCCTATGTGTAGGAGGCCAAAATTTTGTTTGGATTTATTTTCTACTAATCTATGCCCACCATTGGGAGCTCATGAAGTGAGTGGGTAGTCATGGCAGCTTGCCACTGCCATTTGTAGCAAAGGTGATAGTGTGAGCAACTGTCATAATGTTATTACTGCACTAATATCATGTTACCTTTGAATTGTTGTGGTATCTGTCTCCATTTCAGAGATATACCATGCAGTATATTGTACTTCTTTTTCTGTGACCTTTCTTTCTCTGATCAGCTGACTGGGATGCAGTAATGAGGCCAAAATGCATGCTGCAATGAGGAAGAAACCAGTGATAACTTCAAACTCAAGCCAGGTATCAATACCTGTTCCTGCTCACCAGCCTTCAAAAACAGGGAATACCATGAAGAAGTGAGGAAAAAATAAAGGTAGGACAATTCTCTCTGCTTGCTGCCTGCAAGGGGAATTGTTGTGGATGTGAACAAGGGGAGTTGTGACCCTTCAGCAGTGTGGGAGTTGCTATTGAGTTATTGCAGTTTACAAACTATTCCTTCTAAAGTTGCCAATGTGTATACCCAATGTGGATGTGAAGATAGTGAAATGTTGAGAGCACTCATGTGAGGAACAATGGATCTTTGCCAATACTCCCTTCTTCATCAACTAGCAAACAACTATCTCTGACTGCATAAATCTTCCCTGTACAACAACTAATTTAACTGAAAGTAACTGCAACCTTGACCATATACTATTGGCAGATATTATCTGTCAAAATTTGTAGTAAGATTTGGCAATGAACAGTGTGGTAGGCTAAGTGCCATTGAAAATGGAAAATGTTTTAACATTTGTTATCTTGTGCAAACGAAGTGTTTGTATATGATCACTTGTATAGTACATGAATTCATGCAAAACCATTTGTCAACTTCTGAATATGAACCATTACACTACATGTGTTGAAAATCTGGATGTCGTTCTCTGGCATCTTGCTGGTTCAATTTTTTTTGTCTTTTTTCTGGATGTTCTAGCAGGCAGTCTTAAACCTCAGCTGGGTGTTAACTGTGGATCTATTGTTAATTGTGGTTGTTGAGGCATTATGTGCCAGTTTATGTGAGCAATATTGTAATGCATCTTTGTCAACAGATTTGTGAGCATGTAAGTATGCATGATAATGCACTCAAGAATGAAGAGTTGATCCCCAGAATTGTGGCAATAATTAGTTTGGATCTGATGGCAATAAATGAAAGTTGGTTCCTTTGGTGTGAACCTGTGTCTTCTGCATGATAGTTATTTATCTTGTACTCTCAAGTTTTTGTACTCCAGCTCAGTATTCTTGTAATCTCTTGTTGCTGGCCACAACGTGTCTAGTCAAGAATTGATATCCTACTTGCTGCAATCAAAGTCCTCACCCCACTCCATGGGCAAATGCTCTAAGTGTATCCCTTGCCTCCATTGCAATTATGGGAATGTTATGCCTTTTGTTTTGCTCTCAATTTAACCTTCTGGTTTCATGTTTTGTTTTTAGCAAGGTCTAAATGTTCATTTCCATCATCATTGGGTGAGATGTCATCTGATTGTGTTGTCTCTGCTTGAAAATCCATCTGTCTCTTGTTCAAATGGATGCTGTAAATGACTGTGAGGTGGGGGGAGAGGGGAAGATGTGTGGTCTTTTCCCTCTGAGAAGCAGTCATTTTTTCTAACTCATGGCAGCACATCATCTGTGTGGAGTACTTTTGTATGATGAACTATGTGCATCTAGAGTGGAAAGAAAGTTTGTTGAAAAGTTTGCTGAGTAGAGAACATTGATGAGCTAGTAGCTTGTACCAACTTATCCTCTACATCACATATTACACTCATGTCAATGACTTGCAGCTCTCTTGTTTGGGATCCTATGGTTGTTGCCAGCATTGTGTATAAGTGAATTGTTTGAAGTTTCATCAGTCTTATGGTTGATTACTCTATGGCTAACTGCAGCTGTGCTGATCAAGGCAGACATGGGAACTCAAATTGGGGCTTGTATTTTTGTTCTGGAATCCCAAATGTAAGGAGAACTATTGGGCTGTATTTGGCAAGCTGTGGGCATGTATGCTCTATGTCCAGAGCCACAGCCAGTCTTAATGTCTTCAGACACTTTACTATATGTTTTAGATATCTCAGAAGCTGTTAACATTGCATTTATGTTTGTTACAGTAATACAATTTGACTAACTTTCTTCAAGTGCCTTATGGATGCAGACTTGCACCAGATGAGTCCATACAACTTTGGTTGTAGTTTGTCACAGGGCTCTGTGGGCAAGTCCTGAGCCACTCCACTAATGAAGAAGTCATTCCCAACCTCTATGAGGTTCTGGAGATCCAATGGTGTGGTTCTGAAGCACTTGTAAATTTTATTGACAATTTTTTTGCAGTTTCAAAGCATCAAATGGGATGGTGGAGAATGCATTCCTAACATCTACATTCGCTCTTGGTGAGTTTGGCAGGTGTTTTGGAAATGATGGTATGGTGAGACTCTGGTACTCATCTTCTGAAGACACAAAACAATAGTGAGAGCTTTCTCTGAGGGTCAGTTCCAAAGTGAATGACACTCTGATGGGAAACAGACAGTTTTCGAGATGATGTTAGAGTGTGCAAGGAAAGATGTTGCTACTGGTTTTATCTCTGTGGAAATCTTGCCCAGGATACAGTTCATTCTCAAGGTCTTTTTCTTCCTCCCTTTATGCTACATTGCCATTGTTTCATATTATGGCTGTGCTATGACATTGAGTTTCATGGTGTTGCACTGGGAATGCTAGTCTTGTCACTCTTCTGAACATGTCAGTGTGTCAGTTGGTCTGAGTATGACTGGAAGGGTTTAATACACATGGAGATGGTTGCATGAGTCAATGGCCACTGCTGAATGTGCTGGTAGCAGTTCCTCACAATTCCCCTCAAGGTGCTGATACAGTCATCAATTGTCTGATGCAGATGAATTCTATCATTGAGCAATTCTTTCTTGTAGAGGATGGTAAGGATGCCTTGCAAAGGGCATCCAATCAAGTTGTGCATCTTTCTCCCTAATTCCCTGGGGTTTTACAAATTGGCAGACACAGTCAGAAAGAACTTGTTTGAAGGCTTAGATGTGCATACTCGCTTTAATGAACATGCCATGTGCTCTGTCATATGTACCTGTTGCTACAGGTAAGGAGGCAAGTTTGCATTTGCTTTGCAGAGTCAGGAACTGTTCAAGTGTCAGGGTGTGAACTTCACAGACAGGATCACTATTCAGTTGCATCCAAGACTAGGTGAGCAATCTTGTGACTTATTTCACTCAATAATAGTTGATTGACTCTGTCTATTGCATGTCTTGCATACAATAGTGAATGGGTATTTTCCTGTTAGAAATCAATCCTGCTCAGTGTTTCTGGCTCACCCCTTGACACCAGAAGACATTGCCAAACACAATAAAGAGAATACATTGTCTTGCCCAAAATTTATGTGTCTTGCTTGAAAGCCAGACCTGAACACTTCCAAAACTTCACTTTCAAGAGGGATGTGTGTTTGATACTGGAACTGAAGGAACTTTCCTTGTCAACTGAGCATGGCATGTTGCTGTCCCATTTGGTTGAGATGGTACTTGAGTGGTTGTAAACCATCTGTGGTGGTTGTGACTGAAAAACTGGTTATTGCTGCAGATGGAGAGGAGAAATCTTTGACCAGAGAAGATGGCAAAGCATGATTGGATGGAATGCTGTGCATCCTTGTTTCATTCTTACCAGAATCAGCAAGAAATTCTTGGCACTGTGGACAAAAGAGGGAGAACTATAACAGATTCCCTCACACACAGATGGTTGCCCACCTTCATCCCTTATCTTGGACTCCAATTGGTGAAAACGTTTTGGATCATGGTTCAGTGGCCTCAGTTGCTAGGCCCAGTTGAGAGGCTTGCTGGCCACTGTGGGGAAGTGGGTGATTAGCAATGTTGATGTCTCACAGTCTTAAGAGGAAGACGGTAGTAGAGATCCTGTGCCTAGGATTGGGCTGCGGTTCTGCCAGATAGAAGCTTCGTCTAAATAAGTTCTGATTGCCCAAAATAGATGCCAGGCTTGTAGCAGAGTTGCTGGAGATCTTAACCCCCAAGTTGCTGGAGATATTTCCATATTCTTGATTCCAAAATGGCAGGGAGGTGAGTCCCTTGACCTCAGACTTCATTTGGAAAATCTGCTGCAGCTTTGGGATTTTGCTGCAATTGCTGATACTGAGAATGGTAATCTGGTTGAGCAAGCTTTGCTTGGAGTTCCTGCTGCAACCCACCTGTGCTGCAGGTCTTGTTTGAAAACAGGGCTTGGATTTCCTAAACCCCAAAGTGGTGGATGTAGTGAAGGGTAGCAGCACTATTTTACTTTATTTTAAATGAAATTGAATTTTGTTTTGTTCACCAGTGTTCTATTATAAAATGAAATGTCACTCATTTCAATTAAATAACCAAAATTTAGACTTCCTTTTTGACAATTTTGCTTACAAAATTTCTAGCTTTTGGCTGTTGTGCCATTCTCAGCTGCAATAGTTTTTGTGATGTTCAAGAAGGTGTCACTCTTTTTTCTGAGTGATTCTTATCATGAGTGAGAACTTGGATACAGGAAGTTGGAACCTGGGAACTTGGTGAGTACTTAGATTCTTATCTGTACACCATCAGGTAGACTCTATTCACCCAATACCAAATGATGACCACCAATAGAGGCCGAATTTGACTGAACAGAAAAACCTTTCAATTCAATGAGTAGTTATAGCTACTACCATGGCTTCATAACAATGTGGAAAAGGTGATTCACCAAAGTTTCAAATTGCAGTGATAACAATTGAGTGATGAACAGACCTTACAAGTTATGAGATCCAATGACAAGAATGCGAGTCACAACTTTCTTGACATCATTACGGCCAAATATTGATGGTGCTATCAAGCAATGCATTTCTTGGTACGCATCAAAGTCCTTGAATTCCATAACTTCATTATTCAGACCTTAGGACTAAGTAGCAACATCCTAGTCTTAAAAATCTATGAATATGTAGAAGTTCAGAAAAACTAACCTCATCACTGGTACTTGTTTGCTCCTCTATTTGTTGCTTTTGATGCTTGCTCCAGACCCATGACCCTAATTCTTGTGAAATGGTAATATGTACAAGGTATGTGGATTGAGGTTACACTACTCACTAAGGTTTATTTCCACCAGCTTGGAAGATGCTGTAGATGCCAACCACAATAACCCCAATTCCAGGGACAATACATTGCACCATCTTGTGAGCCACTGCTTAGAGCAAGCTGTGAGGGAGTTTACATATGAGTACATCTTGCAGTTCAACCCACCAATAACCAACCTGCCCCCCACATCAAGTCCTTTGCCCTGTTGTGTAGATTGCAAATGACAACAAGTGGCATTACCTCACAAAAGTTTCTTAGGGCCACTTTAGACAAGGGGCTAATGATCAAAAGCCTAGGCACCAATTTGAACCAAATTGAACCTTGAATTGTACACTTTTTCACATTTTAAAAAAAACATTTTTTCTTATGGTACAATGAGTATGTAAAGGCTTGGGGTGCAATTTGAAGATTCAACATCAAAAATGTGTGATTGACATGTGAGAGGATTAAGTTAACCTTTGGTTTTTTTTTTTTCCTTCTTTGCTTTCATGTTTTTTTGTTTTTTTTTTTTTTTGGGTTATTTTTTGTTATTTTAACTTTAACTACACAATGGATCTTTTTTCTAGCTTTTTTATCTTTTTCATTTTCATTTTTCATTATGTTTTTCTTCCTTGGTGCTCTTTTTTTTGGAATGGGAACCACTTTAGGAATCTTTTGTAAAGCTAACTCCCTTCTCACTTGTGAAAATTGCCCTTGAACCCTTCACTTTCTATCTCATCTTCCGATGCAACTTTATATTGTGCACTTTGAAGGCTAAAAATGCACTCCTAGCAACCACCTTGCGAGAATTCACAAAACTAGCCATGCGAACTCTGAAAATGGTCAAAAATCTATGCTTTCAACAATGTCTTCAATTCATAACATGTCTTCCATTTTCATAGAATTTGAGCTACAAGGGTTAAAAGAAAACAATGGAAAAGAGCAAAAAACAAAAAAATACAACCTTGGATCATAGTTTACACTTTGGTTCTCCAAACCATGAATGATACTTTAAGCTTTTTTTTTTTTTTGTTCCAAACCAATTGGTTTTCCCTCCAAAATGATCACATATAAGTTAAATCACAACATGATTTGTCTTGGTTTTGGACTTTTGTTTAAAGGCCTTGGGACCAATTCAAAGCTCTTGACCAATAAGAATGTTCAATTTCATTGGAACCTACTCATTGGACCCTTGTCTCAAGTGGCCCTTAGTATGAAGCAAATCATAATTACCAACCACCATAAAAAACACCATGATTTTTTGTATGCTCGAACAATTTCAAGACCTCTATAAATTACCCTTTCACATTGTCAAGTTGAAATATGGAAAGACATATTTTCATAAGTACTACGAATTTTTCCATATCTTTGAATGGGGAGGTCATGATATATGGAAAGAAAAAGAATAATTATGCTAAGAAAAATATTGATCATTAAACAAAATTTTTTGTTTTTCTTTATAAAATTCAAAAAACATTTTGATCAAATAGCAAAATTCAACATGAGATCATTGAATTCTATTATGATTTGCATTTAATGCAACTATGATAACAACCTTCCTTTGGTTGTCCATTTCAAGATTTACGTGGGAATCACATACATGATGAACTTTTTTTAGCACTTGTGAAGGTGCAAAAAAACGTTTGATCTTGACTATGGCACCCAATGTAAATTAATTAAACAATTTAATGTTCACCTCTCATTTCGACCTATTTTGGACCCTAATGAACAATTTCATCCCATGTTTGGGGTAATTTATGAATAACTTTATAATGTGTTATTAGGATCACTACAAGAATTCATGGGTTTTCAAGTGATCCGACTTGATTGCCATGTTCATTTTGACTAAAAGTTTGGTCAATTTGACTAAAAGCCCCTAAGGGTTGAAAGGACATATCTCTTTTGATTGGTCCATTTGATTAAAATGATTTTTTTGACTATTTCATCAATATGACATTTAATCAAATATGACCCAAAAAATGAACCTTTTTAGTCAAAATGGACATGGGTGTAATCAAATGAGACACATTGTCAATTAATACTTGTAGTCAAATAAGAAAAATGTGCACACCTCTAATCAAAAAGGACAAAAGTGTAGTCAAATGAAACATGGAGCCAAATAGGACATATGCATGTATAACCACAAATTTTGGAAAACAAAATACTACATAAGTGTTTGTAAGTTAGAAGTAGGTCACACAAATAGGTAATTAAAAGGTAGGAAATTAAAGTAAGGTAGGTAGGTAGGTAAATAAATAATAGGCCCATATTAGTATAAGTACGCCTATGTGAACCTAGGTTATCCTAGGTGAACATATGCTAACCTAGGTAGGCCTTGGTTTGCATAGATTTGGTAGCTAAATAATGTAAGGGTCATATGATGTAAGCTATGTAGGGCCAATAAATGTTTAGTTATTTAGGGTTTATCTAAGCTTACATAGCCCTTACATAGGCCTCCATAACCTACACTTAAACTTACATAACCCTTACATAAGGCCACATAGTCCTTACATAACCCTTATAATATAGGCCTACCCCTATGTATGCCTAGGTAGCCCTTAGCTACATACATAACCATGCCTTAATTAGCCCCTATATAGGCCCCTATGTAAGCATAGTTAGGTACCCTCTACATAGACTTTACCTAGGCTTACATAGTGGGTGAAAGCATGCTACAATGTCCCCTTTTAGGTGTCACACTTGTAGTTTTTCCTACATCTCTTCAAGACTTTAATGCAAAACGTAATTTTTTAGAATATATATTTAAAAAGGGACTCACATATATAATGCTAATAAAATAGTAATCCAAAAATGTAAAAAACACATCAACATGATAAATATTCATTGAATAAGGTATTTTTAAAGTTTGACAACAAATTTTGTAACACTTGCAAAACTCATACATAGGGACTTTTATCTTGCAATGCACTACTCATATTTGCATTACACAACAAGGAATGTCAAGATGTGACAAGTGTTGGAATCAATTAATATTGAAGATGATATTTTGTCATTAGTAAATATCTTATCATTGTTTTAGCACTACAAACTACCAGCTAGGTCAAAATGCCATCATATCTTTCCTTCTAATAACAATTTCATATGTTTGAAAGTTTGTGATCAACAGCAAACAAAATTGTAAATTGATTTTCAAGAACATTAAGATTGTGGGTGATGATGCTCCCAGCAAAACATGGCACATGGTTTTCACCACTAAAGGTTTTGCCCTTGATGAAATATAATTATATCATTTGTCTACAAAACAACATTCTATTAATGAATCCTTATTTCATTTTTGTAGTTCAATCAAGAGATTTTCTGAACTTTCCTGATGTTTTGAATTTGAGAACCAAACTCATTGATTATGTACATGTTGCTTTGAAAACCATCTAATTGAATTTCTTGTTAGAGGATGGTTAGTTTGCCTGGTTTGTTGGTGAGATCCATAATTGTTCACATTGTTGATAGGCTTTATTTCTTTGTTTGCAACAAGTAAGGTCCTTACAAAAAAGGTTAATTTATTGGTGTAATGCCATTTGCTACTAATGCCATTGGCAAGCCCCAAAAGTTGCAGTTATACTCCATAGCCAAATAGTGTTCCAAGCAATTTTGGGGATTACAAGATTCTAAGCTTAACCCTAAGCCCTTTTCTCTACAATTGTTGCAAATTTGTCACATACATCCAATGTGAGTAGGTGACTTGTGGAATTATAACTAAATTTTTTAAAGGTTTTCTTAGGTTGTTGGGCATTAGTTTTTAGTAGGTGTGTCGTGGAGGTGTTTTTATTTGTTCTGAACATTGGAGAATGTTCACTAATGTGAACAATGTTTGGTAAATAGGTGTCCTTGTGTGTGAAAAGACTTGTTTAGACCAGTGACAAGGGCGAGGTGGTCAAGGGTGTTTGCTCAAACTTCCTTTGTAATGAACTTGCATTTCTTAACCTCCCAATTGACTAACCATCTAGCTTCTGGCCATTTTCAATCCTTACAGTAATAAATGCTTGTTTAAATTGTTAAGATTGGTTATCCCTTATTTCAAACATTGAGGGTGTTGGTGTTGGTGTCAAGGTTATGATGACTAGTTTGAGTCCCTTCAAGAATGTATGTTATGAACTCCCATTCCTTTGTACAATTTTTAACAAAGTGTTTTTGGATACTTGAAAGCTTAAAGGTTTGTATTTTTCTCAATGTATGTCCCATTATAAAACTGATTCCTAAATAATGTAATATTAGGTTCTATGTTTGCCCAAAGACTTTAAAGGTGAGTCAAACCTCAACAATTTTCAAGAAGGATTTGTATGGAGGCTACTAGTAGAATTTTTTTCATGGGGCATAGTTTTTTGTGTGGCTAATTGAATATTTAAGTGATTTGAAAATGACAATCATAGGGCCCATTGGCAAAGAAATGTTAATGCCCACTAATCCAAATGTCACCATCATCATGGTAATAGTTTTGCTTAATCTATATTGTTTAGTTTCTTTCAATTCATGAACTCTAAAGTTTTGGTTTCCTTTGTTGCCTTGAAACAATAGTGGTGAACATATAAAGTTGTTTGGGCTTTTGATTTTCCTAATGTTGATGCAGTTTATTTCTCATTTTGTTATATGATAGCAACTTGCTACTGGCACAAAAATTGCTTCAGCTTCTTGTGGCACATGTTTTTTGAGAAGCATGACAATTACAAGGTAAACATTGTGTCCCGTAATGATGTTCAAAACATCATGAATTCAATTGAACTAAGCAAAGAATAATTGATGTGGGAATCTTGCATGGGTGCCATTGTTTATTCATTGTTTATATTATAGACCTAGCTAGAAGTTATATTAACTACACTAAAATTATTTCATCTACTAACAATGTGCATCATCTCCATGTTATAGAGCATAAAATTCAGCAATAACATGTGTGGTGTGCATGTTTGCATTTTTTGGTTTTTCTTGGGGGTGCCAACTAACAACTTACTTTACCATGAGGTACAATACCATTGATTACTTGAGGCCTAGGAACTATCTTTGGTTTCAAAATTGAGGAATGTAAATTTATTTCTTCTAGTGTGGGCTCAATGTTTAATGGCATGAGCCTGGAGTTCTAAGACCATATGCAACAGTAAATATTTCAATTGCTAGTTCAACTTATTGTGTTTCAGGGAGGATTATAAAATATAAGGTAGTGTTGTGTAAATCAATATTAATAAATAATATTCTATTCATGGTTTGTTATTAAGGATATAATGATTAGTTTTTTCATTAAACAAAATCCTACTCCCACAAGAGGATGGATATAAGTGCATGGTTCAAGTTTTGATTTATGATTGTCGTAAACTGTGAAGCAATAATGACCTAAAAAATTGCCTTAATTTGTGACTTTGAGTGGATTTTAGGAGTTTAGAATATGCCGACAAATCACCTTGATAATTTCTATCTGGATTTTGTTGTGAATCATGAACAAAAAATGGGGGGTTTTAGTGAAAGCAAGTTCTAGATGTAATACAAAAAAATTAGAATAAACAAATGTGAGAATTATTATATTCTACTTCAAACTACAATATACTATAATTATTCTAGAAGGAAAATAAAGCAAAAGATAAAGAAATAAAAAATAAAAATAAGACACAATAAATTTCTCGACCTTCACACATTCTCTTGCATCATTCCTTATTTCTTCATATAAGATATCTCTCCCTCATTCATTCAAGAATTTTCCATACAAAAATGATGGGAAATCCATCTCTTAATCCTTTTCTTCCATAAAGCACGTGCAAGGTTCATATTCCACCCACAAAAGTAAGCCCAAGTTCACCTAATCCTTACACAAATCCCTTTTAATTGATTAGTAAATAATTACCAATCACCCATTTCCATAGTGGGCTAATTAACCTAATGACTTCATTCTCAAGATAAATTAAAAAATGATTAGTAATCTACTACTATGTAGTTACTAGGAGGCCCTTAGGACTACATGGTTTAGGTAAATTTTCTACCCTTAACAAAGGCTATCATTAATTAACATCTTTTAATTCAATTGAAATCATTAAAAGTTAAATCTTCATCTTTGGCAAAAAGATCACAATAGAGCCAATATAACTCTTGTTGGACAAATTTGATGGATTGCACAAAGTCATAAACACCCATCTCAACTTTGTGCACTTTTGATCAATGCAACATGGACACATTCAAACATAGCAAGGATATAAGGGAATTGGTGAATGAACTTGATGTCACATAAAACATTTAGGTTCTTCAAAGCAACCTCATTCTTGGAACTTTTGGCATGCATCTTCATAAATAAGAGGGCGCTATTTTGCATACACGTGTTTTGTTGGATAAAACATTGAGATTTAATGGGTTTTGAAAAATTTGACCAATTTTTTGCCTTTGCTATTGATCAAGTCAACAAGCTTTTGGAATTCTAGAAACTTCTTGGGACTATCCATGAAAAAAAACATACAATGCTTGTAATAAACTTTCTATTTTTTCACCAAATCAATTCCAACAAAGTGACCACTGCTGAATTTGTTTAGACACACAAAAATGAACCTTAATGAAAAAGGCAACAACCTTATCTTTAAATTATAGTGTGATATTAATGTAATGACCTTGGAACATGTTACTACCCTCACACCTCATGCTAACTAGCTTGGCTCCCAAATTTTCCAACCTTAATCCACCAAAATCCAAGAAAACCTTAAGCATCAAAGCAAAATTATTATCAAATGTTACAAAGACACAGATTATTTCAACCCACTAGATGATTAGAATCCTCTTCCAAGCTTACACCACATATAATTGGATTAACAACCATCAAATATTGTTAATGATTGTCATTTCATTTACAAAAATGCTAATGAAGGTAATAGCTACAAATTCAATTTTTGTGTCATCCAACAACATGTTGTGCATGACCTTGGCCATGTTTTAACTTTAACCATGCCCCCTCTTGAAAAATGTGTTTAAACCTTCCTTTTAGGCATATTCACAATCAAGGTACCCAAAAGGACGATTTAACATAAAAGGATTGCAAAGGACTATTTTGGATTTTTATTACATTTACTATTTCATGATTATAGTGGATTAGTATATGACTATAATTAGAATGATGTCTTGTTAATCTAATAAAAAAAATCCAAGAATATATTGGATATAATATAGATGTCCTTTTGAGTCCCTTTAAATAATTTGAGTATTTGTTTTAATTGTAATTTTCATCGTAAAGGAATCAAAAGGAATGTATTAAACAATGCAATTGACTTTAATTTTCTTTCATGGATAAGTAATGCATATATCTATGTTTGGCAATGTTCATATACTGCATTTGATTAAATAATATACAACATAAGAATTTTGAAAGCTACAAAATCCATTTTGAAAAGGCAAAAGGGAAAATGATTCCTTTTTTTTAGCCATTTGGTTGATTTTTTTTGTATTCATAAGGCTTAGAAGTTGTGGCCCCAAATGTTGACAAAATGTGTAGGAAATTTTCAAAAAAAAAACATGTTAAGTTATATATAAAAACTTATCTACTCATTTTTTGCATTTTTATTTTTTTACCAAAATATTTATGCATAATTACATATGCATATGAAAAATCATTGACACATGGAAATTACCATAATTTGAATTATCCAATGTTTTTCACTTAAATTTATTTCATATACATTTTATATTTAGAAGATAGCAAAAACAAAGTCCTTGAGTCCAATGTCTAAAAAGGGGTACCTTGATTGTGAATATACCCTTCTAGTATTCTTAACTTTCAACATTTGCAATAAGGCTTTGAATCCTTCAAAATTGTTCATGGGATGATTGTGAGCAAATATGTGATTAGCATAACACATTACACATATTTCTAGTTGTGGTCAAAGGTGACATTACACATGAAATGTAGGTCTAGGACAAATAACTTGTCACCAAAATTTTGTTGTTAAGAGTGCTAAACTTTTCATTTTTGGAATGCACTGAGATTTTGCTCATAAAATATTTTTGCATCAATATTGGGAATGGAAGCTTTGCATTTTTGGTGGCCAACATGCTTGAGAACCAATAACTTCTTTTTCTTTTCCACAAATGTGCAAATCATGCATTTCATCCAATGCATTTGGCCATTATCATAGACAACAAACTAAACCCACAAAAGGTGACCAGTCCATGCATTTTCAAACTTTCTAAAACTTTCATAATTTTAAAAAAAAATTTAGAACTCTATAGGATAGATCTTTAGGAGATTTAAATTTGTTGAGATGATGGGTGGGCTATTATTAAATGTTGGTGGCAAGGAAGATGATGGCCCAATTTCATTTTGAAGGGCAAAAATAAAGGGTTGAGAGGTTTGTACTTAAAGTTCTTAGAAATTTGTAAAGGTGTTATGGTGTTTCCAGTGATTAGGGTGTGAAATTCAAGATGAAAGCACTAAGCAGGGAATAGGACTTAGAAAGATTGTTATAAGACTTAAGTGTTAAAAATCTTGTAGCAAAAGCTTACATAATACACAAAAATTTATAGTAAGAAACTAAAGTTGAAAACCTTAAATTTTGAAATCCAAACCTTAAAAAGATAAGAATTAGTCAAAATTTTGAAAAGATTAAGCTAAAATAATGGGCATGCCATCAATTGTGTAAGAATTAGGATTCAAAAAACTTAGAATTTGAACCTCAAATTGAAACCCTAATTCTTAATTCACAAATATGCAACAAATAAATTTCATTCTAGTTGTGATTAAGTTGCAAAAGATGAGTGAGCATTGACTCCCGAGTAATGAACATTGAAAGCTTGAGTGATGAATTTCAACAATTGATCTTTGGTTCCCAAAAACATAAATGTAGAACTTTAAAAAAAATTTAATGAAATTGGAAAGGGTAATACTACATTACCATACTTAGACTTAATGAAAGATAATGGAGTTTGGACATTGAAAGCATGTTGAAATCTAAAGCAATGGAATTTTGAGTTGCAACTTGCATAACAAACAACAAGATAAATTCCTAGGGGTTATCAAAGCTCTATATACCAAGGATCCATTTTCAATTCACTTGCAATTATAGTACAACTAACTGATTTTCTAACGTGACAATTTATTTATTAATACATCGTATTTCTAGGAGGATAGTTGCACATTAGTTGTAATACCCAAAGGATAGTTGCACAATAGTTATATATGAGTTGTTTTTGAATTCTAGTTGTAGGGTAATGTGGTTTTGACGGACACAATTTTTCATAGGGTGGTGCCATTTGGCAACATGAAGTTTATGTGAATTAGCCTTAATTTTAACCCTAATTTTAAAGCATGACTGTTGGGTGCAAGCAAGGTAAAATAGATAGCTCATTACTCTATGTCAAAAAAATTACAAGTAGTTATGAAAATTTTTGAATGTATTGAAAATAAAAATCTTATATTGTACAATAATTAACATGATGATAATCTTCCATTTTATATTTAAAATTATGAAAAACCTTATCTTGAAAGTAGAATTTTAAAAAATGTTTCTACTTGCATAAGGTGTTTGATTTTACAAAATGGGCTACATGTAGATGAAATATTGATTTAAAAGATATTTATGTGTCGCTAAATTATGCATGATATAATCATAACATTTCAAAATTTTGATATGAAGTAGGTTTAAACACCATTTTGACCTAGTTAGTTTCAAACATACTTTCAACTTATTTTTATGATACCAAAGTTGTTCAAACTTTATATCCAATTTCCCATAAACGAAATCTAGTGACCTATGTTTTCATATTTATACTTCAAAATATTTCGAATCTACTCTCTTGTGTCCATGTCACAAAATATTTCATTTTAAAATTAGATTTTGGGCGAACTATTGTTTTTGTTGACACTTTATTGGTGGTACCTCAAGTGCATCACCTTTTGGTGATTTTGGTTTCTTGGTTATTTGATTAGCAGTGGTAAATGTGTGACACACCAAAATATCAAGGTGATTCACAAAAATTAAATGGTAAAAACTTGCCAAATTCTATTTTGCAATAACCACTAAGGGTTATTTAAAACAAATTGAGTTGGTAATTAATAATTACAATTCTTGTGTTGTAATTTTAAGGTGATTTCAGATTTAGACACATCTCCTTCATTTTCCAACACATCATTATGACCTTGGTCAAATTGTTAGCATTCCTACCTTTAATGACACGTTTGAAAGAAATCAAAATTGATGACCAAGTCCAATCCTTAACAATATAGGCATGAATTGACATACCCAAGATTGAATGCCAATTGTTGTCACTTTATCACAAGTTAGTGTTAAGTATCAAAAGGCACTTGAAACATTCATTTTTCTCTGGATTTCATTTGATTATACATGAAATATGCCATAACCCACCATCTATGTTAGACCACTATTTTTTTAGCCAACAAAGGGACACCTAAGAAATGAAATAGAGGCTTAAGAACCTCATATTCTAACATTGGCCACCCTTGTTGAAGAAAATGAAAAAATTGTGGCAAACTATTGTCGTTTTTCTACCCCTTTCATCTTTCACCCCAACTTGCACATGTTACAAAATAATGCATTGACTTTGGGTCATGTACACATTGCATTTTTCAAATGCTAACATTGTTTGTTAATAAGCTAAAAATCCTTCTTGACCCCTAGGTGTGGAAGGTCTTTTGTAACCTTTCTTTTGCTTGCATGTTTTTCAAGTGTGTTGAGACCAAAAATGAGGTGTTTTCTTGTCACCTTAGGGCACAGACCACACTTAACATTGTGGACTTTTCCATCTTTCACTTGTAGCATTTCTGCCCAAGAAAAGATGTTGCTCAAAAACCTTGGCATTTCTTAGAAGGTTTGTAAATTTATTTATTTATTTCTTATTATTATTTGAAATATTGCTTCTTCACCAACATTGATGATTTCAACCAAGTTGGGTGTATGAGCTAAAAACATTAGCAATCCTCTAGGGCAAACCAAGATGATATTAGGATTACTACGCTTTCTTGTCATTGATAGTTTTGTTTTGGTGCCAAATGAACTTGCTTGTGATGACTCTGTTTCAACTTGATTTTGAAAAAGCATGACCAAAAGGTTTGCATTTGCAACATTTCCACTACCTTGAAAATAATGTTCCAACAATGTAGCTTTAATTTATTTAGTCATTGTAATCAATCAATAATGAACACCTCCTCCAATTCCTAAACCAACATAATGGGAGCAAAAAACCATGAGGAATCAGTATACTAAACAAGGAATAAAACTTAGTTTCTTGAACTAAAGCTTGAAATCTATTACATTCTAAGCACCACCTTGACTCCAAGTCCAAGGTTCACTAAATTCCAACTTCAAATGCGACAAACTTGCATTCAATTATGTGAGTGGAACAATCATTCGTAGAAACATTGTACAAACTTTTTAAACGTTAAACCCCGCCACTCTTTCACATCAATGAAAGCTCAACTACGTTTTTCATTTCATGTCCTTGCAACATGGTGCTAACAAGAAAGGTTCTAGCATGGAATGAATGTAAAGGATTCTATGAAGAAGTAGTGGCAAAAAGAGAATGGATGTGCCTTAAAGTCATGGTATTTGTGGCTAAAGTGTGCTCTAAAGTGGATGGTATTTGGCAAATTTAAGGATTTTAACATTTGTTTTTTCTTTAAGGAATTTCGCAAGGCCAGGGGGCGGCCTTATTGCTTTTCGGCTACTGTTTTATTCATCAGTAAAAAAAAAAGGTTGGTATTGCGATATAATCTAAACTTCAAAATCAAATAAGTGATTGGACTATGTGGCCTCCCTATTCCATAGTCATGTCAAAAGTTTTCCCATTTCATAAATATCAGCCCTTTCAAATAATGGTATGAACATTTAAAACTCCTTAGGCCCATAGGTTTTTTAAAATTTAAATTTTTGAAAATTTTTTAAAAAAAGTTTTAAAAATTCAAAATTATTTTTTTAAGGAGAATTTTTGCCACTTGGTGAAAAAAAGAAATGTAATGTGAATCATACAAAGAAATTCTTAAAGAAATGCACTGAAGTTGCCAGATTTCAAGGGTTTTTTTTTTCTGAAATCGCCATATTTAGATAATAGGTTCCAACATGTCACCAAAAATATAGCAGAATTCTTAAAACTTTGCACTATCTTCTCTGCTGACCTTTAGCCAAATTTGGCTATTTCCTCTTGTCGAAGATCTCCACCTATTTTGTGATAGGTAGTGTAGAATACGTTCTGCCGCCAGTTGTTGCTTCCTTTGTGTACTGCGGACGAAGCGGCCAGAGATTGCGATGCGCCCCGCAGACAATCATGTCTCTTCTGTATCTTCTCGCAGTCCCGAGATCTCAGGACTTGTTCTTCTGCTGTTTATGTTTTTGTTGCTGGCTCTTCTGTGTAGTGTGCAATGCGTTGCGTCGGCTCGTGTTGCCTTGTGCCCTGCGGATGAAGAGGCTATGGCTGCAATGCGTGCCGTGGACAATGTCTCTGTTTCTTACACTCGCGGGATCGGCTATAGCTTTGTGAACACGGCGAATAGTGTCACGATTCCTTTCACTCCCGGGATTCCCTATAGCTTCGTGAATACGGCAGGGAATAATATCACGCTCGGTATGGTGATTTTGCCAGAGCTCGGAGTGGCGCCTGAAGCTTATGCTGTCTACGCTCGCCGTAAGCTTACAGCTAAATTCCTCTCTGTCTGTCTGTCTGTCTGTCTGTCTGGCTCTCCTTTCTGGGTTCAATCTCTTCTCTTAACAAGAACCTCTGTCATGTTATTTCTAGCTGCAACAACCAGGGTTTCAACCCTAAACCCTATACGTGGGCTTTCATGGTCTCATAGTACTGTAACCCCTTGCTCTCCTATCGGTCGGAATTATTGCATGACGTTTTCGTGAACTTTTCGTGATCTTTGCAGTGAACTTTTGGATGGGGGACAGAGATAGCGCTCTATGGCTACTATGCAGTAATTGTGGAGAATGCAACAGTAGAGCATGTGGTTTGTGCCATGATGCAATTGCTGCATGTGGAGTATTGGACTCTTTTGGGACATGGCAACAATGGTGGGGTAGTGGCAGCAAGATTGGCTGTTACTCTACAACCTAAAGTTAAGGGCCTTATCTTGTTGGCAGCTGCACTGCCTGGGGATTTGGATACACGGGCACTCAATCTCTTGGTAATAGTCATTTATGGTGGAAAGGACACTCTGGTGACTCCGGAAATGATCACCAAATCGTTTTCCCATATGGCCGGTAATCGAATTTTCCTCCTTATTTCATCAGTCTACCTGAAGACTTCTTCTGCGAGTATTTTGTCACAGAGGTGAAATTATTGGCAGCCGGAATTTATGGCAAGCTCTTCAAGCCTATTGCTGAGCTTCAATCTGAGCATTTGACTTGGCAAGGTTTTTTGTTTCTTTGGTGATGGAACCAAGTATACTGGGTGTTTTTGCAAGTCAAGAGCCTAATGCTGAGCATTCAGCTTGCAATGGGATTGTGTGTTTAAATCATGTAGAATTCAGGTCACCAATTTGGAGCAACAGAAGAATGAGCACTAGATGTTGCACTTGTTATTAGCCAACCTCAATACTGCTATTTCACAAGTCTTGATTTGTCATCCAATCTGTGGGAATACATGAGTTTGCAAATCAAATTGTTTGCCAACAATGTTGACCTCCTGTTGTCTGGTATAGAGAGGCATAGAGCACATGCTTTTTCCAGGGTCATAGGTTCATAAATGCTAATTTGGGATGTGGTGAAAGGAAAGTGTAGCAAGTTAAGCAACATGTATGCATAGAACACTTCTAAAAATGGTGAATCTCTGTCACATTTCTTGCAGGGGACACCAGCACTCTGCTGTTTCCAAATTTGGGTCACTTTGATTTTGTACACAGTAAATGCAAGGGCAATGATCTACACCCATATTGCAATCGTCAGGGGGGTTTGACCTCAAATGATGCAGTTTGCATTGCACAGTATTTATTGTATTCGCTCTTTTACTCTCAATGGGAAGTTGCCTCAGCAAAGGCACTTTCCTATGGGGACAATGAAAAGCTCACCCCAGGGCATAATGATTCAAAACCTTACCCAGGTGATATTCATGTGAAATTCACAGAGTTTCCAATTCCTGGAACCAGCCCACAGGTACTATAGCCCTGTACCTCTCAGATAGTGGGCTCTCAGACATATAGTCATTCTAATTCTGAGCATTTTGAGAAGTCCAATGGTTTTATTTGAGCGTCTCCATTACAGTTCAATAGTGTGTTTACAGATACTTACCATCTTGCATTTGTGGTGTGCTCAAGTTACTGTGCTGCAATTTCAATTTTGGAGGTATTACAATGTGCATGGAGGTGCTAACCATTGGCTTAGGTCTCTCTTCCAGCGGGTATGGTGGATATTCACCCCCAGTCAGATGAGAGGGGGTTTAATATACTACCCTGGTGCTGCAGTGGATGGCCGTGCATACTTTCCTCTAGCTTTTGAGATTGCTGCACGAGGGCACATGGTTGTCATTGTCCAGCTACCTCTGTGTAATGCTGGGATCAATTTTGCAGATGCAAATGTTGTACTCAACTCCAACATCTCTGCATTTTCTGGTATGTGAGGGGCAGCCTTGCAAATTTTGAATTTTGCTTGATTGGGGAAGCAATGGAGCTGTTGCATATCTGGTGCATGTTGTCTCAGCACAAGACCATTCTAGCTCTTACTTTCAGGTCATTTATTGAGCAAGATCACTAACTTTTGGGATAAGACAAATGCAGAATTTTACTTCATATTTTTGAACAAAAGTTTGGTGGATATATGCTTGTGCAGTCTTTTTGCTGCAGCTAAAAACCAAAAACATTCAGAATAGCATAACACACTATTGCCTTATTGCAATGAACATTGTTGAAGCTCTTGTATTTCGTTCTTCTATCTCATTTCCCCCTTAACGAATGCATTTTCTAAGTGTTGACATCTGCAAAGATTTTGTGTCTCTTCCTCTTCAGAGTGATCAAATAACAGGTTCTGTTGCTGATGTTGCAGTAGTCCCTGAGGATAGATGGGCAATTGGTGGCCATTCACTAGGTGGCTTAGGGGCAAGTCTATATGCTGGTGCTTATGGAAATCAAGTATATGCAGCAGTCTTTCATGCAGGTGGATGGTTGATAAACCTAACCCAGTCTGAGTTGCCTGTGCTACAAATGTATGGGACTCTTGATGACATATTCGCAGGTGGCTATGAAAGATACCGTTATTTGTATGTGGATCCACCACCGAAAGGATTTGGTCCCTTGGTGAATTTGAACACCACAGAATTTATTCCTATCGTTGGCGCAAATCACTATCAAGTAGGTGATTATGGCTACCAAGCTCCTGATCAAATTGCAACGATAAGTCTTGAGCAGCAACACACAGACTTTGCTGAAAAAACAGTCAGCTTTCTTGACAATTTGTTGCTTTAGAAGAGATAACATTTTGTTGTCATAAAATTGGGTGGCTTTTTTTTTTTTTGATTTTCTTTCACCGAAGCATCCATTTAGTACTACAATGGGTTGCCAGTGTGTATCAGAAACGTCAATTATTCTAGTCCACCTTAACTAAGTCTACCAAAGTGGAACCTGTACCAAACTTTGGTTTTTCTTCCATGATGAATAAAGCTGTAAAATTTTGTGCAGTGTGTTTGCAAGAGGCTCATCAGGTAATGACATCGATGGAAATTCAAAGCTGCAGTTATGATACATGAAGCTGAGAAGTGAAGATATTGGCAACAGTGATGAGAGCATTTTCTAGTGGTCACAGCAGTGTAAGTATCTGCAGTGCCGCAACAAATCTATAAGCCACCTCCTAATGGTGCTGCACTATTGCTGGCTGTTCCAACAGAGGTCTTTTCAGCAGCAATGTTCCTGCTCATGGCCATGTGCTTCAATGGACTAGTGGTGGCAAACTGCTCCCCTTTTTTTGATGTCCATTCTGGGTCCTCCATCTCCACCAGTCCCACCCGCTTCCGCTTGTCGATGAGTACTGTTGGGGAATCCACAAGTTCTCTATACATCGTCATCATCCCTAGCCCGAATGCTATGCTGATCATAGCCAGCAGTGGGTATACTGCTGGTTCCACCCAGCTGCTCAATATTGACATGCACGCAATATGGGTTGCAATCAGTGATCACACAAGTTCACAAGTTCGCACAAATATTCAAAGTAAATGGTATCTTGTTAATCCAGACTGCAGCAATGAGAATCAAGTAGTGGATTATGAATCTTGGTGACATCTAAGGTGGATTCTTCTACAGATTGGAATATACTAGCTGTTATCTGTAAGAGAAATCTAGCGCTTCAGCTAGACCTTGAAGTAGACACTAGAGATGAGAAGGCACGCACTGAGCATGGTGAATATTATCAGCTCCTCCTGATAAGTTGTGTTTTGAAGTCCGGAGAAGTACAGGTCTTTGTTGGCTGGGTGCAGCTGCTGCTGCATGATGCAGGTGCTCGACCTCTTCAGCACTCATCTTGGTGACACCTGCCATGGCACTAATGTACTTGGCAGCATCATGCAGTCCTCCCAGGGTTCCAAGCTGGCGCAACATGCAAGAGTCACCAGATTGCGCACCCTGAAGATGCACCGCTGCCCTTGCAAGCGCAATCCTGAAACTATTCACCCCCTGCACAATATCCCAGTGAAAAATTGGCCAGTATAATATGGCTCCCAAACAACAGAAATTCCTGAAATCATCTCCGTGTCTAATCTCTACCACCCGGGATACAAAACCTCTCAACAGGTATTTGATGTGGTAAGATCTCTCTCTTTCTCTCTCTCTCTCTCACTCTGTCTCTCTCTGTGTTTGTACATATTATCCATAATTTGGCAAAACACTAGACTACTTCCAACATAATACGACCACAACATCCATTTATTGCTATGGGAATTACAAACGCATTTGATTCTAATGAAAGGAACAGAAACAGATCAGGAATTGCAGCAGATGGGTTGCACCGGAGATGATCATGACTAGTGCAGAACATACATTCATATTCACCATGGTGTTGTGTGGAAGTGAACGCAGGAGATGACGTCCAGGCAAGGTCTGTACTCTTTACCACACATGCACGCACGCGCACACACACACACACACACATGTATATAACAACTGATCAAACAGAGAGACTGCAATATCAATTACAGTAGTGGTAGTAATGGGCTGTGCAAGATGCATTGCATGGCTGAATATGATGAGTACAGCAGATAGTCTACTTGTTCATGCATACTTGAGATGTGTGCCATGTTAAAAGGGATTTGTTGGCAAGAGGTCTCAGTTTACTTACCTATTTTATGTGAGTTTGAGACAAAGTTTCAATTAGAAACAAATGAGCTCCCAAAAAGGAAACTGTTTTGGGCTGTGAATACTGCTACTATTTTGAGGAGTATACATGGTAAATGTATATATACATGGGATTTTACCATTTTGCCATTTCACCACAGTCATTTTTTTTCCTCCGAGATATTTTGTTGATTTTTCAACCCCAAAAAGTGAAAGTTTTGGAAATTTTTGATAAATTCTAGTGTAAATTTGACTAATTTTTCTATTTTGTGTCAAATTTTTTATATAAAAAATTTGATGAAAACCCTAGTGATAATTAGGGTTTTTTTTTTGGTTTTTTTTGTTTCTGGGTTAAATTTTAAACATTATATATATATCAATATCTCGCACACCTTAATAGGTTTAGAAATTATGAAATTGCCTCCATAAAATCTTGTTCTTTAAAGGCTTTCCAACAATATATCAAGAGTGTGCCCCTGATTTCCCTAAACATTTTAGTTTTTCTTTTATTGAATTATCAATGACAAGATTGTTTCAATATCCAATAAATTTTAAGTCTAAACATTCCCGAGATCACCTTGGTTGCACCTGAACTCATCAAGGTCTTTCCAACAATACAAGAGATGGGGGAGGGACTATGGATTGGGAGATGATCATCTCAACATGACAAACAAACAAAACAAAACAAAACAAAAACCTACCCACCTTCTTTAATTAATAAATATATTATTATCCCATACTTGGGACTATAGTCAGGATCTCATAATCAGTTTTATTTATTTACTATAATTATTTATTTTGTTGTTGGGTAGATTATTTGCATTTTTTTGACTTGAAAAAATATGATTTTTGACATACAAAGAATTTTTTAAAAAACTTTCTGAGGAGAATAATTCACCAGATTTTGAGAAAATCAAAAAAGAAATTGTCAAATTTCTGCAGCAGGTTCCAGCAATTACCCAAAAATATATAGTCTATAGCCAAAATTCTTCGCTAATTTTTTTTGTTGATGATTGCCAGTTTGGCTACATTGCAAAAGTGGAAAAAGAAAGAAAGAAAAAATTCGCTGCTTTGTAATCCAGATTTTAACATAGTGAAGAGAAAGTGGGTACCAAATCATGAAACTGGGTATCAGTTCATAAGATGTCCAGGATCTTATTTTGGGAAAGGCTTGACTTAATGAATTCTTTGTAATCCAGATTTTAACATAGTGAGAGAAAGTGGGTACCAAATCATGAAACTGGGTATCAGTTCATAAGATTTCCAGGATCTTATTTTGGGAAAGGCTTGACTTAATGAATTCTATGATTATGAGCAGATTAACACCTTGCCATTCATTAATTCATCTGATGTTCACCTTGTGTTTGCATTGTGCAAGTTCCATGTATTAACTGAGTTTGATGAGGGCAAGCACAACTATTGAAGATGATGTCTTGCTGGTCAAAACTGATGGTCTGCAAAGCACGTCCTGAGACTCACACAACACTCTGCTGAATTGGGGGCTTGTCTCTTGTGCCTGGTGATGACAACAACTCCTTGACCATGGAGGGCAAGTTGTTGTCTTCTACCTTATCTTAAAAGTTTAGACTTAGATAGACTTTAGTCGCTTGACCCATTAGTTCATTGCACAATGGGCTGGTTTCAATGCTTGCAGAATTGTACTCACTTTATACAAATTCAGACAAGTTTTTTAGATTTCTAGCACTTAAACAAGAAGTTCCCCACTTTGGACCACATCATACAAGAATATAGCAGTAAGAAAAGAATACAATGTCAAATTTGTATAATCTAGAGAAAGAAAATTTTCTTATCATGTAATCAATAAATGTCTAGGTGCTAATCTAGCTCATTTAATTGCATAGTGCATTTTGGAATTCATTTGCAATCAACTACTCAGTCCGGTGGCTTTAGCGTGATCTTTTTTGGTGATAAATTTCACCACTTTGCAACAAAAAAATAGCGGGACTCGTACAAAGGACTTTTGTTAAAAAAAATGCACCAAAGTCACCAAATTTTGAGAAATTTTTTTGTGAAATTGCCATATTTGGGCAAAAGATGTTGTCAAAACATGGCAAGATTCTTGAATTTTCTAATTTCCTCTCTAACCTATAGCCAAATTTGACTAATTCCTCTTGTGGATGACCCCAGGTAAGTACTAAGGACCTCAAAGGGGCCTACATCACAAAATTGAAAAAGAAACCTTCCCACTTGTCCCATGCACAATTACTATTTGCCTAAAAAGTGACATTTTTGGTCACCTCATGATTCATCTTTGGCTACAAAGAGATGAATGTTAATATAAATTCACATTAATTGCATGAAATCATCCATATTTTGACACCCATTAATGTGTTAGGGGCTGCAATATATACCAATTTGAAACATAAAGGCATGTTTTGTTTAAGATTAATTTGTTACTTTTTTGCATTTTTTGAGCTCTTTGCTGTTATTAATTGTAGCTCCACTAAATGCCAGAAACAAGAGAAGGATAATAATACTGTTCATCCAGTGTTTCAACCAGGCATAAAAATCATTGGAAATTGAGATTCATGTGGAATAACCACCATAACCAAATGTTGAAAGCTAAATATGCATGAGAAAAAAAACAATATTGTTTTGCACAAGTGAAAGAGGGGATTCCAATCGGGTAGGATTTAGCCAAGTAGGGGGAATCCTAAAGTTCAAACAACATGAAGAACAGCCTTGGGCCACAATGAAGTCTCTAAAGGTGGATGGTGGGTGGTCAAATACTTTTTTTTAAAAAAATTTAAAAAAATAAAAAAAAGGATTTCAATTTGCTAGCTGACCACAATGGTTAGCTCAATTGTTACGTTGTTTAAACCTTATTTTTAAAAATTAAGGCCACGAGAAAAATTAACCTAAATCTTAAAACTCACCCTATGTACAATATATCAAGTAGTTCTTAAGGCGAGTATTTGAAAATCAACCCTCATGCATAATAAGCAATTATTATCCCCAAAAATTAGAGTAAATTGATAACCGAGGTATTACTTTGATAGTGAAATTGATAAGAGGTGAGTTTAGTTTTGATTTATTTTTAATATTGATACCTTGCGTGGTCTAAACATTAAAATTAAAAAGAATAACCTAGCTGACCAGTTATGAAAAAAAGCAGTAATAACTGGCCAACACCGACCAGTTCAAAAATTGAAAAATGATAAATAAGAATGTTCAAATCACAAGAATAGTGAATCAATAAAATTGAAATTATACTTGCTAATATTGTGGTGTCAATTTTCTTTTAGCATGTCAAAAGTTCGTTGGTGAACTCCTTTTCACACAATTCTTTCCTTCAAATTGAAGGGGGGTATTATTCTACAATAGTTGACATAAAAGCATGTCAAAAAAATTAGGAAATTATCTTTCAAAAGTAAATTGATGATAATAGATGATAATGGTGAAGAATGTTGTTCATTTTCCTTCAAACATGTGATAAGAGAAGTCTTTTGATTTTTTGACCATCGATGTATTGGGGTCCAACACTGATTTTAGTCAAGGCATGTGTTTAGCTGCTATTGAAACTAGTATAAAATTGGTACAAGGTTGAAAAATTGCCTCAAGTTCAGGATCAAGCTGACATGGGTGTAAAGTTGGTATTGCTTCAAGTCGTATCATTCTAGTAGGGTCCTTGTTATCAGGCTGATATGGGTATAAGGTTGGTATTGCTTCAAGTCATATCAATCTAGTAAGGTCCTTGTTATCAGGTTGATATGGGTATAAGGTTGGTATTGCTTCAAGTCATATCAATCTAGTAAGGTCCTTG
>Ga0116227_10004309_pt1 | contig 30904 bp, 29 predicted proteins | sample S1TSphgellanicum_FD_89693 | JGI IMG/M metagenome (GOLD analysis project Ga0116227, IMG submission 89693) | Host-associated microbial communities from peat moss isolated from Minnesota, USA - S1T2_Fb - Sphagnum magellanicum MG | ecosystem: Host-associated > Plants > Peat moss > Unclassified... | reverse complement strand
TGAAAATTGGCTGCACCAGAAACCCTAACCATTATGAACAGGGAGGGGGTCTGGATACTGGAACTTATCAACATACAAAAACAAAGAAATAATTTTCAACAGATTGATACCTACTAAATAAGTTACTTACTACTTACTTACAAGTTGAACAACATTGGGGTATATTTGCCATCTCTGGTCTATTCCCATGGTCAGCTGTATGTTGCTATCTCACCAGTCACAAGCAGTGCAAACATCAAGATTTTCAGCGGCCAGGGTCCTGATGAATACATGCGGAATGTCGGATATAAAGAGGTTTTGGAAATGTAGTTTGGAATTGTAATTTTGTAATATGTAGTGTCAAATACACACACTCCTGTGCATTAGGCACAGGGTTCAAACTAGTATGTAATATTGGAAGTTTGATGGATAAATTATTGAATATGTGAACTCTCTGTGCATAGCTGATGTGGATTATTGATTCCTTTTTTATGTGATCTTTGGGAGTTTATTAAGCCCCTCTTTTTGGTATCAGTGCAGAAGTCATATCCAGTGAATCCATTCGAAGAATGCTGTAACCTGGGAAAATGCCTACCTTCCAGGGCCCTGGAAGAGTGTAATAAATAAAGTCATATCATATATTACCTGTTTCTGATTGGCTTGGATAGTTTGATTGGTCCAGGTGGGTAGCTATTAATCTAATTGCAGTCCCAGGTTTAGTTTTATGGGTGGGGTTGGAAAAAAGTAGATAGACTAAAACTTGGATGTGAGAAATATGTTTGCAGGGTCACATACTGATCAGGGTCTGTTTTTTCAACTGCGGTGGCGGTCATCCATAAGCTGATTTAGCCAAATTTGGCTAAAGATGAGATATGAAAATAGAAAAACACCGAACACCTTGTGTATTATTGACTACCTACTGGAACTTATCATAAAAATCTGATGATTAGAATTTTTTTTTCTTCAAATTTTTTTTTGTATTGTTGAAATGGTATTTTTCAGGTTGAACTTTTGTATATTCAAAGCACCATTGCATTTTATTTTCTTTGTATATTTTGATCCCTCGTTAGGCTAAGAATTCCTGTTCAATGGTGATGCAATGATATCACAAGAACCATAACTTACACAATCCATAAAAACTCTGATACTGAGAAACTGATGGTCTACTGCTGGAGAAAAGAAAATGATAAAAAGAAAAAAAAGGAAAATGGTGGTAGGAACCTCAACTGGAATTCCATCAGCGATGACCTCAACTGTAATCTTCAACTTCTGGGGAAAAAAAAAGGTGCACACATTCTCTACTGGATCATGGAGCCGGACCCACTACACAACTAAAAACCTCTTTCCTTTCCTTCCGTCCGCCATTAGCCTTCGATCTCGCGGCATCTTTCACCGTTGCCGGACAAACCGAACAGGCGGTTTTCCGCGAGCTACGGGGGAAGGGAAGGGAAGGGAAGGGAAGGGAAGGGACGGGACGGACGGACGGACGGGACTCGCGGAGAAAAGTACTGTTCACACAGCTAGTAGGGCCAGCGCGTGAAAACCGACGACTGGACCTTTTCAACCGAGTGGCTAATTAAAATGCATAACTGACAGCCACACTCGCTTTCCGGACACGTGTTGTGTCCACAAGAGGCCAATCTCCTGGAACTAGCTGTCAGATTATTACAGGTTCCTATCAGAAAAAGGAGTGAAGTCTTGGATTTCAGGTCTTTATTTATCTTCTCATATATTTACTTATTATTATAATTCTAACTAATTAATTAATAAATAATAATATTATTATTATTACTTTTTATTGTTATTCCCAGGACGAAAAGGAAGGAACTTCTCTTTTAACACATGTCTTTAAATTGCTTTGCTCTATTTCTGTACTTCTTTCTAGCGTATGAACACAATTCTTGTATTTTTGTGACTGAATTATAATAGAGCAACCTGTCCTAATTCCATTCTAATAGATTTATTATGCGCCAGTTTGGTTAAGTTTCCAAGTTAAAAAATAATAATATTTTACAATTTTCCTAATATTACAATATTTGCAAATTGGATTACAAATGTGAATTTAATTAGTTTACATTTTTTTATAAAAATTCCATTATAGAATGGAATGGACCATGACCCTACCCATTCCTATTTTAATGGTGTCACTAGTACTGCATGTTCTGCTAAGGTTTAGTGGCTTGGTCACTATATTATTGGGCTCGCCAGCCACCTTAAGCCAGCAAAATGGGCGGTAGCTCAACCATTATGGTGATGATGAAACCTTGCCAACCATAAATTAACCAAAGCACCCAAGATAAAGGGGGAACAAGGAACAAAATGGAAGGACCCACATCCAAGAAGACAAACGAACCACCTAAGAGGGCAAACCACAAGGGGAACATCAAGTTCTCAAACCCTCTCTTGTTATGAAAAGCATATCAAATAATGAAAGGGGAGAACTTCTTGGAAGGATGCCTAGCTTAGATGAACCCTCACCAATTGCAACAACATGTTTCAAAAGCATATCAAATAATGAAAAGGGGAGGTCTTCCTTAAAAGGATGCTTAGCCTAGAACACCTGACAAATTGTGTGTGTGTGTGTTTGATGTGTGGCCCCATGATACACAACCAGGTTCTTTAAAGTTGTCATGTCCACCATCCTTCAAGAACAATCCAAAAGCACCCATCTTAAAGTACCTTCATGCTTAACATGCACAATGGTCAAAAAAGTTTCTATTTCATGCATGATTCAGAACACAAAAGCACATGGGGTTCAATGTTGGGTTTTTTTTCAATTGTGTGATGCAGCAGAGGTGGCAGTCATCCGCAAGCTGATCCATGAGCCAATTTAGCCAAATTTGGTTATTAACAAAATATGAAAAGAAAAACTTTAAATATCCTTATATATATATTTTGGCTACCTACTTGAAAGCACGGGTAAAAATCAGGCGATTTAAAAAGATTTATTGAAAAAAAAATTGGCAAATTTTCTCCAAAAATCTTTGAATTTGCAACAAGAAAAATTTCAATCCGAGCAATAGTGTGGTTCCTCTATGCCTAAGACACCAGAATATCAACCCATAAACAAAGAACCCATAAACGAAAGCATAGGGGAAAAACATATTGGCTAGTAATTGTGAGGTTTTCATTCTAGAAGGTACACCATAGGTATACCTTCCAGGCAGAGCTATTAGGTTGATGTTGTAAAACAATCGAATGATGAAAATAGGTGGCTAATGCCTGATAAAAACAATTGGGTCATATAGGAACAAGGTTCAAATCTCTCGGTTTGTTAGGATGCCTCAATTACATACATAACTGCACTTCCACTTGGCACCTATCGTGATGATAAACGGGTTGTCTTGCCATGACCTTATTTTGGATTCTCAATACTTCTGTCACTCCATCCCTTGCAAAGATGGAGAATCTGTTGTTATTTCGGCCGTGTTTGGTTTGTGATCAGAGATTTCCAGAGAAGTAAGAATAGGAGAGCACTCATCTTGAGGTGGGCTTCCTACTTAGATGCTTTCAGCAGTTATCCACTCCGCACTTGGCTACCCAGCATCTACCATGGGCACGATAACCGGTACACCAGAGGTGCGTCCTTCCCGGTCCTCTCGTACTAGGGAAAGGTCCTCTCAATGCTCTAACGCCTGCACCGGATATGGACCGAACTGTCTCACAACGTTTTGAACCCAGTTCACATATCGCTTTAATGGGCAAACAACCCAACCCTTGGAACGTACTACCGCCCCAGGTGGCAAAGAGCCGACATCGAGGTGCCAAACCTTCCCGTCGATGTGAACTCTTGGGGAAGATCAGCCTGTTATCCCGACGTTCTGAACCCAGCTCACGTACCGCTTTAATGGGCGAATAGCCCAACCCTTGGAACGTACTACCGCCCCAGGTGGCAAAGAGCCGACATCGAGGTGCCAAACCTCCCCATCGATGTGAACTCTTGGGGAAGATCAACCTGTTATCCCTAGAATAACTTTTATCCGTTAATCGACGGCCCTTCCACTTGGCACCGTCGGATCACTAAGGCCGACTTTTGTCCCTGTTCGACGGGTGGGTCTTGTAATCAAACTCCCTTTTGCCTTTACACTCGAAGGTTGATTTCCGTCCAGCCTGAGGAAACCTTTGCATGCCTTCGTTACCTTTTGGGAGGCCTACACCCCATAGAAACTATCTACCTAAAATTGTCCCTTGGCCTGTAAGTCTTGACACAAGGTTAGAATTCTAGCTTTTCTAGAGTGGTATTTCACTGATGGTTCGAGCCCCCCCGGAAGGGGGCCTTCTTCGCCTTCCACCTAAGCTGTGCAAGAAGAACCCAAAGCCAATCCCAGGGAACAATAAAGCTTCATAAGGTCTTTCTGTCCAGGTGCAAGTAGTCCGCATCTTCACAGACATGTCTATTTCACTGAGTCTCTTTCTGAAACAGTGCCCACATCTTTACACCTTTCGTGCGGGTCAGAACTTACCCGACAAGGAATTTCGCTACCTTAGGACCGTTATAGTTACAACTGCTGTTCACCGGGGTTTCGGTCGTCGGCTTCCCTGTCATCAGGTCACCAACTTCCTTAGCCTTCCAGCACTGGGCAGGCGTAAGCCCCCATACATGGTCTTTCGACTTTGCGGAGACCTATGTTTTTGGTAAACAGTCACCTGGGCTTGGTCACTGCGACCTCCTCGGTGAGGAGGTACCCCTTCTCCCGAAGTTACGGGGCTATTTTGTCAAGTTCCTTAGAGAGAGTTGTTTCGCGCCCTTAGGTATTCTCTACCTACCTACCTGTGTCGATTTCGGGTATAGGTACCCACTTGTTGAAGGTCGTTTGAGCTTTTCTTAGAAGTGTAGCATGGGTTACTTCAGCATCGTAGCGCCTGGTACTCAAACGTTCGCTTGAGGTATTTTCTTTACCCCTCCTTACCCTAAAAGAATGAAGGTGAACTAACCTTGCGTCCTTGAACCGATAACCATCTTTCGGTTAACCTAGCCTCCTCCATCCCTTGGGACCAACAAGGGGGTGGTACAGGAATATTCACCTGTTGTCCATCGACTATGCCTTTCAGCTTGATCTTAGGCCTTGACTCACCCTCCGTGGACGAACCTTGCGGAGGAACCTTTAGGTTCTTGGGGCATTGGATTCTCACCAATGTTTGCGTTACTCAAACCGACATTCTCACTTACGCTTCGTCCACACCTGCTCACGCTTGTGCTTCCCCCTAAGGTGGAACGCTCCCCTACCAATTTATTTTGACATCCCATAACTTCGGCAGACCGCTTAGTCTCATTCATCTTCGGCACAAGAGCGTTTGATCAGTGAGCTATTACGCACTCTTTCAAGGGTGGCTGTTTCTAGGCAAACCTCCTAGTTGTCTTTGCACTCCTACCTCCTTTACCACTGAGCGGTCATTTAGGGGCCTTAGCTGGTGATCTAGGCTGTTTCCCTCTCGACGATGAAGCTTATCCCCCACCGTCTCACTGGTTGACCCTTATCCTTCATTATTCGGAGATCATATCTAGTATTCAGAATTTGCCTCGATTTGGTACCGCTCTCGCAACCCACACTGAAATAGTGCTTTACCCCTAGATAGTTGAGTCAACTGTTGCGCCTCAACGCATTTCGGGGAGAACCAGCTAGCTCTGGGTTCGAGTGGCATTTCACCCTTAACCACAACTCATCCGCTGATTTTTCAACATCAGTCGGTTTGGACCTCCATTTAGTTCCACTCGAGCTTCATCTTGGTCATGGATAGATCACCCTGGTTCGGGTCCATAAGTAGTGACAATTGCCCCAGGAAGACTCGCTTTCACTACGGCTCCGATGGGTCCCCTTAACCAGGCCACTACCTATAAGTCGTCGGTTCATTTTTCAACAAGCACACAATCAGAGATCCGATTCTCCTCCCATTACTTGGGAGCTTATGGTTTCATGTTCTATTTCACTCCCTGATGGGGGTTCTTTTCACCTTTCCCTCACGGTACTACTTCGCTATCGGTCACCCAAGAGTATTTAGCCTTGCAAGGTGGTCCTTGCTGTTTCACACGAGATTCCACGTGCCCCATGCTACTCGAGTTAGAATGTAAGCTAGTGATGTTTTCGGCTACTGGACTCTCACCATCTGGGGTGCGGGATTCAACCGCTTCGCCTAGCAACACAACACTTATATTGCTCTCCCACAACCCCGTTTTCATGGTTTAGGCTATTCCCATTTCACTCGCCGTTACTACAGGAATTGCTTTTGCTTTTTTTTCCTCTAGCTACTAAGATGTTTCAGTTCGCCAAGTTGTCTCTTGCCTGCCTATGAATTAAACAGCATTTCAAAAGGTTAACCCATTCGGGAATCTTCGAATCTATGCTTATTTTCAGCTCTCTGAAACATTTCGTCGCTTGTTATGCCTTTCCTCATCTTTGGGTGCTTAGGTATCCACCGTAAGCCCTTCCTCGTTTGAACCTCACCGTTAAAGGCTATACCATCCTAAGGTGCTAAATAGAAAGATCTTATCAACGTCCATAAATAAAAAATCATAGATCAACCTGCCTGTATGGAGCTGCCTATATATATATATAGATCAAATAGATATATAGATCAACTTGCCTATTATCATATTTATTTCATGCTATCACACGTATGCTGTTGTATTGGCTCAGATGACAAGCTGGAGACAAGCGGACTTGAACCGTTGACATCCGCCACAGGGTAAGCCACCATCTTTCAGGCCTCTCTGACCGATTCTACCATAGAGGCCAACGATAGACAATAACTCACCCTTGAACGCAGCTTACAACTCTCATCATACTGTGCTCTCCAAAGAGCAACTTTTGTTAGAAGGCGTTGGTTGAGTTGGAATCTAATTTTAGGAACTCTCGTAGCTCGGAATTGTCCAGCTACAAAAGAACTCAAAATTCTTCTACCGAGAACAACTGAGCGAAGGTAGTTCTCGTTGTTGCAACAAAAACCTCCTTCAGCAGCAAACTCGGCTATAACAAAAACCTCCTTCAACAGCAAACTCAGACCGGGAATTGGACATACATCATGTTGTTGTCGCTGGGAATGTGAAGAAGGAGCAAAGCAGAAGGTGTGCACGAATGGTGTTACGTTTTGTGTGTGTGATGGAAGCGACCGACTGTTCTTCGTTGTAGACGTCCGTCTGTCCGTCCGTCCCCCGACTGTCCTGTCCAGCTGCCCGAGGTTTTATTCCCAGTGGGTGTCAGTGACCAAAGAACTTCAGGTTTGGACTTTGGTTCCTCTTGAAACCTACCAACCTTTGCAGCAGATTATGGAGTGTACTTCTGAGAAACGGTTGTGAATCTCTTTTGTGTTGTCAAGCTCGCAAGCTCGCGACCTCGAGGTGGGTTCTAGGGTTGACCTAATTCAAGAGTTGGGTAGAGAGGAGATGGAGATCAAAGGTTCAGCGAAACTCTCCTCCATGAACTCTAAACTACTGTAAATCTTCGACTTTAGATCTAAGAAGGTGTTGCACCAACACCAATAATTGTTGATTAGGGTTTGAGCAAAATCTTGGATTCCTGAAAGAAGAGTGGTAGCATTTGAAGAAGACGATGGAGCTCACTTCTCACATTCCGATTCTCAACTGTGGAATGTTCTCAACTGTCTGAACCACTAAAAAGAGGTCTGTGCGTGTGTCTAGTAGAGGAGAGCGAGCTTCTTCATAGGACCCATCTTTTGGAGGGAAGATAGCTTCTTGGGTGACTCTTGTACTTCCTCCTCTTCAATCAGCAAGCAAGAAGGCAAGCAACCATCCATCTCTGCTTCTTCCTTCCAAACCCTAAAATCACAAGACTGAGATTACTGGACCTTAGGAGCCTCTCTCACCCCACTCTTTGAAAAAGTCAAATTGATGTCTTATTTGATTGTGTAAGAGCATCTCCAAATTTGCATGATTTGCATGAAGAAAACTTCCACCAATGCAACCTTGCAAATTAAAAAAGGATTTTTGAAGCATTGGTGATAAGGTTTAGTAAAGTTAGGGTTTAAGGTTTTGGTTAATGACGAATGCCACAGTTTTCGACGCTAAAGCATGGGAATGGAACAAGGATTTGCTGACGATCATGGAGATGCAGGCGGTTGAACTCCAAGTGTTTTGTACATGCTACAACCTCAAGCCTGCCAAGATCGGCAAGGTAGCCACTACAGCAGCCATCATCAACCATCTCATGGTCCCTAGGGCTGATGTGGTGACGAAACAGGATGTGCACAATGCTATTGAGGTCACTATGAAGCAGGTTGTGGAAAACATTCTAGCTTTAGCAATGAAAGCTAAGATTGTGACTGTTATTGGCCAAGTTGAAACGCTGCAATAAAGTAGATGAGATGGTTAAGAGCTTTGATACCATGCAAGATAGTGGGGAGAAGTGGAAGGAGGTCGTGAGTAGGAAGGTTGACAAGGTTGCCAACAAGGTGGACTAGGCAACGGATGCTGACCTGGTCAAGGCCAAGGAGGCAAACATTCGGGTCACCGGGTTGACCATGAGCAAGGGGCAAACCTCAAAACAACTTATGGAGTTGGTGCAGACGGAGTTGCTCAACAGGTTGAAGGTTGTTGACCATGTGCAAGTGCAGAAGGTGCACTGGCAGATGTTGGTGGGGCGATTAAATAAGGCCACTGACAAGGCACCGGTAGTCATCATCACGCTGGCATCAGTACACAACAAGCTCACGGTGCTGCGCACTCGCAAAGGCCTGCAGGGCACTCAGCTTGGGCTCAACGAGGACTTAATTCTCGCTCAGCAGGCCCAGAAACGAACTGTTTGGGCCACCTTCAAGGAGGCCAAAGAGGCTAGCGAACGGGTCTACTAGCGTGGGGCTGATCTCTACATCAACCACAAAGTCGTAAACTTTCCTACTGCATAGGGGGGCGGGGGCCAGAGAGACTTGCACGTGTGCCTGTGGAACATCCATGGGGCCGCTATCACAAAGCTAGAAACACATGAACATCTGCTTGACCTATTTCAACATGTTGACGTTGTTGTTTTGACAGAAACACATCACTTCCCGGGCGATACATTCCCGATCTTACTAGGGTCTTGCTATTTTGATGTTGCCAGGCCTGTGACTACACAAGGTGTCGTTCGAAGGCATAGTGGAGGCATTGCGGTACTAGTCAGGGAAACATGGGCAAATAGTACTACTGTTTGGAAAACTGCAAGGGATGGGACTAGGATTTGGCTGCGCTTGGGTAATGCTTTCCAAAGGCCTTTATTCCTGTGCATAGTATATGCTGCTCCATAAGGCTCGCCATATGCGGATAGCAGCTTGTTTGAACACATGTGCCAAGAGGTTGGAGAAGCCATGAGCTTAGGCGATGTGCTTCTTACTAGGGATTTCAATGCAAGGACAGGCATAAACACTGACTTCATTGATTACAATCAACTAGCAGATGTGCTGCTGGTGCCACAGGCCATTGAAAACACCTTACCCAACGATATGCTGGAGCGCCAAAACCGCGACATCGTCACGGCTAGCTGGCATCATGAGTTCTTAGATCTCTACAAAATTGCTGGGCTATTCATCCTTAATGGCCGCACACCAGGAAACATATTAGGGGAGTACAGATGCCTATCTAATAAAGGTTTTAGCACTGTGGACTATTTTCTTACAACATCTGACCAATTAGAAGGTGTCAAACGTTTAGAGGTTAACAACGATAAAAAATACTCAGGTCACAAAGATGCACACTCTGATCATAGACCATTAGCACTAAACCCCCTTCTTGTTTAGCAAAAGGCAATCAAACACCTACCATGTTTCAAATATGACACTACCAAAGCAGCCAAATTTAGCAGGAGTGTACAGCATAACATTGATGTGTGGGCAAGCCCAGATGTACTTGATGCATCTGACGTACAAACAATAGTCAATCTGTTACAACAGTGCATCACACAATTTACAGAAGAAGTGTTTGGAAATAGACAAGTGGCCTTAGGAAAAACAATAAAGCACAGCCACAAACCCTGGTTTGACACAGAATGTCGTCAGACCAAAAACCAGTTTGCTAAATTGTCACATGCGCACCTAGATAGGCAGGTCAGACTTAAGCAAATGAAACAATTGTACAAAAGGAAGAAACGTGCTTATGATGTGCTCAAGGCTAAATAACTATGTGGTTTAGCGAAGGCGGATCCTGTAGCATTCTGGAAGCGGTATCGCAAGCGTGCTGAGGGTGTCAATGGCATCACTAGCGAAGCGCTCAGGGATGGCTTCCAGCAACTGCTCCAACCTCCGGCGGCACCAACCATAGCAGGAGCTATGATAGGTGCCGCAATTCAAGCCCAGGTGGTCTCCTTTCCACCCAATGGTATTGATTATGAATAGTTGAATGTTAACATCACACTAGTTGAAGTACAGCAGGCGTTCAAAAAGCTAAAATGATACAAAGCTACAAGCATTAATGGCATCAAACCAGAGTTCCTTTTGGATGCGATTGTTGCCTTGCAACAACCACTATTGATTGCTTTTAACAAAATTATGTGCGAGGGTTATTGTGAATCACTCTGTTACGATCATACATGCACTGTACAAAGGGGGTGACTGTAGTCAATTTGATAATTACAGGGGGATCACAGTAGGACTAGTTTTAGCCAAGGTGTTTGTAATGATTCTTGAATCCCGCATCAGTCAATGGGCGGAGACCAATGATTTACGCGCAAAAGGACAAGCTGGTTTCAGAAAGGACTTTAGGACAATAGATAACTTGTTTATTCTTCGTACTTTGACCGAACAAGCTAGATTTCAGAAAAAGAAGCTATACACTTGTTTTGTGGACTTCAAAAAAACCTTTGATACAGTACCAAGGGACTTGTTGTGGCAGGTGCTGGAGGGACTTGGCATCAGTGGGCGAATACTGGAGTGTTTGCGCTCCATGTACCGTCAAGACCAAGCTTGCCTGCACCATCCAGAGGAGGGGTTCACGCCCACTTTCTTTTGCCGCATCGGAGTGAAGCAAGGATGCCCCCTCAACCCGCTCTTGTTTGGCCTCTTAATAGATGGCCTAGAGAAACGGCTGAATGCTTTGGAGGGTGACACACCACCAATGTTGGGATAGTTAGTTGTTCGCTTGCTTTTGTATGCAGACGACTTAGCTCTCATGTCACACACTCCTGCTGGATTGTAGAAGCAACTAGATGTCTTGTAAGCTTTTTGCTGTGAGCGTCAGTTGACTGTGAATGTCAAGAAAACCAAGGTTGTTATGTTTGAAGCACACAAGTCTGTGTGTCAGGCTTTTCAATATGAGGACGAAGCTATAGAGCAACTAAATTTTTTCAAGTATCTAGGTGTTGAGCTACACGACAGAAAAGGTATGCAAGTGACAATACAGCGGTTAGCAATGTCAGGGAAAAAGGCAGTTTTTGCATTGCGACGCAGATGCGCAGAGCTACGCATCTCTGACCCAGCATTACAATGCCAGCTGTTTGATGCACTAGTCAAACCAGTGCTTAGCTATGGGTGTGAAGTATGGTCAGACCACATAGCACACTAACAGTTAGAGGTGGTTCATCGGGCTTTTCTGAAGTTGTTGTTGGGGGTCAGCACCACGACATCCAGTTATGTCATGCTGGCAGAGTTTGGTAGGTTTCCCCTAGAAATATTTTGGTGGCAACAGACCATGCGCTTTCTTTCACGTGTCAGTTCTGAGGTAGACTTAAATCGCATGCTTAGGCTCGCTTATGATGTATAGCTGCAGTTACTTGCAGCCAGGCAAAAAGTCTTACTCAGGAACCAGAGTGCTATGGGTAAAAAGAGTCAATTGCCTGCTTACTGGCTAGCACAAATAGATGAACAACTGTCGACGTACAATTTGTGCATCGATAACGATCAGTTGCCACCATGTGCTCACCTTAAGTAATTGGCTGAAAGGCAATACATTGTACACCATCAAGTGGCTGCAGCTGACTCCAGTCGAGTGAGAGCCTATCTAGGGTTGAATAACTCAGCACAATATGGGTACAAAGAATACCTCTCTAGGGTAGACAATGCACAGCTTAGGAGAAGCTTGGCACGTTTTCGTTGTGCGAATCACAAGCTGCAGATTGAGCTAGGAAGGCAAATCAAGCCAATGAAGGTGCCGGTGCAGTAGCGTTACTGCAAATTGTGCAACTTGGGTGCAGATGGCTAGATCTAAATTGCTTCATCAGACTTAACGTCAATTGGGTTCTGGCTCGGGTGCTGTTTGGCCCACTTAATGACGCTAAATTATAAGTAAGTAAGTAAGTAAGATCTAGAAAAAAAAGGCTATTGGGGTTGGGAACCATCACATTCAATAAATTGGAATAAATGTGCCAAATGTAGAATATATCAAATGTAGAATTTCTGATGGTATGAGAATAATTCATCAAAACCCTCAAAGCTTTATTTATAAACATATCATTGTTGATTTGAAAAAAACACAAAAATATTAGGAAAAAAAAAGGGAGAAGAATTTAAAGGATGTCAAGTTCCCACAAACTAGATGTCAAAATCTCTCCATCTCAACAACCCACGGTTTGTAATAGGTCATTTGTGGCATGTGAATAGAATAATTGGTTCTTGAGAACTTGTTCCCCTTGTGATTCGCCCTCTTAAGTGGTTCTTTTGTCTTCTTGAAAGTGTGTCCTTCCATTTTGTTCCTTGTGTTCGCCCCCTTTTTTTGGGATGCTTTGGTTTATTTATGATTGGCAGGGTTTCATCATCATCATCGGCTCTTTAGTCCCATGTTGCCTTCCCTGTTAAAAGAGGCTCTTTAGTGGCATTAGCTAACTTTAGCAGTAGCATGTGAATTCCTTTCATTCTTCCTTAGAAAGACATGACACCGATCAGACTAATTTGGGATTGTCATATCCTTTTGCAAATTTGGTTCCTATGCCATTTGCATAAGGGAAACTTGTCATGTCCTTTTTGCAAATTTGGTACCTATGTCATTTCCATATACAGAAAGCTCATTGATGTACATAAACCTGCCAAAACCTGCTGAATTTCCTGAGTGCTGAATTCACACTGAGGTGGTGAAAGGGATAAACTAAGAACATTTATACTAATCCTAATGTTATACCATCCACACAAAACAGGTAAAAACTGACTTGGCAAATGACATGGCATTGGGGTTAAGACTCTGATAAATGTGTTGGGGACATCTTCACCTCAAGAATAAATATAGTCTTCATCTTTTTTTGCATTTGGGATCAAGTTGGGGGTGAAATAAGGAGTTGAGTTTGACCCTTTGATTTCAAATGGTTTAAAGTACCCCCTCGTGTTCAAGAGAGCTTCTATTGCTATTCTTGTCAACATACATTTTTCATGTAATGTTTTGTCTCACTAAATGATCCAACAAATAAATGTTAACAATATTTTATCTCAAACTTAATCAAAACTATTAGGTTAGAATTTTTTTTAGAATTAATAGTTTAGTCCATAATTAATTAAATATACATTATATGATAATTTGATCAAGTGGAATACATGTCTCAAGTATGGCATTATGGCATTATACAAGATTATGGAAGCAGATCAAACTAAATCAAAATATTCAATCGAAAACTTATAAGTAAATAAAAATGACAACAATGAACTGTTGATTTCTGGAATAGATTGAACTTACCACTTTGTAGGTGGGCTTGGGATAGTCTTGATGTGTGTAATATTTCTGGAATATTTGGAATTGTAATTTGGACTCAATTTCACAATATTTAATGATTATATGTGTATATGCCATTGTAGTGCAAAAGGTGAAAATGCTTGAATTCATTTGAAACACAAATGAAACAACTAGGACATTTTTGGCATTATGATGTCATCTACTACCTTACCCTAAGGTTAGTTTCATCATTAAATAATCCTCAAAATAGTGAGATGAAATTTTGTGAAAAATATGAAATTGACATGTTGAAAATCATCGTCATTATCATAGTTTACGTTCTGAATAATTTCACTACTCATATCACAATAGGATAGCACATGATGGAAAAATATATAATTTCAAAATTTTTAAAAAACTCATTTTTTGAAAAAAAATTTATTCATTTTGTCAATGTGGAAATTGACCCGAGGCTATGGTATTCCCGTTCAGTCAAAAAAATTAAAAACTTTATTAACAATGTATTATCATAGTACCATTCAAAGTTCTACAATAATTAAATTAATTTTCAAAAATTTCAAAATTTTTAATAAATTATTTATTTGAAGTTTGAAATTTTAAGGGAAAGAAAAATACGAAAATTGGTGAAAACTCAAGAGTTTTTTTTTTCAAGCCAATACCCCATTGCAAAGCAAATATCCAATAACTGATTTTTTTTTTTAAATCCTATAATTTGGTGGAAGAGAAAAATTAAGCTTAAATTCATACTCAATCAAATTCTTATTTGATCCCTTATTTGTCCCCTCATCCTCACTTTGCTATTATTCATAAAGTCTCAAAAAGATTTCATCAAACACAAAAGCTCAACATGACATCTATCTATGAAGGAAAGTAGTTTGTTTGTTTTGTTTTGTTTGTACTGATGAGATCCACCAGGATGCTTCAGATCGCATTGGAGGTCTCTTTGGAAAGCTCTCAACAAGGAGGGGTGCATGGGCTTGGTTCCATGACGTTTGGACTTGCGGTGCAAAAGTTCTCGAATATTGAATGATTTTTTCACTGCAAATCAACTTAAATCGTAGCTGAAAATTTCGGAGGAATTGGAATGTGCCTTTGGTGTTCTTGGAAAGATCTTGATGAGCAGGATTTAATGGAATTTAATTGGTAAGATTTGGATTCAGAATGTGGAAGATATTGATTTTTAAATGATTTCTGCCACTGGAAATTCAAATAAATTCCAAAAAACTAGGTTTTGGAAGGAAAAATCAGTTGTGGACGTGGTAACACTTGGGCCAACAGCACAGGTCACAGTAGTTAGAGGACAATAGAAACTGTATCGATATGTAGAGGACATATACCTGAGAAAAAAAAACCCTGAGAAAGGTCGTAAGGTACTTTAGTGAGTCCATTTTGATGGCTGTAATAAAGGCGTGGCATACATTCTTACAATCCAGCTTCAAAATAGAGGATTCAAACTTCCATTTAAACTTCATAAACTCTGAATAGAATTCCTCATGATAAATTGAGTGGGTAATTTTCAGGTTCTAAGTTCAATCTCCTCTCCAAGTAAACGGTGGTGTGGAAGTCTAAAAGGTTAAATTTTGATACATATAGGGTTCATTTCAAAGATCTTAATAAATTGGGAACTATTGTGCTATTCAACAATTCAGATGTTGAGATCTTAAATCTTATGAATGCAAATTATAACAATGCACTTAGTTAACAATGATCTAGTTAAATTCAAGGTATAAGAACACCAACTTATGCACCTCTACCAGAATGTACCACATTCAAAATAATATGCAAATTAAATTTTCCCAATCCCATAGCATAAACATAGATACTGGACATGTTATACTGAAGAGAACAATGTCTTATTTCTTCAAGTCTCCATCTCTACCTCTCTCCCTACCCGCCCTACCCATAGCACTATGAAGCAACATTGAATAGACATTTTTTTTTCCATGTTTTTCCTCCCCCAACTATGTCACGTCTTTTCTCACGCAATTTAGGCATTGTCTATGTTACATACATGGCAGGAGGGCTGCCTTCTTCCAGAGTAAACAAGAGAGAAACCAGATGATGGTGTACACAATGGATAATGAAATGATATGGTTGCAAAGATATACAGATTCAGAAGAGCACCTTCTTGAAAAATGATCCATTGTTGTTGAATACTTGAATGGGAAGCCACCGGAGCCATGTAAGTTTGATGCTCCTGTAAGTTTGTTCAGTTTCTAGTTTGAAGGAGAAGTTGAATCAGAGTAAGATTGACTTTTCTTGCTTTCACAAAAATCATGGCTCCATCTTGAGCAAAGTCTTGTAGTGGGAACTCAGCAAAAGTCTATTCAGTACTTGTATCATGAATGGTATACCTTAAGCAGCAAGTTTCTTCAAGAAGCCCCACCTCCCAAGAAATACAAGAATTGGGTTGAATGTCAAGAATTTGGTATGTTAGTACATGTGCCTTTGAGCACCAACTTGTAAATGAAGCACTTAGGGAGACCTAGTATCTTGAGAAAAAAAAATCCCCACTTGCTTGGGTGCACCTTGAATGCCATTGCTCTGCTCTGATAGGGTTCAATACTGGATATTGTTGGAAATTCGCATGTGACTCCAGTTTGTTGGAAATCAAAGCATTCCCCCTTCAAATTCCTTGAATGGCAGAGGCACAGTTTTCACTGCTCGATAGTTACCCACGTTGTTCAAATGCTCATTCTCCAATCTGCATATAAATAAATATCACATGTATGCCCAAGATTCTGGGTAAAATTTACCCAGAATGAGATTGCTTAGGTCTACCAGCATAATTCAGACAGCTCAAAGAAGTTGAGGACTCAAGGATAAGTTACAGAAGGATATGTAAGCTTTAGTATGTGTACATGTGTATGTATATGTAAGCTAAATAGTACTTCTATGATCTGGAGCTATGCATAATATTCACCTGTGGAAGTTCCAGAGACCACGCCGAATGACCTCGAGTGCTGCAAAAATGACTTCCCAGGCAGGTCGGCTGAATCCAGGAATCACATTCAGAGGTAGAAATAGCAATATCCAGACCAATGATCTCAACAAAACATTCGCCCACTGCACATTCGTACAAGAAACTGGAAGTTAGTGATCTTCAAGAATTCATATCTCACAAATCTACCTATGGTTCTTCGGACCAGTTTTGGAGATGGATTTGAGATGCTGAAACTGAAGAGGAAATGGATTAGGAAATGGGATTCAAGGATTGTGTACAGTAGTAGTAGTACCATGGAGATGTAATAGAGATATTTCCTTCTGAGGATGAGATTGTCACGGAGCCAGGGATTCTTGGAGTTTTGTTGAAGAAGCCCCCAGTCGACCACCACATCCCAGTAAAGCTGATAAAGCGTTGCACAACAGGAGGACAGCAGGAACAAAACCAGTAACGTACTGGTGTCGTATGAAAGATATGCTAATGTGAGCACCACGGCCACCATAGCCGACATGTATTTGCCAGCGTTGTAGAGTGACAATTTGTCTCCCTCATCTTTCCATCTCCTCAAACACTGAAAAGACAGTAAAATAGTACTTGCGTGATCAATCAGATCTTAGTCTAGAAGCACACATATAATATATAAGAGCCGCGTTTTGATTTCTCACGTCGACGAGCAGTTATAAAATCTCATCAGATCTGAGCATGAAATAGGTATGTCCGGTCTGATCTGAGTATGTAACTGAGAGCTACTATATATATATATATATATATATATATATATATATAGAGAGAGAGAGAGAGAGAGAGAGAGAGAGAGATGGTTGTTTAGAAAGAAAGGTGGCACCTGTAAGAAACGCCACCAGTAGGGAAGCAAAGAGAACACATAAGTCAGCCATTTGAACATCGTGTTGTCAGTGCAGACACTCTCATCACGACGCTGAAAATAGCCACCCGAGAAGTAGCAGAGCATAAACTCAACATTCCGGAATGAGACGACCTGGCTAGTTAGTTGATCACCAAGGAAGAAATCAGAAAGCACCACCTGCAATGCACAAGATCATATCACAAAAATCAGATGATTCTATTGTGCGCCTGACATGCCGATCATACAAAAATGCCAAAAAACTTAGATTCTCTTCCACAACATCTACAGCATGTGATGCAGATCGAAATCCATTAGTCTGAGCATGATCACTATGTGTTGCAGGTTGATCTCTCTCTCTCTCTCTCGCTCTCTCTAAGCTTGATGTACCTTGTAGAACGGGGCGAAGATGATCCGGCGAAAGCATCGCAAAAAGAAGTAGCGCGACGACTTGTAGAATATGTTGACAGGAATGAGAAGCATCACCAAGAAAACCTGAATTCATAGACGTACGCAGGTTCATCAGCATAGTTCTTTCTATTTCCGCAGATTCTCCGAAAAAAAAATCGCATCTCTAGAGTGTTCTTGGCGTTGCCTACCAAGGCAAGAATTTTGTGTTTAGATTCATTATAGAGCATAATAGCTTAAGGGATTTTGGCCCCTAGGTAGTAGGTCTATTTTTATATGGGGATTTTTGAAAGACGATATTTTGGCTTGTGTTGAAACTTGAGATTAGTTATAGATTTTGGTTTCTTTTGGAGGATTTTTTTGATGATTATATTTTTGCATGCTGAAATATTTGAATTTCCATAATTCTTCTTTTGCCTTAAGATACCTTTTTAGCGTAAACGGGCAAGGCCACAGCGTGACACACCCCTTGTTTAAGATTGCCAAGGGCGGAGTACTAAACACGATAATGATCATGATAATGATCATGATGCAGAGAGGTTGGTGGAAGACTCCGGATGGATATAGTGAAGATACTCCACTTACCAATGTAATGCTCAAAGGGGCCCACTCAGAGGCGTTGTAATTGGGAGCCTCCTTTGTGCTTGCGATGATGTGAACTATCATAGTTCCCAGCAGCATGCTGCTCAGTGCTGTGCAAATGAGCAAAACCTCTCGATAATGGAGCTCTGTGCCGGGAGAGAATTCGAAGATAAATCCGTAGTTGATGCGTGTTTTTTGCCATGCGTACACATTCCATCCATACATATACATGTGGAGTAGCACCAGTCCTAGCGTGCTGCACATACCCATCGATCATCATCACATTACCCTAAAATTTAAAAATTAGAATCAAACATTGATGTTACTAAAGTCTAAAAAATGAATATTTAATTAATGATCTTTGTAAGTGTGGATTAGATTGCAAGTGACAAAAAAGATAATTTTATGTTAGTTATTAATTAATGTCATGTGTGTGGACATGTTGAAATAATTTTATACGTTAGTTATTAATTAACATCATTTGTGGAGATGTTTGAAATACTGTTTAAGAGGTTGATGATAACTTGCAATGTTAGAAATTGGGGTATTATGATTTGTGACACTTTGTTGGTGTTAGAGTGATGTTAGTTGTAAGCCCTAAACACCAAGTGTGTGTGTGGGCATACCTTTACTTCACTAAGTATTCTTGAAAGTGTTTCAGAGTTGTCATTGGGTTGTCATTGGATTCAGAGTTGTGTACCTGAAAACTCTGAACACAGTCTCCATGTATCCTTTGCCGCCGGTAGTTCTATAGTCATTCTGGGTAAGAAGAATCAAAAGGAAAACAATCAAGAGTGCAACTGTCCAGCCTGCAAAGATACCTGCAGCAACAACACATGACCCACTGATCATCATCATCATCACTAGTCCGGCAGCTTGAATGAATTTCACTTGCAGTCGTCATTACAGTCAAATTTCAATCTTTCAAAACGATTGCACAAACCTCGTGAGCAAGCATGCATGACATCGTGCTAGCTAGCCAGACGTCGTGCAGTGTGCACTCTCACCTAAGAAGAGCGTGGTGGTGTGGCTTGCATGCTGCTGCATGGGCCTCAACAGGGTCATGGCCTTTCTTCGATCATGGTCTGAGAAATGCTTTGTGAAGATTTCTTCAACTTTTATCATGAGCCTCGTCACCTGCACCACCCATGTATAACCCAGTTGGAGGATGCAAAAATGGCCATCACACTAGAGTGTGGACATCAAACCTCAACGACGTTGAAGGTAGCTCGAGATAATTCAAACCCTTCGTACGAGCAAACTACAGATTTGTATACTAGAAGCTCTGATCAAACTGTTCATCTTTTTCATGAACAACCTGCACATGACTTACCTTGTCTGAAGAAGCAAAGTAGGAGCATTCCACTTCCTTAATGTACATGGGCGCCAGGTTCCTTTTCGTCACTTTGTCGTATTTCTTCAGAATCTTATCGAATGCCACCATGTTCAGAGAACTGCAATCAAAAAACCCCACCCCGCGCGCGGACGACCTTTCATCAATGACCCAGACCAACATGGACGAGGTAATTCGAGCTTCGTGTGCGGTCTGGAAAGACAATCTCTAGACGTGGGACCTTTGAGGTTTGAAATGCGACCTGTAGCTTTTGAGCAGGCCAAGGCCGCGGTAGAATTCGATGAAGGCGGTGCACAGCATTTTCTCCCAACTGTTGATCTTCTTCTTCCTCTTGCTTAAGTCGATTTTGTGCTGGCTTATGCTCCAGCTCGGCCGAACCGCACTGCAGCATATCTGGTCTTCAGGTACACTTTTCCCCACCCTTTGTAGCCGGGAATGATAGTCCCCCATGGCTGCCACAGTGTGGAAGGGATAGCTTTCAGGGCTGTGCAATATCATTGCCATATCGACTCCGGGATTGTTGTTGTTCTCCGGCGCTTTGGCATGTTCCACGTTGTCGATAAAGTTTTCAATAATAATATTTTCCAGCTGATGCTCTCCATTATCAGATGCACTGTCATATGAACGTCCTCCAGCTTCGATAGTGGTCCCGGAATCCTCCTGGGCGGCACTAGGTTTATATGCTCCTCCAGGCTTCGACACAACAATCTCGTTGAGAGGACTTGCAGTACATTTGGAGATCATTCCTGCACATATCCTTGATGTCAATTCTTGCTAATGTTAATTCAAGTTTCTTAGTACAACTTCTTTTCTTCTTCTTCGAAGAGCTTGCGACGTTCGCGTGCATGCAATAGTCGAACTTACCACTGAATGATTCATCGTCACAATAGCTGCTGCTGTCGATGTCAGTACTTTTTGACGAGCTCTGCAATGACAACAGGCTGCTCTGTCGAGCCACCAGGCCTTCTTGAACCTCAAACAAGGCTAACAGCTGCCTTTCCAGGCGGCGAGCCTGGGCAATGTATTCCGTTTCCTTGAGCTTGTAAAAGCGGTTGATCTTGTTCAATTGCGCATCCAAATGATTGAAAAACATTCTGTGTAGCTCCGCCTTCCCCAGCGGCTCCATCAGCTCGGTTTCGAGCACTTCTGAGCCATGCTCGTCCTGCCAATCTTTCTTGTGAAACTGCGTGACCGGCCATGTAGAAGAAAATCAAAAAAGTTTATTTAGTACAATAGTGGAGTTTTGCAGAGACTGCTTTCCTTCTGTTATATATCTAAATGTTATCTTGTTGCTTCTTTGTTCAATTAGCTTTTAAAAACTCCTCTACAATCATAGATTTTGGCTTGATTCATCAGATCTGAAATTCTTGGGGACCAGGGGGAAAAGAAAAATTAATGTGAATGGGATGATGATATCCACTGTTTTTGGTGGTGAAGTGCATCATAGCTCAGACCTGGTATCTGGTTGAATCTTCTCTTGTGCAACATGAAGCTCTGGAATGCTCTTGGACTTGCTTTCTTCTGTAGTTGTACATCCTTTATTTTAATTACTAAATCCAATTCACATCCAGTTCACATCCAATACGAGTGTTGTTTAGTTCTGTTTGAGCTGTTGAACTTATAAGTCAATGTGAATGAAATATTTAAGCTTTGATATCTAGACCTGTCTAAACCTATTAAAGTTCTCCGTAAAGTCACCCTCTATTTCATCCCCTATATATTATCAACAACTTAAGGAAATTTTATTAAATCTCATTATGAAATGCTGAAACTCAGCATTTAATGCACACGTTTTGGGAGTAATTATAGTAGTTGTACGGGTAGGAGCAGTGAAAATAACTGTAGCAGCAGTGGAGGCGCTCAGGGAAAAGGAAAAAGGGGATGAAATTCAGTTTACCACCAAAATTGGTGGAAAAACTAGTTTGGGTCCTCGTTATTTCATTTTGTAAAATTTCATTCCTAGTTACACGTTTCTCGCCCCCCTATTCACCTGACATTACGGATAACTTCATTATGTAATAATTGAAGTGAACCATGATCAATTTTCTATCTGGATAAACTCTGAACTAAGACCACGAGACACGTGTTCCTGGTCCATTGTCCTTCAAAAGTTATCTTTTTCCAAAAAAGACGTACACACTGTGTATGTAATTATAACCTCCTGGCAGAAACGAATCGCAGCGATTTGTGGAATCATTTCCAATTGTACATGACCTTTACCCTCTAGGAAGGCAAATCCTGGAGACAATCACAGGACAGTCCTAAAGTTCAGGGGCATTCCCCAAATAAGGGACGAAGGACGAGGTGAGCCGACACAGTCGAGTCCAGCCCTGTTCTTTGTGAATGTCCCTACCCGTGGATCAAGATTCCAGTACGTAGAATCACAAGTGTAGAGTAGGGTCCTCTAGAGTGGGGGGGTGGGCAATTCCCAAAATCAGAGACCTAGGACAAGGCAGTAGTTCAGCCCTGCATGTTGGGAATGTCGCCACTTGTGGCACCTTACCCAGCATAAAGCTTGAGTCCGGCCCCACAATTTCAGACTTTCGTTACACGCTTGAGTCCCGCCCCACTATTTGAGACTGTCCTTACACACGTGAGCCTTAGCCCATGGTAAAGTACTTCCAATCGTTTTCGTAAGTTCCTAAACTCATATGGAGATCACTAGGCCGTGGGAGCAAGAGGGGCCTTAAGCCCACAACTGAACTCTTACACTAAGTACTTACCACAGGTGTGTTTAAGTTGCCGTCCGAATACACTAGGAAAATTTCTCACCTTAGCACAGCAACCAAACTGCTAAGAGCTACACTGCGTCCATCGACATCTCCTGCAACCGTCAGAGGATTTGATCATGTGCAGCTGCATTCGGGAATTAATTTGAGCTGCAAAGTTTTGTCAAGTCTCATCACCCATTTTAATTTTTAACGCTTTGTTTGTGTACAAACAATACTTGAATCATGCCAATTAATTATAAGAAAAGAAGAAGAGTACTCAGTTGATGATCCTTGAGGGCCTTACCACGAGTACTGCTGCACGAGCTAGTTGCTTTTTGTTGTAAGATGAACTAGTATGGCTGAAATGGCCATTGATGTTGTTCTCCAAAGATTTGTACTCCTGCATCGATCTCTGCAGAGCTGTATCGGGAGTGCCAGCTGTTGCAGGGTCGATCATGGACCCGACGTTCAGCTGGAGGTGTCCTTGTTTGATTCGTTTCACGTCCTTTTTCAGCTCTTTGTAGTTACAATAGACGTCCTTCCATTCGGGTACAAGTTGGCCCTCCAGCTGCTTACAGAATTTCACCATGATGGTTTTTTTCCCACCCGCAACTTCTGTCTTGATCAGGCCGCAAGTAATCTCCTCGACTCGGAACACTAGCTGCAAGCTGATGTAATTACTGGCTCAACATGTCTGCAGGGATCAACTCGCACATCAGTCGATCACGCATCAGCATGCGATCATATCTACATAAAAGAAAATTTCTTTTATCTAGTCCTGAGTGCAGACAATGAAATTGGATTCAACCCGTCCTCCTCGCCGGCCTCGTCTTGTGTCGGATCATGCAGGATTTAGTTGCGAAACCAAAATATCATGCATGCAAGATATTGAATGCAGTGCAAGGCCTTGGTAACTTCCTCACATCTCAAACTCGTACCGTGAGTACACTCTGCTCATGAGACAATATATATGCAGAAGCAACTCAAAACAATAAAATCAATAAAACCCAACTCAGATTCTGCTGATGAGATCAATATGATCTTCTAGTCCCTCTGTCTCAATGTGTGTCTGTGTGTGTATAGTAGGTGCCTGATCCGTTTGTGCGCTTTGTAAGAAGGACAGGTCTGACACAAACCTTAAAACAACAGCTTCTTCGGGATTCCTGCGCCCTATGATCCCGTCAAAGCCATTACGATGTAGGAGCACGTAGAATTCCCATACAATGCAATACGCACCTTGACGCCTCCTGTGAGCCGCGATATGCTCCTAGCTACTTCTGCTGGCAGCTGCTTCCGCATGAGCTGATGATGTAGATGGCCAAATTTACGCAATAATCCTAATAATACACCAGATGTAAATCTTCCAACTGCAGCATTTTACAACCAAATTACTGGTAGACTTGTTCTACGACCACATATAACCTCTCTAGTCTCGTGCTCAAAACCGAAAAGCTAACTGGCGGTCATGAGCAGCGCATCTTGGATTACGTGATTCACTACCGATGACATCAACTAGAATCTCCAGCTCCAGGGAAAAAAGGGACTTCACACCATTGTCCTGCATCTGCCGAGGACGTTGATACGGACCCACCGCCTCCAACCTCAGCCATTTGCCTTCCATCACGCATCTTTCTCCGTTGCTGGACACAGCGAATGTACGGTATTCCCTGAACCGCGCGGGGGCGAGCACGCGGCGCGCGGAGAAGGCCGCTGTTCACACGGCTGATTGGACCAGCGCAGAAAGCTTGCCGTTCCGCGCAGGTGATGTGGCCACTGGAGAAGATTACTGTTCACACAGGTCCTGATCCCGGATTCCATTTCGGTAAAGAGGACCGTATCCTTTTGGACCCAGTGCCTTAAAATATTTGCCAGGGACAAACTCATGTTCGGCACACATGATTTGTCCACAACAGGTCATAGAAGCGCATGATTTGTACACACAAAAAAAGCCTTGTCAAAAGTACTTAATTAAAGTCCATAGATTTTCAGGTCTGAATCTTTGAATGAATCCACAGCAAGGGATGCATGTTTGCCGCATGCAAATTCCATGGAATATGGGTGACTTTTTGGAATCCTTCCTATGGTTGTCCATGGACCATTCCAAAGACAATTTCAGAAATAATTGTCACATTTTCAAGCTTAATTATTTTGTTTCTTTCTTGATCACTATTTCACTTGGGCTCTACATCGCTATGCATTATCAGGGATGATTTTTCTTCTTATTATGTTCTCATATGATTATGAATAATTTATCATTATTTATGTCAATTTTAATTTTAATTTTAATTATATAAATATCATGGATATGAAAAGGCATATGTTAATTAGCCTTTTTGTATCCATGTTGGTAAGTAGGGAAAGAGGTGAAATAATTATAAGGATAAAAAAAAGTTCTGAGGAAAGGAATGAGATAGTTATAAGGATAAAAGGTAATGATTAAGAATGAAGTGAGGTGGTTAGGTTTGTTAGATTAACGAGGTGGTTATATTTGAAAATGTTTCTGAAATTGTCCAAGGATGATCGTACGAAAGATTATGCAAAATCTTTAAAGAGCTTACAAAAGATTATAAAAAATCATCTATATATCATTTTTAAAAAACTCTCGTTATTGGAATTTTCCTATTAACTTTATTAACAACTATTCCCCACCTTTCCTAATAACTACCTCCATTTTATAACTATTTCATCATTTTTCCCTATCCACCAACATGGATATGAAAAATAAAAATTAACACATGTCTTTTCATATCCATGAAATGTAGATTAATTTAAATTAAGTTTGACATTGACATAAATAATGATGAATTATTGAAAATCATACGAAAACGTAAGAAAAAAATAAAATAGTTGATTGTCATTAGTAGTGTGTAATAACACATAGTTCAAGTTCATAACTTAAATATTTTCCTAAACATAGAATTTTTTTAATCTTGTCTATATACATAAACAAAGATTATAATATTATTGCACAAAAATAAACACAATTATACAAGGTATGTAGAATAAAGTTGTATTATAAAAATATTATTATTAATATTATAAGCCTATGTGACTAATGAATATGTTAGAATGGAAGCTTCTAAATTGTTTTGAAAAATTTTAGTTTAACAAACTAGTGTTTCAATGTTATAATAATTAGTGTTAGGAACATATGGATAAAATTAAAGTCAAAGGAGGCACCCAAGTGAGTGGACATTTTTTAAAACTACATTTTTGTATGTTTGAAAGATCACAGGGGAAGCATAATAGTTTAAATTATCATTATTTTTTTGGAATATTTTACATTAATTACAAAGTTTACGTGCTCAAAGCTTAACACAAATCAAAAAAAAAAATTGCATGTTTAAAACATTCAAACCTTGAAAATGGATAATCTTTATTTTTTTCAAACGTCTTACCAAATGTGCACCATTATATTTGAAAATTGAAAAGGATTTTATCATTGATGATTAGAAGGGAAAAAGGACTTGAACTCATGAAATTATTTTTATAACTCATTTGAGCACATTTGGTTCAAAAATGCTTTTGACCCTAAAAATTATGGACTTTGAAAATGTGGCTTTGACAAAAGTTGTTTATATATGTGTGATATAAGGCATGGATGCATAATATATATGATATAAAATTAATTTTTAATCAGAATATATTTATTATACCTAAAATGAAATGTTAAATGGGGTATCCAAAATATTCAATTATAAATTATAAACCAACATAAAAATGACATGTGTCATGTGCAGTCTTTAGAAAAAGACTTCTACCTTGACACCCCTAGTTCCTTTGACCATGATTTCAGCCACATTACCTTTGTCAATAACTACATACCTTGAATTTTTAATTTAATTTTAAATTTTAAAAATTAATATTCAAATTATTTTACATTAAAAAATAATTTATTAAATTTCAAATATTTGAATGACTGGCATAATAAACAATATGATAGTTTTAAAATATTTAATCACCAAGGTAAAAATCATTATTTACACTATATAATTTCAAAAAGTGCATTTTATATATATATAAATCAAGTTTTCTCCATTTTATCTTGCTCAAATGACCTTTCAAAATCTCCTAATCCTTTTTCTAAATCTACTTCAATCTTCATAAATTCCACCAAATTAAAAAGGTTCTTGCAACCAACCCTAGCATCATTAGGCCAATTCTTATTCACAAGGATTAAATTTTAAAGGTTATCCAATTGCAAGTGATATCTTTTTTAATTAATGAGTATGAAAATAAAGGAAAATATTTTATCAATTTCAATTTGAAATTCAACAATACCCAATATTTGTTAAGCTAAAAAACCAACATTGAATGGGAACATACATTTGTCTTTCCTCCATTCCAAAGGGCATTTGTTGTTCTTTACATTCATTTGATATGTTCATAATATCAACAATTATTGCTACTTAATTGATTAATTCATTTGCAAGTTCATTAATGTTTGCTATCATCTCAAAAATAATTCAAATTGTAATCTTTGTCATTTTGTCAACAAAAAAGCTTTCAACCTTTGATAATGGATCCAAATGATGATACAACTTCAAAAAAATAAGGAATATGGTGTTTTCCTATCATTTTTATCAACCATGGCCATCCCCTGTCATTAGAAATAAAACTATTCTTTGTAAACAATTTTTGTAATTAAAAATTATCATTTGCATATATGTTTTAGTTGCAATTGGCATTTTTCAATTGCAAAAATTGGTTGCAAATGAAAATTTTTCTTTTTAATGTGTTCATGAACACTAAAAGAATAAATTAATTTTAAACTAACATCTAACATTAACGACAATATATTTGAACCCTTCTCTCATCATATTGTGTCAAGAAGGAAAGAAAGGAATCAATGACCTCACATACTTCCGTCTTCATGTTCATAGCAAGACTTCCTAACTCAACATGAATATTTGAATCATCTTCCATCAAAGAATCTACAATAGGAGAAAGTTTATTAATTTCATCCCCATGTTTCAAGATCATGGTTATTGTTACATATGAGGTAGACACTCAACAAACCCATCAACATGTGACTTCCTTTCAACACATAAAATCACAATTCAAAAGACAAATAATTTACAATAAATTAAGATATATGTTATGTGAGAAGAAAGGGGTGCACAACTAGTGACCCTAGCACTAGTCTACCTATTATAACAAAAGATATGAATCACTTCACAAAATTCCAAAGCTTTTTGGAACATGATTAGATTTCTTGCAAACCTACACAAATCAATTTTATTATCAAAAACTAGAATCAAATTGCAAAAATATATAAAACATTATAAGAATAATGAAAAACCATAATAACAAAAAGAGTTACCCTGAATATTACCTTGTTTTGAATAATGTGTGTTCAATTTTTGTGGGTGTAGGCTTACATCAATGCATTTTTTCATCCACTTTCACCACCTTTTCCCTAACTTATAAGCTTTTTGGATGTGTTATACATTTTTGCAAATGTGCATGAGTAGACTTGATGGAAACATATTTCAAACCTTTACAAACTCTTTTTCCAATAGTTGCATTTTAACAAGCGATAGTTAAATGAAACGTTACTAACTTGAAAACAATTAGCATTATACTCATATGAAAGCTTCATTGTTGACATAAGGAATGATATTTTTATCAATTTCTCACCAATGTTTGCCATGAAATTTCATATACCTCAAACAAGTCAAATTGTGTGTCGTAACCCTAACCTTGGGCTTACAACCAAAACAAAGGGCTAACAAGGGTGCGGACCAAGACTAAGCCCGGGAGTCGCATTCTCATGCCCCCGAAAGTGCAAAAGAGTGTGAGGGAAAGAACCTTCACACTCCCAAGTGAACTCCCATGTTAGGAATTGGAGTCCCGGTGGACTCTCGAATGTTCATAGAGTGATTGCAAGGGTCAAAACCTAATGGCTCGAGGAGTTTTTCATACCATTGGAAAGCTATTGAAACATAAATGTCTAAAATGGGTTCGCATCACACATTTGGACATCTAAAACACAAGCTATGGCCAAAAGAAGGGCCGAGAGTCAAATTGGCAATTTGACTCCCAACCACTAAAAGTCAGGAATCAACCCAATTTCCTTATGTGCAGGTTGTGTGCGACATACCGTTGGAAAGCTCTCGAGGAGCGCTACAACTTTGTTTTAGACCGCATTTCAATCGAAGGTCTGCACACAAAATTATGGGGCCCCAAAATCACGAGAGTCCTAACTTTGGCGATTTCAGGACTCCCACTTGGGAATCCTAGGACAAAAAGCCATTTGGATGTGGGCCTCATGGAGAGACACAAAGTATACTATAAGGGAAAAGGTGGTAGCTTCCCCCAAGTCTGGGTCATGGTGAATTTTGTGAGTCCAAGTTGCCTGTGGCTCGTCCTAACACCAAAAGTGCTCCAACTATGCACTAACCACCTTGTGTTGGTTTTGTGCAGGTCCATGTGAATAATTGATGTTTGTCATTCTTCCTAGTCCCATCTCGAAACTCCAGCACGCCCTTCTACCCCCTCAAAGTGATGCGAGCCAGGGAGCGTGCCTCAACTCCTCGCTCTTCTAATGTTTTCAATTTGGACTCACATTTGAGTCCATTAAGGAGCTTGGGGGTGCATCACATTGTGTCTGCCAATCTATTTTGAAAAATATGATGTACCACAAATCAAAACTAATAGTGACCAAAACATAATTTGTAAAAATTAGTAGGACATATGTTTGTTTTGTCTTCTCAATTCCACATTATCAACAAAATATTTTTCTAAAAAGGAAAACAACATGAGGACACAATTACATTATTGAATGTTTTAACCAAATGTTCTTGACAAATTAAATAGGTAGTTCATTTTTCATAACAAAAAACCCAAATTCTATGATATTTATTTTTGTTGCACATTATCCTTTTAGAAGGATCTATGGCCACAAAAAAGTTTAAAATTACAATTGGACTTATTATTAATCTTTTCTTTGAAGGTTGTCTTTTCCTTGGGGTTTTCATGATACTCTTCATTTCTTTCTCAATTGTTTTTGCAATTAGTCCACGGTTTGCATTGACATGCTTTTTCAATCTAGTTATACCATTACTTTTGAAGTATGATACCAAATTTTTCTTACACCTTGTTCTTTAATTGAAAATTGCATAACTTATTACAATCTTATAACAAACAATAGAATACATAATTTGTGAAATATTCACATTTATTTTTGAATCATCATTGACACAATAAAAAACTTAAGTTAAAGAAATTGTATTATGAGACGTCCAATCAATTATTTGTTCATGCAATTATTTCAAGATTAATTCCAATGAAACATCAATTTTTGAATACAAACTTGGCTTTGTTTCAAATGTTTAATTCCCACTCATCTCCTCCATTGAAATTTCATTTTCATTCATGAAAATTTCATAACCCTCAACCATACATGTATCTATTTTCATTAATAGGAATTGACTCCATTCTTTATAAGATTTATGAACAGACCAAGATTGAGAAGCAAAACAAATATATGTTTTTCTAAGAATTTCAGATTTTATTTATGTGTTATATAGTTATATATATATAAGTATTGTTATTGTTTAAAATATGTAAACAATGCAAGTCAACATGAAAGCAACTCCCTTTCATTTCAAAACATGCACACTTGCAACAGTCGATCTTACACAAAGAAAACAAACAAACAAAACATTAAGCATTAACTAAAGGACAAAACATACATACAAACATAACCAAAAATAATCATTCAAAAAAAACATACAACAAAAACAAAAAACAAAACAAAAAAAGTTGAAAACCGTACTTTTTGAAGTGCAAAGGTTGTCGATTTGCAAACCATAATGACACCAATATGCACTAATATTCACACCTCATAACTTGCACAACAAAAAAAAAAAGGAGAAATACCAACCACATAAAGGAGGGAAGAGTACAAAGTAACATCACAAGTAACACCATGAGCACAAAAGAGGGTTTAGGGTCTAGTACCTAAAGCACAAAAGAAGGCAATGATAATAAGACTATGACCACAAAAGAGGGCAATCATGATGTAACACCATGACCACAAAAGAGGGCAATGGTGGTACCTAAAGCACTAAAGAGGGCAATGATGGTACCTAAAATGAGAAACACCCAAGCAATGCCACAAAGTGTGAATACCACAAGTGTGAATGTACCTTAACTGGGTCCCTCAGTTTGGGTACATCCATCCAAAAAAGGATTTTTTAAAAAAATAAAACTCTTTATTTCTCTTTACCTAAAATTTATCCTTTCCAGCCAGGTGGCAGGTTTGAAGTCCGAACTTACCCTTGTCCCATTACACCTGGCATCCTACCTGGCACCTGTGGCATCCACCCAGCAGCCCTCAATTTTCACTCCGTCATCTCACTCACTCACTCACTCATTTGTTGCCATACAGACTTTTTTTTTTTTTTTTTGGGTTGGTGGTTTCTACCCGTGTTGTGTGGTTTTTTTTTTTTAAGAGAACCTGCGGGTTGCCCCGGTTTTGTTT
>Ga0116227_10004308_pt1 | contig 30904 bp, 23 predicted proteins | sample S1TSphgellanicum_FD_89693 | JGI IMG/M metagenome (GOLD analysis project Ga0116227, IMG submission 89693) | Host-associated microbial communities from peat moss isolated from Minnesota, USA - S1T2_Fb - Sphagnum magellanicum MG | ecosystem: Host-associated > Plants > Peat moss > Unclassified... | reverse complement strand
CCCGCCATGTTTCCCCGGGGAAACACAGCGGGCCAAGGGCAGGGGGCTAACCCTGGCGTTCAATCAGGGGCGAACACCTTTGCCCTGTTCTTCCAGACTGACCAAAGCCTGGCGGAAGGCCTCCACCAGTTCTTCCAGCATCGCACCAGAGCCGGCATGCACGCGCACCGTTGCGCCTTGCCGGTTGCTCGACACCACCGACAGGCCAGAGCGCCCATGCGGCGAGGTCCAGTTGTAGATCGGCCCGGTCGGCGGCGTATCGGCGTGGGGCGCTGCCAGCAGTCGGGTGAGCACCTCGGCGGCGGGCAGGGCAGGGGCTCCGGTCCGCGCCCGGGTGGCCTGCTCGGATGCGAGCCCCTTGGCGGCCTTCATGATTGCCGCAGCGGCAAGCCTGTCATCCATCGCCTGCGCCAGCGGATAGGCGGGCTTCAACTGCACCTCGGCGGGCGAGGCAAAAGCCGCAACCACCGCATCGGGCAGACTCGCCACCTTCAGCATCTTGGACAGCCAGCCCTTGGAGAGCTTCAGGCGCTCGGCCATGCGGCTCTGATGGTTGCCGTAATGCGATTTGAGTGCCGCCGCATAATTGCGTGCTCGCTCCAGATCGGAGACATCCTTGCGCGCCCGGTTCTCCAGATCGGCCAGACGGAAGGCCGCCTCATCATCGAGCTGCGCCACCTGCGCAACGAACATCATCTCCGGATAGGAGTGCGCCCGCAGCCACGAAATCGACCAATGGCGCCGCGTGCCCGCAATCACCTCATAGTCGTAATTCGGGTCGCCCTCGATCCGGCGCACCACGGCAGGCACCTTTTGACCGCCCTCGGCGACGATGGAATCGAGAAGTTCTTGACAGGAGGCTTCGGTAAGATGCTCATAAGAGCGGGCATTTCCGCTCCATACGCGCACTTTCGCCGGGTCCAGCAGCAATTGCGTGACCTGACGCACCTCGCCGCTGGCCACGCGAGCCAGCGCGCTTTCACGCCCCAGCAGCGTGGTGCCGCGCGCGCGTTGCGCCCGCGGATCGGGGGCAGGGGAGGACGCGGATTGTGTTGGAGTTTCCTCCACCGACACTTCGGGAACGGTCTCGTCATCGGCAAGAAGGGCGGCGAGATAGTCGGATTGTTTGCGCGCCATATCAGCTCCGGTCCGTATGCGAGCGGGTCAGGGAAGGATCGAACAGATCGCGAACGGCGATAGGCAGGCAAGCCGGGAGCTTACAGCGCGGCATGGAGCACATCCTCCTCACGCGCCGGGGTCACGCGGCCCCAGCCCTGACGCATCAACTGTTCGATCTGTGCCAGCGCCTCGTCGAGGTTGGCCTTGCAGCGCTTATGCGTCTTGGCGGTGCCGACGGGCTTTTCCAGCTCATAGACGGTCATCATGCGCAAAGCGGCATGGCTGATCTCGGCGCTTTCCAGAATGGGCACCGGCAGCAGGGCAGGGCCAAAGGCCTGCTCCATGATCGAGCGGACCATGGCATGGCTGGGATCGTTGCCGTCAAACTTCGAGCAGATCAGGCGAACGAACTGATAATCGACAGAAATCCCCGCCTCGACCAGCTGACCGATCACCTGATCCATCATTGAGAGGAACTGCACCGTCGAGCAGAAATCGGGCGTGGTGGCGGCCAGTGGCACCAGCAGCGCATTGGCCGCCTGCATCACCGCCAGCGAGATCGTACCCAGCGCTGGCGGCGGATCGAGCAGCACCACATCATAGTTGCGCGCCAGATCGAGCAGACCCTGCTTCAGCTTGCGGAAACGCGCGGCCAGCACCGATTGCCCATCGGCACCGGCGGCGGCCAACTCATACTCCACATCGAACAGTTCAAGATTCGACGGGATGAGGTCGACATTGGGCCATGCCGTGGGCTTCACCGCATAGAGCAGATCGGCCTGAGTCGGGTCGATCGACAGATAGGGGTAAAGGGTTTCTTCCCGCGTGATGTTGAAATGCGGGTTGAAGCCGAACAGCGTGGTGGTGGTGGCCTGGCTGTCACAATCGACGACCAGCACTCGGTAACCCTGCACCGCGAAATAATGCGCCAGATGGGTGGTGACGGTGGATTTGCCGACGCCGCCCTTGAAGTTCTGCACCGCGATCATCGCGGGCACATCGAGCGGCGCGCGGGCCGGGGAGGCGCCCAGCACCTCGCGCATGTTGAGCATATCCTGCACCGAATAGCCGATGCGGCGTCTGTTTTCGCCTTGCGGGGCAGGGGGCAGGCGCCCGTCATCCTCGGCCATGCGGATGCGGTTGGTCGAGCAGCCCAGCAGTTGCGCTGCCTCGGCAATGCCGAAACGGACGTTGAGGGCCTTCCGGCTGTCCGGCAGGAAGGCCTTGCGCCGCAAGCGTTCGATCATCTTCTCCCCCGCAGCGGCCAGATCACCGATCTGACTGACGATGGGGTGCAGAGGTGAGGACTCGGGAGTATCTGAATGCATTGCTGCAGCCGCCTGAAAAAATGAAGCTTCCAAGTGCTTCATTCTCAGAAATTGCTTCAAGTGGCAACAGATTTCACAAAAGTCAGCCTTTCGTCAGCCTTCCGGCATGACGTGATGGATAAAAGCGTCGAACAAAGGCACCGTAAAGGCCGTATCGCCATGCGCGGGACTGTAAAGCATGCCCTTGGTGATCAGGCTGTTGCGCGTGGGTGCCACGCTTGAAACCTTGACGCCCAGCTTGTCGGCAATGTCCCCGGAGCGGTGCGGGCCCGGGCCCAGAATCGCCATGGCGCGCAGATAACGCTTCTCCGCTGGGGTCAGCCGGTCAAAACGCACGCGAAAGAAGCTGGCGTCGAGTTCCGCCAGAGCGCTGCGAGTCGCCAGTTCCACATGTTCGACGGTAATTGGTGAGCTTTCGGCGGCGTCCCAGCTATGCTTGCCCCATTCCTGCAGGAAATAGGGATAGCCCTGAGTCTGCGCGAACACGGCATCAAGCGCCGCGGGCTCGATCCCCTCTTCCTCACGCTCGATGGGGACGCGAATCGCGGTGCGGGCAGCATGGGCATCGAGCGGGCCAACCTCGATGAATTCGAAAAGCCGTTCGGCATAGGATTTGGCGCGGCCCATCTGGCCGAGCAATTGCGGCAGTCCCGCCGCCAGCATGGTGACCGGCAATTGCTTCTGATTGGCCCGGTGCAGGGCGCTGATCAGCGCGGCCAGTTGTTCCTCGGGCACATATTGCAACTCGTCGATCACCAGCACGATGGCGCTGTCGCGTTCACGCGCGGCCTCGCCCACCGCCACGATCAGATCGGCCAGATCGGCATCAAGGTCGCCGCTGTCGGCCAGCCCCGGCTCGGGCTTGACGTCGAGCGCGACCTCCAGATCGGCATATTTGACCTTCAGCTTGGCAAAACCGGCCAGCGCCCGCAGCGCGCGGGTGACGCCAGCGGTGGCCTGCTTCTTCCGGTCCATCCGCAGCAACGCGGCGCGCAGCGAGGGCACCAGAATGCCGGGCAGCGAGCGATTCTCCGGCGCCTCGATCGAGACGATGGTAAAACCCTCGCCCTCGGCGGCATCGCGCATGCGCGAGAGCAGCACCGTCTTGCCCACACCGCGCAAGCCATAGAGAATGCTGGGGCGCGCGGCCCGCCCGACGCGGATTCGATCCAGCGCGACAGCGTTGCGTTCCAGCAGATCCTCGCGGCCCGCGAGTTCGGGCGGCGGCGTTCCGGCACCGGGAGCGAAGGGGTTGCGGCGGGCATCCATAGCGAAGTTATGTCAGTTTATCGAATTTTTGTAAACTGCACTAAACTTCCTATGGATGCGAAGCAGGCGCCGCCGATTTCAGCTCGGGCGGCAGTTGATCGAGCGGGCAATAGCGATAGGTCGTGCCGCCCTGCGACTTGATGCTGAAGGTCAGGGCGTCGGGCACATCGACGGTTTGCCGCTCGGTGAAACGCTTGCCCGGCCCGCTCCCCGCATCGATGCAGGACTGCACCACCCTATAGCGAAAACCATAGCCACTGGGCCGCTTCGACAGAACGCGGGCCACGCAGGCGCGCGTATGGGCGGTGCTGATGCCCTTGCCATCATAGCTGCGAAGCTCGGCATTGGCCGGGTTCTGACACCGCGCGCCGTTGGCGACGAAGATGCCGGGCTTCAGCTTGTAAACCCCGCCGGGCCTGGGCGAGCGATCGACCTCCGCCGCGGCTGGCGATGCGACCAAAGCGGTGAGGCCCAACATCAGAAGGCAAGATAAGCGCGTCATGCGGAAGCATCTCCTGTCACCAGCACAACGCCATAGCGGCAGCAAAGGGTCCCTGCTGATGCGAATTTCTGCGGATCGCTCGCGTTAGGTCCGCTGCCCCAGACAGAACTGGCGGTGAAAGGCATACATATCCTCGAAGGTGCAATATTCCGGCGCGCCCAGCGTGATGACCGGGCTGCGCACGGCAATGTCACGCACCCAACGCGCCCAGTTTCGTTGCAGATCGGCCATCTCCTCAGGGGTGAACCAGCCGATGGGGTAACCCAGCGACATATGGAAGCGATAGCTCTCCAGATTGGGCGGGCGAATCCCGAGAGCGTTCGAAAGCTGCCGACGCAGGCGCTGCAGCCGGTCATGCTGGGCATCGTCGGCCGGACGCAGCAGAAAAATCAGGGCATGGCCATTGTCCGGCTGCTGCTCAGGGTCGATCCGCATGCGGATCGGCTCGCCCCATGATGCGGGACCATGGCGCAGCCGCTCCGCCATGATCCGGTTGCAGTCCGCCATGGCGAGATCCAGCGGCAGATCCGCAGGCCAGCTTTCGCGCTGCCGGGGGTGATCGTTCGCGCCGCCAAACACCGTCATATGATAGGATGAGGGCGGCAGCAGAGCGATCTTGCGGCTGAAATCATGCGATGGCGCATCGCGATAGATGTCCAGCATGGCATCGAAACAGGCGGCATGCTCCCCTTGCTGCGGCAGATGGCAGATGATGGTGTTGCCCGCGAAAGGAAGCACCTTGCCGGCCGCGCTGAACTTGCGCCCGACATCGGGGGGATAGGCCGAAGTTTGCGCTGCCAGCGGCGAGGATGGCGCCACGGCCAAAGCCGTTGCGCCCGCCGCGCTCCATTGCAGCCATTCCCGCCTGCTGAGGGGCGAGGGAGCGTCGATCATGGGCATGCCTTCCCGTGGCTTCGTTGTTGTCATCAAAAAGCTGCGTGCAGATTGGCACCGACATAGCGGCTGGCATCGCGCGGCACCCAGCGGATGATGCCCTGGCCAAATGTCGCCAGATTGGTCGAATAATGCGTGTTGGTGATGTTCTTCACCACCACATTGACCTCCCAGCGCGCCTTGGCCACCAGCCCGAGTGATGCGTTCCAGATGCCATAGGCGGGCTGGATGGTCTGCGGCGTCTGGTTGATGCTGTACTGCACGCGGCTTTGCGCATTGGCATCGCTCGTCAGGCGCAGCGCCAGATCGCCATGCAGTGGCACCTCATAGCTGACCCGCACATTGCCTTTCCATGTGGGGGCATAGGGCAGGGGCATGCCGTTGATCTGGCACGAGGCGCTGGTGCCTGCCGGGCACAGGAAACTGTCGATGCGCGCCTTGGTGTAGGCGCCGCCTGCCGACAGGGTGAAGGCATGGCTCGGCTGGAAGGCCAGATCCGCCTCGACGCCGCGTGTCGAGACTTGCCCGGCGTTGATGAGCCGCGTCACCGGCGAGCCATTGTAGGTGTCGTAGAAATTGACCTGATAGTTGCGGAAGCGATCAAGGAAGGCCGCGAGATTGACGCGCAGCATATTGCGCAAAAGCAGCGATTTGAGGCCGACCTCATAGGCATTGGAGGTCTCCGGCTTCAGCGGGCCCGTGTCCTGGGCCAACATGCTGAAGGCGACATTATAGGCAGGCCCCTTATAGCCGCGCCCATAGGTGGCATAAAGCATGACCTTGCGCGCCAGATCATACTGCAGGCTGGCGCGGCCCGAAAAACCGGTGCTGCCGGTGCTGCCCTGCGCGGCGAAGGAGGTTTGGATGCCCGTCACCGGCACGGGCGAGCTGGAGACGCGGTTGAACTGATAGGACAGCTCGTCATGAGTCACGCGGGCGCCCAGCGTGGCGCGCAGGCGGTCCGAGGCGTGGAGGTTGGCCTCGCCAAAGCCGGCATAGCTCTGGTTCGAGACGCTGTAATCGGCCCGGCCCAGATAGGATGTGCCCGACAGCAGCGCGGTGCTGCGCTGATAGCTTTCGCGATCGTCGCCCAGAAAATAGAAGAGCCCGACCTGATAGTCGATGACATGCCCCTTGGGCGACGCCAGACGCACCTCCTGCGAGAACTGGTTGAAGGTCAGCCTGCCCGCATCATGCTGCGTGGGATAGGCGGCAGTGGCCGCCGCAAGGCGCGTCTGATCCTGCAACTGATTGTTCTGCCACCCGCGCCATGCGGTCACTGAACTCAGCACATAATCCCCCATCGTCCAGTCGAACGCGGAGGAAACGCCGTAATTCCGGTCCCGGGCTTCGGTCGGATAGTTGCTGTTGATCTGGCGGTTGTCCGCCCCGGCCACCACCGGCCCCAGCGCCGCCGCGAAAGGCGCAAAGCTGGTCACCGCATTGGTGGGGTAGGCCACCAGCGACGTGGCGGCGACAACGCCGTTGGGGGTGGTGTTCCGGGCGCTGGCGTAATCGGCGATAAGGGTCAGCTTCACCGTATCGCTCGGCGTGAAGATCAGCTTGCCGCGCCCGCCCGCATTGCGGAAGCCGTTCACCGTCGAGCCGTCATAGACGTTCTTCACATTGCCGTCGTAATGCGCATAGGCGCCGGTCAGGCTGAAGCCCAGCGTATCGCCCAGCAAGGGGCCGGACAGGCCCGCCCGCGCGCGCCACTCATTGCCGCCGGTGTAATATCCCAGATCGACGAAGCCATGCAGATCTTTCCCCGGATCGCGGGTGACGATGTTGACCGCGCCGACCGAGGCGTTTTTGCCGAACAGCGTGCCCTGCGGTCCGCGCAGAACCTCTATATGGTCGATGTCCATCAGATCCATGCCGACCTGCCCCTGCCGGGCCAGCACCACGCCATCGACGATGGTCGACACCGTCGGCTCGACGCCTGGCGAGGTGGACACCGTGCCCAGCCCGCGAATGAACAGCGCCTGATCCTTGGCCGAAGCGGTGGAGCGGAAATTCAGCGAGGGCACGATGGCGGCGAGGCTCTGCACGCTGGAGCGGTTCTCGGACCGCAGCACATCGCCATCCACCACCGACAGGGCGATGGGCAGCTTCTGCATCGGTTCGGGTCGGCGGGTGGCCGTCACCACGATATCGGCGCGCGGATTGTCGCCCTCGGCGCCCTGTGCCGAAGCGGTCTGGCCGCCCAGCAGCGCATAAAGCGCGCAACCGAGCGCTGTCGAATGATGGAGGTAAGGCCGCAGCATCCTGGAATCTCCCTGTTTTGCCGAATGGTGGTGCCGCTGATGCTCATAAAACCATATTTCAGTTTATATGAGGCGTATATCAGCCGCGATTCGGTCTAATTAAACTTGTTATGTGTCTAATACGTGAAAGGGTCTATAATCCACGCTTTTTTTGTGTCAATCGCGAAACGCTGGAAGCGATGGCGACATGACGAGTGGAGGACACAGGGCCGATGACTGATATTTCCTCGCGCGGCGAGGCTGGCCCGGCCGCCATTTCCAAGAGCGAGCGCCGGGTTCTGCGGCTGGTGTTCCAGCGTCAGGCATTGATCCAGAACACGCTGATGGAAGAGATGGAGTTGACTCAGCAATCGGTCTCGCGGCTGGTGGGCGGCATGATCGAGCGGGGCCTGCTGTGCCAGGGGGAGCGGATCAGCAGCGGCAAGCGCGGCTCACCCAGCATCTCGATCCGCATCCGCCCGGATTATACCGCATCGGCCGGGCTGGCGCTGGCCGTGGATTCGCTGACGCTGACGATCATCGATTTTGCCGGCAACAGTCTTGGCGAAAGGCGCACGCGCCTGTCCGCGATGACGCTCGAGGCGGTGATGGCCTGGACCAACGCCACGCTGGATGACCTCACCCGCGAGTTCGGGCTGGCGCGCGGCGGGCTGACGGGGCTGGGCGTCAGCGTTGCCGGATCGTTTGTCGGCGATGCCGTCGGTTTCAACACCCCGCGCGATCTCGACCATTGGGCCAACATCGAAGTCGCGGAGGTGTTTGCCCAAGGCACGGGTCTGCCAGCCTGGAGCGACAATGACGGCAATCTGGCGGCGCTGGCCGAAAGCGTCAACGGCGTGGGCCGCTGGGCGCGCAGCTTTGCCTATCTTTATCTCGGCGCGGGGGTGGGCGGCGGCATCGTGCTCGACGGTGTGCCGTGGCGCGGGCGCTGCGGGAATGCCGGTGAATTTGCCGGAGGCCTGCCGCCCGATATTTTCCCCTTTCCCAACCTTGAGTTGCTGCGCCGGATGCTGGCGCGCGACGGCGTGGCTTTCGACACGGTGCAGGCCATGGTCGAGGGTTACGATCCGTCATGGCCCGCGATTGAGGGATGGATCACCAGCGTGCGCGATTCGGTGTCGATCATCGCCTCCAATGCCACCGCGATTCTCGATCTGGAGGCGATTGTGCTGGGCGGACTTCTACCCCGCGATCTGGCCGAGCGCCTGATCCCGCAGGTGGTGATGTTCGACCAGAAGCGCCGGGCCCAGCCTCGCCCGACCGCGCGGCTGGTGCCGTCCGAAATCGAAGGGAATGCCGCCGCGATCGGCGCGGCGATGCTGCCGCTGCGCGCCACCTATTTTCGCTAGAAGCCGCTAGTTGCGCGCGATGGAGGCATGGATCGGCAGCAGTGCGGCCCCCAGCGCAGGTCCGGCCCGGCCCAGCTTCGACACCTCGATGGAGCATTGGAGAATATCGCAATGGCCGCGATGGTCGCCCCAGACCAGCGGGCCCGCATTGAGCCGGTCGGCCAGTTGCTGGATCAGCGTCACCGGCAGGGGGCTGATGAGCCGCAGCGCTCCGGGATCGAACCAGGCGATGGCCGAATTGACCGCCTGCAGCAATTGCGCCGAAGCCCGGTCCAGCCAGGCGTCGATGGTGCCCTGATAGCCTGAGGTCACCAGATCGAAATCGGCCAGCGAGGTGACCGGGCAGCCCGCCGCGCGCAACATGTCGAGTAGGTCGAGCGTGGTGGGGCGCGGGCGCCCGCTGGGGTAGAACATGCCGATCTCCCCCGAACTGCCCATCTCGCCGCGCATCAGGCGGCCCTCATGGATGATGCCTGCCCCCACGCCGTGGCCCAGCAGGATCACCACGGCCGTCGAGCAACGCTCGATCAGCCCGCCCAGATAATATTCGGCCAGAGCCGCGGCGGCGGCATCGTTCTCGATCCACACCGGCAGGCCCAGCGTGTCGTCCATGATCTGGAGCAGCGGCACATTCTGCCAGCCCGGCCAGTTGTGCACCACATTCCAGCGGTTGCCATCACGCGAAAGCGCCGGGCCCGGCACGCTGAGACCCACGCCATAGAGCCTGCTGCTGAGCAGCCGATGCTCCACCGCCAGTTCATGGATGCGTCGGTCGATCAGCCGCCCGAACTGCCATGGATCGACCGGCTCGATCTTCTCGGTGGTCATGGCGATGACACCCCCGGCATAATCCACCAGCGCGATCTCCATGATGCCGGTGTACATTGTCACCCCCACCGAATAGCCGCCCGCCGAGGACACGCGCAGCGGCACGGTGGGCCGCCCGCGCCCTTGGGGCAGCGCGCCTTCCACCTCCTCGATCAGCCCCAGCGTCAGCAGTCCGCGCGACAGCTTGGTGATCGCGCCATTGCTGACCTGCATCGCCTGCGCCAGATCGGACCGGGCCTGGGCGCCATGGGTGCGCAGCCGCCAGAGCAGACGCTTTTCCTCATCCATCAGGTTCAGCAACTGGGGTTTGCTCACGGGTGGTCCTTTGCTCCGGCGATGGGGCTTCTGGTAGTTTTGTCACAGAAATGCCATTTGAGATTTATTTTTCAAATAATAATTAAATCTGTCACCGCATCTGCTCATATGCCCGCGAGCAGCAGACTCAACCGGAGGGAGTTTCATGGCCAGATCATGGTCGCACGCAGGCAGGGCGACAGGCCACTCGGGCGCCATGACCGCAGCCAAATATGACAATCATCCGAGAAGAAATACCATTTTAGACGACGGCAATACCATTATATTGCTGTAATTGCGTATTATTTTAAATTTATTTAATACCAGTCTCTCTATCGTATTGTAATGAACTTGACATATTTCGCTTTGTCCACGACACTGAAGCCACAAAATCAGTGCCGAACAAAGGCGGGGCAAGACCGGTAGGGAGCCGGATTTCGTACCAAGACCACCATGTCATGCCGCAACGGCCTGACGCGACGCATCACCGGGGCTGACCGCCGGAGACGCGCTTTCCTCCGAAAGCAGCGCCTCTTCGCACGCCTGCGTGATGCAGCGCGCCCGGCCTTGCGCGCGTGGCTTCGAGTTCCGATTGCGTAGCCCACAGGGGGGAAGACCAATGATGACCAGAGCCACTTTACTTTACAGTTGCGCCTGCGCGGCGCTGACACTCGCCGCCACGCCGGCTTTCGCCCAGAGCGAGGCCGCAGCCACCGACACCAACGCCAACCAGCCCGCCGACATCATCGTGACCGGCTCGGCCCGTGCTGAACGCCGCTTCGACGTGTCTTACGCGGTCAATTCGCTCTCGCAGGCCGAAATCCAGAAGCTGGCGCCCTCCAGCATGGCCGATCTGCTCGGTAAGCTGCCCGGCATCCAGGTCGAACCCACCGGCGGCGAGGTGCAGAACATCACCCGCGTGCGCGGCATTCCCACCGATGGCGGCTATGCCTATTTCCAGCAGGACGGCCTGCCGTTGTTCCATGAAGGCGACGGCTATTTCTTCCGCGCCGCCGACCTTCAGCGCTATGACCTGATGACGAGCCGCATGGAAACCGTGCGCGGCGGCCCGGCGCCGATCTATGCCAGCCAGGCGGCGGCCATCGTCAACAACATCACCGTTTCGGGCGGGGAAGTGTCCAAGGGCAAGGCACAGCTCACGCTGGGCACCACCGGCCTCTACCGCCTCGACCTGATGCAGTCGGGCAAGCTGGGCGATCGCACCTATTACGCCATCGGCGGCTTCATCCGCTACAATGACGGCTATCGTGACAATGGCTTCCCCAATGACAAGGGTGGCCAGATCCGTGCCAACATCAAGCATGATTTCGACAATGGCTCGATCAAGATCACGGTCAATTATCTCAACGATCACAACGTCTTCTATCCGCCGATCCCGACGGCCGATCCGCGCAATCCGGCCACCAGCCTGAACCCTTACATCAACTATTTCACCGGCACGATGAACTCGCCCGCGCTGCGCAACGTCAACATCAGTTACCTCGACAGCAGCGGCGGACGCCAGACCCTGCATCGCGATCTGAGCAATGGCCGCCATATGCAGTTCGGCAATCTGGGCATCCAGTATGACGGCGATTTCAACGGCTGGATCGTCTCGGCCAAGGCCGGCTTCACCAAGGGCAAGCTGAGCTTCGACGCCTTCTATTCCACCACCAATCCGGTCGATGCCACCACCTTTGCCAACTCCTATCTGGGCGCGGCGCGCACCGCCTTCGGTTCGGGCGTCAGCCGCATCGGCTATGCCATTGCGGGCAGCAACGGGCAGACCGCCTACAACCCCGCAGCAGACTCCGGTCTGGTGATGCAGGGCCAGTATCGTGCTGTCGAGTCCAGCTTCTACTCGGGCCAGGCCGATTTCAGCCTGACGCATAAGTTCGAAACCGGCATCGGCTCGCATGACGTCAAGGTCGGCCTCTATGCCAGCGCCTATGGCGAGACGCTGTTCAGCGTCTATCAGAACTATATGGTGCAGGTGAAGGGCAAGCCCGCCACGCTCGACATGGTCGCCTATTCGGCCAACAACAGCGTTCTGGGTTATGTCACCGACAATGGCGCGCTCAACGATGCCAGCACGCTGAGCCAGGGCAATGTCGATGCCAAGATGTACGCGGTTTACGCCAATGACACCTGGACCATCGCCAAGGGCCTGCGCATCGATGCGGGCATCCGCCATGAGGGCTACACCTTCGACGGCTATGCGCTGCAGACCTCGACCGCCAATCTGGGCAATGCCTCGACCCTGGCCGACGATGCCACCCGCCGTTTCAACGGCACCATCCAGCCGCACAAGCTGAGCCCCCAGATCACCAACTGGACGGTGGGCGCCAATTACGACATCACCCGCAACTTCGGCGGCTATATCCGCGCCTCGCATCTGGAAATTCCGCCCACGGCAACGGTGGCGGCCTCGGTCGATCCGGTGATCCTGACCACCAAGGCCAATCAGTTCGAGGCAGGCCTGAAGGCCTCCTTCGGTCGCTCCTACCTCTATCTCACGGGCTTCTACACCAAGTTCAACCCGTACAACGCCTCCTTCGTGGCCTTTAACCCCGCCACCGGGCGCAACGACCAGACCGTGCCTTTCTATGGCGACGTTGTCGTCAAGGGCGTGGAAATGGATGGCGCGCTGCATATTGCGGGCGGCCTTTCGGTGGCCGGATCGCTCACGGTGCAGAGCCCCAAGTACCAGAACCTGACCAACACCGGCGGCGCCGATCCGTCACAGGTCAACGGGCGCCAGATCATCCGCGAGCCCAAGCTGTTCGGCAACATCCGCCCCAACTATGCCTTTGATGTGGGCGGCAACCATGTCGAGCTTTACGGCACCTACAGCTACACCAGCAAGCGCTACGTCGACTTCTTCAACCAGACCGCGCTGCCCGCCTATGGCACCTTCGGCGTGGGGCTGACCGCCACGCGCGGCACCTGGCAGTTCCAGGCGGTGGGCGACAACATCACCAACGCCCATGGCCTGACCGAAGGCAACACCCGCACCGACATTCTGTCGGGTCAGGGCACGGCCAATGCCATTTATGGCCGCCCGCTGTTCGGCCGCAACTTCCGCTTCATCCTGAGCAAGAGCTGGTGATGAAGGCGGGTTTGAAAGTCGCGGCGCTGGCCGCCGCTTTTGTCGCGCAACCGGGGCTCGCTGCCCCGGTTGCCAACAACCACTGGCGGGCGATGGCAAGCACCATGTTTCCGGCGCTGGAGGCCATCGCGCGCCAGCAGCTTCCCGCCGAGACCCAGCGCATGCTGGCCGCGCGCCGCACAAGGGTCGAGGCCTGCAAGCAGGATGCCGCTTGCCTGATGCGGGCCTCCGGCTGGCTGGAGGCGGAGATCGCCCAGATCGCCGACCATGCGCCCCTCAACCCCGCCGCGCATTACAAGGCCCCCGACGACGGCGCCAAGGGCGATATCCGCCGCCAGCTGGTGGGCATCAATGCCATCATCGCCGTTTACGGTCAGGGCCAGCCCGCGCGCTATCCCGCCATCGACGGGCCGGTGACGGGCACGGGCAGCGGGCAGGACGCGCTCACCAATCTGCACTTTGCCGTTGAACTGGCGCAGGGCGGCATGCAGGACCCGGTCGCCGCGCTGGATCCCAGCATCGCGGTGGCCATCGCCCTGCTCGATGCCAATGACCGTGACGAACCCGCCGCTTTCGAGCCGCTGGATGCCAAATACAATGCGGAAGCCTTGGCCAAAGCGAAGACCACCCCATGGGCGCGCTATCGCTACAGCGCGATCATCGTGCCCGGCGTGGGGCCCGAAGAGGTGGGCGTGCCGATCAGCGCGCGCAGCAAGCTCAATGTCCGCATGGCAGCCCAGCGCTTTGCCGATGGCCTTGCACCCTTCATCATCGTGAGCGGCGCCAATGTCCATCCGCGCGGCACCCGCTTCGTCGAGGCCGTGCAATTGCGCAAGGCGCTGATCGAGCAGTTCAACGTGCCCGCCTCGGTGATCGTCATCGACCCCTATGCGCGTCACACCACCACCAATCTGCGCAACATCACGCGCCGTCTGGTGGCCATGGGCGCGCCGCTGGACAAGGACACGCTGATCGTCACCAACCCGGAGCAGAGCGCGATGATCGAAAACCCCGATTTCGCGCAGCGCAACCGCACCGAACTGGGCTATGTGCCGGGCACGGTCGGCGCGCGGCTGTCGCCCAACGATCTGGTCTTCCGTCCGGCGATCCAGTCGCTGCGGGTGGACCCGCTCGATCCGCTCGATCCGTAAGGCGAGGAGGCGTGGCGTGAACAGCGCCACGCCTTGGCATCGGCCATGAAATCTGGAACAAGCGCGCCCTCACAGATCCTTCGGGGGGAGGAAGCCTTGACCGTACCATCACCGCCCCCCGCATGGCGCCGCGATCTCCCGCTGGTCACCTATTCGGCAGGAAATTTCGGCAAGAACCTGCTGCTTTCCAGCGTCGATGTCACCTTGCTGTTCATGCTGACCGACATTCTGGGGCTGTCGCCCATGGCGGTCGGGCGGCTGATGCTGGCGGTGCTGCTGGGCGACCTCATCTTCGACATCGGCTCGGGCGTGCTCGCCAGCTGGGCGCAGCGCTATGGTTTCGACTATCGGCGGATCATCGCATGGGGCGCGCTGCCCTGCTCGCTCGGCTTTGCCCTGCTGTTCGCTCTGCCCGCGCTCGACTGGCGCGTCAACGTTCACAATGGCGCGCTGATCGCCGCCATCCTGCTGGGCTTTCGCGGTGCCTATGCCATCATCGACGTGCCGCATAACAGCCTGCTGGCCCGTGTCGCGCCCGGCAGCCACGCGCGGGGCCGCGCCTCGGGCTATCGCCTGTTCTTCAGCACACTGGCCAGCCTGAGCACCGCGCTGGTGCTGGCCCCTGCCGTCATGCAGGCGGCGCATCGCGGCCAGACCATCCGCCTCGCGCTGATCGGCGCGACCGGCGGCGCGCTGGCTTGCCTTGCTTTGTGGATCGCCGCCATGCGCTGGGGCAAGGACCGCCGTGAAGCCGCGCTCGCCACCCATGCCATGGCCCTGCTGCCCCGCTTCGATCGGCTGTTTCTCGCCGTTGCGGGGATCGCCTTCATCACCGGCTTTGCCATGCCGATGTTCGGGCGCATGACGCTCTATCTGGCCAGCTATGCCTATCATCAGCCCGCTCTGGCCAGTCGCCTGCTGCTGGCCGTCACGCTGGGCCAGTTGCCCGGCGTGCTGCTGTGGACCTGGGGCGTGCGCCATGCCGAAAAAACCACGCTGCTGGCGCTCAGCCATGCGCTGACGATCCTGAGCCTCGCCCTCTTCGCCATGGCCGGGCCCGATTGGCTGATCCCCGCCGCCGCGCTGATCGGCCTCGCGCTGGCGGGCGTGTTCATGCTGCCATGGGGGATCGTCGCCGATGCGGTCGATTTTGCCCAGCTGCGCCACGGCACCCGCCGCGAGACCGCCGCCTTTGCCGTCGTGCTGGTCATGATCAAGGCGAGCGGCGCTGCCTCCATCGGCCTGATCGGCTGGGCGCTGGGCCAGCTGGGTTATGTCGCCGGGGCGGAGCAGCCCTCCTCGGTCGTGCTGGGTATGAAGATCATGGGTCTGGGCGTGCCGATGCTGGGCAGCGCGGTGGCGATCCTGCTGCTGATGCGCATGTCGGTCGGGCATGCCAGACACGCCCGCGTACTGCGCGTGCTGAGCCAGCGCGCGCCCCGCGTCTGACCCTCATCGCATAGCACTTATGCCGCAAGCCGCGTTGCCAATCTGCGGCACATAGGATAGTGGGGAGGGGTATGGCCCCTCTCTCAAACGGCAGCGAGGCGCTTGAAAAGCGCATCCATCGTCTGCCCGGCTCCATGTTGGCCGGGCGGGGCTGAAGCCATGCGCTCTCCCTGCATCGATCTATGCGCTTTTGACGGCAAGACCGGATGGTGCCGTGGCTGTGGGCGCACGCTTCAGGAGACGCGCCGCTGGCGCAAGGCGCAGCCCCATGAGCTGCGAAAGATCACAGCCGAATTGCCGCGTCGCCTCACCCGGCTCAAGGCCAGGGGCTGAGCGGTGAAGGCTTCCGCCTTGCCAAGGCGCGCGCGCCGCAGGGCCGGGCAGGGGCGTGTGTCCATGATGGGCATGTTGCTCACCGTCATGGCGGTTCTCAGCATGGTTCTGGTGGCCAATTGGCACAATGCCGGTTTTCATGTCGAGGCTCCGCAAAGCGCGGTCGCCAGCCATCATGTGCAGACCGACGATCTGCGCGGCGACCCCGATCACCTCATCCATCAAACCGCCCATAGCTTAAGCTACAGCATGGCCATGCCCGGCACGATCGGCGAGCTTGTGCCCACCGTTTCGGAAACCCGGCGCTGGACCATGCCCGCCGTGCCCGGCCTGATCGGCATCCCCGGCCCGTCCCTCCTTCGTCCGCCACGGGTTTGAAGCGACGCGCCCCTGCGGGCGCCGGCTTTCCCCTGGACAGGATGATGAATCATGAACCGCTTTACTGCCCGGTCGCGCGCTTGCGTGCTGACAGGCTCTCTCGCGACGCTTTTGCTCGCTTCCGCCGCGCGGGGTGAACCCGCGCCAACCTTCGACACGTTGCTCCGCCAGACGGCGGACGCCCCGCGCATCGCCGACCTCAATGCCGGTGTCGCCAGGGCGCAGGGGCTGGCCCGGCAGGCCTATGCCCGCCCCAATCCCACCGTCAGCGTCTATGCCGAGAATTTCGCGGGCACCGGCCCCTTTGCCGGTTTCGGCGGCACGCAGACCACGCTCCAGCTCGACCAGCCCATCGAATGGGGCGGGAAACGATCTTCGCGCATCGCCGCCGGGGATGCCGGAGTGGCGGCGGCCAAAGCCCGCACGCTCGATGGGCGCATTGCCTATGCCTATGAGCTGGCGCGCGCCTATGTCGGCGCCGAGATCGCCGACCGGCGCATCGAGCTGGCCGAGGATGAGGTCGAGGAAGCGACCGCCGATCTGGGCGCGGCCCGCGCGCTGGTCGAGGCTGGCAAGGAAGCCCGGCTGCGCCAGCTTCAGGCCGAGACCGATCTCAACGCGCTCAAGGCCGATCTGGAAGAGGCCAGAGCCCTTCGCACCGCAGCCCTGACCGGCCTGTCGGCGCTGGCGGGGCAGGACGTGCCCTACACCGGCCTGTCGGAATCGCTGCTCGACCGGCTGGCTGACCATACGGCCAGCGGCCCGGTCGATCCCGCGCGCGACAGCAGCTATCTGGCCGCCAAGGCAGAGCGTGACGCCGCCGACATGCGGCTGGCCGCCGAGCGCAAACGCGCTCTGCCCAATGTCACCGCGCAGATCGGCTTCCGCCGCCTCGACTATGAACGGGCCAATGCGGTGGTGGCCGGTGTGGCCATTCCGCTCAACATTTTCGACCGCAATCGCGGCAATGTCGATGCCGCTCAGGCCGACCTTGCCGCATCGCAGGCGCGCGAGGCGCAGGCGAAACTCGATGCCGAGGCGGCATCTCGCTCGGCTGTCGCGCTGGTTGAGGCGGCCGATCTGCGCGCCGCCGCCGCCGCGCGCACGATGACGACCGCCGAGGAAACCTATCGGCTGGCCCGCATCGCCTATCAGGCGGGGAAATCGCCACTCATCGAATTGTTGAGCGCCCGCCATGGGCTGGGCGTGGCGCGCGGGGTCACGCTCGACGCCGCCGCTGCCCGTTTCCAGGCCCGCGCCGGGCTCGCCCGCCTGCAGGGCCGCTCCATCACCGGGGAACCGATCCAGTGACTGACACAACACGTCTTTACGCCAGCGGCGCCCTCGGGCTCGCTCTTGCCGCCGGGCTCGGCTTTGCCGCCGCCCGCCTGACCCAACCTGCCGCGCCAGCCCCGGCGGCGCCTTCCGCCGAGAAAACGGACACACCCACCGACACGATCATCATCAATGCCGCCGCCATCAAGGCTTCGGACATCACCGTGGCGCCTGCCGCTTCCGGCGCGCTGCAGGCAGCCTACCAGGCGCCCGCCACGGTCGAGGCCGCGCCCGATGCCGAGGCGGTGCTGACCGCCCATGCCGGGGGCACGGTAACGCGTATCCTCAGGCGCATCGGCGACCCGGTGCGGGCAGGGGAAACACTGGCGCTGGTCGAAAGCCGCGACGCCTCGGCCATCGCCGCCGAGCGCGCCACGGCCTCGGCGCGCGTGGCGCTGGCCTCGCGGCAATTGGAGCGAGAAAAGCTGCTCCTCTCCCAAGGCGTGAGCCCGCGCGCCGATTACGACACCGCGCAGGCCAATCTGGCCGTCGCTCAGGCCGATGCGCGCAAGGCCAGTGCCGCGGCCAGCGCCGCGCGGCTGGCGGGCGACGGGCGCAGCGTCTCGGTGGTCAGCCCGGTGGCGGGGCGCGTGACGGCGGCGCCCGCCCATCTTGGGCAGTTTGTCGCGGCAGAGACCGAGCTGTTCCGCGTTGCCGATGGCCGCGCGCTGCAGGTTACGGCCAGCCTGCCCGCGCCGGATGCCGCGCGGGTCAGGACCGGCGACAAGGCCGAGCTGGTGGCGCAGGACGGCACGGTGATCGCGGCGGCGGTGCATGCCGCGACAGGGGTGGTCGATCCGCAATCGCGCGCCGCGACCATCGTTCTGGCGCCCCACTCGGACGCGCGGGGGCTGCTGCCCGGCCAACTCGTCCAGGCGCGCATCTTCGCCAGCGGCGATGCGCCGTCCCATGCGGTCACCGTGCCCCAGGATGCGGTGCAGACGCTGGGGGGCAAGACCGTGGTCTTCGTCCGCACCGGCAATGGTTTTCGCGCCCGGCCCGTGGTGGTGGCGAGCCGGAGCGGCGGGGCGGTGGCCATCGCATCGGGGCTTGTGGCGGGCACGCCCATCGCCACGGCGAATGCCTTTTTGCTCAAGGCCGAGCTGGAGAAAAGTCAGGGAGGGGATGACTGATGATCGCCCGCATCCTCGATCTTTCCGTGCGCGGCCGCTGGGTGGTCGCCTTCCTCACCCTGATCGTCGTCGGGCTTGGCGGCTGGCAGATCACCCGGCTGCCGATCGATGCTGTTCCCGACATCACCAACCGGCAGGTGCAGATCAGCACCTTTATGCCCACGCTGGGGCCGGTCGAGATGGAAAAGCAGGTCACCTTTCCGGTCGAGACGGCGCTGGCTGGTATCTCGGGCCTGAAGATGACCCGCTCGCTCACCCGCAACGGCTTCAGCCAGGTCACCGCGATCTTTGCCGACAGCACCGACATCTATTTCGCGCGCCAGCAGGTCACCGAGCGGCTGGCCCAGGCGCGCGACAGTTTCCCCAGCGGCGTGCAGCCCGTTCTGGCCCCGGTCACCACCGGGCTGGGCGAGATCTTCATGTATGCCGTGGCTTTCCAGCACCCCGACGGCAAGGGCGCGCGCGTCGCTCCCGGTCAGCCCGGCTGGCAGGGCGATGGCAGCTATCTGACGCCCGAGGGCGAGCGGCTGACCGATGAACTGTCCAGAGCCGCCTATCTGCGCACCGTGCAGGACTGGATCATCCGCCCGCAGATGCGCACGGTGGAGGGCGTGGCCGGCGTCGATTCCAACGGCGGCTATGTGAAGCAATTCGTCATCGAGCCCGATCTGACCGCGCTGTCCTCCTATGGCCTGTCGGTCACCGAACTGGCCGATGCGCTGGAGCAGGCCAATCTGTCCGCCGGGTCCAATTACATCAAGCGGGCCGGGGAGAGCTTCCTGATCCGTGCCGATGCGCGGCTCAAATCCATCGAGGAGATCCGCGAGGCCGTGGTCGCGACGCGCGGGGGCGTGCCCGTCCATGTGCGCGATGTGGCGCAGGTGGTGATCGGCGGCGCGGTGCGCACGGGGTCGGGCAGCATGCAGGGCGCCGAGGCGGTCATTTCGACCGCGCTGATGCTGACCGGCGAGAACAGCCGCGTCGTGGCCGATCGCGTTGCCGACCGGCTGACGTCCATCGGCAAGGCGCTGCCCCCCGATGTGATCGCCACGCCGGTCTACAATCGCTCCAAGCTGGTCAACGCCACCATCGCCACGGTGGAGAAGAACCTTGTCGAGGGCGCGCTGCTGGTGGTGGTGGTGCTGTTCCTGCTGCTGGGCAATGCGCGGGCGGCCTTCATCACGGCGGCGGTGATCCCGATCACCATGCTGATGACGGCGGCGGGGATGAACGGTGTTGGCGTCTCGGGCAATCTGATGAGTCTGGGCGCGCTGGATTTCGGCCTGATCGTCGATGGGGCGGTCATCATCGTCGAACACGCCCTGCGCCGTCTGGCCGAGCGGCAGGAGCGGGAAGGGCGGTTGCTGAACCTTGACGAGCGGTTGGCTGAAACCCGCCTAGCCGCGCAGGAGATGATCCGGCCCACCGTCTATGGCCAGCTCATCATCCTGCTGGTCTTTGCCCCGTTGCTCACCTTTCAGGGGGTGGAGGGCAAGACCTTCTCGCCCATGGCCATCACCCTGATGCTGGCGCTGGCCTCGGCCTTCGTGCTCTCGCTCACCTTCATTCCCGCGATGCTGGCCATCGTGATCCGGGGGCCGGTCAGCACGGAGGAGGTGCGGCCCGTGCGCTGGTTCAAGGCGCGCTATCGCCCGCTGCTGGAACGCGCGGTGGTGCAGCCGCGCCCCTTCGTGGCGGGCGGCGCAGCGGTTTTTGCCGCCGCCCTGCTGTGTTTCGGCCTGTTGGGCGAGGAGTTCATGCCCCAGCTCGACGAGAAGGACATCACCCTCACCAATTTCCGCGTGCCCTCGGCCTCGATCGACCAGTCGACGCAGATGCAGTTGCGGATCGAGAAGGCGCTGCAGTCGCTACCCGAAGTGGCGCTGGTCTTTTCCAAGAATGGCAATGCCGACCTTGGCACCGACCCGATGCCGCCCAATGCTTCCGACACCTATGTCATCCCCAAGCCCGAGAAGGACTGGCCTGCGGAGGTGAAAAGCAAGGCGGACATTCTGCGCCGCATCGAGGCGAAGATGAAGCCGCTGATCGGCAACCGTACCGAGATCCAGCAGCCGATCCAGATGCGTTTCAACGAGCTGATCGCGGGGGTGCGCGCCGATGTCGCGCTGAAAATCTATGGCGACGATCTCGATCAGATGAGCGGCTTTGCGCAGCAGGTGGCCGCCCGCTTACGCAAGATCCCGGGTGCCGCCGATGTCACCGCCGAGCAGACAGCGGGCGCGCCGACCTTTGACATCGAGGTCGATCGCGTGGCGGCGGGGCGCTATGGCGTGCCGGTCCAGACCGTGACGGACACCATTGCGGCGGCCATCGGCGGTCGCAAGGCCGGGCTGCTGTTCGAGGGCGACCGGCGCTTCGATGTCGTGGTGCGCCTGCCCGACGTCCAGCGCGACGATCTGGAGACGCTGGGCGCGATCCCGGTGATGCCGCCGGCTTCGGGCGGGGCCTCGGCTCGGTCGATCCCGCTGCGCGATCTGGCGCACTTCCGCTTCACGCAGGGGCTGAACCAGATCAGCCGCGAGAACGGCAAGCGTGTGGTGATCGTGCAGGCCAATGTGCGGGGCCGAGACCTTGGCGGTTTCGTCACCGATGCCCGGCGCGCGGTCGGCGCGATGACGCCGCCGGTGGGGCTGTACACCGATTGGGGGGGCACCTTCGAAAGCCTGCAATCGGCGCGGCTGCGGCTGATGATCGTGGTGCCGGTCTGCTTCGCGCTGATCTTCGCCCTGATCTATCTGGCGTTGGGGGGGCTGGTGCCCGCGGTGATCGTCTTCAGTGCGGTGCCCATGGCGCTGGCCGGGGGCGTGTTCGCGCTGCTGGCGCGGGGCATTCCCTTCTCGATCACGGCGGCGGTCGGCTTTATCGCGCTGTCTGGCGTGGCGGTGCTCAATGGCCTCGTGATGATGAGCGCGATCGGCAAGCTGCGCGAGCAGGGCGCCGACGCGCATCAGGCCATCGTCAACGGCGCCATGGAGCGGGTGCGCCCGGTGCTGATGACGGCACTGGTCGCCAGCCTTGGCTTTGTGCCCATGGCGCTGGCGACGGGCACCGGGGCGGAGGTTCAGCGCCCGCTGGCCACGGTGGTGATCGGCGGGTTGGTCACCGCGACGGTGCTCACGCTGCTGGTTTTGCCGGCGATCACCTCGCTGGTGGGTCGCAAGGCCGGGCAATGAGCGGCGGCTGGTCGGTGGCCTTCATGCCGCCGACCAGCTATCCGCGCAGCACGCAGCGAAAGCCGATATGGCTGGTGGAGCTGTCCACGCTTTGCGGATGGCGCGCGGCGGGGCGATAGCGCTGGCAATAGCTGGGCGCGCACAGATGCGATCCGCCCTTCAGCACCTTGCGCGGGATCTTCACCAGCGGGCTGGCCGGATCGAAGCTCTTGGCGCGAAAGCCGCCGCGCGGGTTGCTGACGGCGCAGCAGGGCGATTTGACTTTCTTTTTGGCGGTTTCAGGCAGGCTCCACCAATCCTCGCACCATTCCCAGACATTGCCGATCATGTCGAACACGCCATAGCCATTGGCGGGAAAGGCTTTCACCGGGCTGGTGCGGAGCCAGCCATCCTCCTGCGTATTGGCAAAAGGGAACAGGCCCTGCCAGGTGTTGGCCTGATGCACGCCGCCCGGTGCCAGCTCATCGCCCCAGGCGAATTCCTTGTCGACCAGCCCGCCGCGCGCGGCAAATTCGAACTCGGCCTCGGTGGGCAGCGCCTTGCCCGCCCATGCGGCATAGGCGGCGGCATCCTGATGCACCACATGCACCACTGGATGATCCATCAGATCCGCGATGCCGCTGTCCGGCCCGGTGGGGTGGCGCCAGTCGGCGCCGGGCATCCAGTGCCACCATTGCGACGCGTCCGACGTATCGACGGGTCGGTCGGTCATCGTGAACACCGCCGAGCCCGGCACCGCCAGCGCCGGGTCCATGCCGGGGTATTGCGCGGGATCGGGGGCGATCTCGGCGAAGGTGCGGTAGCCGGTCGCTGCCACGAAACGGGCGAAGTCTTCATTGGTCACGGGTACTTCGTCGATCCAGAAGGGATCGACCTTCACCCGGCGCAGCGGCGCTTCCTCAGGGTAAAAGGCGATTGACCCCATGGTGAAGGTGCCGCCGGGAATGGCCACCATGCCTTCGGGATCGGGACGGGATGCAGCGCTGAGTTCCATGACCATCGCCAAGCTCTAGGCCAGATGGCGAGGGCCGACAACCATTCCGGGCTCGTTGTGTTGACCTATCAGTAGATCGGTGATAAAGAGCCTGCATGAGCACCGCACCCAAAACCGACACGCGTGAAGCCATCATGTCCGCCGCCCGGCTGACCGTGCAGAGCGAGGGCTACAACGCCCTGAGCTTTCGCGATCTGGCTACCGCCGTCGGCATTAAGAGCGCGAGCGTCCATCACCATTTCCCCACCAAGGGCGATCTGGCCGAGGCGTTGGTCTGCCGCTACTCGGAAGATTTCAGCGCCCGCATGGCACCGCTGATCGAGCAGTCCTTCGATGAGGCCATCGCGGGCTATGTCGCCCTGTTTCGTGGCGCCTTCGATGGCGGCAACCGCATGTGTCTTGGCGGGATGATGTCCGCCGAGGTCAGCGCTCTGCCCGAACCGGCGCGCAAGCGGCTGGAGGGTTTTGCGCAGGTGCATCGCGGCTTCCTGCGCACCGTGCTGGCCAAGAAGCACAAACGCCTGTCGGCCGAGGCGCTGGATGTCCGTGCCATGGCGATCTACACCGCCATGGAAGGCGCGCAGCTGGTGGCGCGCGGGCTGGGCGGCGACGTCAAGGTGTTCGACAATGCGGTCGAGGTCTATCGCGCGACCGGCCTGCTCGACTGAGAAGCTTCTAAGTCAAATGCCCCCCGCGTGCCGCTGGCGGCATGCGGGCTTTGCATCGTCCCACTGATACGGGCGGAAACGGGCCTGACCCAATTCCCCCGTGGTTGAACCATGGGACATGACCGCATGCGCGTTTTTAAAACCTTGTCTGCAATGATGATGGCGGGCAGCGCCCTCTTGTCGGCGCTGATCCCCGCGCAGGGCCAGGCACAGCAGGCCCAAAGCGCGGCGGCGGCGCGGGCGATGCTGCCCGAATTCCTTGCCTTCCTGAAGCTGCCCAACGTCATGTTCCAGTCGAGCGCCGACATGCGCCGCAACGCCGATTGGGTGGAGGCGGCCTTCAAGCGCCACGGCTTCACCGCCAGCCAACTGCCCGATCACGATACGCCGATGGTCTTCGCGCAATGGGGCAAGGCGGACCCGAAGAAGAAAACGGTGCTGTTCTATGCTCATATGGACGGGCAGGCGGTGTTTCCCAAACAGTGGGACACGCCGCCATGGGAGCCGACCCTGCGCCGCAAGCTGGCCGATGGACGCTATGAAACGCTGCCTTTGGAGCAACTGACGCAAAGGGCGATGCCGGACCCGGACTGGCGGCTCTTTGCGCGTTCCTCGGCGGATGACAAGGCGCCCATCGTCATGCTGATGGCGGCGATGGATGCGCTGCATGCCGGCGGCAAGAGCCCGGCCATCAATGTGAAGATCATCATCGACTCCCATGAGGAAGGCGGGCCGCCCACGCTGGAGGACGTGGTGAAAAACAACGCCGCACTGCTCAAGGCCGATGCGGTGGTGATGCTGGATGGGCCGATGCATGCCAGCAACCGGCCTACGCTGGTTTTCGGTCATCGCGGCGGCACTGGCTTTGCGCTGACCGTCTTTGGCGCGGGCGAGGAACTGCACAGCGGCCATTACGGCAATTACGCGCCCAATCCGGTCTTCGCGCTCGCCGATCTGCTGTCCGCGATGAAGGATGCGACGGGCAAGGTCACCATTCCCGGCTTTTACGATGGCGTCGCCTTCGATGCGAAAACCAGGGCTGTGCTGGCCGCCGTGCCCGACGATGAGGCGGCGCTGCGCCATCGCCTTGGCATTGCGGCGAATGAAAAGGTCGGCGAGAATTATCAGGAGGCGATGAATTATCCCACGCTCAACGTCTCGGCGATGAAGGCGGGGGAGCCTGACAGCCATCGCTCGGTGATCCCGGCTTTCGCCACCGCATGGTTCGATCTGCGCACCGTGCCCGCCACCCCGGGCCCGCGCGAGCTGGCACTGGTGCGCGACTGGGTGGAGAGCAAGGGCTATCATCTGGTGCAGGGCACACCGACCGAGGATGAACGCGCGCGCTATCCGCATCTGGCCGCCATTTCGGCAAGCGGAGGCTCCGAAGCGCTGATGACATCGCTTGAGGCGCCGGTGGGCCGCTGGGCCGCCAGCGCGCTGCGCAAGCAGAGCGGGCAGGAGCCGGTGCGCATCCCGATCATGGGCGGCGGCGTGCCCACCGCGCCTTTCGCCCGCACGATGGGCGTGCCGGTGCTGCTGCTGCCGTTGGTCAATGCCGATGACAACCAGCATGCCGCCAATGAGAATCTGCGCATGGGCAATTATGTCTATGGCGTCGATGCGCTGTATCGCCTGTTTCTCGAACCCTATCGCCCTTGATGATGGACCCGCGTTTGAACGCCTGTTCACCCCGCATAATAGGGCCCGATCCTGTCTCTGCGCTGACGTGTCTGGTCATCGACCCGTCAAATTCAAGGGGTGTATTAGATGCATTTCAACAACAATGCTTGTTGAGCAGACCGGCTTATCATTCGCCCTTCGCAGGTCCATCTGGCCCTCACACCCGCTGCCAAAGCACGATGAGTTCAAGGTTTTTTTGACCCCCCGTTAAAAAGCGTTGAACCTCCGGCAGAACAAAAGACAGCGGGCGTCAGGAGGAATAGAATGAAAACTGCCATCTATAGCGCCGCAGCCGCCCTCACGCTGGCTGTCGCCCCCGCCGCCCATGCCCAGAGCACCGACAACGGCTGGACCGGGCCCTTTGTGGGCGTGCAGGGCGGTTGGGAACAGAACAGCGTTCGCAACCCCAACAACGCCATCACCACCACCCCGCTGACCCGCAGCAGCGACACCGGCACGCTCGGCGTGTTCACCGGCTATGACAAGGAAGTCGCCCCCCGCATCGTGGTCGGCGCCCAGGCCGAACTGAACTTCCCGATCGACTCGCGCTTCGGCGACGGCTTCTCCAGCATCAACCCCAAGCGCTCGGTCGATCTGTCGCTGCGCGCCGGTTATCTGGTGCAGCCCAAGACGCTGGTCTACGTCCGCGGCGGTTACAGCAACGGCCTTTATGGTTCGGATGTGGGCGCGATCCACACCTCGACCGACCGTGACGGCTGGCTGGTGGGCGGCGGTGTCGAGCGCAAGCTGACCGACAAGGTCTCGGCCCGCGTCGAATATCGCTACACCGACTTCAGCGAGGGCACCGGCAAGTTCGACCGCCATCAGGTGCTGCTGGGCGTCGCTTACCGCTTCTAAGTCCATACACGCATCGTTCTCGCGAAAGCGGTTCCCCACTTTTCGCACGATGCTTTGAAGCCCCTCCCGCGCTCCGTCCCTATCCCCCCGTGAGCGCGGGCCTCGCGGTCGGAGGCTGCTTTCAGCCGCCGACCGCGAATCTGGCCGTGAAATTGGCCCCGAAATTCCCCATCACGAAATCGATAAAGCTGCGCACCGAGGGCAAAATGCCGCGCGGCGTGGGATAGATCAGAAACACGCTGTATTCGGGCGTAAACCAGTCGGGCAGCACCCGCGCCAGACGGCCCTGCGACAGATCGTCCCCCACCAGACTTTCAGGCAGCAGTGCCAGCCCGATGCCCTGCCGCGCCGCCTCCAGCTGGATCTGCAGATCGCCGGTGACCAGACGCGGCTTGAGCTGGATGCGATGCGCGCGATCGTCGCTGTCTTCCTGCACCATGCTCCAACGTGCGGTCTCGTCCTGCAGATCGGTGGGGCGGGCGATGATCGGCAGATCGGCCAGATCGGCGGGGCCGCCGGGCGCGCCCTTGCTGTCCAGCAGGCCGGGTTGAGCCACCAGAACGCGGCGGATGCGCCCCAGTTCGCGCGCCACCAGACTGCTGCTGTCCGCCGGATGCGCGGCGGCGAAAATCACATCGAAACGCTCCTCCAGCGGGTGGAGCACGCGGTCGGTGGCGTCGATCGTCACCTCGACCTTGGGGTGGGCCGCCATATAGCGCGGCAGCAGCGGGGCCAGATAATTCTGCGCCAGAATGACCGGACAGCCCACGCGGATCATGCCGGTGGGTTCCTTCTTGAACTCCAGCACGCTGTCGCTGGCGACCTGCGCGCCATCGAGCACCAGCAGGCAGCCCTCGTAAAAGCTCATGCCCGGCTGGGTGAGGGTGATGCTGCGGGTGGAGCGTTGCAGCAGCCGCACCCCCAGCCTGTCCTCCAGCGCGGCGACATGGCGGCTGAGGCGCCCCTTGTCGACACCCGTGGCCCGCGCCGCCGCCGTAAAGCCGCCATGCTGGACCACGGCGGCGAAGAAGGCGAATTCGTTGAGATCGATCATCGCGTTCCTTTCGACCTTGCCGGGGCGCGGGACAAGAGGGAAGGCGCAGACCCTTGACCGTCGCCGATAAAGTGGTTGCGATCATGGGGGAAATATGAAATTTCCAGCAACGGAATGCCGATGCAAGGATGCCCGGCTGATGATCCGGGGCCCAAGGGCCAAGCCAAAGGCAATGACGCCATCCGTTCGGTTTTAGATAAGCCGCGCCGGTGGCGTTTTTTCTTGGGCCGGAGCCATAAGGACAACAGACCCGGCCAGGCGATTGGCCGAATCCATAACAACAGACCAAAATCATCAGGGAAGACTGTTCATGCGCGCGTTTTATGCTGGCCCTTTGCTGGCCGCCACCTGCCTTGCCTCGCCTGCCATGGCGCAGGATGCCCCGCAAAGCGCCAGCTTCGGCCTCGGCGAGATCGTGGTGACGGGCACGCAGCCCTCGGCCCCGGACATCACCGGGCAGACCCTGTCGGCCAATGCGATCAGCCTGTTCAACCGTGTCAGCCTGGACGATGCGGTGGGGCTGATGCCCGGCGTTTCGGCAGGCAACAGCGGCGGCACGCGCAATGAGCGGCTGGTCTTCGTGCGCGGCTTCAACCGTTTCGAGGTGCCGCTGACGATCGACGGCATCCGTGTCTATCTGCCTGCCGACAACCGGCTCGATTTCGGGCGCTTCCTCACCAATGATATCGCTCAGGTGCAGGTGGCCAAGGGTTATGTCTCGGTGCTCAACGGGCCGGATGGCATGGGCGGGGCGATCAACCTCGTCACCTCCAAGCCGACCAAGGCGCTGGAGGCGCAGGTCAGCGGCACGCTCAATCTGGGGCGCAACGGCGAATATGCGGGCTATTCCAACTCGGCGCTGATCGGCACCAAGCATGACAAATGGTACGCGCAGGCCTCGATCGGGCGCGCCTACACCGATCATTGGGATCTGGCGGGCGGCTTCCGGCCCACGGCCAATCAGGGTGCGGGCCGTCGCGGCCTCTCGCAGACGGGCGACTGGCGGGTGAATGTGAAGGCCGGTTTCACGCCCAACGCCACCGATGAATATGTCATCAGCTATACGCGGCAGGAGGGGCAGAAGCTGGCCCCGCTGCATGTCACCGATCCGGTTTCGGGGCAGCGCTTCTGGACCTGGCCCGCGTGGAACACCGAAAGCCTCTATCTGCTGACCACCACGCAGCTCGACCCGATTTCCACGCTGAAAACGCGGTTCTATTACAACACTTTCTACAACATGCTGCGCTCCTTCGACACGGCGGCGGAGAACACCCAGACCTTGGGCCGCAGCTTCAACAGCCCCTATTGGGACGATGCGCTGGGCGGTTCGCTGGAACTTACCCTGCGCCCCTCCACCCGTGAGCGCATCACCGTCGGCGCGCAGATGCGTTCGGACCGCCACAAGGAGGCCCAGACCAGCTTCCCGGCAAACAGCACCGAGCCGATGCAGACCGATCTGGAGAACACCTACAGCCTCTCGATCGAGCATGCCTATAATTTCACCCCCGCAATCAGCCTGACTTTGAGCGGCGGCTATGATTGGCGTGATCTGAAACGCGCCGAGGAGTATGGCGCGCCGCTCGGCACCTCGGGCGCCAGCGTGCTCTACAACTATCCCAAGGCGAACAGCAGCACATGGAGCGCTCAGGGGCAGCTCAACTGGGCGGTGAATGCCAATTCGGCGCTGCATCTCAGCGTCTCGTCGCGCGCCCGCTTCCCCACCATTTTCGAGCGGTTCAGCCAGCGCTTCGGCACCTCCATCCCCAACCCCGGCCTGCAGCCGGAACGCGCGCGGCAGATCGAACTGGGCGGTTCGACGCAGGTGGGTGTGCTTCATCTGGAGGGCGCGCTGTTCCATGCCCACATCACCAACGCCATCGTGAGCGAAAGCGTGCTGGGCTATGCCTGCACCGCCAGCACCACGCCGGGCCCGTGCGCGCGCACGGTGATGACGCAATCGCTGAACGTCTCGCGCGGCAACACCTATGGCGCGGAGGGCAGCTTTACGGCCGAACTGGCCCGGACCTTCACGCTGGGAGGCAATTACACCTGGACCCATCGCACGCTGGTCGATCCGGGCAATGCCGCCTTCCGCCCCACCGATGTGCCGACTCACAAAGGCTTCGTCTATGCCGACTGGACGGTGCTGCCCCGCCTGCATCTGGTGCCCAGCGCCGATATCGCGTCGAGCCGCTGGACCGTCACCGATGTGGCGCCGATCGTCTATTACCGCACCGGGGCCTATGTGAATGGCGCGATCAAGGCGGAGTATGAACTACGCCACGGCACCAGCATCAGCGCCTCGGTGCGCAATCTGTTCGATCAGAACTATCAGCTGGTCGATGGCTACCCCGAGGCCGGGCGCAGCTATCAGCTCTCGCTCAAAGCCAGCTATTGAGCGATGGCCTGCCCCTTGCCGTAACCGCGGCAGGGGGCGATTAGCCCCGGCATCGGCGGGAAACCGGCATTTATCCTTCGGTAAGGGGTTTGGGGGCATTCTTGCCCCGCGCGAGCAGATGGGGCTGAGCGTGGGGGTTTTCATGACGTCGATGCATTATGTCCTGGCGGCAGCCGTTCTTGGCGTGGCCGCGCCGGCTCAGGCTCAGGTGGCAGCGCCGCCGGTGCTGCGCTCGCTCTATCTCGCGCCCAACACCGAATTGGTGGTCACGCCCGATACGACGGTCTCCTCGCAGGACATGAGGGTGGGCGACCGCTTTGCCATATCGACCGTGTCCGATGTGCTTCAGCAGGGGCACGTCGTGATCCCGCGCGGCACGCCGGGGCAGGCGGTTGTCACCCGGCGCAGCGGCAAGGGTGCATGGGGCAAAACGGGCAAGATGGATGTGGCCTTCGAATGGCTTGACCTCAACGGGCACCATATTCCCCTGACCGGCACCTATCATCAGGAAGGGCAGGGCAACACCGGCGCCGTGGTGGGCGCGGTGATCGCCGTCGGTCTGGTAGGGGCCGCTTTCGTGACCGGCCACTCGGCCTCTCTGGAGCATGGCCAATTGCTGGCGGCGCGCACGGTCGAGGTGCTGGCGATCAGTGTACCCGGTGCTTCCCCGGCGCTGGCGAGTTTAACTGCTCCGGCCTTTGCGGCAGGGGCTCCCGCGCTGGCGCCGCAACCGGCTCTGGCGTCTGCTGTGACACCGGCGCAGCTGATCATTCCGGCGAATGGCGACAATGTGGTGATGCGCGTGGTTCCCTCTGCTTATGGCTATGCGCGCAATGACAGCGAGGGCGCGGTGACCACCCAGCCTGTGCCCCGTGCCTATTGAAGAGCGGCGTTCCGGCCCCGCCTTCCTTCAGCTTGTGATCTCTTTGCCCCGGAACCCGGCTTCATTGCCGGGCTCGCCCGGTGGGATCAGCGTGTAGAAACCGGCGATGCGCAGGCGCACCTTCACAGGCTTTTCGGCGGAATTCTGGAAGAACCAGCCATGCCGCCCCTCGAAGGGGGCGATCAGCGTGCCATTGTCCGCCGTGCCTGACATCTTGTGATAATAGGCCACGGTCAGCGACTGATCGGCCGCCTCGGTTTCGCCGTGAAACTCGCTGTAGAAGTCATCATGGCCGATGCCGGATACCTCCCAGAAATAGACAAGTTTCCGTCATGCGCAAGCACGATCAGCGACCCATAATCTATCTGCTTTGATGAGGGCGTTTGCCATCACGATGAGCTTGCGCATCAAGGTGACGACGGCAACCTTTGGGG